>SCPP01000323.1_pt1 | contig 37598 bp, 77 predicted proteins | sample 6106811 | NCBI WGS metagenome assembly SCPP01 (sample SAMN10720449, study PRJNA508395) | human gut metagenome | isolation source: Participant 2 stool, 15 month | host: Homo sapiens | collected 2018
AATACTCCCGAGGCGCTGACGGCGCGGTCTGCGTCGGCGGCGTCAACCCATCAGCTCCCGGAAGGGGCGATAAGCGGCAGGCCGAGAAGCGGCGCAGCGTTTCCTCGCCAGGGATAGGCAGTCCAACTTGCGGCAGGCGTAACGCACCGAGTTTAAAATGCCCGGCGCGGAGTCGGTGAGCGTGCCGTCAAATCAAACAAAATAACATCGTAATTGCGCATAAAACTTCTTTAGTTAAATTTGAACAGCTTTTGGGCAATGCGGTAGCCGCCAATGCTGATCTTGCTGCCCAGCCAGCCGGGCGGTTGCAGCCCTCCGCCACCGAGAAGCGGCGGCGGTAGAGGTGGCCGTCATTTGCCTTGAGGTCATCCACAGCTGGCGGCGCGGCCAATCTTTCTCCGCCTGCCGTCCAGCGTCAGGAAGATGCTGGAAATCGCCATCATCATCGAAATAGTTCAGCATATAGGCGCGCAGCTTGTTCTGCTCCGGCGGCAGGGCGTAGACGTCCACAGCATTCATCATGATGCGGGTGACGCGCAGCTGCTGATCTACGCGCGATCATGTTGGCCTCGTTGACGCTCTGATCCTCGCGGCCGATGAAGTAGCGGTAGAGTCTAGGTTCATATAGTAGATGGTCTTGACCTGGGGCAGCGGCTGGTACACAAAGATGTTGTCAACGTAGAAGGTGTTGGCAGGCGGCTCCATGCCGCAGGCGCGCAGGATCTCGGTGCGGTAGATGACACTGTGCATCAGGATGTTTTTGTTCGGCGGGAACTTGCCGATCTCCTGCCAGGTAAAGACGCGGCCCTCGGGCAGGATGCCCTTAGTCCACGACATTCTGGGTTTGTCGGCCACATGCTCGTAGACGTAGTTTGCCATCATCAAATCAAGCGGATGCTCGTCGTTGAAGGTGGGCACGCAGCTCAGCCAGAACTTTTTGCAGCGCGTCGGTGTCCAGCCAGTCGTCGGAGTCGACGACGAAGTAGACGCCGGTGGCATTGCGGATGCGCTGGTTGACGCCCGCGCCGTGGCCGCCGTTCTCCTGATGGATGACGCGAACGATGGTGGGGTATTTTTCAGCGTGAGGAGTCGGCAATTTTGCCGGTGTCGTCGCGGAGCCGTCATCGACAAGGATGATCTCGGCATCCTCCCCGCGGTGAGGTCTCGATGCAATGATCCATATAAGCGGCCGAGTTGTAGCACGGCACGGTAAAGGTGATGAGTTTCATAAAAAGCTCCTTTTAAAAGGCATAATATACTTATTATAGGATACCGCGTTTTGACGAAAAAACAAGAGTTTTGAAAGATGCCGCACGGTAGGGTCCGGGCATGCCCGGACCAGATAAGGCGGACGGGCGCTTACGCGGGAAGCCGCGGGCATGCCCGACCCTACACTACGATTCACGCCGCTCTTTTATTGCAAATAAATTACCCGGTGCGGGGCTTGCGGCCCACCAGGGTGGGGTTGTGAATTCAGACGGCTTTAAAAGATCGTTGCGGTTGAAATTGTGGACGCCCGAAGGGATCACATCATTGTAGACATCCTCCGGCAGACCGTAGGCCGTTCCGGATCCAAAAACCGTGCATCCATTCGGCCAAAGTGTGCAACTTCAACATAGTAACCCGTCCCTTCCTAGTGTAGGCTAAGTGTTCCGGGGCTTTCGCTGCCCTCTTCTGTCTTTATTATATGCGAAAGGCCGGACTTTTGCAAGCTGCATTTTGTACAAACTTACAAAGTTATTTGTATATTTTAAACTATTTCGGCATAGTGTACATACGGACGTTGCGAGTGTGCGCATTACGCGGACAGTTCCTCCCATGCCTCCTGCATGGTGTCTGCTGAAAAGGAACTCTCCATTCTCGGAAAAGACTTCAATGTGGCCGCCGACGTATCTGAACTGCTGGGTCATGGTATGTACCGCCTTTCTGTCCGGTTTTGCTTTCCATGCTTTTATTATACCAGACAGGCAGTACGATAATTTGACTTTAATGCCGGGAGGCGGATTTTGAGGGCGATAAACGGTACTTTCAACGCCCCGTAGCACGAAAACGACCCACCCGCAGAGCAAAACCAGTAGGCGGTGTATTTGGGGCAGACCAGCTGGCCAGATTGCCCCACTCGTCGTAATCCCAGACGGCGGTGTGCAGCACGCGGCGGCTGACTGCGCCGACGGCCAGCTCAACCCGCTGACGCCCGCCGCCCCGACAGCCGCCGCCGGGCCCAGCGGCAGCGGACGATCCGCCAGTGCCTGCAAAAGGCAGAGGCAGACCCCGCCCGCCAGAAACATCGTCCAGTGGGTGGTGCCACGCCAGGCCAGTTCCAGTGCGGCATAGGCCCCGCCGCCCAGACAAAACAGAGAAAGACGTTACAACATACAAAATCCCCTGCACAAGCTGTATAGCCACAGTATGCAGGGGCGCAGGTTGTAAACCGTTTTGTAAGGATAGTGGGAGTTTTGAATAAATGCCTTCCCAAGGGGAGCCAGAGATTTTATTTCGACAGCTTCTTCAGCAGCGCACTGCGGGTATCCCACAGCTTCTGGCTCAGGTCGACGTAGTAGCGGTGGGGTTCCCTCAAAACGCTTGACTTCGTCCCACAGCGTGCCCACCTGGGCCTTGCAGAACTTCTTGATATCATCCAGGCTCGGGGAGTTGTAGACACGCTTGCCGTTCCATAAATCGGGGTGGACAGGCAGCGAGCCGTGCAGTTGACGTAGGTGCATTCCTTCCACGTCTCGATGGGGTCAAACAGCGTGATGCCGTGTTGGTCTCGGACGACCTCGTCGGCCATCGTGATAAGGTCGGCCATGGCCTTGCCGTCCTCGTCGTAGATACGCCAAACCTTTTCAGGCAGGATCGTCATTTTCTCGGCGGATTCAGACAGCTTCATCTTCGGGTGTAGCTGCCGTCGTCCTCTTCACGGCGGCCAGCTTGTACACGCCGCCGAACACAGGGTCGCTCTTGGCGGTGATCATGTTTTCGCCGATACCGAAGCTGTCCACGCGGGCACCCTGCAAAATCAGGTCGCGGACGATGTACTCATCCAGAGAGTTGGATGCGCAAATCGTGCAGTCGGGTAGCCGGCCCGTCCAGCATCTTGCGGGCTTGGACAGGTAGGCGATATCGCCGGAGTCGATGCGGATGCCCTCGGGCGCTTGCCCATCGGCTTCAAGACCTCATCAAATACCTTGATGGCATCGGGCACGCCGTGGCGCAGCACATTGTAGGTGTCCACCAGCAGCACGCAGGCGTCGGGGTACATCTCGGCGTATTTTGAAAGCATCATACCAGTCGGGAACATCTGCACCCAGCTGTGGGCCATGGTGCCGGAGGCCGGGATGCCGAAATCGCGGGCGGCCATGACGCAGGAGGTGGAGCCGCAGCCGCCGATGTAGGACGCGCGTGCGCCGAAATAGGCGGCGTCATACCCTTGGGCGCGGCGGGCGCCGAACTCCATGACCGGGCGGCCTGCGGCAGAGCGCACGATGCGGTTGGCTTTGGTGGCGATCAGGCACTGGTGGTTGAAGGTGACGAGCAGCAGCGTTTCCAGCAGCTGGCACTCGATGGCCGGGCCTTCGACGGTGACGATGGCTCCTGCGGAAGATGGGCATGCCTTCCTCGATGGCCCAGATGTTGCAGTGCAGCTGGAAATTCTTCAGGTAGGTGAGGAATTTCTCGTCGAACGCCTTCGTGGAGCGCAGGTAGTCGATATCCTCGGCGGTAAATTTCAGGTGGTCCACGGCGTCAATGAACTGCTGCAGACCGGCCATAACGGCGTAGCCGCCGCCGTCCGGTACACGGCGGAAGAACATATCAAAGACGGCGATCTTATCCACATATCCCTCGTCCAGATAGCCCGCCGACATGGTCAGCTCATAGAAATCGGTCATAGTGGTCAAATTGCGTTTTACATCCAACATGGTAAACCCTCCTGTATATGCGGCTCAGCGTGTCTTGCGTGAGGCGAGCAGGACGCGGCCGGCAATATATATTCCATAGCAGCCAACGACGAAGAGCGTCAGCGCAATGACGACTTTGAAATATGTGCTTGAAAAAGGCTCACCCGGGAAATCGTGTACAAAAGCTGATTGCGGGAAACATCGCTGCCCTGCAATTAAATCGGCGGTGCCGATGACCTCGCCCTGGATCGTCAGCGTGACGGTGCCGACGACGTCGCCCTGCCGGATGGCGCGCGCCAGCTCGTCCGGCACATTGAACACCGGCTCGGTCAGCGCAGCGCCGCGGCGGGCAGCAGGGTCATCATATTGTCAGCCGGGTAGAGCATGACGGTGTCGGCCTGGGTCGAGTAGGCCACCCGCACTTCGTGATGGGCTGGGTCGTGTCCAGCGCCGGGGCAATGGTGTAGGTATCGAACACCCAGTCCATGATGGTAGCTGTCTCCACCAGCGCGGGCGCATCCCCTCGGGTCAGCGTCGTAGGGCACGTTCAGCAGGATGCTGATGTAGCTCGCCGTCCTGGCTGTGCCACCCGGCAAAGTTCTGCCACTCGCCCAGGCTGCCGGTCTTGCCGCCTTTGGTGTAGTCGCGGTGGTAGCTGCTGTTGGTGATGAGCTTGTCGGTGGTCTGGATGATATAGGTCCCGGGGGTCGTAGCGGTCGTTTGCCCATGTCGTAGCTGGGGTGGCGATGACCGTGGCGAACATCATCAGGCGCAGGATGAGGTAGGCGTCCCGCGCGGTGGTGATGTTGTTGGGGTTCAGCCCGCAGGGTCAACAAACGTCGTGCCGGTGCAGCCCACGGCCTTAGCCTCGTCGTTCATCATGGCGACAAAGTTGTCAATGCTGCCGCCGCCCATGTAGTCCGCCACGATGTAGGCGGCCTCGTTGCCGCTGGGCAGCAGCATGGCGTAGAGCAGGTTGCGCAGGCTCTGCGTCCGCCCGGCGGATATCGGCCGAGGACGCGTTGGTGCTCTGCTCCCAAATCAGGTCGTAGACATAGCTCGGGGCGGTCAGGCTGATGGAGTCGAGCTGATCCTGGTAATTTTCCAGCAGCAGCAGCGTCGTCATCAGCTTGGTCAGGGCTGGCGGCGGAGAGCCGTCTCGCTGTTTTCTCGTACACGACGATGTTGGTGTCGAGGTTGACGACATACCGGCGGAGCTGTCAGCGCGGGCGCAGTGTCAAAGAGGGAGTCACTCTCCCCTGCCGCGTCCTCTGCCGCGACCGGCAGCGCTATAATCAGCACGAGCACGAAGGAAAATAGTATCGCGCAGAATTTTTTCATAGGCAAGGTTTCCTTTGTAAAGTTACCTATCAGTATAGCAAATTTGAAGGGAAAATAAAAGGGATAGAAAGGAATTTATCGCGGCCGTTTGCGGAATGGGACGGCTTTCCGGTTCACCGCTGTAGGGGCGGCGTCCCCGACGCCCCAGGGCAGAGTGCCCCTTGGAAGGTGGCCCCGCCCGCGCTCGGATGAGGGAAACTTGCCGGGAAATCCCGTTTGCGGATTGCCTGTGGGAAACTCTGCCCTTATCAGCCACCTGCGGGCGGCAGCTTCGGGGAAAAGCCAAAGAAGGCTGCTAATTCATCGCTCCTGCGGTCTCAAACAGCCTCTCCACCTCATCGGACAGTGCCCGATGCGCCGGGTCGATCAGATTCGGATCCTCGGCCAGCAGGGCCTTGGTTTCGTCCTGCGCGACGCGCAGTGCGGGTGTCCTGCACTAAATCCGCCACCCGCAGCGTCGGCGGTGACCGTGCTGCGCCGAGCCAAAGAAATCACCCGGCGGGTCTCCAGATCATACTTCGCCACGGCGAAGCCGTCCGACGTGCGGCACAGAAATTGCAGCCGCTCGCGCACCGCGTCGTTGCCGTTGTCGGAAATCAAAATGCAGCAGGAATCCGCCGCGCCGCGCCCAACGCGGCCGCGCAGCTGGTGCAGTGCCGACAGGCCGAACCGCTCGGCGTTCTCAATGACCATGACCGTGGCGTTGGGCACGTCGACGCCGACCTCGATGACCGTCGTCGAGACAAGCACATCCAGCTCGCCCGCCTTGAACTGCTGCATCACATCGTCCTTTTCCTTCGGCTTCATCTTGCCGTGCAAAAGCCCGATGCGGCGGTTGGGCAGCAGTGCGCAGGCGGTCTCGGTGTAGTAGGTCGTGACGGCCTGCAGATCGCCCATGGCCTCGTTTTCCTCGATGGCCGGGCAGACGATGTACACCTGATGCCCCGCCGCGATTTGTTTGTCCAAAAAGCCGTACATATCCCGGCGCTTTTGCCGGTGATAAACCATGTTTTGATGGGCTTGCGGCCCGGCGGCAGCTCGTCCAGGACGGAAATATCCAGGTCGCCGTACATCAAAAGCCCCAGCGTGCGCGGGATGGGCGTGGCGCCATGACCAGCAGGTGCGGGCTTTGGGCCTTGCCCGCCAGAATGCCGCGCTGCCGCACACCAAAACGGTGCTGTTCGTCCACAATGGCAAGGCCGAGATTTTAAATTCCACGGTGTCCGTCAGCACGGCATGCGTACCTACGACCAAATTGGCCCGGCCGTCGGCGATAGCTTCCAGCGCGATGCGTTTTTCTTTGGCTTCATGCCGCCGACCAGCAGCGTGACATTGACGCCGAAGGGCTCCAGCCGGTCGGCCAGCTTGACGGCGTGCTGCCGGGCCAGAATTTCCGTGGGGCCAGCATGGCGCTCTGCCAGCCGTTTTGTGCAGCGAACCAGATATGCCGCCGCCACCAGCGTTTTGCCGCTGCCGACGTCGCCCTGCAACAGCCGGTTCATCGGCACATCGCCGCAGATCGGCCAGAATTTCCTCGGTCGAGCGCTTCTGTGCGCCGGTGGGCGGGTACGGCAGGCTGCGCCAGAACGGCCCTAAATCCAGCGGGTGCATGGTGCGCTGGTCTTGTGCCGCCCGTGGCTGCGCAGCAAAAAGATGCCGATTTGAGCAGGTACAGCTCCTCAAAATCAGCCGCCGCCGCCGCGGCTAGGTCGTCCGCGTTTTGGGCGTGGATGCCCTGCACGGCCTGCGCCTTGGTGGGCATCCGGTAGCGGGTCAGCAGTTCAGGCGGCAGCGGGTCCACAAGCTGGTCCGCGAAGGCCAGCGCCGCGTGGGCGCAGCTGGCGTGGCGGGCGGCGGGCAGACCGTCGGTGCCCGGGTAGACAGCCACGAACGGACAGGCCGCGACCTGGGCCTCGGTGGCGCACCAGCGGTGCAGCAGCTCACGGCGGGTCAGCGCCCGCCGATGCGCCCCTCAAAGTAGTAGGTCTCCCCACTTCCAGCTTGTCCGCCGCGTAGGGCGCATTGAACCACGACAGTGCCAGAATGCCGGAATCGTCAGCGGCCAGCACCCGGTTCATGACCCGCCCGCCGGTGACGCGCCGGGCGGGCTCTTTTGCAGTACGGTTGCGCGGACGCAGCATTCCACGTCATACGGCGCGGACACGACGGTGTAGGGCTGGGTGTAGTCGATATATTTGCGGGGGTAGCACAAAAGCAGGTCACGGATGGTGACGATGCCGAGCTTCAAATTTTTGCGAAAGCAGGGCCAACGCCCTTGAGGTACTGGACGGAGTCGTTGATGGTGGGCATGGGGCCTCCTTCTTTGGGATGGCGGGCAGCAATGGGATGTGGCGCGGGAGGGATGAATCCTCCCCTACGACTGGCGAAAGGCTTGCAGCTTGCGTTTGTAGGGGACGGCGTCTCGACGCCCCGCGGGGTCAAGACCCCTCCCTACGATGCAAACCGCTAAAGGGGATACAATGGTAGGCTGCGGCCGGGCATGCCCGGCCCCTACGGACTGCTGTGAATGGGTTGCGAACGAGAGGGGCGAGGGAGGGCGGCAGCCCGCCCTTGTGCAGTGGGCGAGTGGTTGCCCGGGAACGGGTGGCAACACACAGCCCGTCGGGACTCTTCAGGCCTCGCAAGCTGGCCAGCTCCCCTAAAGGGGAGTTTTGCGGGCTGTCGCCCGAGATGGAGAGCAGCTGTTAAAAACGCGGGGGTTCGGGGAACTCCTGACTCAAAGGTGGAGGAAGCTCGGCGGCGTTAAGAACGGACAGTAATACTGCGTCCGTTTAGCCGCCGAGACTTCGACTTCCACTTTGGGGTTCCTAGGCGCAGCCTCTAGGTCGCGGGTCCCGCTTGGCGGCGCAATAACGAGCGCCGCCAGTTTGCTGCGCAAACCCGCTTGCGGTTGATTGCCCTGCGAGGCAATCATTGTGCTCCAGTTTCGCTGCGCTCAACTGTGGTCCCATCGCGCACAACCCCGCACTGCGTCGAAACAGCGGCAATTTTTCTTCTTTGTTGGCAAAAGAAAGAACGAGTTCCGGGAGGCAGCCGTCCCGGGCATATATACCAAAAAGGCGAACTCGGAACATCCCCAAATTCGCCTTTTTAATGTTATAACGTCCGAATTACCCCACAGAGATCATGTAGTAATATACCGGCTGGCCGCCGCTGATGTGGCTGACCTCGACACTGCTGCCGCACTTGGCGCACCAGATCGGTCGTCTTTTCGGCGTCCTCGTCGCTGACGTCGCAGCCGGAAATGACCGTGATGAACTGCGTCCTTCTTCTTCATGGAGCGGGCCAGACGATAGGTCATCTTGACCAGGTCGGTGCCGGTGGCAACAATTTTGCCGTTCTCCAGCGCCATGATCTCGCCCTTCTTGATGGGCTTGCCGTCAAACTCGCTGTCGCGGGCGGCATAGGTGATCAGGCCGGTGCTGACGTGGTCCGCCGCCTGCATCATGGCAACGGCGTTCTCCTCCGGCTTCAGGTCGGGGTCAAAGTTCAGCATGGCGGTCATGCCCTGGGGCACGGTGCGGGTGGGCAGCACGATGACCTTGCGGTCCGCGAGCTTCTGCGCCTGCTCGGCAGCCATGATGATATTCTTGTTGTTCGGCAGAACGAGCACCGTCTTGGCGGGCACGCTCTGGACAGCTGCCAGGATATCCTCGGTGGAGGGGTTCATGGTCTGGCCGCCGCTGACAACCGCGTCCACGCCCAGGTCGCCAAACACAGCCTTCAGGCCTTCGCCTGCAGCTACGGCCACAAAGCCGTACTCACGCTCGGGGTCAACGGCGGCGTAGGTGAACTCGCTGTCCTTCTTTCCTCGGCCTCGGCCTGCTTCTCGAGGCCCTTGGCCTGCTTCTGGCGGGCCAGGAACTGCTCGTGCATATTTTCAATTTTAAAATTGGTCAGGTAGCCGTACTTGATGGCCTCGCTCAGCATCATGCCGGGGTCAGCCGTATGCACATGGCAGTTAGCCACGTCGTCGTCCTCGATCACGACAACGGAGTCACCGTTGGACTCAAGGAAGGCGCGCAGGCGGGTAACGCTGGCATCGGCATCCTTGTGCAGCAGGAACTGGGCAGTAGCCGTTCTTGATGTCCTCGACCTTCATCAGGTCATCGGCAAAACGCCCTTGCCGGCGGCCTCGCTGGACACTTTGGGCTTGGCGGCGACCTCGGCACCGGCAATGATCTCGCCGCCGTCAAACACCTGCTTCATGCCCTCAAACACCAGCATGATGCCCTGGCCGCCGGCATCCACAACGCCAGCCTTTTTCAGCACAGGCAGCAGGTTCGGGTGTCGTCCAGTGCGGCCTGGCCGGCCTGCAAAGTGGCATCCCACATGGCGGGCACGTTCAGCTCGGTGCACTCGGCGGCGTCTCGGCAGCCAGGCGGGAGACAGTCAGAATGGTGCCCTCGGTGGGCTTCATGACGGCCTTGTAGGCAGCCTCAACACCCTGCTGCAATGCGGCAGCAAGGTCAGCGGAGGATGCCTCGGTCTTGTCCTTCAGCGCCTTGGAGAAGCCGCGGAACAAAAGGCTGGTGATAACGCCGGAGTTGCCGCGGGCGCCCCGCAGCATAGCGGAGGCAGCGGTCTTGCTGGCCTCGGCCACGTGCAGCTGTCAGGCATGGCTTCCAGCTCGGCGCGGGCTGCGCCGATGGTCATGCTCATGTTCGTGCCGGTGTCGCCGTCGGGCACAGGTAAAACGTTCAGCTCATCCCACGCGGGTGCGCTGGTTGGCAATGTTGTTGGCGCCGGAAAGAATGGCGTCGCGCAGGGTCTGGCCAGTAATCATGGTTTCGTTACACCTCATGTTTTGGGTAAAGCAGTCTTTAGTCGGCAATGATGTCGTCCACATACACATCGATGCGGGCGACTTTCAGGCCGGTGGCAAGTTCAACTTCGTCTTTGACGCGGTGGGTAATGCTTTGGGTGATGGTCGAAATGTTCAGGCCGAACCCGACCTTGATATGCAGGGCGATGACCAACTTGCCGCCCTCCTGCGTGACAGTGACGCCCTTCGGCGGCAGGCCGGTGCGCAGGGCGCTGCGCACAACGCTTTCGGCCGGGGCCTGACCCATGGCGGCAATGCCGTAGCACTGCTTGGCGGCCTGCTCGACCAGGCCGAGAAGTAGTCATTCGTCAGCGAAATATGTCCATAGGGATTGACCTTGGTGATCATCTGCGATCCTCCTTTTCGGGGTTAGCCACGACTAAAGCCGCGGCTGCACTATATGAATCATTAGCTATTATACACCATTTTTTCCCGCTTGAACAGGGCATTTCGGAGAAATTTATTTTGTTGCGCGGCTTTAACATTCCATTCACAAAGTTTACAGTGCAAACGTATATACTGTTTTACAGAAGTATGACAACCTTACCAAAGGAGCCCGGTTTAAACCATGAACCTTTTTATTCTTTTGACACCCAAGCAGGATGTCCTGTACATTTACGAGGATTTCACCTTGCGCCAGACGCTGGAAAATGGTCGAACCAGCGCTACGCTACCATCCCGGTGCTGAAAAGAAACGGCGAATATGTGGGCAGCATCACCGAGGGTGACATCCTCTGGGGCATGAAAACCTGCACGGCCTGGATCTGGAAGCCAGTGAGGACGCCGATTTCCAGCTTCCCGCCGCCGCGACTACAAAGCCGTGACGGTCACGACCGATATGCCGACGCTGTTAAAGGCGGCCATCGACCAGAACTTTGTGCCGTGGTGGATGACCGCAATAATCGGCATGGTGCGCCGTACCGTGTGCTGCTGCGGGGCTGTACGACAAATATACGACCCTGCCGACAGATAAGCGCTTCAAGGGCGGCCCACCCGCCGATGTAAGGGCTTGTAATCCGCCGCGCGTTGCGATATAATCAGCACAACGGACAGAGAAGTCGCACAGGGCTTCTCTGTTTTTTTTTACAGTGAGGTGAACGCTTGCGCGGGGCTGGCGCTGCTATGGCCGTCTCGGAGGATGGACTGACGGAGGGCCGTATGCCTGCCAGATAAAGGTTCGTCTGGGCTGTGCGGTGGCACCCCGAATTTTCGTTCCGGCGATGAGGACAGCCGAAAGATTTTAAGGCGTTTATAAGCTGCTGAAACAAAGCCGCTGCAGCACAGGCTTCTGTGCTGCAGCGGTTTTGAGAGCATCTACCCGTATGCGGGGTCGATGACGAGCATCGGCTACGAGACGCTACGCGGTTTTCTTTGCCGCGGCCTTCTTCTTTTTCTTCTTGCGGGCGATGAACAAAATCACCAGCAGTAGTGCGGCTGCGGCGCGCAAGCCGCGCCAGAGCAGGGCACCTTGCTGGCGGGCTGTCATCTTTTAACGGCGAAGGCCGTCGTTACCGGCGGGGCGGTGCAGGTCAGATCGCTGCCGTCCACGCTTGTGTCGGCCTGCTGCCAGCCTGCGTCGGTCCTGACCCACAACGCACGGTGTTGTCCGTCGTCTCCGGCGGCATATAGCGCAGCGTATGGCCCGTGTCGGCGGGCAGTTCCAGGCCCACCTTATCCACCAGCGTGCCGGGGGTATCGGGCGCGTCGTCCACCTCGTGGAGCATCAGCTCGTCGGTGGTGTCAAAGCTGCCCTCCACCAGCACAAAGGGAGCGTTCACCACCGCGCTTTCCTGGCTCTGGCGCACGGTGTTCATGTCACTGTACTCGGCGTGGATGGTCGCGTCAAACGTCATGCCGGTCAGATCCACATCCTCCAGCTGCCGTACTGGCCCGTATGGTTGGGCACCGGCGGGAGCTGGTCCGTCGAAGTCGCTGCCGTAGGGGATGTGGTATTCCTGGACCAGCGAATCCTCGTCGGTCACAAAGCGGACACAGATGCTGCCGAAATCGCCGGGCAGATTTTCCTGCGCGACGAAATCCTCGTAGGCCAGCGGTTCTGCAATGCCCTGGTAGCTGACGCTGTCGATGCCGGCCACGCCCTCGTCCACGAAGGTGTTGCCGGTGACGCTGCCGTCCAGCGGGTCCTCCACGATACCGGCAATCGCGCCGAGCTGCTCGGCGGCGTTGTCGATGATGACCATAGCGCGGCAGTTCTCGATCGTCGCGCCGTTTCCGGCGATGCCGCCTACCTGCTTTGCGCCGGACAGGCGGCACTTGGCGTAGCTTTCGCGGGTGATGGACTTGCTGACACCGGCCACGCCGCCCACGGCAGTGGCGTCCTCGGCATCGACGGTGCCAAAGCCTGCAGTCGATGACGGAACCCATCTCTGCATCACCCACGATGCCGCCCGCGTTCTGCTTTTGGCGCTGACGATGCCGTAGTTCGTGCAGTCACGGGTGACGACGCGGTCTTGAAGGTAAATTCAGCGACTCGCTGCCTGCGGTGGTGTAGTCGTCCTCGGGTCCAGGTCGTTCTCCCGGGCCATGGCCCCGGTAATGCCGCCCGCGTTGATATCGGCGTTGACCACACCGCTGTTGATGCAGTTCGTGACCTTGGCCTCGACGTCGTCATCGGTGTCGTCATCGGAAACATCGTCCACGATGTCGTCTGCATCCGGTTGACATTCTCGCTGGCACCGGACAGCGTCTGGCCGATTTTGTTGATCTGCTTCGAGATCGCCTTCACGTCGTTGATCAGCGCCTGGCTGTTGCTGCTGGCGTTGTTGTTCAGGCTGCTGACGATATCGCCCATGCTGGTCAGGTTGCTGCTCAAATCGTTGCGGCTGGCCGTGATGGCGTCGCGGTTCGTCAGTTCGACCTTTGAATTTCGACGTCCACGGAGTCCGGCAAGGCATCCGAAATGTCATTGAGCACATCCTTTGTGTCGGGCAGGTCGTCAAGACCCTCGGTGATGAGCGTATAGTTCGGGTCGATCGGATAGCGCTCGTCCGGCTTTGTGGCAGCGCCGTCGTCCTCGCTGATAACGGTGCTGTCAGCGGAAGTCGTCAGCGGCTTCGGGGCCGGGCTGCCCGTGGAGGTGCGGTCCGCCTCGCCCTCTGCAGCGGGCTCCTGTGCGGGGATGTCTCCTCACTCTGCGCCGCAGCGGGGCAGTGTCCTGCGCTGCCGTACTGCTTTCGTCAGGCGTGGAGAGGTCAGCACTCTGCGGGCTCCTCCGAGGGGACAGCGTGTAATTCGGATCGACAGGGTCGGTGTCGGACGGAGGCGTCGCTTCGCCGTAGTCGATGACTGTGTCCGAGTCCGCGGCATTGTCTCCGTCGTCCGCGCCGGGCAGGTTGGTATTCTTGAGGTCCTGCTTGAACTGGCTCAGATCCGTCTTGACGGTCTGGGAACCGATGGACACGCCGTTTTCGGCCCGCTTCAGCAGATTCTCAATGGCGTTGCGGGAGCTGGTCACGCTGCTTTTCAGTGCGTCCAGCTGGTTGACAGGTCGCTGCTGGCGGCGCTGGCGTCGTCGCAGGCGCGGTTGACCAGCGTTTGCAGGGTGCCCATCTCATCGCTGAGTTCCTGCAGCGTGTCTTTGGTGTATTCCAGCGTGCTGCTGGGCTCCATCTGGCCGACGATGCCGCCGCCCTCCTTGCGGGCGTAGACGGTGCCGTAGTTGACGCAGCCCTCGATGTAGCCGGTCTGGCTGCCCGCAATGCCGCCGACGTTGTAGCCCATGTGCTGGTAGCCCACGGTGCCGCGGTTCATGCAGGCGCGGATAACGCCGCCAGACTGGCCCGCGATGCCGCCGATGTCGGTGATATCGGCCACGTTCTCGGTGCCGATCAGGTCACCCAGCGTCAGCTCAGAGAGGTCAATATCGTTCTGCTCCACCGTCGTGTTCACATTGGCTGTGTTGGTGGAGTTGGCAATGATGCCGTGGTTCTCACCGGCAATACCGCCGATGAAGTGCGCACCGTAGACACTGCCCGTGGTCGTGCAGCTTTCGATGACGCCGGCGTAGATTTGTGCCCGCGATGCTGCCGACAACGGACGCGCCGGAGGACACGCCCTCAAAGCGGCAGTTGTGCAGCGTGCCGGCGTTGCTGCCTACGATGCCGCCTACGGTGGTGCGGCTGCCGGAGGGCATGGCGCGGCCTCGCACAACGAGGTCACGGACGTTGGCCCTTTCTGCACATAGCGGAAGAAGCCCACGACCGAGCCGTCGTTCACCAGGCTCAGGCCGGAGATCGTGTGGCCCTGCCCCTCAAATACGCCGCTGAAGGACGGGATGCCGCTAAAGCCGCTTCCGGTCAGTTCCAGATCGGCGTCCAGATAGACGGTGCGGTTTTGCTCCAGCTGTCCAGGCGGCAGTAGTCGGCCAGCTGTAAAAGGTCATCGACGGTGCCGATGTGGAAGGTCTCCTTTCGGCGGTGTCGGCGGTCCTCTCCCTTCCGCAAAACAGGCAGGGTCAAAGCCAGCACAAGGCAGAGCGCCAGCAGCGCGGCCCAAAGGCGGCGCGTCAGGTCAGAAATGCGGTTCATTCGGCGTCGCCTCCTTTCGTGTCGGGCGTATCGGGTGTGCCTGGTTCGGGGCACCGTCCTCGGATTCATGGATGTTTTCTTCCGACAGGTACATATCGGGCTTGTCAACGGTAAATTCGGTGCCGGTGGCAATGTTCGCACTGAACTGGCCGTGCAGCACGCCCTTGATGTCAGCATCTACGACGCCGTTGATGTAGCCGCGCACGCGGCCATTGATGTGCAGTGTGCCGCTGGCCGTGCGGCCATACCGGCAACGCCCTTCATCTCAAAGCTCGTGCGCTCGATGATGGTGTCGCCCAGGATCAGGATCTGCGGCAGGACAAACAGAACCAGCATGATGGAAACGATCGTGCCGCGGCCCAGGCAGGTACCGATGGCGGCGATAACGGGGTTCGTGGTCAGCACGCTGATCAGAATACCCGCCGATGCCAGAATGGAGCCGGAGGTGAAGATGGTCGGGAACGACTCGTTCAGGGCTGTGACGATGGCCTCCCGCGGGCGCATGACCTTCTTCAGGTCGGTGTAGTGGCTGGAGATAACGATGGCGTAGTCGATGTTTGCGCCCATCTGAATGGAGTTGACGATCAGGTAGCCGAGGAAGTACAGCGGGTGTGCTGCGGTACGGCACCGAGAAGTTGATCCAGATACTGCCCTGAATGACGATGATCAGCAGCACGGGCAGACCCGCGGACTTGAATGTGAACAGCAGGACCAGGATAACGAACAGCGCGACAGCACACTGATCAGCAGGTTATCCTCGCCGTAGGAGCTGGACAGGTCCATGGCGCTCGTCGTATTGCCGACAACGTAGAACGAATCGGTGGCGTAGTATTTGCCGATGATGTCGTGCATCTTGTTGACGAAGGCGAACGTCTCGTCGGTCTCCTCGGGCAGGTTCAGATAGACGACCATACGGCTGTAATCGTCGCCCTGCAGCTGCTTCTGGGCTTCATCGAGCTGGTCGAACAGGTCGTCCAGCGTGTCCTGCACATCACCCGAGAGCGTGATGTTGCCGTCGTGCATCTCCTGCTCCAGGAACCTGAACATGTCGTAGATCGGCACTTTATAATCGTCCAGACCGTTGATGATCTCGCCGTACTCGTCATGGTCCACGGCGTAGGCGCCGTACAGTGCCTTGGCAACCTCGAAGTCGAGGTCGGCCATCTCGGCCAGCTGGCGCGGGGTCACAGCGTCGGTCAGCATATAGCCGTCCATCGCTTCAATGTTGGCCAGACCCTTCGTGGATTTGACCTCGGCGCAGGCGTCCAGCTCGTCGAGGATCCTGCCCTCGGACTCATAATCGCCGGACGGCACGATGACGGCTACCATGTTGCTGCTGCCGAAGGTGTTTTTGATTTTCTGGTAGGCGATCTGGCGCTCGCTCTGCTTGGCCGTGACCAGATCTGTATAGCTGTAGCAGTAGGGGCAGAGGTTGGCAAAGACCGCCGCCGCCACGATGATGACACCGAAGATCGGCGGGATGATAAAGCGGGTCTTGATGTCGAACTTGCCGACGGCGGTGATCTTGGGAATCAGGTTTTTGTGGCGGGTCTTGTCGATCAGCTTGCTGAACAGCACCAGCAGGCCGGGCATCAGCGTAAAGACGCAGAGCATACTGAACAGAATAGCCTTGATCAGCACGGTTGCCATATCGCGGCCAATGCCAAAGTGCATGAACGCCAGCGGGCCAGACCGCTGATGGTGGTCAGCGAGGAGGAAGAAATCTCCGGGATGGCCTTGGAAAGCGCGGCGATACAGGCTTCGCGGGTGGGCAGCGTCTCATGCTCATCGCTGAAACGGTGGCACAGAATGATGGCGTAGTCGATGGCCAGCGCCAGCTGTAATATGACGGTGACGGAGTTGGAAATGAAGCTGATGGTGCCGCACAGGAAGTTTGTGCCCATGTTCAGCAGCGCCGCCGCGCCGAAGGTCATGATAAGGACCGGCACCTCGGCGTAAGAGCGGGAGGTCAGCGTCAGCACGAGCACAATGATGATGGCAGCGATGATGACGATGACGACCATTTCCGACTGCAGATCGGCGGAGGAATCGTAGCCGACCTCGGAATAAATCGAGGTGTCGTAGGTCCCTTCCAGCTCGTCGCGGATCTCCTGCAGGGCGTTCTCGGCGCGCTCGTCCCCTACTTCCGCGTCAAAGCTGACGGAGAACAGCGCCGACGCATTTGTGTAATGTTCGTCGGTGTCGTCAAATTCGACGGTGGTGACACCCTCGATGTCTTCAATCCGGGACTGGATGTCCAGTGCAGTATCGTAGGTGATGTTGGACACCATGACGTTGGCGGTGCCATAGGTGACGAAGTTGTCGTTCATCACGGTCAGGCCCTGGCGTGTCTCGGTCGTGTCGGGCAGGTAGGTCGTGATGTCATCCTCGACCTTGACCCAGCCGGTGGCGATGGCGCAGAAAATCAGCGCAAATATGTATAACAGGAAGAACAGGTTGCGTTTATCAACGATAAACGCAGCCAGCTTCCATTCCGCCGCCTTTTGGCTTCCGTTCTCCAAGGGTATACAGCCTCACTTTCCCATTTTATTTAATATAAAAGGATACACCATTATTATACGAAAAGCAAGTCCCATGCAACACGGTCAAATTCAGAGGAATGTACAAAGATATGATGAAGTTTTTGTTAAGGTACATAAACAAAAACACCGTGCGGTGTTGAACCACACGGTGTTAAAAGCTATTGGTTAAGCTAAATTACTTCAGCTCGACCTTAGCGCCGACCTCGGCCAGCTTCTTCTGATGTCCTCAGCGTCAGCCTTGGAGCCTGCTCCTTCAGCTTGGCGTTCGGGGTCTCGACCAGCTTCTTGGCCTCCATCAGGGAAGCGCCGGTCAGCTCCTTAACGGTCTTGATGACCTGCATCTTGTTAGCGCCAACGTCAGCCAGGATGACGTCAAACTCGGTCTTCCTCCTCAGCGGGAAGCAGCGCCGGCGGCAGCGGAGCGGCAGCAGCAGCAGCAGAAACGCCGAACTCCTCGCAGATGGTATCAACGAGCTCTTTCAGCTCCAGAACAGTCATAGTCTTGACAGACTCGACAATGGCAGTGATCTTCTCAGAAGCCATGGTAGTTACCTCCATAAATTTTATAGTTTTAAGCGGCGCGGTTTTTATTCAAAGAGCGCTGCGCCGGTGCGCTCAACCTGCTTGACCTGAAATCAGGCAGCAGTCTCGTCCTGCTTGTCGACGATACCCTGCAGGGCAACAGCCAGACCACCAACGATACCGTTGAGGGAGCCAGCCAGCATAGAGAGCAGGCCTTCGCGGTTGGGCATGGTAGACAGGCTCTTGACACCTGCAGCATCCATAACCTGACCATCGCAGAAGCCGCCCTGACGACGAAGCGCTTGGACTTGTCGGCGTCAGCAAACTACAGGATGCGAGCAGCAGCAGCCGGATCATCCGGAGACAGAGCGATAGCCGTGTCACCCTTGAAGTACTCGGTCAGACCCTCGTACTGGGTGCCCTTGACAGCCAGACGCAGCATGGTGTTCTTGACGACCATGTAGTGCACGCCAGCCTCACGCAGCTCCTTACGCAGCTTGGTGTCGTCAGCGACGCTGATGCCGTTGTAAGCAACGACAACACCGGCCAGAGAACCAGCGATCTTCTCGTTCAGGTCGGCAACCAGAGCCTTCTTAACTTCCAGAATCTTTGCACTGGGCATTTGAATTTCACCTCATTCCACTTACAGATTGGTTTCGGTAAGTGGCTTTTATGTGATATGAAAGCCCCTTCCCGTCGCCGGAAAGGGCTTGAAAGCATTGCAATCAAACGCACGTTTCTCGGCAGGTGGGTAAAACCCGTTATGCCTTGCGGCACCTGCTGTCTCAAAACAGCTTAATTATTATAGCACGCGAACGTGCGTTTGTCAAGCGTTTTTCAGCTCAAAGCTGAAAACTTATACGCCGTACTTGTTGGTAGCAACGCGGACGCCGGGGCCCATGGTGGTGGCGATGGTAGCGCTCTTGAAGTACTGGCCCTTGGCAGCGGCGGGCTTAGCCTTGGCGATGGCTTCCAGGACGGTGTCCAGGTTGGTCATCAGCTTCTCGGCACCAAAAGACGCCTTGCCGATGGGCACATGAATGATGTTCTTTGTCCAAGCGGTACTCGATCTTACCGGCCTTAGCGTCGGTAACAGCCTTGCCGACGTCGGGGTAACAGTGCCAGCCTTCGGGTTGGGCATCAGACCACGGGGCCCAGGACCTTACCGAGACGGCCAACGCGGCCCATCATGTCGGGGTGGTGACCAGGACGTCGAAGTCCAGGTAACCGCCGGCGATCTTAGCAATCAGATCGTCGTCACCAACCTCCTGAGCGCCTGCAGCCTCAGCAGCCTTGGCAGCGTCGCCCTTGGCGATGGCGATAACGCGCACGTTCTTACCGGTGCCGTTGGGCAGGACAACAGCGCCGCGGACCTGCTGGTCAGCATGGCGGCTGTCAACGCCCAGGCGGACGTGCAGCTCAACGGTCTCGTCGAACTTAGCGGTAGCGGTCTTGCAGCAGAGCTCCAGGGCTTCGCTGGGATCGTAAGTCTTGTTGTTCTCGATCAGCTTAGCAGCGTCGATATACTTCTTGCCGTGTTTCATTGCGTATTACCCTCCTATTCAGCCCTCAACGGTAACGCCCATGCTGCGGCGGTGCCCTTGATCATGCTGACAGCAGCTTCCAGAGAAGCGGCGTTCAGGTCGGGCATCTTGGTCTTGGCGATTTCCTCGGCCTGTGCCAGCGTGATGGAGCCAACCTTGTTCTTGTTGGGCACGCCGGAAGTGTCGATGCCGGCAGCCTTCTTGATCAGAACGGGCGCCGGAGGAGTCTTGGTGATGAAGGAGAAGGAGCGGTCGGCGTAAACAGTGATGATGACGGGGATGATCATGCCCACGTCGTACTTGGTGCGCTCATTGAACTCCTTGGTGAACGCCATGATGTTAACGCCCTTCTGGCCCAGAGCAGGACCAACAGGGGGAGCCGGAGTTGCCTTGCCGGCGGAATTTGCAGCTTGATGTAGCCAGTGATTTTCTGTGCCATAATACTTGCACCTCCAAATTTTGTGGTGAGTTGCGGCCTGCGGTGCAGACCTCCCACGGGCGCACGACCTCCGCACGCCCTATAAAACCGTACCCCGGCACAGGCCCGTTCGCGGTCTTTACCGGAAACTAGGGTGTTCTGAGAAAAATCAGAACAGCTTGACCTGATGCAGCTCGAGTTCTGCGGGCAGCTCGCGGCCAAACACGGTGATCTTTACGCGCACCATTGCGCGCAGGAATATCGATCTCGTCGACGGTGCCGACAGAGCCTTCCATCGGACCGGCGGTGATCTCAACCGTATCACCGACCTTGTACTCGACCTCAAGGTCAACGGTGGTTTCGACGCCCATCTTGGCAACTTCCGCCTCGGTCAGGGGCTCGGGCTTGGACTCCGGGCCGACAAAGCCGGTGCAGCCGCGCGTGTTGCGTACGATGTACCAGGTGTTGTCGTTCATGACCATTTTGACGAAAACGTAACCGGGATAGAGCTTCGACTGAACCTCTTTCGCCGGTCTTGTTGCCGCGTTTGTCAAAAACTTCTTCAATGCGGGTCTCGGTGGGAACCTTGACGTCGCAGATCAGGTCCTGCAGATGACGGTTTTCCACCATCGTCATCAGATCGGTTGCGACCTTGTTCTCATAGCCGGAATAGGTATGTGCTACATACCAGTTTGCTTGCTCAGCCATGGTCTTTGCCTCCGCTCAACGCGCTCAGGCGCCGATCAACAGGTGAATGGCGCCGCCAAAGATGAGGTCCAGCAGGATCAGCACGACAGCTGCGATCAGTACGACCACGATAACGGTGATCGTATTGTTCTTGACATCATGCTTGCTGGGCCACACGACCTTTTCAGCTCGCTCTTCGTATCTTTGAAATACTTGCCGATCCCTTTGAAAAGTTCTTGATCTTGTCGAAGAAGGAAACCTTCTTCTTGCCGTCGTTCTTTTGGGCTTGTCGCTTTGAGTCTGGGCTGCAGCGGTGGCTGCTTTTTTGTCTGCCATCTCTAAGCTCTATCCTCACTTGGTTTCGCGGTGAAGGGTATGCTTCTTGCAGAAACGGCAATACTTCTTCATCTCAAGACGGTCAGGAGAGTTCTTCTTGTTCTTCTCCTTGTTGTAGTTGCGCTGCTTGCACTCCGTGCAGGCCAGGGTGATCTTGACAGTCATTGTTCGGCACCTCCATTATCGGTTAATAAGCCTCCTCGCGCTTGCAGGCGCCCTAAAAAGGGCATAAAAATAAACCCGCAAAAGAGGTGCTATCATGATAACACGACTGCGGGTTTACGTCAAGCGGTTTTGCAAAATTCTTGTAAAATTTTGACGGCCTTGCGCCGAACGCAGCGGAGCTCCGCGGGCGGGCATAGCCGCGTTCCCGTCACAGCAGGAGGGCGCAAACGGCTGCCATCCCTCCGTCAGCTGCACGCCGCCCCGGGCAGCGGCCACGGCGGCGGTGGTGTAGTCGATCGTCAGGGCGGTGCGGGCACTTAAATAGGTCAGTGTCTCGCCCAGGGCGTTCAGGTCTGCGGCCAGCAGGTCGGTCAGCAACCGGGCACTGCGGCTGCGCAGACCGTCAGCGACCGGCCAGCAGCGCCGGGTCCTGCCGCAGGAACGCCGCCCAGACGGCGGCGCGGGCCATGCTCCCTGCCCTAGGCAGCGCCGCCTGCAATTGGGCGATCAGCTCCGACGCCTGCGCGGCGGTACACGGCGATGGGGTCCTCACCGTAGCCCAGGCGCGTGCGTGCGGCGGCATCCAGCAGCGATGCCGTGTCGATGCGCCGAGGCTGTGCGGCCCGCGCAATCGCCCAGGTGGCGGGCGTGGCCGCGATATAGTGCAGCGCCGGGGCAGCGGTCTCCCGCCAGCACTGTGCCGACGAGCAGCTGTGCGGCCCGCCCGGCCCCGGCAGACAGCACACTCCGCCAGCGTTGTTGTGCGAAGGTGCGCTGACGCGCAGCGAACCGGCAGTGCGCAGAGCGTGACCGTCTGCTGCGGGCCGTCTGCCCGGGCCAACACAAAGGCCGGTTCCTCCTGCTGGACGATGAGCAACAGCGTATACACGCCCTGCGCACCCGGCTCGATGTGCAGCGTGCTGTCCGCCGCCGACGCCTGGCGCAGGAGCTGCTGCTTCTGGTATTGGTCGGCGAAAAATGCCACGGTCAGCACCATGGGCAGCAACAACAGCAGCGTCAGCCTTAGGCTGTACCAGAAAATTCCGCGGTTGAACGCATAACCCACACTCCCCAGCAAAGACTATGCCTACAGGCCGCAAGGGCCGCACTTATACACTATTATAAAGGAGTGTCTGGTATGTTTGATGAATTTGGACCCGCGGTGCCGAGGATGAGCGCGAAGGCTCTGACCGATTTGAGCGAGGTGCCCGACGAGCAGTACCGCGACGAGGATGAGCCGAAGCAGACGCAGGAGGTCATCGTACCGCCCGCCCAGGAGCCGTATGGCCCGGGGTTGTGCCGCCGGAGGAGATCTAAGAACGTGGGGCGAGGCATGCCTCGCTACGCAGCTGCGCGGCAACCTGTTTCGGGTGGCGGCTGCACCTTCGGGCCGGGCATCGGCCCCTACATAGTGCTGTGTGTTATACCTTTGATACACCAAAACCGGAACCCGATCTCGTCGTCAGGCGTTCACATTCCGCAAGCCGGGCTGTCGGCGGAGTGTTCCAATAATACGGCGTCATGGCAAACAGATCCTGCACACTCTGCCCTTCCAGCGTGATGACAGCGGTGGACTCAACGGCCTTCACAAACGCAAAGCCGTCGTATTCGGTCTGTCGGACTCATTTTCATACGGGCAGTCGTACAAAACCTCTTCAGGCCGAACAGGTGCCGCGCGGTGGGCACGGCGTAAACCAGATGCCCACCCGGACGCAGCATCCGGGCAAACTCGGCCTCAGCCATGGGCGAGAAGATGTTCAAAAGCAGGTCGGCCCAGCCGTCCCGCACCGGGGCGCAAAAGCTGCCGCCGCCGACACAGAACGCCGCACCGGGCAGGAGCTTGGACGCCAGCCGCACGGTCTCCTTTGGACAGGTCGAACGCCGCGATCTGAGGGCCGCCCAGCGCGTCAAACAGGTACTTGTCATAGCTGCCCTCGCCGCAGCCCGCGTCCACAATATGGTCGCGGCAGCGCGGCACAGACTCGGCCAGCGTCGCCATCAGCGGGCGTAGTGCCCGGCCGACAAAAACGCGCGGCGGGCGCGAACCATGGCCTTGCCGTCGCCGGGTCGGCGGCGTGCTTCTTCTGCATCGGCAGTAAGTAGGCGTAGCCCTCTTTGGCAAGGTTGCTGTGGGCTTTGGCACAGCGCAGGCTGCGCCCGGCCAGCAGCAGCGCCCGCCGCATACGGGGCAGCGCAGGGCCGCCGCGGTGGCGGGGTCATTCGGCAGCCCTCGGCGGGCTTGACCGTTTCGAATGTCCGCTGCGTCCGATGCCCGGGCGGCAGCGGTACGGTCATACCGCCGTGGGCCGCGAGGTAGTCCTCGAAATTTGCGAACTTCTGCGGCGGGCGGCGGGAAATCAGATCGAGGCCCGGCTGCTCCGGCGCGGTGCTGCGCGGGGTGCGGGCATTGCGGGCGGGCGCGGTGCCAATGGTCGCGCAGCGGCTGGCTGGGCACCTGCGGGCCGGGCGGGCATTGCGGCGCGGCGGCTGGGGCGCGGCAGGGCGTGCGCTCGGGCGCATTCTGGGGCAGCCGGGCGCTGGGCCGGGGCGTTCTGGCGCGGTGCCTGCTGGCTCTGCGGTTGGCGGGTCTGCCCTGCCCGCGGCGGGTGGTTGCCATTGGCGCGGGCGCACCTGCGCGGGCCTTAGCTGCGGGCGCAGCGGCTGCGGGCCGGGCGCGGCTGTGCGGGGCTTTCCCCTCACGCGCGGGCTGCTGCGCGCTGCGGGCGCTGCCATTGCCGGCAGGGCGACGGTGGCGGCGACGGTGCGGTGCACCGTTCGGGGTTTGTGCAGCTTTTCCATAATTCACCTGAATCCTGTTATACGCCGATGACACGGCATTCATTGTAATATCGTTTTTCCTCGGCGTGGCCCATGCTGAAGGTCTTGCGGGCAGCACGCCGCCCAGCACAACGCCCTTGAAGAGGTCTGCCTTCGCAAAGTCGGGCAGCAGAATGGCCGTGGCCGGTTTGGCGGGTCGGAGGCCAGCGCTAGCGTGCGCTTTCGCCGTGGATGTAGTCCACGGTCACGCCGGATGGGCGGGCAGGAAGTCCGCCAGAAATGCCCACACTGCCGACGGTCAGCGGTGCGGGCGGGTTCGCCAGCGCGACGGCACTCGCCGTGGGCATCGGCCAGGCGCAGACGCTGGTCGGACATCGTCGTACTGTTCCCCTGCTGTGCTATCCCAGGCGTCCAGCGCGGCGTACAGCTCCTTGGCGGCAACGCCGAACACAACGCGGTGGATGGGTTCGATTCAATGGCGGGCTGTGGACGTTACAGACCTCGGCCAGGCACCAGCGCCGGGTGGGTCTTGCGCTGTTCCTCGCTCAAGGTAGGCTTCAGTTCCTCCCAATAGGCTTTGGCGGTGGCCAGGCTGTGGTTGCCGTCGCCGACGGCCAGTACCATCGGCTGCCGCCCTTTGGCAGCGGGCCAGCGGCGGGCAAAGGCGGCAGGGTCGGCCAGCGCCGCCAGCGCGGAATCAATTTGGGCAATGAGCGCGGATCCTCGACGGCCCAGCCGCGCAGGCGGCCGCCGCCCAGCATCAGCTCGCCGTCGTAGAGCGGCGGAAGCTGGTCTTTCACAAGGCCGATGGGCTCGATCAGCGTGCGGTCGGCATCGTCGGCCAGCATCATGACGTGGGCGTTTCCAGCGTCGCCCCGCGGCGCACTTTCAGCCGCGGCGGGATGCGCTCCACGACGGTGCTCGCTGGGGCGGATGGCGGGCTGGCTGCCCTTGGCGTAGTCGTAGGCGTCGAGGTCCACCGCGCCCACAAGGCCCTGGCGGACCGTGCCGTCCATCTGGGTGCGCTCCACATAGACGTAGCCATGTACTTTCCGCGTCAGCACGGTTTTACGGTACTCTCCATCGTGCGGCGGATGCTCTCTAAGCGCTCGGCCTCCTGCGGGTGCCTAAGTACGCCTCCGGCAGGACGATGTGCAGCGTGCTGGGCTTGCCGTCAGCCAGGTGCTCGGCGCGCTGCCAGTACTCCGGCTGGGAGGTGAACTGGTCCACGGCAATGCAGGCCCACGGGTCCAGCGGAACGCTGGCGGCGGGCAGCAGGATATCAGCGGCGGTAAAACAGGCTTCGGACATAACAACGACCCCTAACAGTTACAGAACAACGGTATGGCCCACCAGGGCGTAGATGGCCAGGCTCAGCACGCCAATGTAGATCATGGAACTGGGCAGACCCTGGAAAATCGAGGAAATCGCTTTGCTGCGCAGACGGCGGCGGCCTTCGCGCACGACAAAGACGGCGAAGACATAGCCCAGCCCGCTGCCCAGCGCAAACGCGATGCTCTGTAAAATCGTGTAGTTCTGGTTGGAGCAGATGAGAGCGTGCCCAGGATGGCAGTGCTGCAGGTCGCCAGGCTCAGCTGGCTGCGGCAGCCGGTGCGCAGTTTGGGGGCAGCACGCCCAGCAGCAGCCAGGCCACGGCCATGGCGGCGACGCCGCAGGTCAGGTAGACGATGGGGCGCAGCGCCGAGATGGGCAACCATGCGGGCAGATAATCACGCAGCCACGGGAAAAACAGGTCGTGCGGCCCAGCCGGCAGGTGCGGACAGCGTGATGACCAGCAGCAGCGCGCAGGCAGAAATCCCACACCTGGGCGCGGTGGTCGGGTACGAGCTTTATCAGGCGGGTGACGCCCAGCGCACGCGCCAGCACGACGTTCTATGCAAAGACGGCCAGCACCATATAGCTGATAAACTGCACGATACCGTTTAAAAATCGGCTGCAGCTCAGTGCTTGCGGTCAGCATACAGGCGGCGCACCTCCTCGTGTTTATAGTCCGTGTACAGGTCGGCGGCGGCGCACCAGACGGCGGCCAGGATACCTACGATGACAAACCCGCCCGCGGGCAGTGCGGCCAGCGGCAGCAGTGCATTGTGCAGGATGACGTTGCCAAAGACCGCGCCTGTGGCCAGCAGCTCACGCAGGCAGCCCACGATGAGCAGCACAACACACATGCCGAGCGCATTGTTGAAGCCGTGGCGGAACGCATCCTTAACGTGTTCCAGGTCGGCAAACTCCATGCGCTTGACGATGGCAGGCCCACGACCATGATCGCAGATGCCCGCAGCGTCAGGTCAGAGCCGAACAGTGCGTAGAGCAAAACATACGTAGGATGTAGAGAAGCGCCGCAGAGTAGCAGTAACAACGGGCGGAAATAATCTTTGTCAGGGTGGCAGACGGCCACGGCCAGCACGCGGGTGAACGTGACCAAAATCAGCGAGGCGATACAGAGCATGAATTCGCCGCCGTCCAGCGCGGCACCGGATGACCGGGGCCATGCCGAGGCCGCGCACAAGCTAATGGGTTGGACAGCCAGATGTGGTCGGCGCGGATGCGCTCGTTCAGGGCGCCTCCGCCGCGTAGGAACGCGAGGCGCTGGCTTTGACTCGGCGCAGGGTCGGCTCCGGGTGGGCGGTGTGCTCTGCCGGGCGGGCGCAGCCGGTGCCGCAGGCCGCCTTTGTACCGGCGGCATGACGCGCGGGCTGCTGGGCGGGCTGTGCCGCGGGTGCAGGGGCTGCACGGCATGGGCGGCAGGCTCGGCAGTTCTGCGCTTCGATCGAGATCGTGCGGGTCTCGTCAGCTGCTGCGGGCGTCTGGCTGCTGCGGGCAGCGGGAGTGGGCTGGGTGCTGCGGACGGTGTGACCGCGGGCTCCTGCCGTACTCCCGGTCCCGGTAGCCGCGGAACCTCCTCGGCCTGGCTTCCGCCTGGCGGGCGGCCCGCGTCAGCCTGGCGGCGCTGGACTCCTCCAGCATGGCGCGGCGCTCCGCGGCGGTGTACCGCGGGCGGCTCGTCGGATGATGCCGCCGCTGCGGGCGGCATCAGGCCTGGGCGCGGGCCGCTCGGCTGCGGTGCGCCGGGCTTTTTCCGGTGCAGGGGCCGCCGCGGCGGGCGCCTTGCCGGTCTGTATGGCGGCAAGGGCGGCCTCGATCCGGCGCGGAGGCACCCTTCTCCGCCATGGCGCGGCGACCTCGAGCATCTCCCTGGTGATGTGCGGGATAATTAAGGTCTCGAGCGCCCGCCCCGGCGATTATTCGGGTTTTGCTGCATTGGCAAGGCGCTGTTCCTCCTCTCATAAAGCGGATGCTCGGTGCGGTGTCTGATCAGGTCAAGCCACTCGGGATGGAGCTGACGATCAGCAGGGCGCAGCAGACAGCGCCCTCATAGGGGCTGAACGCGCGGAACACGTAGGTCATGATGCCCAGCGCCGCGCCGTAGATGATGCGGCTCATCCGGCGGTCAGGCATCGTGACCGGCTCACAGATCAGGAACAGCCCGCCGAACAGCGCGTGCCGGACAGAATAACATACTTTTCTAGGTAGATGCGCTGGCGGATGAACTCCCACGGCAGGCTGAAGGCGGGCAGCTCGTTGAGCTGCGGGAACAGCCACGGCAGGCCGATGACAAAAATAAAGAACGGAATAACAACAGAAAGTTTGATGCCCGCGCACAAGCAGGAACAGCCCGCAGGCCATGACCACCAGCGCGGCGCTGGTGCCGACGGCGGCGGAGACGTTGCCGGTCAGCAGGTTCATCGTGCTGGCACTGGGCAGGCCGCCGGTCCGCAGGGTGGCGTTCATGCCCCGACGAGAGTGGTGTTCACGCTGCCGAACAGCGGCAGCTGCGCCGGAATGGGGTACGAAAGACGTCCTGCGGCCACGAGACACCGGCCACGACCATGCCGACGGCGGCGGGGTGGAACGGATAGTAGTCTCGCCGCCGAACGCCTCCCTTGACGAGCACGGCGACGATGACGGCGGAAATGACGATGGGATACGAAATGCTGGCAGGCATCAGCAGCGCGATGAGCGCGGCAAAGCACTCACTGGACGGCTCATGGGACTGGTAGCCCGTGCCGTGCAGTGGAGCCAGGGCACAGTCGCACAGGTAGGTCAGAAGGGCCGCCAGCAGCACAGCAGCGGGCGCGGGCCGTAGTAATACCACGACATACCGATCAGCGGGACTGTGCACCACAGCAGGTCACCGTAGTAGCTGTAGTTCGCGCTGCGTTCAACTTTTACGATTGGGCATAGGAAAGAGCTCCTTTACTTGCTGTGCAGGACGTTTACCACAGCGGCAGGATCCATGGCATGGAACAGCGAGCCTCCGGCCACGAGCCAGTCGGCCCCGGCAGCGATGCACAGGGCCGGTCTCGGTGTTGATGCCGCCGTCCACCTCGATCAGGGTATCACAACCGCGGCGGGTGCGCTCGGCACAGATGGCGGCAATGCGCGTGGGGTGGTGGGGATGAATTTCTGCCCGCCGAAGCCAGGTTCCACGCTCATGACCAAGATCAGATCGACAACGCCCAGATACGGGAAAACAGCTTCCACCGGCGTGCCGGGCGGATGCTGATGCCGACCTGGCAGCCCTCAGCGCGGATAGCGGCGATGACCTCTGCCGTGTCCGGCACAGCTTCGAGGTGGAAGGTGATGAGGCTGGCCCTGCCCTGGCAAAGTCGGCGGCGTAGCGGCCGGGTCACTGATCATCAGGTGGACGTCGTAGTAGACGTCGGGCATAGCGGCATGCAGGCATTTCAGCACCGGCGCGCCGTAGCTGATGTTGGGTACAAAATGGCCGTCCATCACGTCAAAGTGCATCAGGTCCGCGCCTGCGTCCAACAGGCGGGTGCAGTCGCTTTGCAGGTTGGCCAGATCAGCCGACAGGATCGATGCGGCAACTTTTGTCATACTCTATACACTCCCTTGTTAGTCCCTCTTTGTTGTACGTAGTATGTGCAGTGTGCACATATAAAAATATTATAGCCCATTGCGCCCCAAAGGCCCGCAGACCGGGTGTCCCGGTTTGCGGGCTGGCAAAAGGCTCCTGTGGAAGCTGTCACCGCAGGTGACTGATGAGGGAGAGACGGAGAAAGCCCGTAAACGGGCGGCTGCCGCAGGCTTGCTCATCCGGCCTCGGCGGGGCTCGGCCACCTTCCCCGAGGGGAAGGCTTATCTTTTCACTGCGCCAATGATGCACGGTCTGCAGCTGTAACTCAAAATCCCGCGCGTCTTTGGCGAGCTGGCTGGACAGGATAATGCCCGAGATAAACAACAGCAGCGCCGCCACCAGCACAAAGCAGCAGACGATCAAAGTCGGAAGCGCGGCACAAGCCCGGTCTGGAAATATTCGCCCAGCACCGGACCATAAAGCCGATACCGAACACGGCCAAGATCGCGGCCAGAATGCCGAAAAGCTGAACGGGCGGTAGTTCTTGAACAGCCGCGCAATCGTGCTTAATACCTTAAAGCCGTCGGAGTAGGTGTTCAGCTTGCTCTCCGACCCTTCCGGTCGATCGCGGTAGTCGATGACGACATTCTCCACCTGCATATTGCGCTGCAGGGCGTGGATGGTCATTTCCGTTTCGATCTCAAACCCGCGGGACAGCACCGGATAGGTCTTGACGAACTGGTAGCTGAATGCGCGGTAGCCGGTCATGATGTCCTTGATCTTGCCTCCGAACAGATGGTTCGTGCAGAAGCGGACCAGGTCGTTGCCAAAGTTGTGGAACGGCCGCTTATTCTGGGTGTAGTAAGTGCTGGAAAGCCGGTCGCCGACGACCATGTCGGCCTGGCGCTCGGTCACGGCGGCGACCATCTCGGGCGCGGCCTCCGCGGGTAGGTGTCATCGCCGTCCACGAGAATATACGCTTCCGCGTCGATTTCTCGGAACATACGGCGCATGACATTCCCCTTGCCCTGCTGGTACTCGTGGCGAACAACAGCCCCGGCCCTGGCAGCCAGCTCGGCGGTGCCATCGGTGGAGTTGTTGTCATAGACATAGACGGTGGCATCGGGCAGTACGCGGCGGAAATCCGTCACGACCTTCTCGACAGTCTTGGACTCGTTGTAGCAGGATCAGTACGGCGATTTTATCCATAATAACAGCTCCTCCGGGCGAAATTTACATCCAAAATTGAACAAGGCGGCTGACAGTGTAATAGAGCGAAGGGTTCAGCCCCTGCAGCCACGGCTCCATGGCGAACAGCGTGCAGAAGCGGTAAACGGCGGTGTATGCCACGGCGGCAGCCATGACGGTGCGCAGCACGGGCAGTGCCGCGGCGGCGGTGCCCTCCCAGCTGCGCGGGGGAGAGTGCGCCCTCGGCACAGAACCAGCACAGCGCCGCACCAAGCAGCAGCACCGGGCTGTAATCCATCAGATAGCGGTAGAGCACCCCGGCCATTTCGCAGTCCACAACGGTCATAACGACCATGGCGGCCAGGCTGCCGTAGACCACACAGGCGGTGACACGGCGGCGGTGCAGACAGCGGCGGAACGCGGAAAGAGCGGCATCGCCAGCACCCACAGGTAGGGCGTGGCGGCCAGCATACCGCCGGTGAATTTCGCTGATGGTGCGGATGACGGCGTTCGTCTGGACGTCCGTCTCCCGCAGGAAGGGAAAACGCCCTGCCAGCTGGGCAGCTCAAACAGACTCGTGAACACAGCCGGGCCGATGCGCACGGCGTTGAAGCCGCGCTGGGTCATATCGTTGCCGGTCAGGTTGTAGTTGGCACCGAAGTCGCTGGCGAACCGAACCGCGCGGCGTTGTACCACATCAGCCCGGCGGCGACCAGCACGACCGGCAGGATAAATGCAGCGCACTCCCCCGCCCGGCGCGGCTGCACAGCCGCTTTTGCCCGATGTACCGCGGCCAGAAGATGGGCACGGCCAAAACGCAAACAGCTCCATCTGGGGGCGGCACCCGGCGACGAGCGCCACGCAGAGGTTGCCGAAGACGAGCTTGACGACCAGCGCACCGCGCTTTTCCACAGGGGTGCTGGCGGCGGAAAGCCAGAGCCACAGCCCCAGCATCAGCAGCGCCGCACCGCAGAGGATGGCGTACTCATAAATGTAGGGCGCAGCAACAGATAGTAGAACTGACTGCCCAGTGCTACGGCGGCCACGGCCAGCAGGTACGCGGCGGCGGAGGTCTGCGGGAACCACCGGCGCACGGCCTGCCCTACCACGCCGAAGCAGGCGGCGAGGAAGATCAGCCCCAGCAGGACCATGCAGGGCGCATAGGCCAGGTTCTGGATGCCGGTCAGCGCCTCAAAGGGCAGCTGGAACAACAGGCACGGCACAATGCCGAAATAGACGTAGTAGCGCCCATTGTAGAAGGCGTGATCCCAGTGGATATCGTTGATCTGCGCCGCATCCCGTGCCCCGGCGTCGTAGGGTTCTCCAACGCCAGCAGCTCGGCGGGCGGGTCGGCCTCCAGATCCAGGCGGCCATTCAGCAGGCTGTGGGCCAGTGCGCCGTACTGCTGGTAGACGAAGCTGACGGTGCTCTGCCGTCCCAGAATGCGGTGTTGTAATCTTTGTAGCAAGGCCGGTGTTGCCCGGCTCCCAGAAAGGACGACCACCACAAAGGCGGCCAGAACCAGGCCCAGCGCGGCGGCTGCGGCGCGGTCACAGACGTTGCCCGCCAGCCAGCGGCGGTGCCATAACCCGCTGGCCGGGCGCAGCCCATAGACAGACAGCAGCGCCAGAAATATCGCGCAGAAGCGCAAAATCGAGAATCCAGCGCGCGCGGCGTTGGCCGTGATGCCGCGGAAGGTCAGCGCCACCGGGAACTGCGCGTAGGTGGAGCTGTACCCGGCAGCGGTCAGCGTCAGCATCCCGACGGAGCCGGTCAGGTCCAGGCTGATGGTGTGGTGCGCGGGCCTGCAGGCCGACCTGCCAGCTGCCAAAGCGGGTCAGCTGGGTGTTGGCGGCGTCGGTGCCCTCAATGGTGAAGGTGACAGCGCTGTCTGCGTGGAGCAAGTCGGTATCGTCATTGACGAGGCCGTCAAACCGCAGGTTGTAGATGGGCTGGTCAATGTCGAGGAACCGCAGATAGGTGCGCCCTCGTCGAGCGAGATCGTGCCGACGCCGCGCCCGACGTTGATGTTGTCGTCAAGGTAGTCAACGAGCTGGAACGGCTCATAGCTGTGGGTGTTGAAGTAGGCAACGTTGCCGACGAATACTTCCAACCCCAGCGCCGTGACGGCCAGCAGCGGACGACGGCCTTTAACCCTTTGCGCCCGAGGTTGCGCAGCCCGGCGGTGACAAGCCCCGCCCAGCCGGTCATGGCGGTGAGGGCGACGAGCCGGAACGCATGGAAGCCGACGGTCAGCCCGGGCGGTGGTAGGCGCACAGAGCGAACACCCAGACGGCCAGCCAGAGTCCGGCAGCCCAGGCAGCGTCGCGGCGGGAAACCCTGCGGCGGGATACTACCGCAGGAACCGCACCGAAGATGCCGGAGACGAGCACGGTGAGGAGCAGGGTGATTATAATAAACATAAGAATAATGCTCCTCCTTTGTGGGATAGGTGATGTGGCAGCGGAAATGGCCAGAGCCCTTCCGGTCATCGCTGTCGCTCGACCACCTCCCCTGAAAAGAGAGTTTTTCGGGCGTACGCCCGTGAAAGGCGCCCACAGGGTGGGGAGCTGGCCGAGCTTGCGAGACCTGAGGGCCTTACCTGCGGAGCTGCCGCTTCACTGCTTTGCATACTTCTCCATCTCATGCAGCCAGAAATCAGCGGTTTTGTCCCAGCTGTATTTTGCAGGACCGCATCGGGCGCGGCTACGGGCTGGGCGGCCAGCGTCCAGGTCTACATCACAGTCATAGGGGTCGAAATACCGCGCTGTATCGCCGTACAGCTCGGGCAGGCAGGTGGCGTTGGCCAGCGCGACCGGCGCGCCCAAGGCCAGCGCTTCCAGCGGCGGGATGCCGAACCCCTCAAACACGGCGGGTGCAAAATAGCTTGCAGTGTTGCATCAGCGCGGCGTTCTCGGCGTCCGAGACATAGCCCGGGTAGAATACGTTGTGGGTGTCCTTCGCCTCGGCGTCGTCGCCAAAGGCGCGCAGGTCCTTGCCGCCTGCCACCACAAACGTCTTGTCAGGGTTGCGGCGGGCGACCTCGGATCCACTTGAAGTTTTATGCTTTGCCAAACTGCCGAGAGCGTAGTAGTACTCCCCTTTGGACGCCGGGCATCTTTTCAAAAATGCTCGTCGGGGTCACGCCCTTCATATGCTCCCAGCCGTTGTAGGTGATGCCGATTTTATCCAGCGGGATGCCGAGCTTCACTGATGAGGTGGCGCTGGTTGTCGCTGACTGTGAACACCCACTGGGCAAACCACTTCGTGGACAGACAGTGTACCCAGAACTTGAAGCGGAAAAAGCCCTTGTCGGTGTCCATGACCAGCGGGCGGATATCGTGCAGCACGGTAACGCTGCGCTTGGTCAGCAGCATATCGCTGGCCAGGCCTACATAAAACGCATGGGTGCGGCGCAGGTAGGCGGGCAGCACAGCCAAATTGTAAAAATACGGGTTTGACTTCAGCGGCACCAGCTGGATGTTTTTCAGCTCCGGCAGGTGAATGGGGCGGCCGTCGTCGCGGTAGGCAATCCGCACATCCAGGCCGGTGCCCTCAATGAGTTTATCCAGCCGGACGACGGTCTCATAGACATAGCGCGGGATGCCGGTGATATTATCACACAGTACCGTGCCGTTGATGACGATGGGGTTCAATCCAGTTCCTCCTTCTCCCAGTGGGAGCAGTCGAGCAATTCCTGCTGCCAGTCGGCCATGCGGCGCTCACAGTATTCTTTCAGCTCGCGCTCAAAGCGTTCCTCGCTGAAACTGCGGCTGTGCTCGCGAATTTCCTTTGAATAGGCAACGCCGTCGCGCTCAAACCGCTCGATGCAGTCGACCAGGCTCGACGGTCTGCTCTTTGAACCAGTAGCCGGTCTTGCCGGGCACAACGCTCGCACGCCGCCGCGGCCATAGGCCAGCACCGGCGTACCCGCGCTCTGGGCTTCCACGGCGTGATGCCGAAGTCCTCTTCACCCGAAAAGGAGTACGCCTTGGCCCGCAGGTAGTAGCTGCGCACTTCCTCGTCGGAAAGGCCGCCGCCCAAAAATTCCACGGTCGGCCCGGCCATGGCCTTGAGCTTATCCAGTTCTCCCCGCCGCCGATGACGACGAGCGTTTGTTAAAGCGCGTGCAGGCCTGCACGGCCAGATCAACGCGCTTGTACCAGGTCAGGCGGCCCACGGTGAGGTAGAAATCCTCTTTTTCGACAAAAGGTGCTTCGTTGATGTGGCAGCCGGGGTAAAATGACGCTGTCACGCCGGTAATATTTTTGATGCGCTGGGCGATATAATGCGAGTTGGCAATAAAATAATCCACGCGGTCGGCGGCGCACTTGTCCCAGACGCGCATCTTGTGCATCTGCCCCGGCATGACGAGCTTCGCCAGCCAGTTGGCATTGTCGCGGTAGGTGTAAAAATCCCACACATAGCTGATGGGCGTGGCAGTAGCAGATATGCACGGCATCCGGCCGGGTGATGACGCCTTTGGAACAGGAGGAGGACGACGACAGCACAAGGTCGTACTCGGTCAGATCGAACGCCTCAAACGCGGCGGGCATCAATGGCAGCATGGCCTTGTAGAGCTTGTTGGAAAACGGCACCTTCTGGAACCAGCTGGTGCGGATGTCATAGCTTTAAAGTGCTCGGGCATGTTTTTGGGTCGTACACAAGGGTGTAGATGACAGCATTGGGGAAAACGTGCTTCATGGCGTCCACAACGCGGTCGCCACCGGCGTAGCCGACAAGCCAGTCGTGAACGATGGCGACCTTGGGCCCTTTTGCTCATTACAGACACTCGTCCGGTAACGCACAGGGCGTTATTGTAGTTTTCGTCGTTGACCATCTTACCGCCGAACACCGTGCGGAAGATGATCTTGATATCCAGCGCCACGGTCCAGTTTTCGATGTACCAGATATCATAGCGGATGCGCTCGGCAATGTCGGTGTCGCCGCGCAGGCCGTGGATCTGCGCCCAGCCCGTGCAGCCGGGGCGACCTGCTGGCGCACAAGGTAGCGCGGATCTCCTCTTTAAAATGCTCCACATGAAGGCACCTCTGGCCGGGGGCCTACAAGGGACATATCCCCTTAAGCACATTGAAGAACTGGGGCAGCTCGTCGAGGCTGAACTTGCGGATAAAGCTGCCGAAGTGGGTCTTGCGGGGGTCGTAGTCCTTAGACCAGCCTGTCTCCTGCTGTACATTGACCCGCATGGAACGGAACTTGTACATCATGAAGGGCTTTTGTTTAGGCCGATGCGCTCCTGCCTGAAGATGACCGGCCCGGGCTGGACAGCTTGACGCCGATGGCCGTGACCAGCATGATGGGGCTGGTCAGGATAATCGAATCAGGCTGCCGAGGATATCCAGCCCGCGCTTGACGGCGGCGTTCAGCAGATTATCAAACGGCGTCTGGCGCAACATTGATGAGCTTGCACTCGTCCAGCACGTCAATGGTGGGCCGCGGGCAGATAGTCGCTGTAGAACGGTACCATTGTGATGCACGCCGTTTTGTCGCAGGCGGCAAAAACGTGGGGCAGCAATTCGATCTCGTCAGCCTCCAGCGCTACGACGACCTCATCGACGGCAACCTCGTCGAGCTGGGCGGACAGCGCATCATAGCGCCCATGTAGCGCACACCAACCGGTTCTTCGATTCCGGCCAGATAGCCGTCCACGACAAAGCCGTAGTAGGGTTGTGCTCGAGCGCGCAGATAGAGCGCAGCGGATTTACCGCCGCCAACCAGCAGGATATGGCGCAGACCCAGCCCCTTGCGGCGGCGGGCGCGGTCTACCAGCGCAGGATCATACGCTCGATCACGACGCCTGCCGTGCCGAGGATGTAGAACAGCGCCAGTACGATACGGGAGTAGTCGTCCAGGTGCATCAGATACAAAGCACCAATGAAGATCAGCAGTCCCGCCGCGTTGATGACGGCAATCTTGGTGCAGCGCTCGGCCAGGCCGCGCAGCCGCGTGGTGCTGTAGATACCGGCGACCCAATAGATGAGCACGAGCACCAGCGACGTGGCCAGCCAGCAATGATGTTGCGCGGGTCCGGGCCACGGCCAGCGCAGGCCCTGCGCCGCCCGGCTCAAAGTAACGGACGTAATTGAAACGGATATAGTTGGCAAGCAAAAGCCGATGAAAGCAGTGCCGCGTCCGCCAGCACATACAAAAGGCTTTTGAAGCGTTGGTTCTTTTCCAGCAAGAGGTGATGTCCTCCCTACGGTGATAGATTTAAACAATCTATTTTACCATATTTACGCCGGTATTGCAAATCAGCGGTAAAGCTCCTGCAGCTGATCCAGCGTTTTTCATTTCGGCGCGGACCTCGGCGGGCCGGAGACGACGACGCCGGTGCCGAACCCGGCCACCCAGCCGAAGAACTGCGGGCTGACCTGAATCTCGGCGGTCATCGTAAAGTGCTCGCCGTCGGCGCAGGGCGTCAGGATCGGCGCGGTGCCGAACCGGTCGATCATCGCCCCGGCAAAGCGGTTCTCGCATTGCAGCGTTACCCGTTTGAGCGGGCCGTTGAACATGCCGAACATCTGCTGCATATACGTATTGACGTCGAAATTGGCGTATTCCCGGCACCCTCGCGGGTCGTGTCGGGCAGCTGGTGAACGTTCTGCATCTTGTCGACGCGGTAGTGCTTGAGCCGCCCTCGGTGTAGGCGATCAGATAATAGTTGCCGTTCTCCACACGAGCACCCACGGGCTGACGCGGTAGAGCTGGCCGTCGTGGCGCGGGGCCATCCGCTTTGACCTGCTCCCCTGCTGTGATGGCGGCGTGCAGCGCATCGACGGTGTACAGAATTTTCGTCGGTGCTCTTTGATACGCCCGCTGACCAGTACCTACGGTCCAGCCTCCCGCCGGTAGTGTGGAGAACTGGCCGAGCTTGTCGATCAGGATTTTGGATTTGCGCGCCGTGATGAATTTGCTGGCGTAGACGGCATCGACGAGCAGCTTGAGCTCGGCAAGCTCAAACGGAGCATCGGTCATATAGTAGCCGCCGCCGCGCCCGCGCTGCTGCACGATCTCATTTGGTGTCGGGCAGGTTGTTTAAGGTGTTCAGGTCATCGTAGACGCTTTGCGCTCGGCGACGACGCCGTGCTCCTGCAATTTTCCACCAGCTGGGGAACACTCAAGGGTGCTTCGTCGGTTTCCCGGGCGAGGATCTCCAAAAGAACAAGCAGTTTGCGTTTCTGGCCTTCTTTGCGCGACATAAAAGTGGCCTTTCCTGAGTCTGGCAGATATAGTCCTATTATACACCCTATAGGCGGGTGGCAAGACCGGGAACGGCTGCCTCTGGAAGTTGTTCTTCTTTGCCAACAAAAGAAAGAACCAAAGAAAATGCCGCTGTTTCGACGCGGTGCAGGGTTGTGCGTGGGGCCACAGTTGAGCGCAGCGAAACTGAGCGCACAATGATTACTTCGCGGGCAATCAATCAACCAAGAGCGGGTTTGCGCAGCAAACTGGCGGCGCTTCGTTGCGCCGCCAAGCTGGACTGGCGACCAAGGCTACACGCCCCTTTGATTCCAGTAGTCGCAGAGGGCGCGGGCTACGAACGCAGTATTACTGTTCGCGCTTAACGCCCGCGCCCTCTGTCTGTTTCGAAATTCGGGAGTTCCCTCGAACCCCGTTGTTTTAACGGCTGCGATAATCTCGGGCGGCAGCCGCAAAAGGCTCCCCATCAGGGGAGCTGGCCGAGCTTGCGAGGCCTGAAGGGTCTCGACGGGCTTTGCGTCACCGCCCGCCAACTGCAAAGGGGCGGGCTGCCGCCCTTTGCCCCTCGTTCGCAACCCATTCACAGCAGCAGTCCGTAGGGGCCAGGCATGCCCGGCCCGCGACTTTGCTATGCCCTCGTCAACGGGCTGAACCCTTCCG
>SCPP01000199.1_pt1 | contig 37366 bp, 69 predicted proteins | sample 6106811 | NCBI WGS metagenome assembly SCPP01 (sample SAMN10720449, study PRJNA508395) | human gut metagenome | isolation source: Participant 2 stool, 15 month | host: Homo sapiens | collected 2018
TCGATATGGCTTGCCATTTCCTGCAAGTACAGTTCGTTTAGGCTCTGGCGCATACCGTAGCTGTTGAAATGCTGTAATATGCCCCGGTATGAAGCAACGGACCTATCCAGTGTATCTTTGTCAATCTCTCCTGCGTGATATGCTGCAAACATATATTTCAATCTACGTTTCAGCTTTTGCCGTCTTCTTGCGCAATTTTATGTGTTGACCAAATGCGGAACCCTACAAACTCAATGCCCATGCTGGTTGGTCTTATAAGTTTTCTTGTTAAGCTGCAAATGCAGCTTGCTTCCCAGAAAGTCCGCAATCTTATTCTTTATCTTTTCCAGATACTTTTTGTCTGGGTGTAATAATAATGTCGTCCATATAGCGTATGTAATAATGCAGGTGCAGTTTGTGTTTGCAGAACTGGTCAAGTTTCGTTTAAGTACAAATTTAAACATTTGTGAAGTCAGATTGCCGATAGGCAGCCCAACTTCTCCAGTAATTCATCAAACGCCACGTCGCCAATGTCGGCACCCAGCGGCAGACCAAAGTTTGTGTCTTCGCAGTTTATTATCACTGACAAGACGTGCAACAAATCTTCATCAGCAATCTTCTTCCGCAAAATATCCATCAATACTTCATGGTCTATCCGGTAAAAATACTTTGCAATATCCAGTTTCAAATAATAGAAACGCTGCGGCTTCCGGTCAGTCTGCTTCAACCAATCATGCAGGCGGTTGACTGCTTTGTGTGTTCCCCTGCCTACTCTGCAAGCGTAGCTGTCAGAAATGAACTGCTTTTCAAAATACGGGTTCAGCTGGCTATATATAGCGTGCTGCGCCACCCGGTCTTTGAAAGTGAGTGACATAATCATGCGCTTTTCGGCTCATAAACATAAAATATGTTGTAGCGCCCACGGTGTAGGTCTGCCAGATAAATTCATTCTGTAATTCAATCAAGTTCTCTTCCAGCTTATCCGTGTACGCCATCACATCTGGTCTGTACCTCTTGCACTTTATCCGGCTTTGTACGCATTGAAAAGATTTTCAAAGTCGTAAATCATAGGGAAAATGTTTTGATTTTGTGCAATTTCTTTTCCCTCCTGTTGTTAAAATCTGCCGTACAAATCAAATTGCGGTTCTTCCGCAACTCAAACGTGATATATACATTCAGCGCCAGTCTTCCCGGCTCTGACTTTCAGCCCTGCGGCTTACTAACTATCTTTACGGCTATTCAATCTTTTCCTACGGCTCCCGGCTGGCAGCCTTTGAATTGAAATAAACCCTTTAACCAAGCGCACTGGACGTGTCCACTTGTGGGCACGACTGCTGGCAGAAATGGGGTGAAGCGGAACGCACACATTGTTGTCGACGAGAGAACGGGCGTTGTTCAAGTTCTGCGCACCAGCGCCACCGTTGGAAGTGTTGTTGAAACTCGAACCCCGGATAGGCACGGCAAGTCCTCTATTAACGGCTTATTCCCATAATATAAAAGCAGGTGTTACCCTGCCTTTTACCAGTCTTATTTTGCAGCACTCCCATTCCCGGAAGTGCTGCCGTTCAGTGATTTATAATAGCCGCCCACCATGCAGCCTATTTCATTGATATATCTTGCCATCATTTCATATTTCTTCATTGGCAGACACGGTTTGCCGCTACGTGTATTTTGTACTCGCCGCAAGTCTTATCAAATGCCGCAACACATCAACTTTCGTGTCCAGTTCTCCAAGTGTCGTTTTCTTATAGTGCTTGTTTTCAAGCATTATGACCAATTCCAAAATATCCAGCATGGTTCCGTCTATCTTCTGTGCAAGCCCTCTTTTGCTCTGGGAAATTCTTCAAGCTGTATCCTGCATATTCCAGCATTTCCACACTTTATTTTTCATTTTGAAGTCTTCCTGTGTGGCGTTATCTCGCACATTGTCCAGCTGCGGCGGTCTTTCTTCTGTTGTGTTTTCCGGCATTTTTAAACCACCTTTATTGTATTTTTTAGTATGGGCTTACTGCCGTAAGCCCCGCAGTTTATCAGTTCCCAGTTTCCAGTTATTCATATAAAGCGGAACGCAAGGACACATAGTTGTTGACGACAGAACGGGCGTTGTTCAAGTACAGCGCACCAGCGCCACCGTAGGAAGCGTAGAAGAAACTCGAACCCCGGAAGGCAGTCTTTCGCCGTTGTTTCTTGCCCAAAATCTGCCCGGCGTCGTCTGTCCTGCGTCTGGATATAAGCCCGACGCAATCAAAATTTGCGGAATGGTTACGCCGCTTACTGCCTTTGTGTCTTTGAATGGCACGCTTGTGTCATTGCTGTCTGTTGTCTGTGTTGTGACACTTGTGTTGATACGCAGCGTTGCGTCACTCGCACTGGTTCTGTCAATCTTCAAAGTGCCAACCGTTCCCGGTGCAACAAGTGTGCCGTCCGGCTTAATTGCTTTCCACTCTGTACTATTTGCGCCCATGTTGCAGTCAGACTTCATGGCGTTTCCGTATGGGATAATCTGAATTTCACCATCAACAATGCGCATACCAGATACCCACTCCCAGCAGTTGCCGCAAAGGTCAGCAATTCCAGCCGGGCTTCCATCATGGTTCCATGTTACCGGACTGGAACCCGTTGCAGTTCTGCCGCCGCCATGTGAACCGTCAACGAATGTATTTACGCCCTTTTCATACGCTTTTTCATAGCTTCTATCCCAGTTTGTATTGCCCCGTGGTGTAAATCCATTCTTCATGCACCAAAGATTGATAGCGGCAAAACGCCGTTCTGGTTAAGGTGCCAGCCCTCACCCTTTCTGCGGCACACTGCGCTGTGTCAAAGTCAATGTATGCTTTAGGGTCTTTCATTGGCAGTGAATATGCACGGTCATTGACTACCACGTTAATATACTTTGATACCCAGATAACTTCTTTTCTACTCCGTCCACAATCCACCACGGCAATGTTTCCTGTGTTCCTCCGGTGATAATGTCGGAATACTTCATTTTGGAATACCCACCATAATTGACGGCATACCCAAATCATCAAACTTTACTGCATTGTTGCCCCAAAGGAAGCAACCGCCATTGCTAAATCATCAAAATTAGACATAATTCTTTATACCTCCAATCCCAAAGAATAAGCGTGCAAAGTGACATATCAAACGGGATAGGCATTGGAACTTCTTTCGGTTCTCCGTTTTCGTCCTTCCGTCTTCGATAACATCATAGCGTCTGGCAGGAATAACAATCTGCGCAGCGTACTTCTGCGCACGTCCTCCGGTTCCAATCACCACGCCGTCTTCTTCGTCAATGCAAATGTCCAGTGACACTTCAAAATCTCTTTCACGGCTGGCAAGATTGATTGTTAATTCATCATCACCAAACGTGATTTTACTGCCGGACAGTGCATATTCAATATATGCCCGGTGTCTTCTCAACTACATTGATTTTATTAGTAGCCATAATACTTTCTACCTCCATTCTGGTTTCTTACTACCTCGCTGCTTCTGGCTGCGATAACTTCCGCTGCTTCTCTCTGTGCTGCCGTCCTGCTGCCCTGCACGCCAAAAGAACGCATAACGGCTTCTTCGTGCTGTCTGCGTTCCTCTGTCTTAATAATCACACCTGCTGCCATTAGTAAAACCCACCTTTCACATAAATTTTACGGTCACGCTTTTGCGCTTCCGGTGTGTGCCATTTTAAAACCATTCAGCAACTTGTCTGTAATAACAATGTCGCCCGGAAAACCGCCCGTGTAGTCCACAATTTCTGTTTCCACGGTGTAGTCCATGTGGTTTCTTTCAGTCTTCAGCGCAACTGACTGCGTGGAATTGTTGAACGGGTACTGCTGCGTATTCTTCAAAGTCACCGTTGCTGTTTCTCCCTGCAAGTCAGCTATTGCCTGCTGGTGGTGGATTGTAGAGTGCCATAAGTGCTGCCGTTTCCGTTGCATTGGAAATACCGTTTTCCATGTGGTTGAAGTTGGTTGCGTTCTGCGGTGTGCCCTGCTGAATGATTTTCAACTGGTGTGTGCGTGATAGTTCCATCATCATTTCTGCTTTCCGTGTAGCGGTCTTCAAATTCTGTTACGTATTCCTGCCATAACTTCTGTTCGTACATCTGTTACACCTCCTTTCTGTAAAATCAAAAGTAAAGCGGTACAAAACGCCCTCTTGTACATTGTTAAGCGGAATATTCACCGCTTTGTCAGCCCACAATTTGTTGTTCTGTTGTAAAGCTGCACCCTCTGCACTGTGGCTGTTCCGCTTACCTGTGGGGTAATCTGTACATATACAGCAACCCTGCCGTCTTTCAGACGTTCCCGGCGGTGTATCACCTTTTTCAGAAACGCCGTTGACGGTTACTTTTGCATAGGCAATGATATTGTCAATGAAATCTTTGAAATCATTGATTGCGTCTGTTGTCAACATGGCTTTTCACCTCCTTTATAGCTTCCTGTGGCTTCCGCACGACTTGACGCCGTATGAAAACCCCATTGCCTGCGTGCTTGTCCCTACGGCGCCGCACTGTGTCTGCTGCACCGTGCTTCTTTCCGGTACGGTTCCTGCTGCTGGAACTGTGAAGCGGTGTGCTTCCATTCTGTCACTTGCCGTGACTGTGGCGCCGCTTGCCTGCCCTCTGGTGTTCCTCTGTGGCTGTTCTCCGGCTTTTATCCGTCCCGCTGGTGTATTTGTATAGCCAAACGTATTCAACGCCGTGTCTGCGTCGATATGCGCCGCTTGCTGTGAAAATACCGTGTTTCTGTATGGCTTTGTGCCTGCTGCTGGTGCCGTGAATATAAAGCCTGCTGCTTCCGTTCCCACAATATAGGTTGTGGCAGCTATCCCGGCTTTTGTGTTCCTCTGTGGGTATGTTCCGGCATTAAGTCTTCCGGTCAGCGGTGTTTTGTATCTGAAATACTCCCCGTGGGTGTATATGACGCCGTATCTGCCCTTGATAGGTCAATTCGTCCATGTGTGCAGATAATCTTTTATACAGCTTCACTGCCCGGATAATAGCTGCATAGTCTGCCGTTATTCTCTGGTTAGTCACATCAAGCACTATATGAAAGTGTCCGGGTTCTCCCTCATACTGGAACCACTCTTCCACTTCACTTTCTGGAAATAAGCTGCCCAGTGCTGTTTCAATGGCGTATTTTGTGCCCATCTTCTTATGAACCTTGACGCTGTTTTTCACTAAATCCCGCTTTGCTTCCAGTGGGTAATTGTAGTCGTACCAGTCAACGTGCAGGTCGTATGCCAGAATGTCCACCAGTTCTTCTGGCAGTTCGTCAAATCTGGAATATATCAGCACATTGTCAATTATCCCGGAAGTGTCCAGCAGTGCTGCTGCCGTGGCGTTTGCCAGTGCAACCATTTTGGTCTTTCTTTAGTGCTTTCCGGTAAGCATCTCTGAATAATCGGCATTGTAAATTGTTTTAGACATTTTCAATACTCCATTCAGAACGCTTTTACTTCCCAGCTTTGCAACCTTTATATCATCAACAACCGTGAATACTGGCTTTCTGACACGCTTCACGCCTGCTTCCATTAGTTTTGCTGTTAGGTATGACGGGTTAATATCTCGCCCCATTTTGCTTGTCTGCCATGTCACGTACTCTTCCACTGCCTGTGTTGCTGCCGCCGCAATCACTGTGGCGCTGGCTGCGTCTGGCTGTGGAATATAAAAGGTCACGTCAACGTCAAATGCTACCGTTTCCGGTGCAGATACCGTCACTTTGTCGGTCAGTGGTCTAATGTCGGAAGCGTTCAAGGCGTCTTCAATCTCTTTCAGCACCCCGGACGTTGCCTGCTGTCCATTCTGCAAAGCACCCGGACGTCTACAACGCAAGGTTCCGGGCTTGTCACTGCCACGTCTGCCACGGCTGGTGATACACTCTTTGTCCAGTATATGTACCCGTTAATATAATCCGCCGTGCTGAAACTCTCCATACTTTCACGCATACGCTCATAATAACTTGCGTCGTCCTCTTCTTCTGCGCCGCCGCTGGTTGCCGTGATGTTCTCTGCTTTCTGGTAGTAGTCGTATAGGTCAACCAGTTCTTTGACCTGCCCTGCTGCCAGATTGTTTCCAACGTCGCCCGCTGTTGTGCAAATTCCCTCAACGTCCCCGTATGTCTGCCCGGCTTTTATTTCCAGATTTTCTTTGTTTCAAATAAGATGGCACCATCAAAGAAATTCTGGTGCCCGCAGGAATAATCACTGATTGTTTCTGTGCTTCTGAAATATAAAAGCGAAACATTGCAGACGCCGGACTTGCTGGCAGTTTCCAAGTCCTTGAATAATTCTGCCAAGCTGTCCAAGTATTCACCGTCCGCATAACGTGGCACGTTCTTTTGCTGTTTCATTGATAATGACACGCTGTTGCACAATGATATTTGCAACCCATGCAATAAAGTCTTTCCGGTGACGCCGGGTACACCTTGTAGCGTTCACGCCCCGGCACCTGCTGCACCATATTTTCATACAGCGCAATTAGATTGCTTTCTATCGTTTCTGTGTCGGTTTCCACAAAGTCAATGTCTGGGTATTTTCTGTCACTCATTGTCTGTTTCCACCTCCTCCAAATAAATAATAGGTATTGTGCGCCCTGTGGCTGCGTCGTGTTCAAATGTAATGTCTGCAACCTGCGCCCGTGGTTCAAATTCTTCTATCTGGTCGTACAGATAGCCCACCAGTATATTTTCAACTACCGGTTGCGGTCTTCCGTATAGGCTGCCGGGCAATCCAAAATCACGGAACATAGGGCATAACCTGCACCGTGTCCAGAATAACCGCAATATTTTGTATGACTGCTTGATGGTCATTTGCTGGTGCAAGGTCAATTTCTGTCAATAGTGACCCGTCGCCCCTTATCACGTCCATGCTTTATCACCTCTTTGATATTCTTTCAATGTCACGTCTGCTGTTGCAGCCCAGCAGTTGCCTTTGTTGTCATAGCGTTTCAATGTGCTGCTAACGCCTGTTATCACCCACTTATAGGAACCGTATTTTGCCGCCTAAAACCAGTGTTGAAATATTGCCCTTATTGCACATTTTGTTTAATTTCTTAATTTCATTCAGTGGGTTTGTTCCGTGAAATACACTGAACGCCATTTTGAAACTGATTGTTCCGGGTTCCATCCCAAAACTCAATACGTCACGCTTAATGTGTCTGTCATGCGTTGCGTACTTTGCAGACACTTTCCAGCTTAATTCATCAAAGGTGCGCACGGTATTTTCTGAAACTGAAAACCAGACTTCCCAGACTTCCTATTTTTGCCATGCTCTACACCTCTATTATGAAGCCGTCCCCGTCGCCATCTGGAACCATTATGCAAAGCACCATATCATTAACGCCCGGCGTCCACTCTGTCACAAATGCTTCATGGCTGTGGCTTACTTCCTTTAACATTTGCCCGTTGTAGTCATATTTCAGCGTTGTTTTGCCGTCTGTCCCTCTGCGCCGCTTTCCATTGCTGGCACAACATACGGGACGTTTTATAATTCTTAAATCACCGGAAGTTATACCGCCTTTGTCCTTGAATTTCACACGGGCTGTCATTTTGCTGGCGTTCACACTCTGCACGGTGCCAAGCCGTACTATGTTTTAATTCTGTCATATCTGCCATCAGTAGCCCTCCAATACCTGTTGCAATTCAATCTGTGTTGTATATCCTCCCGTTAATTTATGGGTTGCTTTTGTAATCTTGTACTTTCTGTCAAACTTCTGAAGCCCTTTAATTTGACTGTGGCACCTGCCACCAGCTGCACATCACCAAGCATTGTGAAACTTGCTGTAAACTGCTGTGTGTTCTTTTCACGCAGTTTCTTTTGCCAGTTCGTATGCTTCATTTGTACTTCTGACCTTTCGTTGACTTCAAGTGTCTGCCCGGTTCCCTCTGTACTGTCTGCCGTATGTGCTTTCAATCGTTTCTTTGCTGTCCGGTCGTATATGAAACATGACAGCTGGTGTATGCTGTATCATGCAGGCTGGTTCCCAGCTTGTATGAAATGTAATCACCGCTGCCATATTTTATGGTTTTATAGGTGGCTTGCTGTCGTACTCTGCGGCGTCGTAAATAACCACGTTTAATGTCGTTTCAGTGCAAGTCCTGCCGCCTTGCATAATTTCTGTAAAATACAATGTCCGACGTCTGCACCTGCTCTTTCTTTTGTACTTCGGTATATTGTCCGCAATGTACATCAGTTTCAAGTTGCTTTCTGACGCTATCTGCTCCGCAATCACTTTCAAATTGGTGTTTTCCCACGCCTTTGATTTTCTTTCTACTTCATTTTGGAAGTATAAGGAATTGACGTGCCCTTTAGTGTGATTTTGTTATATCTGCTGGCGTCTACGCTGTCCAGTTCAAATGTTCCGCAGTCCAGCACGGCGTCTTTCCGTTGTCGCCAGTTCTTCTGGACAATCGTTGCTGTTATTAGTTTAGGGTGACACTTTCTTTGTTGTTTCTGTTTCTGTTACCGTCTGTGTTGCTGTACCGCCTGTGATTTTGAAAACCTGCCCCGGATATATCAAGTTAGGTTTTTATATTATTTTCAGAAGCAATCTGCGGGTATTTTGTGCCACTTCCCAGATACTTTTAGCAATAGCCCAAAGCGTATCACCCTTTTGACCACATAATTGACAACGCTTGCAGCTTCAACCTGCTTTTGCACCGTCGTTGTGGTCTTAATGAAAGTCGGTTTTACTTCCAGCCAGCTTCCCAGCCACTTTCTTTCTATCATCAAACGCAAGCTGCAAATCGTCTGCGTTGTCTTCGTCTTCATCAGTGAAAGTAAGGCTGCTTAAATATTTATTTATATTTGCCGGGACTTTTACGTTTTGAAATTTCAGCCGCAGTTCCACCCGGCGTGCCATGTCTTTGCACTCATTTTACGTCAGCAGCCCCTTTCCACGGTGGCAGTTCCAGTCTTTCGTTCCACTTCCGGGATTGTTAATACAACCCCGGCAGGAAAACGTAGGTGCTGGCGTACTTGACATTGGCTTTCATCAGCTTATCTGTATGCAGGACGCTTCCCATTTGTTCAAATGCTATCTTGTCCCACATATCCCCAGATATGGTTGTGTAGCTTTAGTCATATTTCTGCCGCTTCTCCTTGTCTTCTTTTCGTCCAGCATGTCTTCAACGTCACGCAGCAACTTTCTGTTGTTCTTCCAGCTTTGCGTCCAAGTCTTCCGGCTTGTCCCCGTTGATAACGATTGTCGGACTGTTGTTGATAGTTACGTTGTTTGCACTTCCACCGCCGCTTCCTGCGCCTGCTGTTACCTCTGGCGCTGTGTTGTAGTTGTTCACTGTCTGCGGTGCTGTTGTTGCCTGTGCTGTTGTTGGCGCTACTGCTGCCGCTGTTGTGGCTGCCGTATTCTGCGCAGCCAGAATGTTTCTTGTCTGGTCTGCTGTAAACACCGTGCGCCCCGGTGCGTTCGTGATTAACTCTGGTCCCGCTTCGCCAGCAATGAACGTGTCTGGTGTGTTTTAGAACCTTTCGCCAGCATAGGTATTTCAGATATGTTTATACCCTTTCCACCTACGCCCGGCACCCAGTCTGGCACTTTTACTTTGTTCAATCCACGTATAACCGTGTTGACTGCAGATATAATGCCGTTGATAACGCCCGTACACACTGACTTGATACCCTGCCAAATTCCAGAAAAATTTGCTTTATGCCCTCCCAAGCCTGCCGCCAGTTCCCGGAGAATACACCAGTTATGAAAGTGATAATTCCATTCAGTACGGTTGCAATTCCAGAAATTACACCGGAAATTGCTTGAACCCGCTTTGTACGATAGACTGGATTGTTGGCATTACAAATTGTATTGCTGCTAAAATTCCTTGAACTATTGGTGAAACTATGTTCCAGATTGTTGTCAGTGCTGTTTGTATCGCAGGTAAAAGCGTTTGCAATACGTTTGTCACCACTGGTAAAATTGCTTGAATTGCTGCGGAAATTGCCGGAAGTACCGTGCTGCAAACAAAGCTGAATAATTCTGAAATAATCGGTAAAACATAAGTTGAAATGAATGTGATTATTTCTGAAATAATCGGCATAAGACCAGCAATAAAACTTCCTATCACCGGAATAATTGCACCGATAAAATCAGCAATGCTTTGTATAATTTGCATAATGGTTGGGGCTGCCGCTTGAATAAAGCTAACAATCCCCGGTATTACCTGTGTAACAATCACCTGCAATACCTGTTCTGCAACTGGCACAACGTATGTGGTTATGAAGCCCACAACCTCTGAAACTGCGTTCTTGACTGTTCCCAGCACATTTACGAACGTGTCAAAGACTGCTGCGCCTTTATCTCCGAACAACTCTTGTATCTTGTCACGGGCTGCACCTATGTTCCCATCAGAAAACACATTCTTTATGGTGTCGCCTACGTTGGTAATGACTGAAACAATCTTGTCAAAGACTGCCAGTGCTTCATCACCAAAGTCCGCTGTATAAATCCCCTTATCTCTTCAAGATGGTTCTTTACAAGCTGTATTACTGTAATAATTGTTGTGATAACGCCCACAACTGGCAGTATCTTTCCTGCAATACCTCCAAGCTATCCCAGTGCTGTTTTGCAAGGTTTCCAATAGGATCCAGCACCGTTTTTACCGCATTTCCCAGCGGTGCAATCAGTGTTGTTGCCTTGCTAAATGCTCCGGTAATTCCCTTTGTTATGAAGCCGCCTACTTTTCCAAGTGGGCTGTTTGCAATCGCACTGCCTACCGTTCCAAGTATCCACCCAGCTTGCCTCCAATTAGTGAAAATGGTTTCAGCATAAGTCCCAGCATTTTTGTCCGGCTCCTGTCAATGCTCCGCTTGCTTTTCCTGCAATTCCTAAAAGCCACTGACAATGGACTGCTTCACGCCGCCCATAAAGCCTGTTACTGCTCCAATAACTCTGTTGCCACTGAATATATTACCTATTGCAGAACCTACGCCGCCCATAGCGCCTTTTACATTGCCAAAGTATGACAATATACCGCTTCCAGCTGTTTTCAGCTTTTCCGCAAAACTTACGCTTGTTGCTGCATTTTCAATAAATCCGGCACGCAGTCCCAGCAGTTTTTGCCAGTGACAATATGCCGTCTTGTGCTGATAATGTAACCAGCTTTGTTGTCAACATTCCCACTTTCAATGCCGCCAGCCCTGCTGCTACCTTTAGGGCTGTTTGCACTAATTTGGGGTTTGCTGCTGCAAATTCTGAAACTTTAGTGACCACAACCGCCACTTTGTCTGCCAGATTTCCAACAATCGGCAGCAAGTTTTGACCAAGAACAATACCCAAGTTTGCAATACTGTTCTTTTGCCTTTTCCATTTTGGCTTCTGTGGTGTCTTCCATTTTGGCAAATGCGCTGTCTGTTGCTCCAACGCTGTTCACCATGTCTTGTACGCTTGAATTGAAGCCGTCAACTCCGTTTGACAGAAGCGACATTGCCGCTTTTCCGGCTTCCGAACTGCTGAACATATCAGATAGAGCAAGACCGGACTTGCTGGCTTCTTCCTGTATACCTCCCAGAATTTCCCCAAGTGATTTACCACTTGCCATCAATTCTGCAAAGCTGCCGCCCATCTTCTGCCGCAATAGCTTGTCTGTCGTACTTCCAGACTTTGACAACTCATTCAACATACTGTTCATGTATGTTGTCGTTTCTGCGGCTGCAATACCTTTGCTGGTCATTATTGCATATCCGGCGCATAACTGTTCCAGTGAAACATTGCTGGCGTTTGCAGTCGGTATGATTTTACCCATACTGCTTGCCAGTTCTCCTACCGTTACTTTACCTTTGTTCTGCGTCTGTACCAGCATATCTGATACCGTGCTTACTTTGTCCGCACTCATGCCGTATGCGTTCAATACGGTTGTTAATACGTCCAGCGTTTGCGAACTTTCCGCAAATCCGGCTTTTGCTAACTTCGTACTGTTTGTAACAAAGTTTACGGCGTCGCCTGTCTTCTGCCCGGCAGATATAGCGTTATACACATCATCAGCAATGGCATTGGCTGCAATTCCTGTCTTGTTTGACAGTTCCATTATCTGTTGTGACAATGTACCCAGCGGGACTTCCTGCGTATCTGCAATGGTTCCCACCTTTGCTATTGCTGTTTCGTACTGCTTCGCTGCTTGCACGGCCCTGCATACACTGCGGCAGCTACGGCACTAATTGCACCGATAGTTCCCACCAGCTGTCCTTTTGTCTTTGAAATGCTCTGCTCTACCTGCTGTTGCTTATCATTTAGCTTTTGCAACGTCTGCTGTGAAGTTTGCAGCTTTCATAAGACTTTGCAGTCTTCCGTTTGCTTCTTCCAGATTGTCCGTATTTACCCCGGCTGCTTTCAGTTCGTCGGCGTAACTGTTTAATTGTTTTTCCTGTTCTTCAATTTTGGCAGTGGTCTGTTGTATCTGGTTTTCATTCTTTTCAAGCTTCTTCCGCAGTGCTTCTGTGGGTTCGCCTGTCTGCTGCAATTCCTGCTGTAATCGGTCATGCTCTGCGTTAAGCTGCGCCAGTCGTTCTTTGTTCTTATCAATAGCGGCAGACTGCTTTGTGTAGCCGTCAATCTTTGATTGCAGGAATTGACATTTTAAGCTGTCCCGTAACTGGTTGTTGGTGTTAATTGCGCTTTTGAATGTGCTGTTAAAATTGCCACCCAGCGACGCTTTCAGCTTAAAAGCAGTTCAAATTCCTTTTGTGACCCTGCCAAGCTGTTTCACCTCCTACGCATTATTGCTGTTCTGCTTCTGCTCTTCCGCTTCTTCTTTTCCACTTCATTTATGGTTTCAATCCATGCAAAAGTCTGCGTATAGGCATTTGCAGCCAGAACGGGACGGGCGTATGTGAAGCCCTTGACATTTTGTATATCTGCTTTCTTATGAACTTTGCGGGTTCTTTAATTTTAATAGCCCGCAGCAATTAAAAATCCCTTTGCTTTGTTCTTAATCTTCATGTAATCACCTACCGGAAGACGTCTGATTTCATCAGAAGCAACCCCGCAGCTTTGCCGCAAGAATACACTGGAACGCAGAAGAAATTTCCGGTGAAAGTGCGTATTTGTTCTGGTCCGCAAGTTCCTGTTCTACTGCTTCAATATCTTCACCAGTCAGATTGTCAAAATAGAAAGTTAATTTTGTATACTTCTTTCCCTCAATTTCTCTGGGCTTCTTGAATGTGTGTATAATTCAAGCTGCCGTCTTCTTCCTTGTCTTTCTTCTTGTCGTCAAAATTGACCACGCCGCTTGCCTGCGCTTCCTGCATTTCCTTTTCCTGCTCTGTTACCTGCTCCATGTTTTCAGTTGTGTTTGTTGTATCTGACATTGTTTATTCCTCCATATCTTTGATTTTAGGCAGGAAAACCAGCGGTCTTCCGCTGGCTCCTGCTGTCTTTTACTTTCCTAATGCTTTTCTGACGTCCTTTAAGTAATCTTTGCCATTGATAATGCACACAAAGTTTAACGGGTCAATTTCCGTTACCTTTGAACCGTCCAGATACATTGCATAGTATGAAACGGCGTATTCGCCGCTTACATCAGCTGTTGAAGCTGCCGCAACTTTTCCGTGCTGTCTTCTTCGGCTTCACTTTCATAATATGCTTTACGCCGGACACTTCGTTTGCGCTTGTGCGCAGGTTCATTCTCTGCTGTGCAACTCGCAGGTCAATTCTGTGTACCCGTGGTTCCATCAGCTTGACCGCTGCTGCGGTGACAGTTCGGAAATTGAAAGTTGTTGACATTGCATTTAAGTGACCGATAATGATTTCTTCGATATTTCCTGCAATGCCTGCGCCACTCAACTCTTCCGTCATGTACTCCAAGTCTGGCAGTGTCACTTCTGTGGTTCCCAGATACTCTACTGCGTCTTCGTAAATCGCATAGTTAATAACTAATTCGTCAACTTTTGACATTCTGTTTCACCTCCTGTTATGCTGCCACCAGTGCTGCAAGATATGACAAGTCATATTCAAGCACAAAGTCCATTTCTGCATTGGTGATGGCGGTGTCATATAAATGTGAAAACGCACAATTCCTGCTGCAAGCTGGCTTGTGCTGTTTTCGCTTTCGTTGAACTCCACACGTCCACCAATGATTTTTTCATCAGTTGCAAGGCTTGCAGCCAATCATTGATTGACTGCACAACTGCGTCAATCAGACGTCTTTTAATTCCTCTGTCAATGTATTTCCAGTACGTCAAAACAAGTGTCTTTGCAACCCACTTGAACATACGGTTGATACAGTAGAAATAGTCCGTCACGTCTGTGTTGGCAGGATAACAAGCCGTATAATTTCCCCAGCTTACAAAGCCATTAAAGAAATTAAGTGCGGTCACAACGCCGTTTTCATTCAAGTAGTTTGCCTGCTGAATATCCATGACTACTTCCGAACCGTCCGCAGTAACCATTCTATCTGCCTGTATACCCTTGTTTGAAGCACTTTCGCAAGGTGTACCGCCGCCGTACTCTTCCGCATTGTCTACGGTTGACATACTGGCTGCAAGCTGTGTTGAAAGATTAAAACTCTATCTCCCAGCGCAACTTTAGGGAAGCAGACAACTTCTGTTCTTTTGTGAAGTTTTTCTGTTTCTTCCATGCTGGTACTTCCGTGTAGTATGTCGCCCCGGTTTCTGCTGTGCAGTCAATGTCCAGAATTGCTTCACCCTCAAACAGTCCGTTGATATTCTCTGCTTTTGCAGACATTACAGCTGCAACCTCTGCGTCAATGTGACCAATTCGGACACAAAATAAGGTCTGGAACCTTTGTATAAAGCGGAAATACATTGTTAATCAGTTCAAGTCCGGTTGTCTTGTGTGTGCTTACGCTGTAACCGCCGATAATATCACTTTTGTGACCTGTGAAGCGTCCACGGCGTCATATTTCACAGTAAGTTTGCCCGTGGTTTCTTTTAAGAACTCCACAACGCAGTTTGTGTCACTGTAAAATACTTCGTAATCTTCCCCAGCTGTCTTTCCTGTGATTTCCACACTGCCTGCGATTGCTTCCGCAGGTAATACAATCTGACCGTCTACAACGTCCATCTGTGTTTCATCAACTGTTTTCTTGTGTTTCTTAGGGTCAAGAACATTTACAAAGAACACCTGCGCAGAATTGAACAATGTAAACGCTGTGTAAATCTCTTCACAAAGACTGTATTTCTTCCAGTCGTCGGAATATCCCAACGCCTGCACTGCTTCTTTGTAGCTTGAAGCCATAATGACTTCATTTACTTTTCCGTTTACCATCTGCACGGGTGCTGTTCCAACCGCAAAATGCACGCCAGTATCTACGGACACGGGCGTGATTGCGCCATTGTTTGTCTTGCTGGCGTTTACTCCATGTGATACGTCACTCATTTGTTATACCTCCTGTTCTGCGTATGCAAGGGCGGCAGCCTTTAAGTCTGAATAATACTTGTTGTATACATTCCCGGTTGTCTTCACCTTGTCTTTCTTGTCTGCCAGTTCGGAAATAGGAACCAGCATTTTTCTTACAAGTGGGAACTTGTCAATAATGAAAGAAAGTTCTTCTTCAATCTCTTTGTCTGTTCCCTCAAAATCTTGTTGCATGGTAGCATTGCTTTTGGCAGGTTCATTAATGTAAATCCAGTTTTACTATTTCCGGCTGCGTATTTGCCGTTTTTACGGCTTTTCTTCTGTTGTGGTATTTTCTACCGCCTGCACCTTTTCAGCGTCCTTTCGGCTGCTGTGGCGCTTGCTGTGGTCGCTTTTGCCATTTCGTCTTCCTCCTGTCTATAAATTGTGCAAAATCTCTGCCACATCACGTTGCGTGACTGGCATAATCTACTTGTCACCATTTCCCCATGTAATATGGCGGCGTGGTGTCTTGATAAACGATATATTCCAGTGGCAGTTGCAGCGCAAACCGACCGCCACCGGATTGTCCGGCTTTCTTCAATTCGCTGCGCACTCTCAAAATCAGATTAAGAAGTGCCAGTATCCGTCCCGCCCATCTTCTGAATACACCGCAAATATTATTCTTACTTTGCAGCTGTCTTCCTCTGGTTCGCCTGCTTTTCTTGTCGTCCGTCCCTGTTAGGAACTTTACAGTGAATGTATGGCACTTTCTGTTGTACGTCGTCTGCTTCCGGCAGTCCCATTTTATAAACCGCTGCTGCTCTTTCTTTCTTCATTGCTTCCGTTCTGGTTCGCACTGGCAAAATAATGTCAGACGTTTTGGAACTAATGAATTTCTGCAATTCTTCCAACAAAAACTGGTGGTGTCATGCTTTACCCTCCATAACCATTCAAAATCCTGTTCATTTCGTGTATAATTCTTTCGTTTACCAGTTCTTGCGTTTCCTCTTTTCCAGCCCGTCTATAATGTCTTCATTTCCACCATCTGTGCTGCTGATAGTCCCATTTTTCTTCAATCGGAAAACGCTTGCGTCCTGTCCTCTCAAATACTCCTGTGTGACCATTGCTTTTCATTTCAGCAATGAAGCGTCTTCAAACGGTGTCCCGCTGCCGCCTTTTTAACTGCTGCCCGCACCTGCTTTCCTGTTCCGGGCTTTGTCGGTGTGGCTTTGAATTTGTACAGCGGTATTTTACACCAGAAAACAAACAAAGCCCGCAAAGGTTTCCCGTGCTGGCTTTGGTTATATTTATTCTGGTTGCTTTCGTCAGTGCTGCGCCATTTACGGCATATACGGTTTTACCTGCTTTATTGCCTGTGTCTTCCTCTGGAAATACCACGGTTCATAGCGCTGGCAAATACTCTTTCTGCACCTTTTGGAACGTCTGCCAGCAGGGTTCCACTCTTTCTATTGCGTCAGATGTTATTTCAATCATTCTTCCAACATCTCCAATTCAAGAATTATTTCCCGTCCTCGCAGTCTGCTTTTGAAATGTTATACATATTGATTGCCCGGCTTCGTCAATTTCAAGCTGGCGTCCTTTTTGAACGCAACCAAAATCATATAATGACATATAGACCAGACAAGAAGCACGGTTTATGCCCTCTGCATTGTCCCCGTTTCTCTCTGCCGTTCGTCGGCTGCCGTGTGTCAATGATTATGGGCAAATAGTGTTTCTTGCCTTGATACCATATATCAGTCATAGTTGCCATTTCTCCGCAGTTGTGAAACACTCTCATGTCACTGGCAAGCTGTGCTTTGAAGTCCATTAGATAGGCGTTGCAACAAACCAGCTGTCTACATCATGCGGAACGCATAACGGTGCAGAAGACAGATTGAGGAAGCGGCGGGCAGGCTTGCGCTTTGTCCATGTGTCCGGTACATATTTACCCTCTACGGTCATAAAGTTGCCGTCCGGCTCCTTAATAAGTGTGATTGCTCCATAGTACATGGAATAATCAGCGTTTGTGCTTAACAGTGCCAAGCTGTCAGCAGGTACAAGCGGCTTGTCTTCCGGTTTGTTCGGGTTTGTCCAGTCGTCAAGATACCACTCATTGTACTTGTAAATATCAAGTCCCAGTTCGTGAATGGTTCCAAGGTATGTGACGCCGTTCGGTAACTGTTTAGGCTGTATAACCGCAAGATTGAAGTTTTTCACATCAAGCATTTTCTGCACCTTTGCATGATTTACAAACGCATTTGCAACGTCGCCACCCATAACGCAAATATCACAGTTTACAAATCCGGTCTTCTGTACGGTTTCGTGCCAGCGCTTCAAATCTGCGATAGGGTCGGAAGTGTCAGCAGTCCACTTCTTCGCTGCTGTTGTGATTTTCTCTTTGTTTGTAAAGAGAAGTCAATCACTTCATTTACTCCGTCGCCAATGATAGGGATTGTGCCAGTAAAATGGTCTGTACGCACATTAACTCTTCACGGCGTAAAATCATTTCTCGCAGTTCCTTTGAAATCATCAGCCATTTTAAGCACTGCACGTTCCGCAGGTGTTCTGCCAGAATAAAGGCTTTCACCCGGTCTGCGCTGTAAAAGGTCGTCAACCGTTGTGACCTTTTCCGGTGCAACTAAAGGCGGTGTGTAGGTCTTTGTTTCATAGCCAGTGTTTGGCACTACCTTTCCACCAATTACACGACTGACAAACGGTGCAACCTTTCTGCTTCCTTTCTTGAAATCAACATCAACATTCTTTGTCACGAATGTTTCTTCATGTTTGAAAATGTACTTCTGAAAAAGTACGCACGGGTGGTAACTTCTGAACCACTCTGCCCATTGTTCGTGGTTCGTAAATAGATACTTCATTTGCCATGATTGTTTTATCCTCCTTACTTCAAAAGATTGATACTTTTCGCAGTGCTTCTTTGATTTTACTAAATCTGCGCTTGCTTCAAGGTTTAATGCGTCAGTGAAAACTCACCTGTCAAATAATATGTGACTGGCTCGCCCTTTCCTGCTGCTGCCGCAGAAATTCCGATTGCGTTCGCTTCTTTGTTGTAGCAACCGGAATGATTTTGTTTCGTTCTCTGTGTCAACCATTACTGGTGCATACTCTTTGATTTCTGCGCCCGCAACTCCCGTTTCCGGTACTGTTGGGAAGTCGCCAGCAAAGAAATTTTTCGGTGCTGTTTCTCTCTTCTCTACTGCGTATTCACTCATTTTGCGCTACCTCCTTATTTTGTATCTGGAAACAACTTGTCAATAGCGGCATTGAACGGGTCTTTTCCGTCACCGCCTGCGTTGTCTTCCGGTGTTACGCCAGATACGCCGTTTGCCCCGCCGTCCTGTGCGTCCTGCTGGCGGTTCTGAATGTAGTTGCCGCCCGCTTTGTTCTGTTCTGAAATGATTTTGACTGCCATTTCCTGTGCAGAAATAGGGTTGACAAACTTTGCGTCCTTTGCGATTGCGTCATAGTTGCCGTTTGCCAAGTCTTCAATGCCTTTAATTCTGGCACGTTCTGTGGCTGCTGCTTCATTCTGGATTGTCGCTACTAAATCCGGGTATGCGGCTTTAGTGCGTCAACCGTTGTGATTTTGTTTTCTGGTGCTGCCATTTCTGGTTCCTCCTTTTCCTGTGGCTTGTTGATAGGTTCTGTTGCACTATTTACTAAACTACCCGGATTTTGATTGTGCGGGCTGTTTAATAACTGGGTTGGAATACTCTTGAACATGGAAACGTCAATGGGTACTGAATTGACCACGATTTTTGAAGAATTTTCAACAACCGTTGTGCTGTCTTCAAACATCAATTCATCACAAAAGCCGTTTTCAACGGCAATGTCGCCTGTCCACCATGTTTCATTTGACATAAGCTGTTCTATGTCCTCTGTCTTTTGCCAGTCTTGCTGGCATATGTATTGACAATGCTTTGTTTAATCACTTTCAGTTCATCAGCCATCTTCAAAAGTCTTCTGCTCTGAAGTGTCCCAGACTGTCATTGCAGGGTCATGTATCATAAATACACCGTTTCTGGCAATCTTGATTGTGTCGCCTGCCATAGCAATGATTGTGGCTGCGGAAGCTGCCAGCCATCAATTTTGACTGTCACTTTCGCTGAACAATCTTTCAATCTTGTAAAATCGCATTTGCTGCGAACATCACACCGCCGCCGCTGTTAATGCGCACGATAATTTCCGGCACATCACCAAGCGCCGCAAGTTCTTGATTGAATTGCTGTGGTGTCACCCTGTCTTCCCACCATGACTGCTGGCTGCTTATTGCGCCGTATAAAAGCAGTTCCGGTGGCTTGTCCCCGGCTGCCGGGATAAAGTTCCAAATTTATTTGTTGTCACCCCGTAAGGATTGCCCGGCGTTCTGCTGTCCTGCTGCTGGTTCATTCCCGGCATTGTCTGTGGGTTCTGTTGGGGTGTTCTGTTTGTTTGTGGTTCCATTGGCAATTTTCTTCACCTCTTTCAGTTCTTTTTTCTTCATGTTTCAGCTGTTCGACATTGTTATAAAGTTGCTTCCTGTCATTTGCATTGCTTCATCACTTCTGGTGCTAAAGCCGTTTGACACTCTCTCTTTCGCTGCTGTAACCTCTTTTGTTGGGTCAAGCATACCTTTTGGTCCATTCCACTTTGCCCCACAATACGCTTTTCTAATTGCTGGGTCTGTAAAGAAGCCCGGTGCTTTGATACGCCCTTTCGCTACCGCTTCCGTCAGCCATTCTTCATACACTGGCTGGCAAAGTCCGTTGATAGCCAGCCACGGTACATATTAAACATTTTCCATGCTTCTTCCAGTGCGCCTTTGCTGGCTGTATAGCTGGAATTAAAACGCTTCACAAGTAATTCATACGGAATTTCAAGTGCTGCGCCTATCTGCTGGCATATTGCTTCCACAAAGCTGCCAAAATTTGCGTTCGGTCTTCCGGGGTTTGTGTCGTGTGCTTTTCTCCCTCGTTTAAGTCGATAACAGCACCCGGCGCAAGTTCAATGGTGCTTTCGTCTTCTGCGTCCACCTGCACTTCTTCCGGCAGCATACTTCCTATGGCGTCTTCTGCGCTGGCGTCTGCCTTTTCAATAAAATAGTAAACATACCAGACACAACCGCCGCCACAAGCTCTGCATCCGTGTATCTTCCAAGCTGTTTCAAACTTTCAATGACTGGTGCAAGGAATGGAACGCCTCTGCGCTGTTCTATTCTTTCCCGATTCATCATGTGAAGCACGTTTCTTCTTCCGGTCTTTTGTCCGTATGCTTCAACCCTCTGCCAGCTTATGTCATTGTATGCGTATGACAACGGGTGGTGGTTCGCTATGTGATACGCTATCACTTCCCCGGACTTGTCAACCTCCACACCTCCGACAATCTGGTTGTCTATTGTGTCGCAGTTGTCCGGACTGCAAAGCCTGTCCGCTTCTATCAGCTGCACACGCAGGTCATATGGCTGGTTTATTCGTGGCTTAATTGGCAATACTGCCAGACAATCCCCAGAAATAAGCCAGTTCATAAAAGCCAACTGCTGCAACTCATAAAGTTATCTATCCTTGACATATCGCAATCATTGCTTTCAGCCCAGATAGACCATTCTTTTCAATCTTCTTTTCAAGGTTCCGGCGTTCTTCTGGTGAAATTCCCAGCGTTTCTGCGTCAATGGTTGACTTCAACCGTAACCCACGTCCAACAACATTGGTGCGCATGGTCTTGACTGCTCCATTTGCCAGTGGCACGCCCATATACAAATCACGGGTACGCTGCCGCAATACAGATACGTTGTCTTCTATGTCCTCACGACTGCTGCCGCCTGCATGAAGCCAGCCTGCAAGTGATTTTTGTGACGCTGGCGCCATAATTTCCATAGCCACTGTCTAAAATCTGCATTTTCTGCCTTGCAACCGTTCTTTTCAGTGCCACTTGCGGTGCAATGGCTGCTATTACCTTATCAATTCCTGCTGCAATTCCACGCTTTCACCTCCTTTATTACATGAAAAAGCACCTTTTCACGGGTGCTTTCGTCTTTTCTCACTTATTCACGCTACAATATTACCCCATTTTTGCGGGCAATGGGGAATAAACCCTAAAACGGGCAATCACGGGCAATCTTTTATAAATCCCGTGGCACAAATCGTTTTGCACGGTTCCTGCCGCCGTATTTTGCCGCATTTTCAAGCGCAGTGACTTTCCCTTGCCAATATTCAATAGACTTCTAATTTCGGTCAGATTTGCTTTCGTCATTGTTCTGCTGCCTATTGTAGGACTGGGCGTTTGTCACCGCCAGTTCCGCTTCCAGCCATGCGTCAAGGTGTCTTTGCTGTTTCCAGTGTAATTCCTGCCATTTATAATATTCCTCCACTTCTTCTTCTGCCGCGTTTTACAATTTTCTTTGCTGCCGTGGCTTCTTTCTTTTGTCCGGTTTCTTCAATGGTACATTGATAATTTCAATAGCTGCCGTTGCATAGTTCCGGCAGTCCAGCGCTTCATTTCGTTTGTGTTCGCCTTTGTCTTTCAGTTCCCACGCAAAATACGGTCTTCCCATTTTGTAGCGCATTACCTTTTTCCGACGTTAAGCCCTTGAAATACTTTTCGTCATATCCCTTGCCCTCTTCTTTTGGGAAATGGCAAAGCCGGCCTCTTCCTCCAGCTTTAGTCTGTCCATAAGCAGGCTTTTCCGGTATCAACTCCCAGTGTGAAAGATATGCGCCCTCACGGTTGCTTTTGACGGTTTCTGGATATACGCTGCGGCGCTATCATTTGAACCTTTGATTGCAAATACTCTGCGATTGAACCGGGCTTTGCAGAATTTATATACTTGATTGGTTCTGTGTCCTCCGCTGTCAATGCAGACGCATGATAGCTTCATTTTCGTTCCGTCCGGTTTTCAAAGGTCTGCAATAAGAATGTGTCAAGGTCTTGCCAGACTTGATTGTTGATGTCTGAATTGTCGCCGTATATTGCCGCATACCTAATGCCCCAGCTTTCATATTCTGGATACAGCCCACAACTTCAATTTCAAATCTGTCGTCCTGCGTATCTACGCCAGCTGTCAAGTACAGCACTTCTTCTGGCACTTCACACTTGTATTTCTCCCGGCGCTTCATCAGTTCGTCGTCTTCTATGGTTTCCCGTCTTCTTCCCACGTTTGCCCCATTTCGGTATTAGTCCATACTTTCATCAGTTCCACGTTGCCTTTTTCATCTGGTCATTTGCCGTCAGAAACTTTTCAACAACTTCTTGCCATGTGGTCAATGTGGAAGCAAGCGTGTTCAAGTGGAACCCACGCACTGGGTTGTCTGGGTCTTCATGCACAAAGGTTCCATCAATAAAGTGTTCTTTCCATTCTGCTTCACTGGATATGACGCCGCACTTGCTGCAAGCGTATCTGATTTCTGATAGGTCGTTTTGTCGAACACAACATTTGACCAGACCAGCGGTTGCAGTTCTCCGCAGCACGGGCACGGTGCGTTCCATTCTCCCCGGCTGCTGTTTTCATACTCCACTTCTATTCTGGAAGCCCTTTGACTGTCGGTGTTGAAATGTCCACCTGCTTTTATTCCAGAATGTAGTCTGACGCTTTGAAGCCAGTAAAAGTGGGTCGCCCTCTTTTCCTGCGCTGGCTGGGTATGCGTCTATCTCGTCTGCAAGCAATATTCTGATTGTGTGGCTTCGCAGTCCTGTTGGGCTGTTTGCGCCTGCAATCGTTATGAAGCCGCCCGGAAATATCTTTTGCATGATTGTGTTACCGCTGTTGCGGCTCTTCATTGATACGGTCAGCCAGTACGGGTGTATCACGCAACATAGGTGACAACTTTTCTTTGAAAACTTCTCTGCCATGTCTATTGTCGGCTGTATAACCATAATCGGTGACGGGTCATAATGCACATAATATCCAATAGGGTTCAACACCATGCGTCTGTCTTTCCCACCTGCGCTGCTGACATAATCACGACTTTTTTATTGTAATATCTGTTATGGCGTCCATAATCTCTTTTTGATACGGCGCCTTTGCCGTCTTCCAGCGCCCCGGCTCTGCGGAAGACCCGGCAGACAGTCTGCGGAACTTATCTGCCCACTGTGATAGTGTCATTTCCGGCGGTGGTTGCAGCACTTTGAAAATCCGTGTAAACATATCAACTGTGTTTTCTTCATTGTCTACACCATACCCAAACACTGTCTGAAAGTCTGAAAGTTCTTCCAGCACTTCATCAATGGCGCTTTTCAGCAGCTTAAATATTTCTGTCTTATTTTTCTTTGATAAAATGGGGCTTAACTTTGCAGGTATAGCCATAAGCCTTGTTTTGAACCTAACAAGTGTGTCTGTCATTACCTGTTCCACGTCCTCTGTGGTGTACCTCATTTCGCGCAGCTGCAATTCCAGTTCTTGTGCTTCTCTTTTGCTCTGACCAGCTTTGCACGTTCTGCGTTGTAATCTATTGCGCTTTCACTTTCCGGGTTATTTTTGCGCAAATAATTTATGTACTGGTGGTTTACGGTCTTCAAGTCGTACAGCCCCGGTCTGATTTCCGTTATAACCTTTTCGTCACGCAGCTGGCGCACTCTGCGCTCTGAAATATCCAGCCAAGCGGCAACCGCCTTTGAAGTGTACGCTTTCAAAACCGCACCCCTTTCTTTTGTCCGAATTGGTCACATTTTTCTTTAGCCCCTACCCTTTATTTTTACCGGGTCGGAAGCGGAAATGAAATTTTCAAAATTATATCTGGGCAGGTTTTGGGCGTCGCCGTACCCGCAGTTCTTCCAGACCGCCGGAAGAACCTATTAAACGTCGTCCACAACGTCTGTGATTTCGTCGCTGTCGGTGCTTCCGTCCGGTCAATCTCAAATTCACCCGTCAACTTCTGTTTGTTCAATTCTAAGTTGCTTTTCAGCAAGCGTCAAGCGTCTGTCTTCCAGTTCATACGCCTTGATACTGTCCAGCTGCTTGATGATACGCCCATGCAGCTTGTTCAACTCTGCTTCCACTTTCATTGCCCGTTCAAACGGGCTGGACTTAATGACAGACTTCATGGCTGTTTTATATGTTTCACCCTTGCTGCCCTCTGGGTCTGCGCACTGCTGGTGTTCCATGCTGCAGTCCTCTTCCTGCTGTCTTTCCTCCATGCTCTTTGGTACAATCATGTGTACTATTTTTATCGTGTAAAGCCGCCTGCTTCCGGGCTTTCATACTCTTTCAATAGGCTTTCCAGATAGGCTTTACGCAGATACAATGCCTGCAATTCCTCCATCATTTGCGACATTGCGGACGGTGTACCCATGTTCTGTATTGCTGCCGCCTGCTCCGGGTCTATGTCTTCATACCCTGCCTGTGCGAACGCCCCATGTGTGACAGCGTTTTGTTGCCCTTTTGCTGGGGTTTTCCGGCAGCATTTTGTTGCCTTTTGACCCCCTCTTTTTTCGGTTTTTCAGTGCTTCGTCCCAGCTGTCTTCTGACTTCCATTTTCTTATCCGCACTTCTGGCACCCTGCCAGTTTCGCCAGTTCCGCTGTTTCAATCTTGCCGTCTGCGTCCAGATAGCGTTGCATTGACTTGTCCCGTTCTGGGTTCCGTGGTCTTCCCATCTTCTCACCTCTTTTCGTTCGTTTTCATTCTTTCCAACTCTTCCAGTTTACGGAAGTATAAAAATTATGGGCTTTGTAAATTCAAAATCACCAAAGCCCACTATTGCCAACGTGCAAATATAACGGCTTAAAGCCTGCTTCGCTGGCTTAAATTATACCAGTAAAACGCAGGCAATGGCGGGCAATGATTGCTTATGCAATCCTCTTGAATTGTGAAATAATCTGGTTCTTTTCAAACCTCTGCGAAAGTGTTTCAAGTGCTGTATCTCTGATATTCTTACACTGCCTTTCACTGTATGAATTGCGTACCGCTACTTGTTCCCATTTGAGGTTGTGCATGTAAAATCAAAAATAATGCGCTTTTCTTTCAGTTTCAGCCTTGAAACTTCCTGCAAAATCTGCGCTTTTAAGGCTTGCAACTGCTGCACCTTTGCTTCATACTCTCTAATTTCGCCGCTGACATAATCTGGAATATTAAGCGCCATATTTTCTGTTTGTCGTGATATATTATTTTTCCCTTTTGGTAGACCGTCGCACTGTATAGCGCCAATGGGGTTGTAGTATTGGTCCGTTAAGTCACTTATAATCTTTCTGTATATGTTCACCTCCCCGTCTATGTCTTTGTAATATTCCAGCAATTCAATAACCCTGCCTTTTTCCATTGCCTGCGCCATTTACTTTTCCTCCATTCTTTGTTTTGCCAGTCTTTCCCGGCTGCTATCCGTCTTGCACGTCAACTGCGTTTTCTCCTGCTGCCTGCTGCCGCTTTTTCTCTTCGTACCCCATGCATTTCATGTATCTTTCCGGCTTTCCGCAACTTTCATAGTGTTTGCAGTCAACGCAAACATTTTCTTTCACTGCTGCACCTCCCATCTTCTAACACTCATTCACCCTCTGCGCCGTGGAACGCTCCTGCTGGATATTTCCACACGCCATCAATGAATATGTCGCTTTCTGTGAAAATTCCTGTTATCAGACTATGTATTGCTTCTTTGTCGCCCTTGTATAAACATGGCTTCGCCCCTCAATGTATGTTTCAAGGTCGCATTTATTGTCCAGTGAAGCCCAGTGCCTTTTCATCATGTTTCATTTCTTCAAATTCTGCGGGTATAGTTCTTTGAACCCTGCGAACAACTCCGGTGTTGAGAATATACAGCCAGCGCAGCTGCAACGGTTCCAGCCTGCCCGGTAACACGGGTGCGGGTTCACTCTGTTTCTTTTAGCACTTCCCACACGTCTTTTCTGAATAATCAATGACCGGGCGCCACTGGTGGACTGTTCTTTTCAGCTTCTTTCTGCATTGGCTCTGAAATATATTTCCATTTCGTTATATTTTGAACGCCCTTGCTTTCTCCCCGTCGTTCCCCGCTGCATATCAGCACTTTTGAATTTTTTTGACCGTTTCAAGGTTCCGCAGGACTGTTGCTGCTACATCAATTTTCAGATACGGGCTGCACCATCTTGTCATAAGGTTTCCAGACTTTGCCGGAAACTTCATGCGGCAGCCATATTCTTTCAGCTGTTCTTCCTTGTCCTCTGCGTCGCTTTCCATAATCTTTCTGCACGCTTCCTGCTGCGGTGTTTCCTTTGCGCTCATTATTTCCCCGGTTTCCGGGTCTATCCATTCAATAGGCTTGCTGGCTCCTATTCTGTACAATTCCCCAAAGCCGCCTTTTCTCCATGACAGCCGCAGTGGTATTCCCTCTGCGTTTGCAAGTGCCCGCATATAGTCTTGTGTGCAACGCCAGTCCATGTGTCTTTCTGGGTTTCCTCCGTCTATGTCATGGTGCCAGAACTCTATTTTGCTTTAGGTACTCCCAGTTCACGCAATTTGAAGTATGTTGCTATGCTGTCTTTGCCGCCAGATATTAAAACAACAATTAAGTCGTATTCTTCCAGCGGCAGCAATTCTTCAAGGTATATATCTTTCATGTGCTGTGTTTCTGTTCTTCCCGGTACTCTGGGTTTTATATGCTTTCCGGTTCCATATATGGGCTTATCTTTCTTTCCTCTGGTCACTGGCGTGTCAATAGTGCAGTCAATGTCCTTTATGAACTCCGGTTCAAACAAATTCAGCTGCCCTTTCACGCTTCCACCTGCTTTCTATGCCAGCGTGTATGCTATGACCCACTTCTTTGTACGTTCATCAAACTTTTGCCGCAGGTGTTCAGCACGCCTTTTCTTTTAGCTCTGTCATTCTGGGTTGTACCGCCTGCCGTGTGGCAAGCGGTATATATTTCTTTGCTGCAAGCACTTCTGATACCTCATAAGCTGTCATTACCTTATGCGGGTACAGTGCGTCTGTTATCCAGTTGTAAAATTTCTGTTTATCAACCGTGGTTGCTTTCTGCTCCATGCTGTCTTCCTCCTTACTTTAAGGCTATAACGCAATAGCCGTCTTCGCGCTGCTGGTCGTGTCGTCGTCCATGCAGATAATTCTCATGTCTGCCGTGTTCCTGGTTGCTCTGCCGTCTGCAAACTCAATCAGCTTCACTGTGTCGCCCTCTCTGTAACCGTCATTTTTCAAAATCATGTATGGTCTTGTGCGGTCAACCGCAACGGCTTTCATTTTCTCCGGTGATACTCTGATTGTCTTTTCTTTCTATCATCAGACAGCAGTGCTGCATTTTCTCTTCCTGCTGCATTTCACGCAGTTTCTTTGTGTTTCCCGGTCAATAGCTGCCTGCTCTTCGTTGTATCTCTCTTCGTCCGTCTTCCGGGCTTCTCTGCGGTTCTCATAAGCATTGCAGCTGGTCACGGTTGCTGTCTTGTCGTGGCAGTCCTCATAGTGTGCAGCTGTAACAAAGTGACGTTATCTGCTCCGGCTGTGGGTCAACATATTCTGACTGCTGCCCGGTTGCGTCCTCTGTTCCCTCTGTGGCTTCTCCTGCTCTCTGTGGCTGTTTCTTCCTGCTGCCCGGTTGTTTTATTGCCCGTGTCACTTTCTGTCGCTCCTGCGGCTTCCTGCTTCTCTTCTATCTGGCTAATGTCCATCTGTCCCGGTATCTGCTGCGACGCTTCCCAGTTCTTCTTTAGCTGCTTAATGTCCGATAATGTCAGCACTTCATTTTCCCGGAATACCTCTGCCGCCTGCTTCTGGTAATCTTCCGGCAACCGGACGCTTCATAAATGACAGATACAACAATTCTGTTTGCCTTAAATTCTGCCATCAGTTCTGGAATGATATTGTTATAGATTGCCTTGTATCTTCCAACCTGCGCCGGGACGTTTCTATAATCTCTGCCAGTAAATCACGGGTTCTGCCCGGAATGTTCATGCTTTCAATTCCAGTACCAGTTTTTCTGTTTCCAGTGCTTCTGTCATGCGTTCCCAGTCTGTCTTCTCACGGAAACGGTTTGCCATAATCAGTGCCAGTCTGTCCAGAATTGCGTTTTCTTCGGCTTGATTAAGATTGGAACCCGTCTGAAACGCTCTTTTCCCTCGTCCACCAGCTGCATGACCGCCAGCCGTCTTCTGTGCCCTGCAATGATACGGCGCTTGCCGTCTTCCTCTTCGTCAGTCACCAGAAGTGGTTGCAACACTCCCAAGTTCAATAGACTGTTTTAAGTCCTGCACGTCTTCCACGCTGTAAAATTGCCCTTTGACGGTATAAGGTCGTAAATATCGGCGGTGCTGCTCACGCCCTCTTCGGACGTGACAACCTCTGCGCCTGCTGCCGCCTGCTGCTGTTCTGTTTTCTGCTGCTCCCCAGCTTCCTTTGACCGCTGGTTTAATAACTCTGTCAAGTTGAATTTCTTTGCTGCTCCTGCCATTGTCTTTCCCTCCTAACGTGTCCGAATGGTCACATTCTCAACCATTCTTCCACTAACGCTTTATAGTCGGCACTTGCGCCGCAGCGTGGAATATAAAATGATTGGTAATCTTTCAAATGTGCTGGGTTTCATTTTCGGTGTCTTTCTGATATGCGTATCAAAACCGGATATTCAAGCGTTTTCAAGAACTCTTCGCCCTGTGTGTCTGCTTCATTGGTTCTGTCGTACTGTGTGACAAAGCAGCCGCAGAAGCGCAACTGTGGGTTCAAATCCTCACGGGTGTTGTCAATCTGTTCTTTCAGTTCTGCCAGTCCGTCTATTGCAAAATCATCAATGGTGATAGGCACCATCACGTCATCAGAAGCCACCAGCGCATTTATGGTTGAAATGTTAATGTCTGGGGCGTTGTCAATAATGCAGTAGTCATATTCATTCTGCAAGCCGTCAAGAAACTTCTTAAAGCGTGTCTGCTGTGGTCTTGACTGGTCCAGCATGACTTCCAGATTGGCTGTAAGTAAATTCATGTTTGCTGTGATAATGTCCAGCCCGTCAAAGTCCGTGTGCTGGATAACCTCTCTTGGTCAATGCCCCGCTGTGTCATTACCTCTGCCGTGCCCTTATGGTCATAGCTGTGGCGGTTCATAATCTTGCTTGCGTTGCCCTGCTTGTCGTTGTCAATCAGCAGGACTTTGAAGCCTTTACTGCTGCCAGAATATGTGCCATGTTTACGCTGGAAATGGTCTTTGCCACTCCCCTTAAGATTGATAATTGATAATACTTTCATGTGGTATTCCTCCTTGTATCTGGTATGAATTTATAGTTGCTTTCCCAGTAATGCAGGGGCGGGACTTGAACCCGCACCCGGCAGCTTCGGTGGCTGCTGCGCTATCCATTGCGCCACCCGTGCTTGTCTTACGCTTCTACCGTCTGGCTTCCTGCGAAAAATACTTCTCTGCCATCCCAGTTTCTTACTTTCACTGTCTTTGGCTCTTCTTTCTCTCGTTGTATCTTCCGGCGTGCTGTACTGCTGCGTATGTGATTGTTTTGCTGTTCTCTTTACAATCTCAAATACAACTGCGTGTTCTCCATATCTCTTGCCAACTTCAAATGTTCTCATGTCTTTTTACCTCCGTTTGCTTTACTTTTTAACTGTCTTTATTATATACTTACGGAAGTATAAAGTCTATTGACATTCTGCACAATCTTACGGAAGTATATTTGTATATCTTGTATACTTCCGTAAGTATTTATTGTTATCTGCCCCGGCGTTTCAGTTCTTCCGCAAATTCTCTGACCGGAACTTTCACGGTCAACGGTTCATATTTTCCGCAGCCGTCCAGTTCATACAAGAACTGTGTTTCGCCTTTTCAGATAGTGAAGCGTTGCAATGTCTGTGACCTTATGCAGTGCAACTGCTGCCGTTGTAATCACTGTGCAACCCTGCGGCAAATAAGTGCTTCTTTGTTTCTCCGTCCTTTGTTGTCTTGATTGCTACTGTGTCCCCAATCTCTAACGGACACACTGCCTTGAAAATTCTGCTTTCATTCCTCTTTGTCCTCCTGTTCGTATTTCTCTGTTCTGTCTTCTTACCTCCCAGCCAACTTCTCCTGACCACTACAAAGACCAGATATAAAATGCCCAGCCTACGCAGACCGCAAAGAATGTTACCAGCGCTTTTACAACCTCAATCAGAAATGCAATCATTGTTCTTTCCCTCCCTCATTTCTGTTTTACCCAGCCAATAGCCCGGCTACTTGCGTTTATCTGGTGTAGTTGGCGCACTCTTATGTTGTTTGTCTTTTCTTCCGCTTCTGCCTGCTGCCGTTCCAGCTGTCGGCGGCATAGTAATTCTTTCCCGCTGTAATACTTCCGCTTCTTTTCGCCATCTTTATTCCTCCTAAAAGTATTTGCGCTGGTATCTGCTGCCCTTGCTTGCCTGCTTGCGTCGCTGGCGCTGTTTTCTTCTCTTCTGGTACTGGGCGTCTTCCGCTGCTGCCACCTGTCTTTTGACTGCTTCATGGTCTATGTTGTCCACCTCTTCTTGCAGGACTTCCAACACTTCAACTTCACCGTCCTTGAAAGTGTATGTCGTGCCGGGGTCGTATTCCTCGTTTTCCAGTCGTTCTGGAATTTCTCAAAATCTTCTTTGTACCTGCTTGCTGCGTATGGGTGGTACTGTTCCGCTTCGTACAGTGCCAGCATAGCTGTTTCGTCGTCCTTTGCGTCCCAGTTGTAAAGGTGCCAGCTTTCGTGGTTGTCCCAGTTCCACTTTGACAGATACAACACAAGCCCGTCAAAATAGTTGCCCTCACGCACCATGCTTTCATTTGCTTGCAGGTGAAGCCCTGCCCCTTTAATTCCTGTTTTATCTTGTCATAGTCCCTGCCGCCCGTATGTAATCTTGCTTTTACCACTAACGGCAAATACTGTGGCTGTTTATCCTCTTTTCTTGCCATTGCTTTTCCTTTCCAGTCTGGCTGCTATCCGCGGTATGCTTTCCATTGACTTTCTAATGTTTGTGTCTGTGCCCTCTGTTATTTTTAGTACGTCTGCTATGTCCCGCAGTTCTTGTGCTGTTTCTTCTAAATCGTCCGGCGGTTCAATGTTGTATTTTTACGGCAGGCGGTGCAGACCTGTGAACCCTCCGGGATAATCTCGCCACACACTAAGCAGCGGTCAGCGTCAATCATTCTTCCCAGCTTTCGTATTTCTTCACGCGCCTTGTCAAGTTCTGCACCTGCTCAACAAGGTTTGCAACCTCATGTGGTGACAATCCGGTTTGTTCATAGTCATACAGCTTCTTTGCAGCTTGATTGACTGTGACGTGCGGTTTAATATGGCTTTCTGCCCGTTCTGGCTGTATTCTGTCAGTGTCGTTCTCTTCTGCCGCTTCTGCGGCTTCTGTAGCTTCTGAACGCCCCGCACGCTTCATGGTGCTGTAATATGGCACTGTCTGTTTCAATGTGTGGTGCATTGCTCCATTTACTCTTCCACCTTTCTTCCTGTCTGCTCTATAACTCCCAGATAACCCGCTATTGTGTCCATTGCTTCTTCTGCCGTCCAGCAAACCGCTGTTTCATAGCCCTGCTGCCAGCTGTTCCAGCCACCAGTCCTGCTTGTCTGTTGTTTTGTTCTTTCCCACTTCATTTCAACATAAAGCCCGTGTTTTCCGTTTTGGCTACTGGCAAGCATAAATCCGGCACGCCTGCTTTTACTCCCCTGTCGTTTAAGGTTTGCCGCTTCAAGCTGATTCCTGCTGCCGCCGTTTGGGATATGGTGCAGCAAGTCCAGTTCTGGGAAGTCCTTTGCGTAGAACGTCGCCCAGTTTATAACTCTTTCCTGCTCTGTGGCTTCACTACGCTTTCTGTAATATGTTCTACTCATTGGCTTCTGTCCTCGTCAAGGTGCGTTGCCATCATATCTGCAATATGTAGCATGGCTGCAAGTCTGCTTTGTGCAAAAGCATAATTCATATCATAGCTGCCGCCCTTAACTGCGTTGTCAAATGCTCCCATGTGCCACCGGATAGCCAGCACCTCTTCTTCCGTCAGATACATGAAACGCATAATCTGGATAATGGACTTTTCACCGTGTCCCACCGGAAATTATTTGTATAACCGTATGTGTCCACCTGCCAGCAGCCGTCTTTCTGCTTCTGGTTCTTCTTCTCCACCTTGTAGCGTCTGCTTTGCATACATCATGCAGAAGCGCTACTGCTGCGATTAATGTCAACTGCATATTCTGGAAACTGTCTGCCCTGTCGCTTGTCCTCTTCGTCTGCCAGCTTTACCAAACGGCGGTAAACATTGTTTGAATGTTCTACCAGCCCGCCTGCGTATGCTCCGTGGTATTTTGCACTTGCTGGCGCTGTAAAAATCCTATCTGTTCCAGCCATTTCAAGCAGCTTGTCTGCTCCCGGTCTGTTAATGTATGAAAAGTAATTCTTGAACTTCTCAACCTCTGCCATTCTCTGTGCTTCATTCATTGTCTTGTCCTCCTGTGGTTTCTTCCCGGCTGTCCACCAGATATATTTTGCCGTCCTGCTCATACAGCATGACTTTTCCTTTTAGTGCCGCCAGTGTCATTTCTGCTTTCATTCCATCTGATACGCCGTTACTTGTCGCCAATCAGAATGTATTTGCAGTTTTCAAGTATCTTCATTCCCGCTGCCATGCCCGGCTTCTCTCTTCCGGGTTCTGGTCGTCTGTAACTTCCGAGTATAAATGCACCGTGACCGGGACAAAGCCATTGTTTATAGCTGCCCTTGTCAGCCTGCGTGCATAATCCCTTGTTGCTTCGTGTCGCCCCGGTATGGGCTACACATACAACAAATCATTCACCTGCCGTCATCACCTCCGTTCTTTTCTTCGTATGCTTGCGCACGCTTTGATAATATCCTCTTCTATATCTGGTATTCCAATATCCATACCGCATTTATCATTCAAGAACTGGCATACCTCACGATAGCCCAGCCCTCCGTTTTCTTGCTTGTAAATTACGAACTTTACGTTCGGTTCCAGTTTTGCAGTCTTATAAATCTGTCTGGGTCATACATTATTCCAAATCCACATAATTTGCAGCCCGTCCTCTGCTCTCCTGTTAGCTTGTATGTTTCGCACCAGCGCATTGAAGCCCGCCGCATCCCCATATACTGGCATAAGCGGTATGACCTCCGTGTATATGTACCACAGCACTGTCTGTTCCTCTACTGGTGCGGCTTTGACTTTGGGTGGTCGCCGTCAAACATATTGCACCCAGTCATTCTATATGCTGTCATTCTGTCCCTGCTGTCTGCTGCCATTTCTCCTGTTACTGGAAGCAGTCCTCCCAGTTCTTTTGTGCCTGTTTCATAGGGTCTTTTGAGTATTCCGCAACACTGCTCTGAAAGCACTATTTCGTCATTGTCAGAATAGGTCTGTATTTCACTGGAAGAAAGCGGGTTCCAATATAGTTGTCAGCCCTTATCTTTGTTAAATTCAAAATTACCGTATCATTGAACCCCAGTTCGCAGGCGGTCTGCTGCTTTTATCATTTCGCTATGGTTGTTCTTTGTGTAGTGCTGTGGCATATATTGTTCTATATCTGCATACTTTAAGCCAAGTCTTTTCAGTGTCGTTTTGCAATCCCTCACCATTCTTGAAATCTTTTTACTTATAAATGGCAGTCCTACTGTATCAACAATGTTTATATAGTTGTCCTCTGCCTTAATTTCGTGGTACTCAACTTCTATTCGAATTTTCTTTGATGAACTGCAAATATTCTTTTCTATACTTTGCGGCGCAGCTAAATTCATTTGTTGTGTTTGAAGAAACCGCAATGGCTTGTCTTTGTGTGAAGACGCTGACCACATCTGCGCCATGATGTATAGCAATACTGCGCTGTCTTTTCCTCCGCTGAATGAAACTGCTAACTGCCCCGTCCTCACTATTGCTTCTAAACACTTCGCCTGTGCAACCTGTATTTGTTCCGGCTTGCTTCTCTGCCACATCATGCGCACTTCTTTTTCTGTGTATATATACTTTCCGTCTGACATTACGCCGTCACCTCCGTTGCCGCCTTTATCAATCTTTGCTGTATTGCTTCAAAATCAAGCCGCAAGTCCCGCATATTCAGTATGTGCCACAGCCCGTGCATTGTTCGTCCGTGTATGTGTACGGGCAGGCGGTGCAAATGTCCGTTTCTTCCTGCAATGTCTTTGCGACTGCTGCCAGTTGAAAAGCTATGCCCCAGAATTTCTTCAAGTCAATTTCTGAAATGTCCACCGGAACTGCTGCTGCCTTTTCAATCTCTGCGTCTGTTACTTTTGTATTTTTCTTTCAACGTGGTATACATCACCTGCGCCGTCTGCTGTTCACCGCCTATGCCACGTTCTGCCAGTGCTTTTATTTTTACCAGCTTTTCAATAATTTTCTGTCTATCTTCCATCAGTCTTCTTCCTCCGGTTCTCCTATCAGTGCCGTTGGCGGTTTTCTCTTGTCCATAAAATTTGAATACCACGCAGCCTTTTTCAACATTCGCTTTTCTTCGTCTGTCCTCTCCGGCGCTTCTACGTCATTTTCTTTATAGCAGCGTGCCGTTTCGTCTGGGTATAGGTCGTTGCCGCACCTAAACGCCACCAAGAACGCTTCCAGTTCTCTTTCAATTCCTCTTTGTAGAAATTGTAAAGCAGTGTTATTTCTGCCGCTTCAATCTCTGTGCAGTCACAACCACGCTTCTTCCTGCGGCTGTATTTTCCAGTGTATATGTGGTAACTTGCGTCGCCCGTCACCTTGTAGAAAATCCAGCGCAGCACCCTTTCTTCCAATTCGTCTGCATATCCGAACCAGTGAAGCGTCACTGCGTCCAGCATTATTTCTTCGTCTTCCAGTTCATATCTGGCTTTTAAGTCCTCATACATTCGCATTGCGGTTTCTTTTTCACCGCCCACGTTCTGCAGGGCTTTTATTTTCTTTAGCTTTGCAGCTATCTTGTCACGTTGTATCTGTGTATGTCTTTTTACCTCACATACTGCCACGACTGCGGCGCCCGTTTTATTCCCAGTGTTTCAAGCGTCAGTGGCTTTTCATACTCTCTGACCGTGGAAACTTCCCAGCCATACACCTTGTTTCTGCTCTCTGCTGCATAATTGTGAATATCATGTGCAGGAACCTTGCTTTTTCTCTCTGCTTCTTCAAAGTTCTTGATTTCCAGAACTTCCGGGCAGATAAATTCACCAACTATTCCCACGCCGCCCGTGACGTACACCAGCACCCGGAACGGCGCTTTGCATTGTGGCTTTGTCTTCCGCAGTTCCAGAACCTTTTCACCTGCTGCCATCTTCTGCCACCACTTCTGGTGTAGCGATAATATGACCACTGGCATTTTTCTGCTTCTTCCATGCTCTTTACCTCTCAAACTCGCTCTTTAGTTCAATTCTGATATACAGAATGTGTTGTAGGTCTTCCACCCGGTATTGTGTGAATTGCTCAACTGGCACCTGCTCCGGCAGGCTGTCTGTTTTCGCCCAGTCCACATTTGTTCCGTGGCTCTGTATGTTTCCATACCCAGTCCATTTTCTTAATGCGTCGCTGCGGGTTCAATGCTCCATGCACTGCGTTTGCAGCATATCCACGGTATACAACCTGTCCGGCTGCGTTATATATCACCACTCTGTCACTGGGCGTCAGCTTGTCCAGAATGTCGCCCAGTCTGATTTCGTTTTCCATCACCATTCGCCCCTCATTCTTCTTTCAATTCTTTCTTTCGCCTGCTGCACCTCTCTTGAATACTCTGTTTCTGTCAGCCCTTTGTTCCATACGTGTTCATAAGCACCAGCAACGCCGTAGTTGTAGGCTGTCAGCACTTCTGCTTCCGTGTCGAACCTCTCTTGCAATTCTGCCAGATAATCTACACCAACCATGATGTTAAAATAAGGGTTTTCCACATTGTCCACATTCAGTCTGTGCATACGTTCTTCATGCCATTTTGCCAATACCTGCATATATCGGTTGAACCCTCACTGCTGGTTGCGTTCCATCTGTACCCGCTTTCTGTTTCAATGATTGCCAGTACCGAGTGCATAGTCAACGCCGTTCTGCTTGCAAAATTATGTATGTGAATTGCTGCATACATTCCGGAAAGTACCCGCCGTGGTCTGCGTAGTCCTCCGGCACTTCATGTCTTGTCAGCCCTCTAATTCCTCACCAGATAGGATCAAGGGACATAAGGTTGAACGGGTACGGCTCCTGCTGCACTATGCGTGGTCGGCTGTGTCGGTTCCGGCTCTTTGGTATCTTCCGGCAGGCTGTTTGCAGCTGGCTTGACTGCTGCCCCTGCAAACAATGGTACAGCCACTGCCAGCAGTCCTGCTGCAATGTAATTGCCGTATGCCTTAATTGCTTTTTATCCTCTTTCGCCTTAATATGCGGCGTATCTGCGGTGTTCTTCCTCTCACGTTTCTTTCCTCCTGTTCTGCCCTTTGGATTTTCCTTTTTCCACATCTTCAAGTAAATATGCCACCCGGTCTGCTCATAGTAGACGGGTTCGCAAAGCTACGATATTGTAATTGCTGTATATCTTCTTGAACTCTTCCAGCCCGCCGTCTGGTGACTTTGCCAGCTGTTCCACTTTGCGTTTGCTGTATTTAAAATCATTGCACTTTTCTTCCGGTGCTGTCAGATTTCGGCTATACTTCCAGTGGTTCTGGTCACGCTGCTGCTTCTCCCGTCCTCTTGTTACTTCCGGGCGGTCAAGGTTCCTGCTGCTGGAATAGTTTCTTTCCTTGCAGATTGTGACAATATATTTGCAAAGACCCTCTATGCCATTTTCATTCATTTGCAGGCGGTCTGCATTTACCCAGCCCAGCTGCTTTATACTGGCTCTGTATTCCGGGTCACTGGTCTTCTTCCAGTTGATACGGTCTTTGTCCACATTAGTTCCACGTCGTCACGGTCAAGCCCGCCATTCATAATGATGTGGTGATGTATACGCTAGGCACTGCCCGTCCTTGCTGTATTTGTATTCTGTTACCAGTATGTTTTAAGGGTTCAAGCTAACTTGTTTCTGCGGTACGCTATGCGGCGCAGGTAGTTTGTCACTATCTTTTCTGCTTCTTCGCTTCCCGCAGGTTCTCTGCGTCATAGGTGCATGACGTGTGCAGATTACCTATGTGGAAGTTGCCATTTCAGCTGCACAGATACCGTTTGGCGTTCTTGTCGTTAAGGTCTTTTGCTTTGGGGCATGGCTTTCCT
>SCPP01000636.1_pt1 | contig 36846 bp, 60 predicted proteins | sample 6106811 | NCBI WGS metagenome assembly SCPP01 (sample SAMN10720449, study PRJNA508395) | human gut metagenome | isolation source: Participant 2 stool, 15 month | host: Homo sapiens | collected 2018
CTCTTATAAAACAATGTTCGGTTATGATTACGATTATAGGCGGACGAATTGTGTTCGAAAACGCGCTTTATAAAATGGTGTGCGCGGCGGTTATAATCGCCGGAATAGTTTTGCCGTTATGTAAAATTAAATTTGTTATTGTAAAAATGGTTGATATGATAGAATGATTTATATATAATCTATAAGGGTATATGAAGGGAGTCGGATTATGCTGGATATATATAATGTATTAGATGCAATATCGGAAATTGTATATGTATCTGACGCAAACTCATGAGATTTTTTGTACATAAATGAGGCGGGAAAATTCTCGGCGATTGTTTGGAGTGAAACGTGTTATAAACTTTTTCACGGCAAAGTGAGGAATGTACGAATTGTCCTTGCTCGAACGGTGAGGGGCTTTCTGAGTATATATTGAAAATGTAATGCCGGAAAAAGCATATATTATTAAGCATAAGGATACTGTGGGACGGTAAAAGGCATATTTGCATTTGACATTACCAACACTGAAGAAATTCAGAAAAGACTTGAACAACGTCTTGATATGGAGCATATTTTGGTAAGCTGTATGGTTGAAATGCACAAGAATAAACCGTTTGAAGAAAGCTTTACAAATTTGCTTGGAATAATAGGCAAGTATTTTGAAGCGGATAAAATTTTGTGTTCAGTTATGATGAAAATAAACTGAGCAATGTATTTGAATGGAATAACAATGCGTCAATCCGAGCGGAAGAACTTAAAAGCTTGGATTCAAATATCGTTGATAAGTGGCTGCCGACCTATGACAGCAATGAAAATGTTATTTTAAATAATGTCGAAGATTTGAAAAATTTCTGTTGAGGCATATCATCGGCGGTAAAGCGGTGCAAAAGGCTTGTTGCGTCACCGATTGCCGATAACGGTAAGATAATCGGTTTTATCGGCGCAAGTAATTTGCCGGAAGAAAAATTTTCTCAAATTGTGACATTCTTTGACGCCGCGATTATTTTGTTGCGTCAATGATTATTCGCGAAAAGAGTGCGCGAAAACTCAGAGGCTGAGCTACGTCGATTCGCTTACGGGCCTATATAACAGAAATAAGTTTACAGAAGATACCGAAAAAATTATGAGAGTCGTAATTGCGGCTTGGGCGTACTTTATATGGACCTTAACGGTTTGAAAGAGATTAACGATAAAAGCGGTCATTGCGGCGGTGATTGTGCGCTGAAAGATATAGCGAGCGTGATTATTGAGTCGTTTGGCAAAGTGTTCATACAGAGTCGGCGGAGATGAATTTGTCGTGCTTTGCTATGATACGAATGATAAGGAGTTTACAGCTAAGGTTACTGCGTTCAGAAATTTGATTTCTGAAATTAAGTATAAAAGTGTCGATTGGTTTTCATTATTCTAAAGATTCGTCGGATATTGATGAAGTAATAAATTGCCGATGAAAAAATGTATCAGGATAAGAAATATTATTACAGAAATAACGGTCAGTCGGCAAGATACAGATTTTATAATGATACGTTTGTGTCATTCTCAACACAAGATTGAAAAAGCATACAAGAAGAAAGATTTGTTATATGGTTCCAACCGAGATTTTCCGCAATCAACGGAGAATTTTGCGGCAGTGAGGCGCTTATCAGATATTTTGATGAGGACGATACGATTGTTTCGCCTATGGATTTCATTCCTGCAATGGAATATAACGAAACGGTGCATATGATAGACCTTTATGTGTTCAGACACGTCTGTGAATATATTTCCGGCTGGATTGAGGCGGGTAAAAATATTAAGCCTGTGTCGGTTAATATATCGCATTGCACGATTGTCAGACCTAATTTTATGGAAATCTTATGGATATTTGGTTTGATTATAATATCCCGAAAGATTCGATTGTGATTGAAGTGTCGGAAGATAAGGTTAAGGGCGGTCTTAGCGTGTGCTTGACAAAATTGTGGAACTTAAAAATAACTCCATATTGCGATTGATAATTACGGTGCGAAATATGCGGACTTGTTCTTGTTCTCGAAGTTAAATTTGATACATTGAAACTTGACCGTGAACTTGTTCATAAGCTGAAACAGATGAAAAGACTTGTATGATTTCAAAGTCGGTTATAGATATTTGTAAAAATTATAATATTTCCGTTGTCGCCGAGAGTCGAAAATGAAAAGGAATATGATATTTTGAAAGAAATGGGCTGCGATGAGGCACAGGGATATTTGTTCGATAAACCGATGTCGTGGAATAGATTTGAAGAAAAATATTTGTAATTTAAAGGCGGTACATATGTACCGCCTTAAATATAATAAAGTTATTTTTAGTTAATATATCTTTGCATGGCTTTGTATGCATTCGATGTGGCAGAGTCGGCTTCGTTAAAATTGCTTGTGTATGAAGATAGACTGCCTGTTGGGCTTATAACTAAATTAGTTAGCTCCAAATAAGAATCATAAAAATCTTGTAATTTTTCATATGCCTCTTTATATTCCTCAGGTGGATTGACTAAATCTTTCATTATGTAATCTGTTGAATCTTGATTGTCTTTGATTGACTCAATATCTTTTTAAAATCATCATCGCTCATTAATGCAGTCAAAGAAGTTAAAGTCTTCATTGAATGAATGATTTGTTGTATATTTGTCCGTCTTGCTATCACTTTCTTTATAAATGGTATTATACCATACATCATGAATTAAGTTGCCTGAATCTTCTGCTTTATTGCCCCATAATCATTGAGGAAGTGGCAGCTGATAAGTTTCTTTATAGATTGTTTTTGTGTGCTGCCTTATAAAAAATATTCCTGCTATGGCAACAATTATTAATATAACAAAGTAAAACAATAGACACAATTAATGTAGTTTTTTCTGCTTGCTTATTTTTGGAATCTTGATACTTGCTACCTCTTTTTGTAATTGTTCTAAATTTTCATGTTCTTTGTTAATAGGACAACCACAGACAGAACATACTGTGTGTCATTTTCGGATAATTTGTTTCCACATTCAATACAAAATTTTGTATTTTTTCTTGTGCTTGATTTTCGTAACCGCATGCAGGACAACACAGAGCTTTATCACTCATTTGATTCCCACAATTAGGACATTTAATTAATGCCATATTTAATCCCTTTTATGTATATGTATTATTATATCATATTTTAGGATATTTTGAAAGTGACAAAATATATAAAACATAGGATGTAATTATGTTATGTTTTAACACATAAAAGGACTTGTCCATTCGTGAACAAGTCCTTAATCGTTAAATATTTTAACCGAAGTATCTCTTTAACATACCTTCAAAGCCTTTTCCGTGTCTTGTTGCCTCGTCTTTTGCCATTTCGTGAACTGTGCGACGCTTAACAGCGCCGCAAAGGATATTTTCTATAATCATGGAAACATATTCCGTACAAGTCTTGTACTTCTTTTAAATAACTTTTAACATCTTTCGTACCATTTTAGTACAAGTTTAAGAGGTGTTAAATATGACAAAAAGAAACAATGCAGGAGTTTATCAAAATCAAATGGCTTTTGGGAATATCGTTTTACCATAGTTGTGGACGGTCAACAAATATCCAGAAAGAAAAGTACGGACGAATTTGGAAACAAACTCAAAACCAAAAGTGAAGCTATCAGGGCAAGAGAAGCCGCAATTTTCAAGGCTCGGACAGATAGAGAACGTCAAAGGGAAATTAAACGGAAAAGGTAAAAGAAGTTTTCAGGAGTATTGCGAAAAGGCAGAAACGGCAAAGCCTACAATACAATTTTAAAACAAGACAGCCTTTGGAAAAATCATATTAAAGAGCGGTTTGGAGATAGATTTATTGATGAAATCAGTGTTGCGGAAATGATGATTATTTATCGGAATTATATTATATAGACGGTCTTTCATTCAGTTATGTAGAAAGTTTTTAAAAATGTTTTACTTGATTTTTGGTCAGGCATATTCAAGAAATTATCTTGATGTTGATACTTACAATAAACTTTGTCTTAATAAGGGTACAAAATATCAATGCCGAAACTAAAACAGAAGATGATACGGATATTGTTGCTTTCAGTCGTGAAGAATTGGCACTACTGGACGAATATTTTAAAGTACAAACGCGGAGCGTATTTACTCGGTAGATATTGCGGCTTGCGTATCAATGAAACTTTGGTTTAAAATGGAATAATGTAAATATTGAAAACGGCACTATCACAATAGACCGACAAATGCAGTATCAAGAGGGACTTATAAAACTTGTTGCGCCAAAACGAAAAATGCCAACAGAACGATTTACATGAACGAAAAATTAAAAGATACTTTATAGAATTATCGGCGAGGCGGCGGCAAGATGAAATCCAGTTTGCCGCTTTACGCGAACAAAACCAACGATTTATTGAAGATGTGGACGGTCAAAAATATATTCAACGGAATTAGTGAATTGTTTGCCAAATGGCAAAATTCAAACAAATAATTCTTTTAAATATCCGACAAGGGAAATAAAAGTCGCTTGAATATACAGTTTAAATCATTATCTGCGTCATACCTATGGCACGCTAATGGCTGAAATGAACACGCCTGCGCACTTATTATGCAATCAAATGGGGCATGGTAATATTAATGTTACACAACGGTATTATCTGGCTGTTTCTAAAACAGGAATTGATATTTTAAAGAGAAATCTAAATCAAATATAATAGCGGCGGCGGTGTAATTCCGCCGCTTTTGATTATTTTCATAATATTTAAGGGCGAATAATATTCCTAATGCTTTGTTGTTTCTCATTATCTAATTCTTTGAATATATCTAATAATTCAATTTCATTAGAGGTCAATCCATCCTTTAAAAATTTTCAACAGGTGTTCGTATATCGGTATTTCCTATAATATAATCAACAGAAACACCAAAAATATTTGACATCTGAATTAAGGTATCAATACCGGGCTGATGTCTGCCTGTTTCGTATGCGCTTACCATATATTGAGATATGTTTAATTTCATTGCAAGCCCTATTTGGTTTAAATGCTTTTCTTTTCGTAATTCAGCAATTCTATTCATAACTACCCTCCATAATTATTGTTTATACAAATAATTATATTGGGAATGCTTGACTTTGCGATAGGTTTATACTATAATAATATTGGAACAATATTAGGAGTGAAATGTAAATTATGACAAAGTATCTCAAATGCAGGGAATATCAGCACATTTAGAATTTTTACCAACGGATAATAAGCGCAGATACCCTTCAAAATGTATTTATGTAGAGGGAAACGTGGAAGTTACATATGTAAATGTTCCAAAAGCTGTAATTATAAAACAGAATGTAGTACCCAAAAATGTGAACATTATAACGAAAAAATTAAATTACATAGAAAGGAACCCACCAAAATGAAAAGAACTTAGTATTATTTTTATTTTAACGGCATTATTTATTATGCCACTTATCGCAAATGCAGAATCAGAAGAATATATGACTATCGAGGAATGCTGTTATATACAATAAATGACAGTAAAACAGCGATTACAATTACAAACAGCGATTTTTAACTGCAATAGCGAAAAATAAATGGTATTCCTGTAACAACTATTGCGCAAAGAACTTCAGCGGACGCACGAATTTGAAGCAAGTTTCAATACCTGATAGTGTAACATCTATTGATTCAAGTGCGTTTGAGTATTGTAAAAATATTTCAAGGATTGTATTGCCTAAAAATTACAAACCATAGGATGCTTTGCATTTGAAGGCTGTACTAATTTGGAATATATAAATATACCGAATAATGTAACATTAATAGACGCATACGCTTTTCATATTGTTCCAATCTATCATATATTACTATTCCTGATAGCGTAATGACTGTTGGTTTTGGAGCATTTGACTATTGTACTAATTTAAAAATGTAAAGCATAGGAAAAGGAGTTAAAAATTTGGTGTTTCTCCTTTTGATGATACTAATGTTATTCCTGACGGTGTATTCTTTAACTGTAACAATTTATCGTATATAAGCGTTGACGCAGAAAATAAAGTTTATTGCTCCCTTGAAGGTAATTTGTTTAACAAAAATAAGACAGAATTATTACAGTATGCAAGAGGAAGATTAAATACAGAATATTCAATTCCTGCAAGTGTAATAAAAATTCATAGCAGTGCATTCAATAATTCGACAAATTTAAGGAATATTACTATTCCTAATGGCGTAAAAGCTATTGGCAGTTTTCAGGGTGTGTAAATTTGGAAAGCATTGATATTCCAGACAGCGTTACAAGCGTAAATTCAAATTTGGCACAGTCATTTTATAATTGCAAAATTTAACAGATATAAAATAGGTAATGGTATTAAAGAGATTTCTTATCAGATGTTTAAAAGCTGTAGCAACTTGAAAAATATCACAATAGGTAATGGTGTTAAAAATAGGATATGAGGCTTTTTCAGGTTGCTCAAATCTTGATAAGGTAACTGTTGCTGATATAAATTCATACTTAAATATAGATTTTGAAACTCAGAATTCAAACGGAATATATGATTACACATCATGCCCTATGTATTATGCGTCTAAATTATATGAAAATAATAAAAGAGTAATATCAATAGATATTTCAAACAAAATAACTGAAATACCTCCTTATGCGTTTAACGGATGCGATAGTATAAAAACAATATACATACCTGATTCCGTAAAAATCAATTGCAATGCGTTTGAAAATTGTACAAACTTGTCAGCAGTCAATATTCCGAGTAATACAGAAAGTATTGATACATCTGCTTTTAAGAATTGTCTAAATATAAAAGATATAAATATTCCAGATAGTACTGTACAAATAGGAAATCAAGCATTTTACAACTGTAGTAATTTAGAAAATTTAACAGTTGGCAACAATATTCAGGATTTTGGAACAGATGTATTCACAGGCTGTCAAAACTTGGCGCTAATAAACTATAATTCTTCAAAAATACCTGACAGTTTATTTAGTAATTGCGGAAATTTACAAACTTTAATATTAGGAAATAAAGTTGAAAATATTTTAGAAAATGCTTTTCTGATTGCTATAAACTTAACAAGGTATTTATTTCCAAAAGCATAGTAGAAATAGAAAACGGAGCATTTAAAAATTGTTCGTCAATAGCAACAACTGAATATGAAGGAAGTGAAACAGATTTAGAAGAAGTTTATCGGAACAGACAATGAAAATTTAATAAACGCTATTAATTATAATTCGCCATTATTTGCGCCTGAAGATATAACGATTACAAACCCGACAATAACAAAGAAAGAAACAGAAAACCAATGGAATTTTACAATAGATGTTGAACAACCATATATAGGCTGTAATGTTTATGTAGCCATATATGATAATAGTGGTATTTTACTGAATGCAAATAAAGTGCCATTAGAATTATATAATAATACAGTGATTTCAGTAGACAAAACAGCAATGCACAATATGCAAAGATATTTGTATGGATAAACGATATGCAACCGATTACTAATTCGGAAGAAATATCGCTTATCAATTAACTAAATCAATATATAAAATTTAGGAGGTAATTTTAAATGAAAAAGAGATTTTTAAGCATAGTATTAATTTTATCAATTATTTTATCATTTAATACTATAATTTCATTCGCAGGTACATTAGAGGAAGATGATGTTATAAATGAAAATAATATTGAATTATATTTGAGGGTGATGATACAGGAGAAAAAGTTAGCCGTCTTATAGTAAGAGTAAAAACAAAACAGGAAAAGAAATAATAGTAGGTAATATGGTATGTGAAAATCATTCTTGGTATGCTTCGGACGGTTCAAAACAATATATTGTAGCCGCTAATGAAGAAAAAATCTTGTTTTTATAGCTCTGATGAGGATTTTATCAACAAGAAAATATAGTGTTTTAAATGGTGCAACAGCCGGCATAAATATACAATATGTGTTGAGCCAGTAGAAGGACATCCAGTAACGCTTATACATAGATGTTTATTTGACTATCATGGCATAAAAAGTTTTATGATAGCAATAACAATGTAAAAGAAAGACATCAAAGTAAAACTTGACGGTAACATATTATCTTTTGATGTGCCGCCGCAAATTATAAATGACAGAACAATGGTTCCTCTGCGTGCTATATTTGAAGCTCTCGGCGCAAGTGTAGAGTGGAATCAAGAAACAAAACCGTTACATCAACAAAAGGTGATACAACCATTAAACTTACTATTGATAGTAATACAATGTATGTAAATGATAACGCTGTTACACTTGATTCTCCTGCTTGTGTTGTAAACGATAGAACGCTTGTACCTGTCAGAGCAATTTCAGAAGCGTATAAAACAAAGTAGATTGAATGGAGATACAAGGACTGTTACCATTTCTTCCGATAATATAGTGTCGACACCTGTTTCTGATATAGTTACATCTGAAAATGCTTTTAATAAAGTAAAAATTATATACTAACAAATGGTACACAAAATGTAAAACTGGGACGAAGAATATTATGTTTTTATAGATAACGGCGATCTTTTGCTAAAACAGAATTTAATAATAAAATTAAGCTATAATGTAGATACTAATACAATAAATATGTATTTAGGACAGTCCTCTAATGATACTTATGATGAGGGCATAGCTACTATAAACATGATATAAAGGAAAATACCGAACCGACACTCAAATTTTATGCTGGTGAAATGGTTAAAAAATAGTATAAGTGAATTTGAAATTTATGGATATTTTGATAAGAATACTAATAAGTTTGTAGAAACTGAAACGAAGAATTTAGGTAAGACTGCAAAATTAGGTAATACAGAACATAATCTTTTAATTCTTACTTAAAATTATTCGGCATGGGATATTTACTTTCCAACACTGGAGCTACTTTAAATGATTTAGGTATTTATATAGACTTATCTGATACAAATGTAAATACGAATACGAATACGACATCTCAATCTACAAGTACAAGCAACAAAACATGGAATGGAATAAAAGGATATGAATATTTAAAATAAAATAATTGCCAATGGTACTTATATAGCAGAACGTGATACTTATGCGGTTTTAGAGCAAATAAGCAACAATTCTGATATATTTATAGCTTATGCCTACACAATCAAACAAAATTAGTATGATGTATACTGTTGATTTTGGAACTTATACAACACATGCAAGTTTAATGCTTGATGAAGATGGACAGCCAACAGGCATAATTACGTTATCGACAAAAACAGGGGAACAATCATTAATAGGCAAGTTTTCTAACGACCATAAGTTTTATAAAACAGGAGGAAACGTACCGTCAAATTCAGAACAAAATGCAATTTCTCTTTTAAATTCAGGACTATCCTATATTGATGAGTATTTAAAATTAATAACTTTGATGTAAAACTTAGTGATTTTGGTGTTGCATATTAAATTTCACGAGGCGGCAATATGCCGCCTTTGTCAATTCAGAAGAAAAAGATATTTGTGGCGGCATAATATCTGCATAGGGGGCGGCGATAATTCGGAAAACGAAAACAAATGCGCCTTACAGCTGCCTTGCGCGGTTTATTCCCTCACTAAATCAATAAAATTTTCGGCTTTTTGGACAAAGTTTTCAATGATTTTAAGGCTCGCGCCACAATCACGCCACAATTTGAGGTTAAAAAGCAAAGAAAGAGCCTGTTCGTGATTGAACAAGCTCTTGTAAAATCCAATTTTATTAGGTTTTACGCGGCTTTAGAGATTAACCGAAGTATCTCTTTAACATACCAAAGCCTTTTCCATGTCTTGCCTCGTCTTTGCCATTTCGTGAACTGTGTCGTGAATAGCGTCGTAGCCAAGTTCTTTTGCTCTCTTTGCAAGTTCAAGTTTACCTGCTGTTGCACCACATTCAGCTTCTGCTCTAAGTTCAAGATTTTTCTTTGTTGACGGAGTTACAACTTCGCCAAGAAGTTCGGCAAATTTTGCAGCGTGTTCAGCCTCTTCCAAAGCGGCTCTCATATAAAATTCGCCGATTTCAGGGTAACCCTCGCGGATTGCCTGTCTGCTCATTGCGATATACATACCAACTTCTGTACATTCACCTTCAAAATTAGCCTTTAGACCTTCGTAAACATCAGCTTCAACCTGATCTTTTGCACCTACTCCGATAACGTGTTCACATACAAAGTTTAGTGCGCAGTACCCTCTTCCAACAGTGAACTTTGAACCCGGAACACCGCACTGTGGACATTTTTCAGGTGGTTCGTTACCCTCGTGAACATAACCGCATACCGGACATACATACTTTTCATAATAAATTTCCTCCTTAGAATTAATTATTTTTACTACTACAATTTTCGCAGATACCGTAAAATATAAGCGAATAGTCTTCTATATCTGCATTTAATTTTTCCGCCGCTTGATTTTTATCTCGTCCATACCGTCTAAATCAACATCGTATATTTTGTCACACTTATTACATACGAAATGAAAATGTCGGTGGACAAAACCGTCGAAATGTTCTTTGTTTGCGGAAGTGCTGATTTTTAAAATATCTCCGTTTTCCAGCAAGCTGAGCAAAGGTTTCTGTATACAGTTCCAAGACTGATGTTTGGAAATTCCTTACGCAGATTTTCGTTACAACCAATCAGCCGACGGGTGGGAGCGTGTACTTCTAAGCAGCGTTAGAAGTGCCTCACGCTGTTTTGAATACTTCATACATTTCACTCCTTCAAAATCAATAATGATAATCATTACTGATTTATGAGTTTATTATAACAGACGTTTTCGGTTTGTCAATAGTTTTTGAAATAAATTTAGATTAATTTTGTGTAAATTTGATTTTGGGTGTTGCCGCCACTCCTCAGGGAGAAAAAGGCTCCCATTGAGGGGAACTGTCGGCACAGCTGACCGAGGGGTGGTTTCGCACATTGCAAAATACTTTTTTATTCTAAAATTTACGATATTTTTTGATTAGTCTTGATTTTATCGGCGGTTTATAATATAATATAGAAGTAAAATTATGTTTACAGGAAAGGAACGATAAATATGAAGAAAATGGAACAACTTTACGAAGGAAAAGCAAAGAAGGTTTTTAAAACTGATGACGAAAACATCGTTGATTACAAGATGACGCAACTGCATTTAACGGTCTTAAAAAGGTCAAATTGCAGGTAAGGGTGTTGTGAACAACAAAATGTCAAACTTCCTTATGCAAATTATGGAAAAGAACGGTATCCCTACTCACTTTGTTGAAGAAATTTCAGACAGAGAAACTGTTGTTAAGAGAGTAGAAATCAGTACCTTTGGAGTAATCATCAAAATATTGCGGCAGGTAGTTTTCAAAGCGTTTCGGCGTTGAAGAAGGCAAGAAATTAAACTGCACAACTTTGGAATACTGTCTAAAGAACGACGACCTTGGCGATCCTATGATTAACGATTATCAGATTATCGCTATCGGTGCCGCTACTAAAGAGGATCTTGATACTATTGCTGACCTTACTTTTAAAAGTAAATGATGTTCTAAAAGCATATTTTGAAAGTATTAATATAGAACTTGTTGATTTCAAGATTGAGTTCGGTAAAACTCCTGACGGTCAGATTATTCTTGCGGATGAAATCTCACCTGACACTTGCCGTCTATGGGACGCTACAACTCACGAAAAACTTGACAAAGACCGTTTCAGACGTGATATGGGCAATGTTGAAGAGGCATATGCAGAGGTATTTAAACGTCTTGGACTATAATTAAGTGTAGACCGAATTAAATTGCTCGGCTCACCGCTTTGCCTAGGACAGTGCATATGTACGGCACCGTCGACCGCAAAGTGGCAATCAAAGCGATTTTCTTCGGTCTTATAAAAATTTAGAGGAGTAAATGAAATGGCAACAAATACTTACGAAAGTCCGTTAAACTCACGTTACGCGTCAAAGGAAATGCAGTACATTTTTCTCCGGACAAGAAATTCTCAACTTGGAGAAAACTTTGGATTGCACTTGCAGAAAGTGAAAAAGAACTTGGACTTAATATAACAGACAAACAGATTGCTCAAATGAAAGAGCATATTTACGATATTAATTATGATGTTGCAAAGGCTCGTGAAAAGGAAGTTCGTCACGATGTAATGTCGCACGTTTACGCATACGGCGTACAGTGCCCGGACGCAAAAGCCTATTATTCACTTGGGTGCAACAAGTTGTTATGTCGGTGACAACACTGATATTATCATAATGACAGAGGCTATGCAGCTTGTTAAGAAAAAGCTGTGTGTCTTATCGAGAGCTTGCAAAGTTTGCAAAGGAATATAAGGATTTGCCGACATTGGCATTTACTCATTTTCAGCCGGCACAGCCTACAACAGTAGGTAAGCGTGCGTCATTGTGGCGAAGATTTGCTTATGGACCTTGAGGACGTTGATTATCAGCTTTCAAAGGCAAAGCTTTTGGGCTGTAAGGGTACAACGGGTACACAGGCAAGTTTCCTTGAACTTTTGAGGGTGACCATGAAAAATGTAAAATGCTTGACAAGAAGATTGCCGAAAAATGGGCTATGAAGAATCATTCCTGTAAGCGGTCAGACATATCCGAGAAAACTTGACTCTCAAATGCTTAACACATTGAGCCTTATCGCACAGAGTGCGTACAAGTTCTCAAACGACATCAGACTCTTAAAGCAGATTGAAGAACCGTTTGAAAAGTCGCAAATCGGTTCATCGGCAATGGCTTCAGAGAAACCCTATGAGAAGTGAAAAGAATTGGCTCTCTTGCAAGATATGTAATAGTAGACGCACTTAATCCGGCAATCACTGCATCAACACAATGGTTTGAAAAATCTTGATGACAGTGCAAATAAGCGAATTTCAGTTCCTGAGGCTTTTCTTGCAGTAGATGCTATTCTAAGCTTGTACATCAACGTTGTTGACGGACTTGTGGTATATGATAAAGTAATCAATCAGCAGTTTATGCGTGAAATTCCGTTTATGGCTACTGAAAATATTATGATGGGCCGTTAAAAAGGCGGTGACAGACAGGATTTACGAAAATCAGGAGTATATTCTATGGAGGCGGGAAAGACTGTTAAAATGGAGGTAAGGAAAACTTGCCGAACTTATCGCCGGTGATCCTGCATTCGGTTTGACTTTGGAAGAAATTAATGCCGTTATGAAACCTGAAAATTTTGTCGGACGTGCTCCGCAGCGGGTTGAATTTCTTAAAGGATTACGTTGAGCCTGTTCTTGAAAGAACAAGGATTTACCAGTATTGAAGTTGAAATTAACGTCTGATCTATTTAAAATATAAATTTAGAGGTATTTATATGAAGAAAATTATATCTTGCCTTGTTGCGGTTTGTATGGCTGCGATGTCGTTTGTGACCGTACACTGCGAGGATAATATTAAAGTGATACTTGACGGCAAAACGCTTGAATTTGACGTTCAGCCACAAATTATAGACGAACGCACACTTGTGCCTATGCGTGTGATATTCGAGGCATTGGGCGCGGATGTTGAGTGGGAAGAGGAAACTCAGACTATCAACGCAAGACGTTCGGATACTGATGTGTTTTATATCAGTATGCGTGTGGGTGACAAGATAATTCATAAAGGAGACGGTTAAGGAGAACTTGCCGACATCAAACGATATTGAACTTGATGTACCGCCGATGATTATAGACGAACGTACGCTTGTTCCTGTTCGTGCGGTTTCGGAGTGCTTTGGCTGTAAGGTATGGGACGGCGAAAGTCAAACTGTTATTATTGAAAGCAATTCTGACAATAATACAGATACTGACGTGCCGACACCGTCACCGACAGAAACACCTGTCAATTCAGTTAATACAATCGAATATAACGCCGATAATGAGCAGTATGCAAGTTATATGAAAGAATTTAAAATTCTTGACGCGGTAAAAAATTCGGACGGCAACTATGATATAACATACACACTTCAAACATATCTTGAAGGTCGTGGTTTGGTTGTTGTTGAATTTAGGTGCCTTGATGAAAACGGCAGTGAAGTTGACAGATTCGGCGGAGCATTCAAGGCACAGATTATACATGGAGCGCTCAAGAGGCGAAAACAACAATTTCCGGTAAAACAACACGCATTGAGCTTGTAATTGAAAAATAAGTTATGAAATTAAAATCAGGCAAACGCTTGGTTAGCATAGGAGGACAAATACATGGTAAAAGCAGTAGTAGGAGCTAACTGGGGCGATGAAGGAAAGGGCAAGATTACAGATATGCTTGCTGCTGACAGTGACATCGTAATCAGATTTCAGGGCGGTGCAAACGCAGGTCACACTATTATAAACGAATACGGAAAATTTGCATTGCATCTTCTTCCGTCAGGTTCATTCAATCAGAATGTAACAAATATGATCGGAAACGGTGTTGCACTTGATATTCCTGAACTTATAAAGGAAATTGACGAGGTCGTAAAACGTGGTGTTCGAAGCCGAACATTGTTGTGTCAGAAAGAACACAGGTTCTTATGCCTTATCACAAGTTGTTTGACCAGTACGAAGAAGAAAGACTTTCAGACCGTCAGTTCGGTTCTACAAAGTCAGGTATAGCACCGTTCTTCTCAGATAAATTTTCAAAAATCGGTTTTCAGGTTTGGGAACTTTTTGAGCCTGAAAGACTAAAGGAAAAGATTAAGAACGTAATCGAAGTAAAAATCTTATGCTTGAACATATCTATCATAAACCGCTATTGGACGCAGACGAGCTTTTCAATACACTTATGGAATATGCCGATATGATTAAGCCGTATGTGATTGATTCGGTTGCATTTATGCACAACGCAATCAAAGAGGGTAAGAAAATTCTTTTGGAAGGTCAGCTTGGCTCACTGAAAGACCCTGATTTCGGTATTTATCCGATGACAACTTCTTCATCTACTCTTGCCGGTTACGGTGCGGTTGGTGCAGGTATTCCTCCGTATGAAATTACAGACATAATTACAGTTGTAAAGCATATTCATCAGCAGTTGGTGCAGGTGCTTTTGTTTCTGAAATCTTCGGTGAAGAAGCTGATGAACTTAGAAGACGCGCGGTGACGGCGGTGAATTCAGTGCTACAACAGGCAGACCGAGACGTATGGGTTGGTTCGACTGTGTTGCGTCACGTTACGGCTGTCGTGTACAGGGTACAACTCAAGTTGCATTTACTGTACTTGACGTACTTGGTTATCTTGATGAAATTCCTGTATGTGTGGGATATGAAGTTGACGGTGAAGTTATCAGAGATTTCCTACAACAAACAAGCTTGAAAGAGCAAAGCCTGTTTTGAAAGTTCTTCCTGGTTGGAAAACTGACATCAGAGGAATCAAGAAATATGAAGACTTACCGGAAAATTGCCGTAAGTACATCGAATTTGTTGAAAAAACTTGAAGTGCCTATTAAGATTGTTTCTAACGGTCCTTCAAGAGAAGATATTATATTGAAATAATTAAAATGAACCCAAGGGAATTTGTTATGGACGCATCTAAAATCAAATTGATTATATGGGACCTTGACGAAACCTTTTGGAACGGTACTATTTCAGAACAAAAGGTCGCACCTGTTAAGCAGGCTTGCGACCTTGTTTTGTTATCCTCAAAAGGGAATTGTCAATTCGATTTGTTCCAAAAATGATGAAAAGCCGTGTATCGATAAGCTGAAAGAATGGGGTTGGATAAGTATTTTGTGTTCAATTCGATTAACTGGGAGCCGAAAGGTCAGAGGATTAAAGATACTGTCGAAAGTATGAATTTAAGACCTTGCAATGTACTTTTATTGACGATAATAAGCTGAATTTGGAGGAGGCAAAGTTTTCTGCCCCGATATTCTGACAATGCTGCCCGATAAAATCGGTGAACTTTATGCGGCGGTTTCAATGCTTGATAAGAATGACGAAAAATTATCACGTCTTGAAAGTTACAAGGTGCTTGAAAAGAAAAATAAGATTAAAGAGTATCGGTTCAAATGAAGAATTTTTGCGACAGAGCAATATCCACGTTGATTTTCATTCAGTTGTGCGGAACACATTGACAGATTGCATGAGCTTATATTCCGTGCAAATCAGCTTAATTTTACGAAAGTGCGTTCAACGAAAGACGAACTTAAAGCGTTGTTAGAAGATAAAAATGCGAAATGTGAATATATAACGGCGTATGACAAGTACGGTGAATACGGAATTGTCGGCTTTATGCCGTAAAGGATAATACGCTTGTGCATTTTCTGTTTTCGTGCCGTACGCTCGGTATGGGGATTGAGCAATATACATATGAAAAAATCGGTTGTCCGAAACTTGATATTGTAGGTGACGTGTCGGTCAAAATCGGTAAAACGAGCCGACTGTAACGTGGATAAATCAAGATAACGTAAAGACGGATAATGAATTTGAGGACATAAAAATACCGGTTTTAAGGTGCTTATAAAAGGCGACTTAAATCAAATATTTTCGTTCATAAAAATGAGGATATATTCGATTGTGAGTTCACGTATGTGAGCCGCGAAAACAGTCGCTCGGTGTTGCGATTGAGGGTATGAACCATACTTCGCAAATTGTAAATGCCTATTCGATTACAGACGAAGAAACAGCCGAAATTTGTAAACTTCCGATATGCGACAGTCAAATGTATTCGGACAGCATTTATAAAAATAAGTACGGAATGATTTTTATAAGTATTTTGACTGACGCTAATCTCGGCGTGTATCGAAATAAAACAACGGTGCTGTTTTGCGTTTGGTGAGTATATTTATCCGCTTACCGACAAGGCTATGTGGAAAAAGTATATTAATAAAGAAGTTTATACCGCAAATTGTGATTTTAAAGAAAGGATTTGCAGAAGATTGCGGAAGAATATGAATTTTTGGGCAGACTTACACCAAAGCAGACGGCGGAAAATCTGCGGTTTATCTATGAGCATATCAAAACCGATACGGAACTTGTTATTTTGCTTGGCTGCGAACGTGAGTACAAGGATAATAAGCTGGAGGCTTGGGTGAACAGGCACAATGACCACAAGGAATATAATTCGGCGGTACGGAAAGAATTTGACGGCTGCAAAAATGTGACGTTGTTTGACGTGAATGAATATATAACGTCGGACGATGATTTTAACGACAGTGTAAACCATTATAAAAACGTGTGTATTACTTGATGGCACAAAATTTACCGAAATGATAAATGCTCATGCAAACGCAGATGTAGCAAAGCAAACGTCAAAAGCAAAACTTGCGTATTTAACATTAAAACAAAAATTAAAAGATTGTTAAACCAAACGGTTAAATTTTATATTGACAAAACAGTTGCATTAGAATAAAATTAAACTATTGATTAAAATAATTTGGGAGATTATAAATGAGTATACGAAAGGTAACTATATGCTTGGCGGTGATTCTTTTCATATCTGCCACCGTACTTGCATTTACATCTAATAAACGTGCAGAAAAAAGGCTGAAAAGAATATACGCCTACCGTACAGACGGTCACAATGACGGCTGTCGGCGACTGTACGTTGGCAACTGACATAAACGCAGACCCAAACGGCAGCTTTAAATCGGTTGCCGAGTCTTTAAACGGCGATTATTCATATTTCTTTAAAATGTTTCACCGATATTTTCGGAGGACGATTTAACTATCGTAAATTTTGAGGGTACTTTGTCAAATCAAGGAACAAGACAGGATAAGCAGTTTGCTTTCAGGGGTAAGCCTGAATATGTGCAGATACTTACATCGTCAAGCGTTGAGGCGGCAAACCTTGCAAATAACCACAGTGCCGATTACGGTGACGTAAGTCTTTCGGACACGATAAAATATTTGAATGAGGCCGGTATCTCAATTTTATAGGTACGAATACCGCGATAAGAGATGTAAACGGAATATCGGTCGGACTTGTCGGAATTGACGCACTTGACGAAACAGAGGCGGCAAAACTTGAAAATGTTATCGGTTCGGTTAAAGTCTTGGTGCACAGCTTGTTATAGTAAGTATTCACTGGGGCGAAGAAAGGCTACCGCTCCGAACGATACACAAACAGAGCTTGCACACAAGGCGATTGACGCAGGTGCAGACCTTGTTTGGGAACACACCCTCACGTTTTGCAGGGTATTGAAAAATACAACGGTAAATATATAGCGTACAGCTTAGGTAACTTCTGCTTCGGCGGTAACAATAATCCGGCGGACAAGGACACAGTTATATACAGACAGACATTTACGTTTGTTGACGGGGTTATGCAGGAGGACGATAATATGACGCTTATTCCCAACAATTTCGGGTCATGATGAGTATAACGACTATCAGCCGGCAATAGCTGAGGGTGACAGAAAGACTCAAATAGAGAATAAGTTGATTGAATATTCGACACCGCTCGGACTTTCTACGCTTAATTTCAGATAATTTGTTTTACTATTGACAAATGGCAGTAAAGTTTAGTATAATATAACACAGATTAGATGAGATTAGAACAGACAGAGCATATTTTAATATGATTTTATGCCTCTTGGACTTATCTGTCTGAGAGGTTTTCTGTTTTCTTGCAAAAGAAAGGAAGATGTAAAATGAAAAATTTAAAGAAGATTATTGCAATGGGACTAACAGCCGCACTATGTGCCGTTTCTTTGGCAGGTTGCGGAGGCACACAAAACGGTGGAACTGACGGAGCAACAGACACAAATGCTAAAGATACATACAAAATCGGTGTACTTCAATACGCAGACCACCCGTCGCTTGATAACTGCCGTGAGGGCTTTAAGCAGGGACTTGATTCAGAGGGTATCAAGTATGATATTACAGAATCATCTGCAAAGGCGACGACTCAACAAATACACAAATCGCACAGCAATTTGTTTCACAAGGTATGGACCTTGTATGCGGTATCGCAACACCGTCTGCACAGGCTTGCTACAATGCGGCTTATGAAGCAAAAATTCCTGTAATCTTTAACGCAGTTTCAGACCCTGTTGCCGCAAAGCTTGCAGAAAGCGATACACAGGCAATGGACGGAATTACAGGTGTAAGCGATATGTTGCCTGTTGACGAACAGTTAAAGCTTATCCGTGAAATGTTGCCTGACGCAAAGAAAATCGGTATACTTTACACAACAAGTGAAGCAAATTCTGTTTCTACAATAGAAACATACAAGCAAAAGTAGGCGAATACGGTTTTGAACTTGTTGAAAAGGGTATACAAATGCCGCTGAAATTCCGCAGGCAGTAGACCTTTTGGTAAGTGAAGTTGACTGTATCTCAAATATGACAGACAACACAGTTGTTGAAAACTTGCCTATACTTCTTGAAAAGGCAACTGCTAAAAACATTCCTGTATTCGGCAGTGAAGAAGAACAGTAGGAAACGGCTGTATAGCGTCAGCCGGTATCGACTACATTGAACTTGGTAAAAAGCAGGCGTTATGGCTGCAAGAGTGCTAAAGGGTGAGGACGTTAAGAATATCCCTTACGAAACTCTTACAGAAAGTAAAATTACTATCAACACTGACGCCGCAGAAAAATCGGATAACAATACCGCAGTCAATCACAGACAGAGCTGAGGTCAAAACGCTCCGTCTGAATCATGATTGAAGGACTGATAGTCGGAATACTTGAGCAGGGACTGATATATGGAATAATGGCTATGGGTGTATATTACCTATACCATTCTTGATTTCCGATTTGTCTGTAGACGGTACGTTCCCTCTCGGAATAGCTATATGCTTTGTGATGATTAATAACGGTCTTAATCCGTGGCTTGCATTGCTTGCGGCATTTGCCGCAGGGTGCATAGCCGGTATGTTTACGGGAATTTTCAACGTAAAACTCAGAATACGCAATCTTCTTTGCGGTATTCTTACTATGACGGCTCTTTATTCGATAAATTACGGAATAGTCGGAAAAGCGTCGGATTTCCTAAGTATGGATACAACGACTATTTTCTCACAGACAGCTTTCTTTTCGGAAACGGTCACTTTGCATTGTACTCTAAATTTGTTGTTATTCTTGTGATTACGCTTATCGCAAAGTTTGCACTTGATTGGTATATGCGTACCAAGTCGGGATTTCTTTAAGAAGTGTCGGAGATAATGAGGGCTTGTAATCACGCTTGCACAAAATCCGGGAACGATTAAAATTATCGGTCTTGCGATTGCAAACGGACTTGTTTCGCTTGCAGGTGCGGTGTACTGCCAATACGGCAAAGCGTTTAACGTTGCGTCTGGTACGGGTACTGTTGTTATGGGTCTTGCCGCCGTTATTATCGGCTCGACTATATTTAAGAAAATTAAATTCCTTAGAATTACAACAGGCGTGCTTTTCGGTATGATTATTTATAAGGCTTGTATTTCAATCGCACTTGCCGCAGGCGTTCACAGGATACAAACCTTATGATTACGATTTTGTTTATCGCAACACTTTGCGTAGACGAATTTTGCTTAAAAAAGAAAGTTGGGGTGAAGAAAAATGCTTGAACTTTCTCACATTTATAAAACTTTTAATCAAGGAACTATTGATGAAAAGGTACTTTTTCGACTTTAACATAACCGTAAACGACGGTGATTTTGTCGGCGTTATCGGTTCAAACGGTTCGGGAAAACGACTATGTTAAATGTCATTTCGGGCGATATGCCGATTGACAGCGGAAGTGTTTTGCTTGACGGTAAGGAGCTTAATAAGCTGAAAAACTTTAAACGTGCACAGAGAATAGGCAGAGTTTTTCAAAATCCCGCAATGGGAACCTGTCCGTCAATGACTATATGGGAAAACATGTCTATCGCAGATAATAAGGGTAAGAATTTCGACTTTCGTTTGGACTTAACCGTCAGAGAAAAGACTTTTACCGTTCACAGCTTGAACTTTTGGGTATGGGACTTGAAAACAGACTTTCAACTCTTGCAGGCTCACTTTCGGGCGGTCAAAGACAGGCACTTGCACTTATTATGGCGACTATGATCAGACCTGATTTGTTGCTTTTGACGAACATACAGCCGCGCTTGACCCTAAATCTTCTGATACGGTTATGATGCTTACGGATAAGATTGTTCATGAAAAGAACATAACAACCATTATGGTAACGCATAATCTTCGTCACGCGGTTGAGCATGGCACAAGAACTGTTATGATGCATAACGGCGAGGCTATTATGGATGTTTCGGGTGCGGAAAAAGATAATAAGACAATAAATGACTATTTGACAGTGTTTAATGAAATAAGTATTGAATGCGGAAATTAGCATAAAAGCTGAATTTGATATATTCAAATTCAGCTTTTTAGTATAAAAATCAGCAAATTTTTCATTCTCCTCTTGAATTTTTATTCATTAAAGTTTATAATGAAAAAAGAGGCTCAAGAGAGATATTAGAGCCATTTGGAGTAAGGGAGAAAAACTATGTTAAAAATTAACCGCATTTTGACGGCAGCTGTAATGGTTACATCAGTTGCGTCAATACCGGTGTTGACGCCATATGCCGACACAAATTCAACTACTGAAAAACGAGTAATGGAAAAACTTGATCGAGGCACTGTTGCCGTTAAAACAAATGACGGTGTGTATTTGTCGTGGCGACTTTGGGTACGGAAAGTCTTACAAATCAAGCATTTGATATATACCGTGACAGTGAAAAATATACACAACAGGCGAACACGATGCAACTTGCTATACCGATTCAAAAGGCACGGCGGATAACAAGTATACAGTTGTGCCGAAAGGTGAGGCAATAGACAAAACAGAGGCGGTTGATGTTTGGACAACAAACACAACATATAAAGGTCGTTCTGTGGCATATAAAGACATTGCGTTTAAAGTTCCTGACGGAGGAAAGACGCCGAAAGATGAAGAATATACATATACCGCAAACGATATGAGTGTGGGCGACCTTGACGGTGACGGAGAATATGAATACATCGTAAAATGGGACCCGTCTAATTCAAAGGATAATTCCGTTAAGGGTTATACGGGCAATGTGTACTTGGACGCATATGAGCTTGACGGCACTCTTCTTTGAGAATAGATTTGGGAGTTAATATCCGCGCTGGTGCGCACTATACTCAATATATGGTCTATGATTTTGACGGTGACGGTAAGTCGGAAGTCATATTAAAACAGCACCGGGCTCAAAAGACGGTGAGGGTAATTATGTCTCAAAAGCAGGAAAAATATAACCAAGGGTGACGATAAAAAGATTACAGAAATTCATCCGGTTTGCTTATGGGCAAGGATGGCGGACCGGAGTATTTAACTGTATTTAACGGTGAAACAGGCGCGGCAATGCAGACTGTTGATTTTGACCCGCCGAGAAGTATTTTGACATCTTCCGAATGGGGCGACAGCTATGCAAACAGAAGTGAAAGATACCTTGCCGCGGTGGCATATCTTGACGGTGTACATCCAAGCGTTGTTATGACGAGGGATATTATACATATGTGTATGCGGCGGCATATACTTGGGACGGCACAGACCTTAAAGAACAATGGCTTTCAACTAATACACCGACAGAAGAAAATGGCGGTACAGGTTGTACCGTAAAATATGCAGACGGTACAAGTAAAAATAATACAAACAAAACGCTTTATGCACAAGGTGCACACAGTGTATCGGTAGCTGACGTGGATAATGACGGATATGACGAGATTATTTTCGGCAGTGCGGTTCTTGACCATGACGGAACTGTTTTGACGTATGACGGCCGAGGACACGGTGACGCAGAACACGTTTCGACTTTGATAACGACGGAAAACAAGAAATATTTATGGCACACGAGGCAGGTAAGCACAATGATAAAATAATTCCATATGCGGTAGATATAAAGAGATATAATGGTGATATTATGCTACAAGCCGCACAGGGAGATATAGGCAGAGGTATTATGGATAATGTCGATGATGAATATGCACTGTCAAGCGGTAATCTTCGTTGTTCTGGTCGGTAGCGGCTGACGGTATATATAATCAAGCCGGTGAAAAAGTAGGAAATATACCTAATACCAATGGAAGCAATATGGAGAATTTTGCAGTTTATTGGGACGGTGATTTGGGGCGAGAATTGCTTGACGGAAATAAACTTGTAAAATACAGTATAAAAGCGGTACGGAAAGAATTTATTATGACAGTAAAAATTCAACATTGCCGGGTTCAATAAATAACAGTACAAAGTCAAATGCGTGTCTTACAGCCGACCTTTTCGGTGATTGGCGTGAAGAAATCGTGCTTAGATACGGTGACGGTGTGAGAATTTATTTTCGACTATTCCGACTGATTACAGACTTACAACGCTTATGCACGACAGTCAATATCGTTGCGCAATAGCATGGCAGAATGTCGGATACAACCAGCCGCCTCATACAAGCTATTATATAGGTTCGGTGGCTTTGGCGAAAGATTCGGGTGGCAACACATTAAACTACCTTGCACCGAATACGTCATTTACTGAGGTGACTTATCCTGACACATCGTCAATTACACCGCGTCCGACAATTAAGACAACGCCTGAACCTGTTTCGGTTTCTGTCACTCCGGACGCAGACACGTATCTTGTTGACGGTACAACAGCACACGGATCTGATGAAGAATTAAAATTAATCAGGCGACAGATTATTACTCGTCAACATCTCCGGGATTAAAGGATATTAAAGGTTTGGGGTTGATACGTTTTGACCTTTCCAAATATGCCGGTAAAAATTAACTTCGGCAACATTGAAATTGTACGATAAATTTACTAATACAGATAAGAGAAATTCGGTTTTGCACCTCGATTATTGTTCAAAAATGATTGGGATGAGGCGACCGTTACTATAAATGATATAAAGACAAGAGGCGAGGATACGCCGTTGTCGTCATTGGTTTGCAAGTGTCACCTGCATACAATGTCGATTATAAGGAAATATCGTTCGATGTGACGGATGTGATAAAGAGAAGTGTACAGATAATTTGATTACGTTTACATTGTGGACAGGTACAGGACGTGAACAGGTTATCGCGTCAAAGGAATACAGCGGTACAGACGCACAAGGACCGACACTTGTTTTGGAATTTGAGGGAGAAGAGCCGACACCAACGCCAACGGTAGTGCCAACGGCAACACCAACATTAAAGCCAACGGCAACACCAACATTAAAGCCGACAGCAATTCCGACAGCAATCCCAACGGTGATCCCAACAGCGACACCAAATTTGGCAAACAACAAAATCACAGCTATGATAAATAGCAACAACAAACTTGATGTCACACTTGATTTTGAAAATGTGGATATGAATGATGTTAATGTGTATGTTGCCTTTAAGAATAACGGTAAGCTTGTGGGAATGAAAATGCCACAGGCAAGCGAGTTAAAGGAATAGATTTGATTGATAAAGAGTATACTGATATAGAGGTTTATGCTTGGGATAATAAGCAGAAACCGTATGCGAATATAGTACGTATCATTAATAATGTATTAATAAACAAAAACTGATGTGGAAACACATCAGTTTTTGTTATCTTATAAAATTAGTTTTTCATAATATTTCATCTCTTATTAACCGATTATACCGCAAACGTCCTCTGCAATTTGCTCAGGAGTAAGACGGTTTGCTTTGACGATTTCTTCAGGGTTATATCTGTCAAGAAATTCTTTCTTTAAACCGTAATTCAATACCTTGATGTCAGAATTGCCGTAAAATCTTGCAATCTTTCGCCGAAACCGCCGTCTAAAACACCGTCCTCGACTGTTATAACAATGTCATGGTTTTCTTTAAGCTGTTCCAAAGCTTATCGTCAGTACCTGTAATGTAAATCGGGTTTATAAGTGTAGGTTTTACACCTGTTTTGTTTTCGATAATTTCAGCCGTTTTGCACCTACCGAATAGAATGAGCCAAGTGCAACGATTGCAATTTTACTGCCGTTTTGAGTAACTTCATATTCATTTAGCTTGCTGAAGTCCTTTGTAACCTTTTGCCGTCTGATACAACACTGATAGGTACACGGATTGCAACAGGGTGGTCGTTTTGCTCAATACTCCAATCAAGCATTGCAAGGTATTCTTCCTTTGTTGTCGGTGCAAGATAGACAAGATTAGGAATGTTAGACATCATCGGAATATCATATATGCCAAGGTGAGTAACGTCATTCATACCGTAAACAGATGCCCAATATACAAGGATTGTTGCAGCACTGTTGTTGATACATAAATCCTGTGAAAGCTGGTCGTAGGTACGTTGAATAAATGTGCTGTAAACACCGTAAATAGGTTTGCCACCGTTCTTGCGATACCCGAGGCAAGTGCAACGGCTGTTTCTTCGGCGATACCGACGTCAACAAATTGTGAGCCAGCCTCTTTCTCTTGTCCTCTGTGAAACCGAAAACAGTAGGTGTGGCAGATGTAATTCCGACAATAGTCTTGTCCTCTTCATCTTCTTCAAAAGAATGTCGGCGGTCATTGATGAATAGTCTTCTCCGTCTTGCGGCATATCAGATTTACCTGTTTCAAGGTCAAAAGGACCGCAGTAATGCCAAGCCTCTTTATTCTTTTCAGCTATTTCATATCCTTTACCTTTTGCGTACAAATGTGAACAACAACCGGATAAGTGCTGTCTTTAACTTGCTTGAATGCGGTGATAAGCGAATCAATGTCGTTTCCGTCTTTTACGAACACATAGTCAAGTCCCATTGACTTGAAAAGATTACATTCGGCTTTTCCGTCTGTATCGCGAAGCTTTTTAGGTTTTATATAAACCGCCGTGATTTTCAGCGATTGACATATCGTTATCGTTTACAACGATTATAAGATTGCTGTTAAGTTCGCTTGCAAAGTCAAGACCTTCAAGAGCCTCGCCGCCCGAAAGTGAACCGTCGCCGATTACGGCAATGATATTTTCCTTATCGCCCTTTAAGTCACGACCTTTGCAAGACCGCAGGCAAGTGAAACGGAAGTTGAAGTGTGACCGATTGTAAAGAAATCGTGGTCGCTTTCGTCGGGATTGCTGTAACCCGATACATCATCATACTTGTCCTCGTACAAAACGCATCTTTTCTGCCTGTAAGCATTTTATGCGGATAGCTTTGGTGAGAAACATCATACACGATTTTGTCTGTCGGTGAGTTAAAGACATAGTGAAGTGCGATTGCCGCCTCTACCATACCGAGATTAGGACCGAAGTGTCCGCCGTGCTTGCTTAGCTTTTGCAAAGTGCTTGACGCATTTCGTCTGCAAGAATGTGAAGCTGTTCACTGTTTAAATTCTTTACGTCTGTCGGTTGATTGATTTTTCAATATACATTTAAAATTCCTCCATAAGTTTATTTAATGTTATTTACCTATTTTGTTTTGGATACAATGACTTTAGCAACGTCAATCCCAAGATAATTCGCCTGTTTTCACGGCTGTTTCGTAACGGTCGATTTTGTAGTCCAGTCGCTTTAATGTGACATTCATTTGTTCCATTTGGTCGAGTAGATTTTTCTTTGCTCAACCAAAAGCTGAAGTCTTGCCGGAATGGTTTCGTCACCCTCTTGACAAAGCTTGACATATTCGATTATAGATTCGACAGGCAGACCGGCACTTCGCATACAAATAACGTGCTCAACCCAACCTAAGTCGCTTTCCTGATAATCACGAATACCGCTTGATGTTCGTGTAACAGGCGGTATCATTCCGATACGTTCATAATATCGCAAAGTGTCCTCGAAATATCGTATTTTTCGCTTACTTTATAGTCATTAAAATCACCTCGCATATATTTTTATTTACAAGTATATTATAATACTTGGAGTTTACTCTAAGTCAATAGTTTTTGAAAATTTTTGAAATAAATTAAGTGGAGGAGAGAATTTCGTATAAAAACAGGCAAAACCTTTCGGTTTTGCCTGTCTTATTATCATATTAGATAATGAATTAGTTTTCTTCGTTAATCTTAGCTTGAGCAGCTGCAAGTCTTGCGATTGGCACACGGAATGGTGAGCATGAAACATAGTCAAGACCAATCTTGTGGCAGAACTCAACTGATGATGGGTCGCCGCCGTGTTCACCGCAGATACCGATGTGAAGTTTTGATTAACCGGCTTACCAAATAGCTGTTTCCATAAGCTTACCAACACCTTTTGGTCAATCTTAGCGAACGGATCGTTCTCGAAGATCTTAGCGTCATAGTAAGCGTCCAGGAATTTTCCTGCATCATCACGAGAGAATCCGAATGTCATCTGTGTCAGGTCGTTTGTACCGAAGCAGAAGAAGTCAGCTTCGTTAGCGATTTCGTCAGCTGTTAGAGCCGCACGAGGGATTTCGATCATGGTACCAACTTCGTATTCAAGGTCGCTGCCTGCAGCTGCGATTTCAGCGTCAGCGGTCTCTACTACGAATTTCTTAACGTACTTCAATTCCTTGATGTCGCCGATAAGCGGAATCATAATTTCAGGAACGATTGTCCAATCAGCGTGAGCCTTTTGAACGTTGATAGCTGCACGAATAACAGCCTTTGTCTGCATTTTGCAATTTCAGGATATGTTACTGCAAGACGGCATCCTCTGTGTCCCATCATAGGGTTAGCTTCGTGTAAACCGTTGATAATATCCTTAATAGCCTCAACGCTCTTGCCTTGAGCCTTTGCAAGCAATTCAATATCTTCTTCCTCTGTAGGAACAAATTCATGAAGAGGTGGATCAAGGAATCTGATAGTTACAGGATTACCTTCAAGTGCTTCATAAAGTTTCTCGAAGTCTCCCTGCTGCTCTGGAAGAATCTTAGCCAGTGCTGCTTCTCTTTCTTCTACAGTCTCAGAACATATCATCTCACGGAATGCTGCAATTCTGTCCTCTTCGAAGAACATATGCTCAGTACGGCAAAGTCCGATACCTTCTGCGCCAAGCTCACGAGCTTTCTTAGCGTCTGCCGGTGTATCAGCGTTTGTACGAACCTTCATATTTCTGAATTTATCAGCCCATCCCATGATTCTTCCGAATTCGCCAGCGATTGATGCGTCAACTGTTGGGATAATACCGTCATAGATATTACCTGTGGAACCATCCAGGGAAATGCAATCTCCTTCGTGGTATTCTTTTCCTGCCAATGTGAATTTCTTGTTTGCTTCGTCCATAGTGATGTCACCGCATCCGGATACACAGCAGGTACCCATACCACGAGCTACTACAGCAGCATGAGAGGTCATACCACCACGAACTGTCAGGATACCCTGTGCGCTCTTCATACCTTCGATATCTTCTGGTGAAGTTTCAAGTCTTACAAGAACAACCTTCTCTCCTCTTGCAGCCCATTCCTTAGCGTCGTCAGCTGAGAATACAATCTTACCTGCTGCGGCGCCGGAGATGCACCAAGAGCCTTAGCCATTGGTGTAGCAGCTTTCAGTGCTGCAGCATCAAACTGTGGGTGAAGCAGAGTATCAAGGTTACGAGGGTCGATCATAGCTACAGCCTCTTCCTCTGTTCTCATTCCCTCATCTACAAGATCACAAGCGATCTTAAGAGCAGCCTGAGCTGTTCTCTTACCGTTTCTTGTTTGTAGCATATAAAGCTTTTTATTTTCAATAGTAAACTCCATGTCCTGCATATCTCTGTAATGTTCTTCAAGAGTTTTGCAAACCTCCTTGAACTGAGCAAATGCCTCAGGGAACTCTTCTTCCATCTTTGCGATTGGCATTGGTGTACGAACACCGGCAACAACGTCCTCGCCCTGTGCATTGATACAGGAATTCACCCATGAGTTTCTTTTCTCCTGTAGCTGGGTCACGTGTAAATGCAACACCTGTACCACAGTCATCTCCCATGTTACCAAATGCCATAGACTGTACGTTAACAGCAGTACCCATGAATAAGGGATGTCATTGTCACGGCGGTATACGTTAGCTCTCGGGTTATCCCATGAACGGAATACAGCCTTAACAGCTTCCATTAACTGATCTTTTGGATCTGTAGGGAATTCTTCCCCAATCTTTTCCTTATATTCAGCCTTAAACTGTGTTGCAAGCTCCTTAAGATCATCCGCTGTAAGCTCAACGTCAAAAGTAACTCCTTTTCTTCTTTCATCTTGTCGATCAGTTCTTCGAAGTATTTCTTACCAACTTCCATAACAACATCAGAGAACATCTGGATGAATCTTCTGTAGCAGTCCCATGCCCATCTTGCGTTACCTGACTTCTTAGCGATAACTTCAACAACGTCCTCGTTAAGTCCAAGATTAAGGATTGTATCCATCATACCCGGCATAGAAGCTCTTGCTCCAGAACGAACAGAAACTAAAAGCGGATTCTCTATATCTCCAAATTTCTTACCTGTAATTCCTTCCATCTTGCCGATGTACTCGTTGATTTCAGCCATAATATCAGGATTGATTGTACGACCGTCTTCGTAATATTGAGTACAAGCCTCAGTTGTAATTGTGAAGCCCTGTGGTACAGGTAGACCGATATTCGTCATCTCAGCAAGGTTGGCGCCTTTACCGCCAAGCAACTCTCATAGTTGCATTACCTTCTGTAAAAGGTAACAATACTTTTTGCCATTGATTCTCCTCCTAAAGTTATAAAATAGTAGCGACGGCGTCTGCCGCCATATGTCTGTATATTAATTATACCATAAATAAACGAAATGTCTATATTATTTATTCAAATTTTTTATAATTTGTGAAAAATATATCATTGTTTAGATATTTTTATAAATCGACAAAAACACCGATGTGTCGGTGTTTTTAGATTTTTTTACGTCTTTCATTTCAAATACGTTAATTTTCGGTGCTTTGTATGACTCAATGTAGTCAAGTGTTTCATCCACGTCATCGAAAACTTTGTAAAGAAGTTTACAGCCCGCTCTCAAAACTTTTCCTTGACCGCAACTTCAAGCATATCAATCATTGCGTTGTAATATCCGTTTACGTTAAGTATGGCGATAGCTTTGTTATGTCTTTCAAGCTGTTTTAGAGTAAACACTTCAAAATTCCTCAAAGTGCCTATTCCGCCGGGAACAATAACAAAAGCGTCCGCTCTTTCTTCCATTATACGTTTTCTTTCACGCATTGTGTCCGTTCTGATAAGTTCCGTACAGTCTTGGAAAATACGGCCGTCAACACCCATATCTTCATCATCAAAGAAATTCGGTACGACACCGACAATTTCGCCTTTCTTTCATAAACACCGCGTGCAACCGCACCCATAAGTCCGGATGCACCTGCACCGTAAACAAGTCCGTGACCTCTGTCAGCAATTTTACGTCCGAGTTCTTCGACTTGGCTGACATAAGATTTATCTATTGTGCTGCTTGACGCTCCGAATACACAAATTTTCATAATACATACCCTTTCTGCTTGTTATTTTTGAAAAACTGTTGTAGAAAACAGTTTCGTTTAAATCTTTTCTGCTTGAATGAGCCGCCGAAGGCTCTGCGTCGTCTGACGGATAACCTGTCGGTAAAATGCAACGGGAACATAATTTTCAGGCAAATTGAATTGCTCTTTTACGTCCTTCGGATTAAATGAGCCTACCCAAGTCGTTCCGAGCCCTATGCTTTTGCCGCCAACATCATATGCGTTGCAACGATAGCCGCGTCGATTTCGCCCTCGTCATGTCCGTCATTTCCGCGCGTCCAAGATGTTTCTTTGTCGTAACATACAAGGAAATTAAGCGGCGGATTAAATGCAAATTTCGTGCATTTGCTCACCTTTTCAAGTTCTTTTCGTCGGTAAGTACAAGTATTCTCTGTGGCTGAAAATTTACGGCGGTAGGCGCTGCCTGCATTGCCGCAAGAATATAATCTATCTTTTCTTTCTCTACTTTTTATCAGAAAATTTTCTGAGCGAAAATCTGTTTTTGCCAATTCTAAAAATCCATTTTAATCACTCCTCATCGTATTCTTTCCTTATTATTGTTATTTTATCATAAATATTATTGTTTGTAAATAAATTAAATTTTAATAATAATTGAATTTTTATAAGTGTGTGTTATAATATATGCAAATGAGAAAAAGGAGGTTTTCCGATGTATACCGTTGATTTACACAATCACACAAAATTCAGCTATGACGGCTCGAACACACCCGAAGAAATAATTGAAAATGCAATCAGACACGGTGTTGACGTTATCGGTATAACCGACCATCAATTCTCAATCGGTGAAAATCTTCCTATATATTATGAATATATTCAGCATTGTAAAATAAAATATGCCGATCAAATAAAAGTTCTTTGCGGTCTTGAAATCGGTACACGTCCGACACCGCCGGAATCGCTTCCGCGTGCAACGGAAAATTTTGATTATGTACTTTTGAATGCCTCGACGATACAAGGGCAATAGATTTTTATGAATTTTTGGAATGGCGAAAGCTGTTTAAATGCAAAGCAGGTCTTGCACATACCGATATTTTCAAACTCGGTGAAAGATACGGACTTGATATAATAAAAATTTTACGTGACAACGATATTTTTGGGAACTGAATACTTCGGGAAATTACATATACTATTATGATTTTCTTACCAACGAAAAGAAACAACAGATAATCAAAGAAAGCGGAATTCCCGTAAGCGTCGGTTCTGATACGCATTACATTGCGGAATATCGTAAAACAGATTCGCCGTGCGAATGAATTATTGCAAAATTAAATATTCCTTTACCATAAAAATGACGATTTTTAATCGCCATTTTTGTTAAAAATAAAATCGAAAAGTTTTAAAAATATTGCTTAAAATCGAATATTGTTATATAATATAAATAATTGTGATAAAACAGTTTTGTCTGTAATCTGAATAGGAGTGATATTTTTGAAAATAAAAAGTGTTTCAAAAATCCGTCATACTTATGGAGTTTGACTGGGTTTTGTTTATAGCGACAATCTGTTTGTCGGTGTTTGGAATAGTGATGATTTATTCGGCTACGCGAACATTGCAGTCGAATACGAATGTAATAGTGCAGTCTGGTGCAATGGTTTTGGGTTGTGCGGCAATGCTTGTAACGTGTTTTTCGATTACGAACAGCTTAAAATCTCGTCAAACCGATTTATATATTCGCCGTCGCGATACTGCTTTTGGTATTGGTGTTTGGTGTCAGTGGCGACTGGGGTGCGAGGAGCTGGATTAGATTCGGTGCAATCGGTATTCAGCCTTCGGAAATCGCAAAATTTGCTTTATAGTAACTTTTCGTGTCACTTATCAAAAGTGCATGACGATATAAATAAACCGCTTACGATTTTAGGATTGTTACTTCATATCGGTGTGCTTGTAGGTTTGATTTTGTTACAGCCTGATATGGGCAGTGTGTTGGTATTTTGTTTATGTTTATATGTCTTATGTTTGTTGCAAAACTTTCATATAAATATATATTGCCGATTGGTGTGGCAGGTGTCGCGTCATTGCCTTTTATATATAAGTATGTACTTTCGGAATATCAGCAGAAACGTATTCAGGTGTTTTAAATCAAACCTTGACCCAAGGGGAAGAGGCTATAACGTAATTCAATCTAAAATTGCGGTCGGTTCAGGTCAGCTTTGGGGTAAAGGATATTTGCAGGAACGCAAAACCAAATGGGTTATTTGCCTACTAAATATACCGACTTTATATTCAGTGTAATAAGTGAGAATTTGGTTTTATCGGTGCATTGCTTGTTACGGCGGTGCTGTTCTTCATAATTTATAAATGCTTTAAAACCGCTCAAAAGCCGATAATGCTTTCGGAAGATATATTTGTGTCGGTGTCGGTGCAATGATGTTGTTCCACGCATTTGAAAATATCGGTATGTGTATCGGACTTATGCCTGTTACGGGTATTCCGTTGCCGTTTGTAAGCTACGGCGGTACATCACTTGTTGTGAATATGATTGCAATAGGACTGGTGCTTAGTGTGTCGTATCACAATAAACCGCGAAGTGTGTTTGACGTATATTGATAATTAAGGCTGTCGACAAATTGTCGGCAGTCTTTTGTTTACTCACAAACTATCGTCGATTGAATATTATATAGTAAGGAGGCAAGAATTTCTCGCTTGCCTTTTAAAATATTGAGGAGTGAAATTTATGTATATATTGGTTGGATCGGTCACTACTGCGACAAGACTTAAAAAGTTGCAGAAAAATTATCGGTTTTCCGGCATATGTTGTGCATACGCCGTCCGCTTTAAATCAAGGTGGCTGTTCCTATTCCGTGCGTGTTGATGACCGTGCACTTAATGAAATCAGAAAGATAGCCGGCGATAATGAAATTCCGATTAGACGGATTTATATAGAAAGAACAGTAAACGGGGAGCGTGTTTATGATGTTGTATCTTGATAACGCGGCAACGACTTTGAAAAGCCTTTGTCGGTGTATGCGACGCTTTTAAAGTACCTTGTTTTCGGGCGGAAACGCGGGACGGGAGGGCATAAGATGAGTATGGACGCAGTGCGTGCTATTGTAGATACACAAGATTTGATTGCACAGCTTTTAATATAAAAGCCGAAAATGTTGTTTTACGCAAAATGCGACGTACGCTCTGAACACTGCCATTCTCGGCACAATGTCAAACGGAGGACATATTGTCGTTACGGAGATGGATCATAACAGCGTTTTAAACCTGCTTGTTTGTCGGGGAATTACACCGTTGTAAGAGCGGATAAGAGCGGATATGTACGCGGAAGATGTTGAAAAGGCTGTGAGGAAGGATACAAAGCTGATTGTTTGTACCCACGCGTCAAACGTGTGCGGAACAATTCAGCCGGTGTATGCAATAGGAAGAATAGCGAAAAAGCATAAAATACCGTTTTAATGGACGTTGCACAAACGGCAGGAGCATAAAGATTGATGCGGAAAAATGAATGCGGATATGATAGCTTTTCCGGACATAAAGGTCTTATGGGACCGCTTGGAACAGGCGGATTGTATGTGAAAAGTCGGAAGAACTTGCACCGCTTGTGACGGGCGGAACGGGAAGTAATTCGGAGAGCGTTTCACAGCCGGAATTTATGCCCGATAAGTTTCACAGCGGTACGATGAATACACCTGCAATTAAGGCTTTGGGGGCAGGGTTAAGTATGTTATGAAATACGGCGTTGATGTAATCGGTAAGCATGAAAAATGCTTTCCGAAAATTTAAAGAAATTTGATGAATATGGATAATGTTACGATATACGGGAATGATAACAGTGTTGCGACTGTCGCGTTTAATGTGGCAAATCTCGGAAGTGAAGAAGTTTTGAAATGCTTAAGGGCAAAGCGGCGGTAAGAGCGGGTTATCATTGTGCACCGCTCGCACACAGAGCGATAGGTACATCGGATAGGGAGCGGTCAGAGCGTCGTTCGGAGTTTTAATTCAAAAATGATGTGGCGAATGATGACTGATTATGTGTATAAAATCAGTAAAATGTGTCGGGATAGAGAAATCTGTCCCGGTACATAAAATGACAAATTTTTGAAAAAGTATTGACAAATGCTTTTGGTCTGTTATAATTAATCAAGTCAGTTGGTGAGTAGAGAACTCACTGAAAGACAGATTGAATTATGCGGGTGTAGTTCAATGGTAGAACTCCAGCCTTCCAAGCTGATCACGTGGAGTTCGATTCCCATCACCCGCTCCAATTCATGAGTCTGTAGCTCAGTTGGATAGAGCAATTGCCTTCTAAGCAATGGGCCGGGGTTCGAATCCTCAGACACGCCAATTTCTTTGAATTCAAAAGAGTTTAGTGTGCGTAGATAACTACCGCCATCATATGGTGGGTATAGTTCAACTGGTTAGAGCGTCAGTTTGTGGCACTGAATGTCGTGGGTTCGAATCCCATTAGCCACCCCATTTAATTTTAATATACAGGGATATAGCCAAGTCGGTAAGGCACCAGATTTTGATTCTGGCATGCGTAGGTTCGAGTCCTGCTATCCTGCCAGGGCCATTAGCTCAGTCGGCAGAGCACTTGACTTTTAATCAAGTTGTCCGGGGTTCGAATCTCCGATGGCTCACAAGTGAAACCGCTTAAACGTATGTTTAAGCGGTTTTCTATATTATATTTTGAGGCTGTATATTACATGTATATTACCGCTATATTTTGTTTATGGCTCGAATGGATTCGCTTGTGAAAATGTTGTAATTTGTGTTGGAGTGATGATGTTGATGCGATATGATTGAAATAGTTTGTGTAACAGTGAATCACTCTTATCAAACCTTGAATGTTTTCGGAAAAAGTGTTGGAAAACAAAAATATAAATAAAAAGTGTTGAAAACCTTAGGTTTTCAACACTTTTTTAACGAAACCTGGGACTCGAACCTTGGGCGCGGTTTTGGAGACCGCTGCTCTACCAACTGAGCTACACCCCTATCAGTAAACTGCCTTATTATTCTACTACACAATCGACTATATGTCAATAGTTTTATGAATTTACTTTAAATATTTCAAAATAATCACATTATGTCGATTTGCAATTCTGAAATTATATCAAAACACCGTTACAGTGGTCGATTTCGTGTTGGACGATTTGAGCTGTCCAGCCTTCAAAGTTTTGTTCTTATTTTAAAATCAAGTGTCTGATACTGCACGCGTATTTTCTTATACCTTTTAATTTTACGAGGGCCGCCGAGCAGGGAAAGAACAACTTTCTTCCGTTTCGTATGGGTCAGACCTTTTATTATTTCGGGATTTAGCATTATCATATATTTTCCGTCATTATCAAAGCATATAATGCTTTTATTTACGCCTATCATATTTGCCGCCATACCTACGCATACTTCTTTATGTGCGGTTAAGGTTTCAAGCAAGTCTTGGGCGGTTTGTAAATCGGCGGCTGTTGCCGGTTCTGATTTTAATGTCAAAAATATTGGGTCATGTACAAGTTCTTTAATCATTTTAAAACCTCACAATAATATTGATTACATTTGAATTATAACACAATAGTAATATAAGTCAAGTGTAGGGTAATTTTATTTTACAGTGAAATATATTGACAAAATAATACAATATAGGATAAAATATTTATGAAATAAATAAAATTGGTGATGAAGAAAATTATGAAATTAAATATAGCGATTTGCGATGACAACAAATTAGTATTGGAAAATGAGAAAGCGCTAATTGAAGAAACGTTGAAAGAGATGGGAATACCGTACAAGATGGACAAGTATCAAAATCCCGAAAATCTTATTAAAAATGCTTGGCAATACGATTTAGTATTTTTAGATGTGGAAATGGATGAAGTCAACGGAATTGTGGCGGCGGAAAGTATTCACAATATCAACAAGGAATGTTTGCTGTTTTCGTAACCAACCACGAGGTTTATATGGACTATGCTATGAACGAGTATGCATTCAGATTTTGGGTAAAAGCCTATGTCGAAAGAAAAACTGAAATTTGGGTTAGAGTCGGCGTTGAAACGGTTGGAGAACAACAACAAATGCATAGAATTCAACACCGACAGAAATGTTGTGAATATACCGATAAATAAAATTATTTTTATATGTGCCGAGAACAAAAACGACTATTGTTACGGTAGATGAACAATTTGTGGTAGACAGACCGTATAAAGCGGTCAAAGATATGATAAATTCATATTTCTTCTACGAGTCACACGCAAGTTACTATGTGAACTTAAATTATGTGAAAGCATATTCGCCGTCACGTAAAATGCGGAATAGGAAATCATGAATATGAAATTCATATGTCGCGAAGAAAATATACGGAATTTAATAAATATTTTATAGATTGGATGGGTGAACAAAATGAGAATAGATGCAGGATTGATAATTGGTGTTGCACTGGAATTTATAATAATGTTGTATTTTGCAAATTCGACGTTACAACCGAAAAAGAATTATTATATAAGCTCTGCGATGTGCTTTGTGGGGTATTTGATTGTATTTGCTTTTTCGCTGTTTAATCAATTATTTGTTAATGTGGGTGTTTTATAGTAATTAATTTGCTGATTTTTAATTTGGGTTATAGAATAAATTTTAAAACCTCAATATTTCAAACAATAATGTTGTTGGTGTTTATGTTTTGGGTGAAATAATAGTAGCGTTTACTATGAAAA
>SCPP01000216.1_pt1 | contig 36761 bp, 49 predicted proteins | sample 6106811 | NCBI WGS metagenome assembly SCPP01 (sample SAMN10720449, study PRJNA508395) | human gut metagenome | isolation source: Participant 2 stool, 15 month | host: Homo sapiens | collected 2018
AGCAGGAGTTCTGGATGTGTTTATGAAAACAGCATTACCTTTGATGGTGTGATCGGTGTATCCGCAGGTGCGATCCATGGATGTTCCTTTGTATCCGGACAGAAAGGCAGAAGTATCCGGTATTACATGAAGTATTGCCGCAACTGGCAGTTTATGAGCTTTCGCAGCCTTCTTTTAACTGGTAACATTGCAGGAGAGAAATTCTGCTATCACACACTGCCTGAAAAGCTGGATCCATATGATTATGAGGCATTTAAGAAAAGCCCTACAAAATTTTATGTAGGCTGCAGCAATGTGGAGACTGGAAAGGCAGAGTATCTTCCTATTACAGATATGAAGGAGCAGATCGACCGGATGAGAGCTTCCGCTTCCTTACCCCTTGTGTCTAAGATCGTAAAGACAGCAGGATTGAAGCTGTTGGATGGCGGCTGTACAGACAGTATCCCGGTTAAGGCTTTTGCGAAAATGGGATATACAAAGGATGTTGTAGTTCTGACCCGTCATAAAGGCTACCGGAAAGAAATAGAAGGTACTGGTCTGACAAAACTTGTATACAGAAAATATCCGGAATTTGTAAAAGCTGTATACAGACGTCCAAGTGTGTATAATCATACACTGGATGAAATCGAAAAATGGGAAGAAGAAGGAAAAATCTTTGTGATCCGGCCAAGCGTTCCTTTAACCATCGGACGGATGGAGGCAGACCCGAAGAAGATTAAAGAAGTTTATGAGCTGGGGCGTGATGATGCCAGGAGACAGATCGAAGATATGAAGGTTTTTTTAGGAATTGAATAATTGGAATAATGTTTGGACTTAAATGATCTGGGCTTTTAAGCAGGGCGGCTGAATTTCTCAGCCGCCATTTTTCATGTACTAGGAAATTCCGTTGGAACTCCCTAGTACACAAAAAGGCACATTCTTATTTATACCTGTCTATGCAGATCTGTACTGGAAAGTGCTCGGTCATACCGGGAGAGGCATAGTATGGGCTAATTGCATCCACCGCATCCGCCATCAGGACCGCCACAGCCACCATCGCGACCACCGCCACAACCACTGCCGCCGCAACCGCCGCCAGGACCGCCGCAACCGCCGCCATCACGACCACCACCGCATCCACCGCCGCAGCCGCCGCGGTTCCACAGTGCATCATTGTAGCCCTGCCAGTATCCCTGGCGGAAGCCTTCACGGAAGGAATTTCTTCCACCGCATCCGTTGTTATTACAACGTCCGCATCCACCGCCACAGCCGTTGTTCCAGCCATTGCATCCATTATTCCAACGATTATTACATCCAAACCAACACATAGATCTACGCTCCTTTTCGTTGTTGAGTTGTTGACCATTTGCTAAACGAAGGAAAGAAGCACCGGTAAGTGCTGTCTTTGATACGTTTGTACTATAAGATATGGGACAGAGGGACAATGTGTGCAGATATGGGAAGGGAAAATGGAGTGCGGGAAAGAATAAGGGAACGTAAGAAAGGACAGCAGCCGTTGTAACAGCTATTAACCGGGCTACATAAATTAATAGGGAAAAGAAAAGGAGCTATTGATTTATATGGAGTCATATACAGATATGAAATATAGTGACTGCGGCTGCAGCGGCCGGTGCCGCAAGGTATCCGGTAACCGGAACCAGTCTGTACGAAGCTGTCTGGATCCGGCGATGCAGGCAGGAAGCGGAGTCAGGTATCCACAGATGGGGAACCAGATGAATGACGGGATGCCCCAGATGATACCGGAAACTGGAAATAATTGGGAAAATAACGGAAATTTCGGCTGGAACCGCATGCCGGGGCTGGAGGGCAATGCCTTCTGTCCGGGAAGTATGCCGGGGATGTTAGAAAAAGATTATCCTTTGGCAATGGCCTATGTACCATGGCAGCAGTGGCAGACGCCTTATGGACCAGAGCGTGGCTTAGCCCAGGGAACCATCTTTCTCAGAGCTGGACCTGGCCTTTGATAAAGGGAGGTGCAGCTAGATGATGGGAAACATGAATAACAGTATGAACGGCAGCATGAACAGAATGGGTGGTACTTCAAAAGATGCCCTGCTCATGGCTGTCAACCAGGCAGGTTTTGCGGTAACAGAGGCAAATCTTTATCTGGATACACATCCCTGCGACTCTCAGGCGATCGCTTATCTGAAACAGATGTCCCAGGCATATGCAGATGCAAGAAATGCTTACGAAGCCCAGTATGGTCCCCTTCGTGCTGAAAATGCCAGAGATACAGTCTACTGGTCCTGGACAGACGACCCGTGGCCATGGGAAGGAGGCGGTTATTAATGTGGATCTATGAAAAGAGACTGGAATTTCCTGTAAATATTAAAGAACCAAATGCGAAGATGGCCATGTTTATCATGAGTCAGTATGGAGGACTTGACTGTAAAAACTCATGATACATAATAAAAGAATGTAAACACGCTAGTTTTTCGGTCAAATACAATCTTTTTAAGAACCCGTCTCAAAGCATTCCCTTTATCTTCGTTGCTTACGTTTGGATCCAGAACGAAATCATAAATGGTGGCGATTTCGGCCAAAAGTTTTTGCTTATGAGCAATTTGATTGGAAAAGTCAGGCTGTTCTTGATGCAGACGTTCCAAACTGGTTAATAAGCTTTTACGTTCGGCTTGTAACCGACATTTATTGTCTTTATATTCTTCCAGAGTATCAACTTCATTTTCATACGCTTCTTTGATTCTCCGTTCTTTTGTCTCTAAACGGGTAAGAGCTTCCAGTATCAGAGCCTCTTCACTCTGATTTTGAATATCAGCAGAAGGAACATATTCATAGTTGATAGACTGCGTATCGATTGCAGATTTTAATGAATCCAACACAGCTTTTTCGGCGATTCGTGCAGATACGCTGCAAGAATCTGGGTGGAATCCTTTTGAGTATCTCCAGCATTGGAAAAAGTCAGGCCGCTTTTTCTGATCTTTGGATCGACAGAAGCCAAGACTTGAACCACAGGTTCCACACTTTAAAAGACCAGATAACCAATGGGCAGTGGAGGAAGCTTCTCGCCGCTGTTTGGGGTGATATTCTGCATTTATCCGTTCCTGAACGGAATCAAAAATAGAGGCTACAGAGGGAATCAATTCGTGGGATCCTGTAAATTTGATTCCGTTCCAACACACCTCACCTTTATAAAAGGGGTTGGTGAGGATTCCGTGTACTGTACGTCTCCCAAATGCGTTTCCACGGCGGGTAACATGACCTTGTTTGTTTAGGTTGCGGGCAATGTAAGTCATATCTTTACCCTGATTATAAGATTGGAAGATATACTCCACCAGAGGAACGGCCTTTGGGTCTAAAACAAAAGGTTTACCTTCACCAATAGCCTGATAGCCCAAGCAGGGAGTTGCCTGATAACCGGATCGGAGCGCTTTTTCTGTCATACCGCGCAGGACTTCTCCAGAAAGGTTGTAAGAATAATATTCATCGAACCATTCAATGATGGTTTCGATTAGACGTCCGAACATACCCTCCATAATGGGTTCGGAGACACTTTTAATCTCCACACCGCATTTTTTACGTAGGATGCCTTTGTAAAAGGTACTTTCTTCCTGATTCCGTGCAAAACGTGAGAACTTCCACAGATACAGGCGTTTAAAAGGTGAAGGCTTCTGTGATTTAGCTGTAGCGATCATCTTTTGGAATTCCGGCCGGTTACTGGCCTTTCTTCCAGATATACCTTTGTGCTCTATAAAAATATACTCAGTTGGTATAAAAAAGCCGTCTTTTTTAGCTTCTTCTTGGATCACACGCACCTGTGCATCTGGTGACAGCTCTGTCTGATCATCTGTACTTACACGGATGTAAGCAGCTCCGATTTCTAAGAAAGATTCAGCGTTTTTTGCAGTCATAATATTGCCTCCTGATTAAAATTTATTAAAAAAGGGTATAAAAAATACACCTCTTGTGCAGGTGCCACTGAAATGGTATAATCTGGAATGGAGTGGATTATATCTTTCAGTATACCTGATAAGAGTGATCTATGTTAAAGCGGTTCCTGTTAGCGCAGGGATCGCTTTTGTTTTCATAGTTAATTTTTGCTTTCTAGTTGTTGAACTTCTTTAGAATATTGATCAACTAATTTTAAAAACTCAAAATACCAATCAGGCACTTTATACTTTCTGGCTTTGTATGGAATGCATCGTTCGCATGGAGCATATTTCTGCGCAGCAATAAAAAGGTGAATAGGTTTTGTTGCTTCAGAACAACCAAACTGTCGATGATAACATTTACCGTTGCGAGAAATATAAACCCGCATATGTTTTTCTACAGTGGGCTGGACATAATAATGAGGTAAATAATTGCTGTCAAATGTAACCCCGCTTGGTACCCCGGCTTCATATAAAAGTTCCTTGGGGAAAGGGAGTGCATCAACCGTAAGTGTTTGTAACTGATTTTGAAAAAATTGATTTTGTTCTTCCTGCTGAGTTAAAGCACACACTACTTTTTGGGTTGCATTTTGAGCCTTTGCAAGATCAGTTTTTAAAATATCAATTTGAAGTTGTAAGGATTCTATTTCATGGATTTTTACAAGTTTTTCATACTCCACGGAATGTAAGTAATCCTTTGTATTTTTTAATTCTTGTTGTAAAGCAGAAATCTCAGTTCTTAATTCATTAGAAGTTTGAATTAATTCGTTTTTTTCGGATTCCATTTGATTAATCTTCTGAACCCAGTTAGTGCTTTTTAAAGCAGTGTACTCAGATTCAATGTCCTCTTTTTCTTTGCACACTACAGATAATTGCAAAGAATGCTTTTTATTACTCTTAAATAAGTAATAAAGAATAAGAAAAATGAGGATACTAAGCACACATACCAATATTTTAAATCCGAATAGTTGATTTTTATTATTTGTCCATTCAATTTTACTGGGAGAAGAATTTGCGGTTTCTTTGTAAGAAAGAGATTCTGCCGGTGGAGCAGAGTTTTCAGATGAAACTACATCTTCGGATTGAGTGGGCATATATGGACAGATGCCATTAGGATGCAAGTGGGCTGGTTTACCGTGATGATAATGATAGCTTCCAGTATTGTGATCATAATGACCGCCGTGCGAATCTGTTCGTCCAGGATGCCCAAATACATTATATGGAACAAATAATAAAATACAGGAAACGAAATAAATTAACATTAGATATCGTTTATGTCTCATAGCATTTACCTATATTATACTGGATTGTTATTTATCTTTTTTGTTTATAATATCGTTATAGGCACTAAAAAAGTGTAACAATAGTAAACTCCTTTTGTAAATGTAATGAAAGGAGTAATTGATTGACAGGCACGATTAGCTATAATTTATACGTATTACGGGTGGAGAGAAAGTTATCTATTAGAAAACTTTCAGAGTTATCCGGAATAAGTAAATCACAGATTAATAATATCGAGAATGGGAAACAAAATCCCACTGTATATACATTATGCTGTCTAGCAGAGGCATTAAATGTATCACCGTATGATCTGTTTACTTACTGTCCATCATAGTGGACAAATCTTCCTAAATCCACACAAAGTCTATGCCGCACTGTATAATTGTATTAACAGCCAACTAACTGTAGAGAAAGGAAGGTACATATGATGAACACGAATCATGTCAAACAATTTCTTGTCCAAAACATAATGAGCATGGATCAGTCAGATACCTTATTTCTTCAACAGCTGTTTACGCTGTTGAAACGGTATCTGGAGAGAAGAGGGCATTAGCCCTCTTTTTTTTGGGCTAAATCTTTCAAAATATTATCAGCAAGTTCATTAATTGCCTGCTTTGATTTAGGGCTTAGTGCTTGGTAACCCTTCATGATTTCGATAATGATATCATAAAAAGCATCTTTATTTGAATCTAACATAGAAGCAACCAGCGCAGCAGTTTCGTTTTCTTCCGGGAGTTCTAAGAACATAGATCCTTCCCCAGTTCTAAACCAAGATTCATTGACTTTAAATTCTCTACAAATTGATATAATCATCTGTTCAGTCAAATTGCGTTCGCCTTTTTCAAGACGACCAACAGCAGATCGTGTTATTCCTACTTTTTTCCCAAATTCCTCTAAGGTGATATTTAAAACGGAACGTAATTGTTTTAAGCGCTCATTCATAAGTTTTTCCCTCCTTTATATGGATAGAGTAGCATAAAAATGGGTCAAAGTCAACAAAATAATATTGACAAACGGGACTAAGACCCGTATAATGTAACCATAGACAACAAGAAAGGAGAAAAAACAACCATGGAAGAAAAGAAAAACAAAATGATCGTGGAAATGGTAAAGAAACTGCGCCAGATGGATAGCAACAGCTTAGTTATCATGAAGGCATCTGTAGATATCCTGGCAGCAAAGGAGCGCCTGGACAAAGAAGAGGCAAAAACGGCATAGAGCCAAGCAACAAGTACATGCTCTAATGCATAAAGATGTTAAGAAAGGAGGCGTTGGATGAAGAAAGAGTACACAATAGTCAATCTGGTAGAGATTGACGGTAAAGTTTTAAATTTAGAAGAACTTCCACCAGAACAGCGAAAGCAGCTGGCGTTGAAGTGGCAGGATAAGATCATGCAGCCTGCGGGATACATAAGAAAGACCGCCTAAGAGCGGCCTGGTGGACAAGTTGAGAAAAGGAAGGAATGTAAAGATGGATACAGATTACTATAGACGGCTCTTCCATGGAGCAAAGGAAGCATGTGAGGATTGGAAATATCGCTGCTGGATCATGGAGGCAATCGCGCTTATTTCCATACTTTGTAACATTTGGCAGGCATGCAGATGAGGAAGTGGAATAAATGCCGCAAATGTGGCTGCTTTCTGGATCCGGGAGAAGGAAGTATCTGCGATGATTGCAGAAGAGCACAAGAAAAGGTAAAGATAGTACCGACCATTCAGGAACATGGCGGACAGTACCGGTTGTTTTTGAAACCAGATAAAAAAGAATAAAGCCCTGGTATGGGATTGGAGAACCGGGGCTTTACTCAATATCAAAAATCATGCAAGGAGATTATACCATCCAAAGAGCTGGATGCGCAAGTGAAATATGAAAAAAGGAATAATTACTGAATATAACGAATATTGCCTGTTTTGCGGCAGGCCAGTTGAAGCAAAGCATCACCTGATCGGAGGACCGAACAGGAAAAAGGCAGAGGAAGACGGACTGAAAATCCCGTGTTGCAATAACTGCCATAACATAGGAGATGTGCTTACGCGGATTCATGGAAATCCAATGGCGGAAGCAATGTCTAAGATGATGGGACAACTTGCTTGGGAGAAACATGCGGTTGCAGGCGGAAAACAGAAAGAAGCCAGGGAAGCGTTCCGTAGCAGATACGGGATCAGCTACCTGTAGGAGACTATATGGAAGATCATAAGGTTAGAGCAGAATATAGAGAAAAAGGCAGAAAAAGAAAAGAAGCGGAACTGATCGACATGGAAAAGCACCCATCACCGATGAGTGAAAGCTTCAGAAGACCTAGGCATACGCTGGAACGGCGCTGTGTCCGGATCCAACCCGTAGAGGGAAACAATTGGTATCTCGCCCTAAAAAGGGCTGATACATATAGAAACTTGTGGTCAGCAGAATATGTCACTACCCAATCTATTATACCCAGTATACTACTGACCGAAAGGGCCGGGAACCTATCAAATGTCCTCCAAATCCCGGCCCGAAAGGAGGGACCATGTACAACAAAGGAAGGAAAACAAATGAATATAAAAAGAGATAAAACCTATCAGGCCAGGATGGATGGCCTCAAATATGCCCTGGAAATAGTAGAAAGGGGCGGGATAGAAGAATTAAAGAAGGAGATCAGGGTTAGAAATGCCCAGTTCATTCCGCTGGAAGTATCGGCAAAAAAGGCGAATGAGATAAGCCAGGTCTTGGCACACAGAATATTAGCGACATTTACCCCAACGGTGATGTTTTCGCTGAATCAGGAGTTCCACTTTGGAAAGGACAGGCTGCTGAGGTGGAAAGATGCTTTTATTAATCTGTGCAACATGATGGATGCAATAGACCCGTTTGGTTGCCAGTATGAAACAGCCAGGGACTATGCGGAAGTTTTAAAGCAGAAATATGGTATTGAATTTGATTGGGACAGCATCGATGAGGTTATCGGACTGAACCAGAAAAAGCGAGGGCAGATGTGTGATATTGATTATGTAATTAGCTTCCTGGAAGAAAAAGGCCAGAAGAAAGCAGCGCAGTTGATCCGGGAATATGGAAAAAGATAAAGGAGACAAAATGTATTTGAAAAAAACAGAGCTGGAACAGGCTTTGAGAGAAAATATGCAGTCAACGCTAGAAAGCTATGGCGGAGACAGCATAGCAGAGGATGCCATTTGCTTTTGCTATGATTCAATGCTGGCAGTAATTAAACAGCTGGGAAAAGACAAGAGAGAGATAATGTCAGAGGAAGAATTGGTGTTGTTACTCTGCATTGTGCAGGATGATACGCGCCATCAACATCAAGATCTTGACATGTGTAAGATGCATGGTCTTGATGCAGCAGAAACAGTGAAAAGCCGTATTGCTAAAAATGAGGCGCTTGAAAAGAAACTTAAACAAATGATCGCGGAGGAGACCCGATGAATGATCCGAAGAAAACATCCGTCCCGGTCTGCTGCATCTGCCAGAAGGTGATCAATGGAGATGCAGAGTGGATCAGGACAAAGAGAGGGACTGTATTGTACATGCATAGAGAGTGCGTGAGGAAGGAAAGAAATGGAATCAGTACAGGAACGGATGCAGCGGTTAGGAACGAAAAATAAGATTGCTTATTTTATCGCAAAAAAAAGAGCCGTATGAATTTAAAAGGCGATATGCAAGGATCCGTGCAGAGGAATTCGCCAGGAATGTGATGGGCGGGAACTCAATTATCACGTATCAGTTGGCGGACTGGATAGCATTGTACTGTATTTGTTTTGCATGAGATTTGCGGTATTGATGCACCGGGAGTTAGTGCATCATCTCTGGAAGATAAATCTATTCAGAGAGTACATAAAGCACTTGGGATTATCAATGTTCCGCCGTTAAAGCGGAAAGATGGTAGCTTCTGGACAAAAGCAAAAGTAATACAGGAGTTTGGCTTTCCGGTCATATCGAAAGAAGTTGCTGCCAAAATAGAACTGTTGCAGAATCCGTCTGAAAAGAATAAAACGGTTCGCCATGCGATTATCACTGGTGAGACGGGAGCTTATGGAGGCTGGCAGAAAAATTCAAAGATGCAATTAAAACAGCGCTGGTTAGAGCTGTTTGGCGGTTATGAAAATGAAACAGAGGGCTGCGACTTCCGGAAACCGGACTTTTTGGTATCTTCCAAGTGTTGTTATTACCTCAAAGAAAAAAATTGTGATGACTGGGGAAAAGAACATAACAGCGTACCTTATCTGGGACTTATGGCATCAGAGGGTGGTCGTAGGGCAAAAAGTCTGAGAATGAATGGTTGCAATTATTTTGGAGCGTCTACGATCAGGTCAGCACCATTTGCAATCTTCGGCCGGCAGGACATTTTGACGTTGGCATTAGAGATGGACAAGCTCTGGAAGGACGGTCTGAAAGAAAAATACCGTCAGAAGTTATTAACAGTTGGAAAGATTGCTGAATGTTTTGTAATGCCAGACAGTATTATTCCGGAAATTTACGGAACCATAGAACGACAGCCGGATGGTACCCTCTATACCACAAAAGCTCAGCGGACCGGTTGCAGCATGTGCGGGTTTGGAATCCACATGGAAAAGCGGCCACACCGGTTTGACATGCTGTATAAGAGCAATCCAAAGGAATGGGACTATCTAATGTTTCATCTTTGTAAAGATGCAGAAGGAAAAGAATACGGTTGGGCGAAAGTCCTGGATTATATCGGTGTCGGTTGGGACCCGACCACAATCGGTGGAAACTGTAAGGGCCAGATGAGCATTTTTGATATGTAAAATTTCGGTTTGAAAGAATAGGTTAAGCTATTATCTCGTGATTTTCTACCATGTTTCAAAAGATAGTCACGAGATATCAGGAGGAAGAATGGTTACAGTAACGATGGAAGCTGAAAAAGAAACAGCAGTATTGAAAGGAAAGACAGCACTGGGGCTTACAATTGCCGATGGAAAAGGAGGCTTAATTCTTAATGCCACTTGGGAAGGTGAACATTTAGAGATGGATGAGGCTATAGCCGTGCTTGACTGCATGATTGAAAAGCATGTAAAAGATATGTTCTCTGATCCGAAAGCAAGGATCACCATATGTGCGCATATGATTGGCTTTTTAACAGATATCCAGAAAGAAGAGATATCGAAGCTCTTGAAGGAAAAACCTTCAGATAGGAGATAGGATGGAAAAGGTATATAACACGATCTGCGAAGACTGCGGAACTGTATTTAAAGCTAAAAGTAAGAGAGCTTTTTTATGCCCCAAGTGTGTAAAAAGGCGGATATCTGAATCTCATAAAAACAAAAATTAAGATTGGAGGATGATAGCAGTGGGAAGATATGATAAAGACATAGAAGAGAATCCGTATCTCGGCGAACATAGCAAATTTACCATGCAGTTTGCAAGAGATCATGGAATTACGATGGAAGAAGCGTATAAACATCCCGTGGTAAAGGCTCATAAAGAAGATTTGAGACATTTGACAGAATGTTATAAATTCGCGAATGGGAATATGAGGTTAAATTAAGATTGAGGTGAAAGTAAATAATGAAGAGTTTACAGCTATATGTGTGCGAACATTGCGGAACGCAGTACAAAGATAAGAATGAATGTAAAAAATGTGAGGATAGTCATAAGGTTGCGTTGGAAATTCATGATATGAGGTTCCATGCTTGTAAAGATAGTGATAACTATCCTGATAAGGTAGAATTGAAAATGGTTGATGGCAAGATGGTTTGGTATCATCGGTAAACTGAAAGTTAAGATTTTACGAGGAAATTATGAAAAGATTAACATTGGAAATTGATTTATCGGAAAACGAGATTTTTGACGAGGAAGTAACCAAAGCTATCAGAGCAAAGGTCAGGGAAGCTGTTAGAAATGCCCGCAACGAAGATATTGACAATGAGGTGCAGCAAGAAGTAGAGAGATTGTTTGATGGCGGATCATGGGATTATAGAGGAAAGCTTAAAAATATTGTAAAAAGTGCTGTGTATTCTACTATTGAGCAGTCCGTGAAGGATTTAGATATTAAAGAAATTATCGAAACATCAGTTGCTGAGAAGATGGACGATTATATGTCTTACTATAAGGTAAAAGAGCGGTGCGAAGAAGCCTTAAATGCTAAGGTGCAGGGAGCGGTCGAAAAGAAAATAAAAGAACTTCTAAACTGAAATAACCACAAAAACCAAGATAGATACACACCAATGAGGAAGGAGGCAGAGGTATGGCAGGAGGAAGACCAAAGAAAGAAGCAGGTAAGAAGTATGTGAAGCAGAATATAACCATGGATCCAGAGCAGCTGGAGAGGTTGGTAGTCTACTGCCAGAAGGAAGACCGGCCCATGTCCTGGGTGATCCGGAAAGCCTTGGAAATGTATCTGGAAAATGTAGCTTAGTGGTGGGTATTGGTGGTTATCAATACTTACTAAAACTGAAATTTAGTGGAGAGATTTTATGACATACAAAGGTTATGAAGCAAAAATCGAATATGATTCCAAAGAAATGATATATGTGGGAACTCTTTCTAACTGCTCTGATTTGGTAAGTTTTCATTCCTCCAATATACGCGATTTGCGGGAAAAATTTCGTTTAGCGGTGGATAATTACCTAGCATTATGTGAAAAAACTGGAAAGATACCAAGATAGGAAGAAAAAAATGAATAAAGTTAATTTATATGAATTGTACGACAGAAATACGTACTGCGGAATGTATACGAGCAAACAGTTGCGAGAGATGCTGCAAGTGAGCAGCCAAAACATCTCGGTAGCAGCTCGTTTAAATAGTCTGATAAAAAGAAGGTATAGACTGAAACACTTTGAAATTGAGTGTGAAGTAGCTCTAAATAAATACAGTGCACAGCTTTGTGCAGATTGGGATGAAACAAGGACCAGGATGCTTAAAGGTGATGGCAAATGGTTTAGAGAAGAAAGGAGAAAAGCCGATGGAAACAGAACACAGTAACAAAAAAACAGGCAGATCATTAACCGCCCAAGGTACCATGATCCGCCGTTCTGCTTAAGATAAGTATATCATATATACCCTTCTTAAGCAAGGAAAAGGAGGATATCTATGACAAATGAGAATGTTAAAACACAGGTTATTAATGATGTAATCGTTGCCATGTCAGCATATATTGCTGCTGATTTAATCCAAATTCTGGAGCGCGTGATAGTTGACAAGACGATAGATGTGGTTATGGAAAGAATCAATACGCTACCGCAGAGATTAAGGATAGTGTGGATCAACAGAATGAGTACATAATAAAACTCTTTTATATAAGAAGAAAAAGCTTCGTGAAGGGACTAAATATGGTTATATGGCATCAATCAAACGCCTGATCACGGTGTTGGACAAGCCATTGGTGCAGATGGATGAGCATGATATATTTTACTATCTCAATTGGTATGAGAACCGGAATGTACCAGTAACCGGACGAAAAAATCAGAACTCAACTTTGAATAGCGAAAGAAGGTATTTGTCCGCTTTCTTTTCCTGGATGCGGAAAGAAAAGCTTATAACTGTAAATCCAGTTGAAGCAATCGAGCCATTAAAGGTGCAGAGAAAGCCTATAGATTTTTTTACACCGGAAGAAATGGCACGTTTAAGAGACAGTTGCCGGACCTTACGGGAACGAGCCTTAATTGAAGTACTGCGCAGTACCGGGGCACGCGTAGGAGAAATTGTTGAGATAACTGTTGACCAGATCAACTGGGAAACAGGGGATATTTTGATTCTAGGTGAAAAAAGTAACCGGTATCGGACCATATATCTGGATCCGGATGCTTTATACCATTACAAAAAATATTGGAACTCTAGGACAGACAACAATGAACATATGTTCGTATCGAAAAGCAAGCCTTATAAGCCAATAGGGACATCTTCGGTACGGACAATCATGAAAGAAATTGCGGAACACGCAGGTGTGACAAACCGGTGTTATCCTCACAAGATGAGGAAGACACTGGGAATGGAGTTGAAAAACAGAGGCGTAGATATAGGAACGATCCAGGAAGTCCTGGGTCACGCGGATTCTAAAGTAACGAGTATGTACTATGCTCAATCAACACCGGACACGTTGAGGATGATTAGAAAAAGGGCAGTTTAATAGAAAAAGGATTGGGGCCTGTAACGGGCCCCATAAAAAAGGTCAGGGGGAAATCCTCTTTGCCGTCCTTGTAATGGGTATTAACAAACGGCAGAAATCTGTAAATATTTAGGAACTAAAGAGGAGCAGCATGAAGCACTACGATAACTACGATTATGAATCAGCATATGATAAACAGGCAGAGAAGCTGCAGGAGTGGGAGATTGAAAAGCTGATCTCTGAGCAGAGGGTGAGCTGCCTTTATAGGACAACAACGAATAGAGCTAAAAATCTGGTGAGTGGTGACGAGCTGCTAGAATCACAGGTGTATCCATCATTCCTGAAAAGGGGAGATATGCCAGTAACCCTGAAAAAGAGAGAAACCAAACCGTCACAAAAAAATCTGAATGATAAGAACTCAAGACGGTATTGCATCAGACTGGCCTGCATCAATTTTGGCAAAGGCGATATCTGGGCAACATTTGGTTGGAATGATGAGTACATGCCGGGGGATGCCAAAGCTGCTATCAAGGACATAAGAAATTTTATCACGAGGATAAACTACCGCAGAAAAAAGAATGGCCAGAAAAATATTAAATACATATACATCCTGGCATTCGATGGAAAAGTCCGTCCACATTTCCACATCCTTATGACAGGAGAGGGTGTGGATCGTGATGAGCTGGAAGATATGTGGAAAAAGTGTGACCGAAAAAATACTCGGAGAATTAAGCCAGATGAGGATTTTTTGATTACAGGATTGGCAACATACATTACGACCAATCCACGAGGTACAAAAAGATGGTGTGCCTCCAAGAACCTGAAAAAGCCACCGGAACCGACCAGAAGTTACGGAAAGTTCCGCAGAGGGAAAGTAAACCGGATGGTAAAAAATGATGATACCATGCGACAGGAAATGGAAAAAGCCTATCCAGGATATAAGTTCCTGGATGCAGAGGTTAAATATAATCAGGATCTGGCGATGTTTTACATCTATGCCCGGATGATTAAGCATGGATCCTGTGAAGATATGCAGAAAGGGGGAAAGAGAAGAAAGGGGGCGTTGCGAAGTTGAATTATAGTGTACGGGTAAGATGCCCTTACTATGAGACTATGGCAAGTGACACAAAAAAGCAGGCAACAATAACCTGCCAGAACATATGCTGCAATCTGGGGTTTGAGATCAAAAACCAGATCGTTTTTACGTGCCATGAAGAAAAAAGCAACTTTGCCGGGATATTTTGCGAAGATATGTATGAGACATGCCCTTACTTTAAGGGAATCTATAAAACACAAATGGAGGATGAGAAGAAATGAAAAAGAAAATGAGCTTAATTGAGAGAGTGAAGATTGCAGAACGGAGAGAGGCAGAGGCAAAACGCCAGGCAGAGAGGGACAGAAAAAGATTTATGGAGGCAGATCTGATTGCAAAAGGAGCCATGGTTTGGGTGTCAGCTCTGGCAAGAAGAGAAGGCCCAGTGATCCATGTGAGCGCTGAAGAGATTGAAAAAGCAAGAGCGGGAAAATATAAATGCCGTATGGTAGCAGATGGATCTGTTGATATGGTGGAAGAAGGATATTTTGAGAAATTTTATGAGTAAACACAATCGGACATGCTGATGTGCGCATACATGCGCGCGCGGTAAGTTAGTAGAGAAGCCCTGATATAGGGCTTTTTTGCGTGGGAAAAACCAGACAAAGGTGGGGTGGTAGAGAAGGGACAGGAAAAAATATAAAATTGATGCTATGAGGTGGTGATATGGCGGAAAAGAAGCGAAAAGCAGCAGGCCGCCAGAAATGGCGGGAATGGGCAGAAAGTGAAGAGCATCAGGCGGTTCTGTCAGCTTGGGCAAGAGCCGGAATGACAGATGAAGAAATAGCAAAGCAGATAGGGATAAGCAGATCCACGCTGGCGGAATGGAAAAAGAAATATGCACCAATTAATGCGGCGTTGGCAACCGGGAAAGACTTTGCGGATCGTCTGATCGAGAACAGTTTGTACAAAAAGGCCATTGGCTTTTATGCAAGGGAGCAAAAGGCTTTTAAAGTTAAGACTGTAGAATATGACGAAGCAACAGGAAGAAAGATAAAAGAGTTTGAAGAATTAAAGACGGCGGAAGAGGTCCACTATTTTGAACCGGATATAAAAGCAATCATATTCTGGCTGAAGAACCGTAAACCGGATATCTGGAAAGAAAAAGTTGCAGAGGCTATGGCAGATGATGAGGGAACTGGTGTTATTGTTTTGACGCCAACCCAGGTGGAGCAGATCAGCAAGGAAGTAAAAAAGGATGAGTAACCAAAGAATTGTATGGGCACCGCAGCCCCGGCAGGAAATAATGATGTCACGTCCAGAATTTGAGGCTTTATATGGTGGAGCTGCTGGCGGTGGAAAGAGTGATTATTTAGTGGCAGAGGCATTGAGACAAGTCCAAATACCCCAGTATCGCGCAATCCTTTTCCGAAAGACTTACCCTGAGTTGGAAGACATCATAAGCCGCAGCCATGAGCTTTACGGCTCAGCGTTCCCGAGAGCTAAATACAACGAAAGTAAGCATGCATGGAGGTTTCCATCTGGTGCAATGATCTACTTCGGGCAAATGCAGCACACAAAGGACAAGCTTAAATACCAGGGTCGACATTTTGATTTTGTAGGATTCGATGAATTAACGCATTTTGCGGAAGAAGAGTATATGTATCTCTTTTCCCGTGTCAGATCATCAGCACCTGGATTAAGAACATACATCAGGAGTACGGCGAACCCAGGCGGCCCAGGACATCCGTGGGTGAAAGCACGATTTGTGAGCATAGCGAAGCCGGAGACTAAGATTGTGCAGGAAGTGAATATCACCAAACCATCCGGTGAGGTGATAAAGAGGACCAGAGACAGGATATTTATACCCAGCTCTGTGTTTGACAATAAAGCTTTGCTGGACAACAATCCGGAGTATATAGCATCACTGGCTATGCTGCCAGAGGCAGAAAGAAATGCACTGCTGTATGGTGATTGGGATTCTTTCAGCGGACAGGTATTTTCGGAATGGAAAAATGACCCGTCAAATTACGAAAGCCGTGAATGGACACATGTTATTGAACCATTTAAGATCCCTGAGGGTTGGTTGATCGGCAGGAGCTATGACTTTGGATATGCAAAGCCTCAGTAGGTTGGTATGCCATTGATTATAATGGCTGTGTGTATCGGATTCGTGAGCTGTATGGTTGCAAAGAGGGACAGGCAAATGTAGGACTGGAAGTGGATCCCGCAGAGCAGGCGCGGATGATCCGGGAAGTAGAAGAGACTGATCCAAACCTTAAGGGAAGAAAAATAGCAGGCATAGCAGATCCATCAATCTTTGATGTGAGCAGAGGCGATTCTATAGCGGACATCATGGCCCGAAATGGAGTGTACTGGAGCCCAGGCGATAATCATCGAATTGCCGGGAAAATGCAATATCATTACAGACTGGCATTTAATGCAGATGGACATCCGTTATTTTACGTTTTTAACACATGTAAGGGATTTATAAGGACGATCCCACAGCTGGTATATGATGCAAAGAACGTAGAAGATATTGACACTACACAGGAAGATCATATTTATGATGAGTGCAGATATTTCCTGATGCAGTACCAGATCGCAAAGCGTGCGAATGTAAAGAAAAAACCGCCGCTGGATGATCCTTTGGATCTGTATAAGGCAGAACGTGAAAAAGCATATAAAATCATTAGGATTTAGGAGCGAAAATGGACGAAGAACTTGTAAAAAAGAAAATTGGTAAAAAAGAAGTAGATGATGCTTATGCCAGGTTGCAGAAGTATAAAGAGGGAAAAGCAGCATTAGAAACAAGAATTGTAGGTGCAGAGGAATGGTGGAAGAATAACCACTGGCAGCGCTTTAACAGTGAATTTCGCAACGCAAATGATCCCCAGCCAGTGAGCGCATGGCTTTTTAACAGCCTGATTAATAAACATGCGGATTTTATGGACAATTATCCATGCCCGGCTATTCTTCCCAGAGAACAGTCAGATGAGGATACAGCGAAAATCCTTTCTCAGGTGGTGCCGGTTATACTGGATCAGAATAATTTTGAGCAAGTATACAATGACTGCTCTTGGGATAAGCCCAAAACTGGGACAGCCATTTACGGGGTCTTTGGAACAAAGAAAAGAAAACGGCTTAGGAGACGTTGACGTAAAATGCCAGGATATCATGAATATCTACTGGGAGCCTGGTATAAAGGACATACAGCGATCAAAGGATGTGTTTACAACAGAACTTATGGACCTGGATGAGCTAAAAGAAGCATATCCAGAACTCGAAGATAAAACAGTAGGCACAGGCGAACTGATAAAGTCAGAGTATATCTATGATGAGAACATCGATACAAGCAACAAGGTGCAGGTCATTGACTGGTACTACAAAAAAAGAATACTGCTTGCAACTGGCGGAGTTAAGACGGTGCTGCACTACTGCAAATTTATTCCGGGAATTGTGTTGTATGCATCTGAGGATGATGAAACATGCACTAATGGATGGTATGAGCATGGGAAATATCCGTTTGTATTTGATGTAATGTTCCCGGAAAAAGGTTCTCCAGCAGGGTTTGGATACCTGGATGTAATGGTAAATCCCCAGGAATATATAGACAAGCTGGATTCGGTGATACTCAAGTCTGCAAATTTGAGCAAACCGAGATATTTTGTATCGTCAGGATCAAATGTAAATGCAGAGGATTTTGCTGATTTAAGCAAAGATTTGGTGGAAGTATCTGGAACAATGGACGAAACCAAAATTAAGCAGATCCAGCCGCCACAGCTACCGGAATATGTTATCAACATGCGAACACTCAAAGTGGATGAGCTGAAAGAAACAAGCGGAAACCGGGATTTTTCTCAGGGATCCACAGCATCGGGAGTAACTGCGGCTTCAGCTATCGCAGCATTGCAGGAAGCAGGAAGTAAACTGAGCCGGGATATGATCAAAACTAGCTACACCGCACATGCAGAGGTTGTGACACTGATTATTGAGCTTATCAGGCAGTTTTATGATCTGCCTCGTTGCTATCGGATCACTCAGTCGAATGGTGATGCACAGTATGTGATGATGGATAAGAGCGAATTACAGGAACAGACAGCAACAATGATGGACGGGGAAATATTGACCAGAAGACCAGTGTTTGATGTCAAAATATCAGCACAGAAGGCAAGCCCGTATAGCAGGATCGCAAACAACGAACTGGCAAAAGAACTCTTTGGTATGGGACTGTTTAATCCTCAGCTTGCGGATCAGGCCCTTGCGGTAGTATCTATGATGGATTTTGATCGTAGAGAAGAAGTGATTAAAAAGATATCAGAGAATGGCACCATGTATCAGGAGATCCAGCAGTTGCAGCAGATATTAGCGCAGCTTGCACCGATGGTTGCTGAAATGACAAATAGACCGGATCTGATCCAGGCTGTTAATGGATTGATTGGAAACAACCAGATGGCTATGACAGATGTGAATGTAAACCAGGGAAATAGCATAAAGACAAATTCTTTAGGACAGGCAGTGAATACAGATACCAGCCAGGCAGGAAAGGCCAGGGAAAAGGCAGCTACAGCAACGGAGGTAAACCAGTGACAGAGATTACATTTGAAAACGTGCCAGGATACTTCCGTTTGAAGGTGGAAGGTCATGCCGGATACGGATGCGCTATGGGACTTCCGGAAGGACATGATATTGTTTGTGCTGCAGTATCTGCCATTGGACAGACGGCAGCGCAGTGTATGATCGACCTGGGAGAAGAGAAAGCAGTAGTGATACAGGACTTGCAGATCAAAGAGGGATTGATAGACATTCGTGTATTGGTCAAGAAGAAAGCACAGAAGCGTTTGAACGCGATGGTTTATACCATACAGAGAGGGTATGAAACATTAAGCAAATCTTACCCGGAATTTGTCCATATGAACGCAAAATCTGGGGTGGTAGAGAAGAAAAAATGAATGTGATACCATGAAAACAGAACGCGCGGGAAAGACCGCTGAATTTTGGACACGCAGGAAAGACTGCTGAGAGGAGCAAAATGAAGAGAATCATCGAAATGAACTTAAGACTTTTTGAAGGTGAAGGCGGTGGAGGGTGCGGCAGCACCAGCAGCAGACCAAACGGGAGAAAATGTCCAGAACACCACTGGAAGCGCTGGGGCAGAGGAAGGCCAGGAACTGGAAGAAACACCGGAAGAGCGGCAGGCAGGTTATGAAAAATTCAAGGAAAAGTATCGTGATCTGTATGGTAAAGACGTAAAAAGCCATATCGACCGAAGATTTAAGGATGAGCAACGGCTGCATGAACAGCTTGATTCATATACGCCTTTGATGTCATTGCTGTCTGAAAGATACGGAATCGAAGACGGAAATGTAGCAAAGATCATGGAAGCCATCGACAATGATGAATCTTTCTGGGAAGAGCAGGCTCTTAAAGAAAACATGACTGTTGAACAGCTGAAAAGAATGAGAAAGACAGAGGCTCAGAATAGACAGCTGGTTGAAAGCGCCCAGAGAGCGCAGCAGATTAGGCAGAGGGATGATATCTATGCCAGATGGGACCGAGAGGCTGAGCTTTGTAAGCAGCATTTCCCAGAATTTGATATGGCAAAAGAATGTGAGAATGAGACTTTTACCAGGCTGTTGGGTGCCGGAGTGGAAGTCGAAAACGCTTATAAAGCAGTTCATTTTAACGAGATTACACAAGGGTTAATGGCCCAGACAGAGAGAGATACGAAGAAAAAAGTTGCGGATTCAATCCGATCTGGCAATGGCAGACCGTCCGAAAATGGTGTGGGTGCCGGTAGCGCAAATGGAACGAAAGTGAGTGCATGGGATTTATCACATGAAGAGTTCCGCAAAGTCATGGAGCGCGCAGCCAGAGGGGAGACCATTACGATGTAGAAAGGAAAAAGCATGAAAAAGACTATTATTTACATGAATCTTAGATTATTTGACGCACCGGCGAATACAACTACAGCAGCGGGTATGTCTGTAGAAATGAAGACATTTTATGATCGCAATCTGATCGAGAATGCAGAACCGGAACTTGTGCATGATCAGTGGGCACAGACAAGAAACATTCCAAAAAATGGTGGTAAGACCATTGAGTTCCGTAAGTATGATCAGCTGCCGAAAGCAATGACACCATTGACCGAAGGCGTAACACCGACCGGTAAAGAGATGAACGTTACCAAGATCGAGGCAACGGTAAAGCAGTATGGTGATTTCATTGAGCTGTCAGATTTACTGATCTTAACAGCGATCGATAATAACATTGTTGAAGCAACCACCTTAATTGGATCTCAGGCAGGCAGAACCCTGGATACAATTTCGAGAGAAGTACTGGCAGCTGGAACTAATGTGCAGTATGCAGAGGGGCAGGTTACCTCCAGAGCGGCTTTAACTCCTGAAATGAAACTGACAGTTAAGGCTGTTAAAAAGGCAGTTCGATTCCTCAAAAAGCAGAACGCAAAGAAAATTAACGGATATTACTACGGAATCGTACATCCAGACTGCTCCTACGATCTTACAGAAGATGCGCGCTGGATCGATGCGGTTAAGTACAAAAATCCAGAAAGAATTTATAACGGGGAGATTGGAGAGATTGAGGGCGCTAGATTTGTTGAAACCACTGAAGCTAAAATCTGGGCTAAGGCTGGAGCTGCAAAAAGCACATCTGACACTACAAAGATTGATGTGTATGGAACTTTAATCTTTGGTGCAAATGCATATGCGACTACCAAGATTGAAGGTGGTGGTTTAAAGACCATTATTAAACAGCTGGGAAGTGCCGGAACAGGTGATCCGCTGGATCAGAGAGCTACTGTGGGCTGGAAGGCGCTCAAAGTAACTGAAATCTTAACAGAGGCTTATATGATCCGTATTGAGACAGCATCTACATTTAGCGATGGAGAAGCGAACTAAGGAGGTTTAAAAACATGGGAAGAACTGCAAAGGTAGAGGATGCAGTAGTAGAACAGGCTGCGGTAGAGGATGCAGTAGTAAAGCAGGATGCAGAGCCACAGAAAAAGGGAGAGAAGCTGATCAGATTCAAGATCCCGTTGGGAAGTGCAGATAAGGATCGTGCAGATGTTTTTGTTGCAGTAAACGGAAAGTCTTATCTGATTAAGCGTGGAGTACCAACAGAACTTCCGGAATCTGTTGTAGAGGTTCTGGAAAATGCAGAAGCTCAGCGTGAATATGCGATTGAGATTGAAGAAAGCGCAAGATACAAGGAGTAACTGAAAGGGGGCGGAAGATATGATAACTGTACGGGGAAGAGAATTGGTGATCCCGGTAGCAGAAAGACAGATAGGGACACAGTTCGATAACAATTCAGAAACCAGACAGTTTAAGATCAACCGCCTCACTGTAGGCGGTATTGACATATCTAACCTGGATTTTCGTATTGATCTGAGATACGGAAAGGAAACTAAGGATACTGATGTACTTGAAAAAGAAATAACAGATGAGCATGTGATATTGACATGGACCGTGAGTGCTGCCAGCGTGAAGCAGGTGGGAACGGTATTTATTGCACTTCGGGGATCAGATGATTTCGGAACCGTGAAGTGGGCAACAAATCAGGGATACCTGTATGTTGGAGATACCATAAATACTCCGGATGGTGCGGAAATGGCGCTGTCCGAACTTGAAAAACTGGAAAAACGGATTGACCAGAAGACTGAATCAATGGATGCTGCGGAAAGTAGCAGAGTGGAAGCAGAAAAGATCCGCCAGGAAAATGAATCGGCTAGGCTGAAAAATGAAGCAGAGTGGCAGAAGCAGGGTGAAGCTGCGGTAGAAGCGGCTAAGACAGCGACCGCAGCGCAGAGTGCAGCCAGTGCCAGTGCAGAGGCAGCGGCCGGAAGTGCTGGAACAGCTGGTAGCGCAGCGCAGACAGCAACAAAAGCTGCCAGTGTAGCCAGTGCCAGTGCAGAGGCAGCATCCGGAAGTGCTGGAACAGCCAGTAGTGCGGCACAGACAGCGACCACAGCACAGAATGCAGCCAGTGCCAGTGCAGAGGCGGCATCCGGAAGCGCAGAAACAGCCAGTAGTGCGGCACAGACAGCGACCGCAGCCCAAAGTGCAGCCAGCACCAGTGCAGAGGCGGCAGCTGGAAGCGCAGAGGCAGCCAGTAGTGCAGCTCAGACAGCTACCCAAAAAGCATCAGAGGCTAGTAGTAGTGCATCCGCAGCAGCATCTGATGCAAATGTGGTAAAAGGGCTGATACAGGGGCTAGGCGGATTTGACGGAAAAGCATCGTCTGTATCAGCTGTGGATCTTTTAGGATTATTAGGTAAGGAAAATGCGACAAGTACGGTCCAGGCGTTGATCGATGTGATAGCGGATAAGGTGCTAAATCAGCTGTTATTAAGAAGCAATGTGGTAAACAATGCATTAACAACGGAAGAAGGCTATGCACTGGATGCACGTATGGGAAAGTCCTTGCAGGATCAGATCACCGCTCAAAATAGTAATTTAGATTCGGGATATTTTAAAATAAAAGTTAAAACTACAACAATTGTTTTAATTATCGAAGAGTTTACCTTTACAAATGGAGTAGCAACTAAGACACTTCAATCTATTTTTGGAAGCATTCCTACATATGCTAGCGGTATATGTCAAACAAAAGTTGAAGATAGCGGTGTTTACAATTTTACAGCAGTAAAAGACGGAAATAATTTAAAAATTGCAACAGCTGGTTCTACATTTTCCGGAAAAAAATGGGTAAATATGATAATTTTTGGTACGGCTTAATCTACAAAAAGATTGTTTGCTATTGGAATACAAGTCTCTGCAACTGATAAATTAAGATGCTGACAAGGATACATACCGTTTTATGATTTGTCCATCATAAAAGAAAACAAGGGTTAATTTAGATAATGTTGTATCAATTTCCATTCTAGTAATGCTCTTTCCCGCAACCATTATTGGTGAAGTATAAGGAACGCCATCAATCGTAAACGTTACTCCATTATTATTAGCATTCAAGACTACCTTGGAAATATGATTATCTGTGTTGAGTTTGTTTGTTCCAAGAGTTTCTAAATTACTATTGTAAGCAAACCAGAAAAAGAAAGGAAAGGTGAATAAATATGAGCAATGCTGAATTTATTCGCATTTGTAAAGAAAAGGTATGTGTTTATACCAATGAGCACATGGATAAGACAGATAAGAAAAAAATCACAGTAGATGATGTGTATGTGGTTTGGTGCTGCAAGACATTACAGAACCACAAAGCATTATTAAGCACTACCGCTCCGGATGGAATGTATTATGAGTTTACATATAATGGGGACAAAAATGAACTTTATATGGATGCTTATAAAAAATGGGAAAATATTTGTTATCAGATGTAGAAGGAGACAAGAAAAAGATGAACTTTACTGATGCATTTATTGCTATGAAAAAGGGCGCAAAAGTAAAACTTCCAAGTTGGGGAGGATACTGGTATTGGGATACAGATAAAGAAACAATCATGATCCAGTGTAGACCGCAGGATTCTGATCAGGGAGAACTGTTGGATATCAGAGAGACACAGCGTGTTGAGTATACCATGATGAATATGCAGTCAGATGAGTGGAGCATTGCTGATGAGAGCAACTGCCCAGTATTGGGAGGCACAGCTACGTTTTCATTTTCAGATGCAATTAAGTATCTGAAGAGAGGGCTGAAAGTAGCACGTCAGGGTTGGAATGGAAAAAAACAGTACATCCAGTTAGCAACAGCAATTTCATATAAGACCACGGACGGAAAAATTGTGAATTGTGAACACGAAGCCATTGGGAATAGAGCTATTGCATTTATAGGGACTAGTGGTGTACAGATGGGATGGTTGGCATCTCAGGCAGACATGCTTGCAAATGACTGGATGTTTGCGGAATAGGGAGGATAACATTTTATGAACAAAGACAAAATTGTTTTAAAAAATGAGACTGCTGTGGAACTGGAAGTAGCTGCCAGCCTTGAAAGCATGAAAGCTGTATTTGAGGATATGACAGCAGTAGATCAGTTTTGGAAAAGCTGCACAGATAAGAACATGTCTGAGGTGCGGATCCTGAATGGTGAGGGCTTGACCGTAGGTACATACAAAGATATGTGTCTGATGTCACCGGCGTTTACTTTGGACAAAACCGAAGATGGAAAGATCATGGCAACATTTGGTATTCGTGAGCTGACAGATATCGAAAAACTGAAAGCACAGGTTTCCGCTAATACCGAAACATTAGCAGTCCATGACGGAGCTATTGGAGATATGGGAGCAGTAATGAGTGCTATGGCAGACCAGGAAGGAGTGACATCATAATGGGCAGGTATTATGGATTAAAAATCAGATCTGGAGAAATGACACTGGAGCAGGTGCCAAAACTCTGGAAAAAAGTAACAGAAAAGTGGTTAAAGGAAAATCCAGAGAAAAGTGAGTGAGGTAAATGAAGTTGGAAAGATTTAAAGCAATATTTATCACTATAATGAGTGCAGCATTTGCCTATCTTGGAGTATTGGCAGTACCGGTGTTTGCTCTCGTAGCACTGAATTTTACTGATTATATAACCGGAATAGTTGCATCGAAGTATCGTCAGGAACATGTGACAAGCTACAAGGGGATTCGAGGCATTTGTAAAAAAATCGGAATGTGGATCCTGATCGGTGTAGGATGGCTCATGGATAGGATGATCATATATGCAGGACAATATATAGGGTTGGACATAAAAATACCGTTTGTGATTGCTACCGTAGTAGCTGTTTGGCTTATTTGCAATGAGATCATATCCATCCTAGAGAATTTACTTGATATTGGTGTTGCTATGCCTCCGTTCCTGATGCCGCTTGCAAAAGCAATTAAAGGTCAGGTCGAAGACAAAACAAAATTGGAGTGACACATCTTTAGGCTTAGGATATCCTAAGCCTTTTTTAATAGGAGGTACACATGAAAATTTCAGAGAATGGTTTGAAACTGATAAGAAGCTTTGAAGGATGCAGATTAGAAGCTTATAAGTGCCCGGCAGGAGTATGGACCATTGGTTGGGGACACACAGGAAATGTAAAAGCAGGTCAGAGGATTACACAGGCAGAGGCAGATAAGATGTTGACGGATGATATGGGACCATATGAGCGCAATGTAGACAAATATGGAACGAAATACATGTGGAATCAAAATGAATTTGATGCCCTGGTATCATTTGCATACAATGTAGGATCTATAGATCAGTTGACAGCAAAAGGAACCAGATCGCGGGCTGAGATATCAGAAAAGATCCTGGCATATAACCGCGGTGGTGGTAAGATTTTGGCTGGCCTGACCAGAAGAAGACAGGCAGAACAGAAGCTATTTTTAACTCCAATAAGCGAACAAAAGAAAAAAGGATGGCAGCAAGAGGATGGAGATTGGAAGTATTACCTCGGAAACGGGGAGCCTGTAAGAAATGACTGGTATTGGTACGATGATAAATGGTACTGGTTTGATGGTGCAGGAAGAATGGTCAAGAATACCTGGTATAAATACAAAGATAAATGGTATTACCTTGGCGCGGATGGAGCTATGCTGACCGGTCAGCAAACTATTGATGGGAAATGGTACGTGCTGAATGAAGATGGAGCTATGGTTACAGACCCGGTAACTTTAACCCCTGACCAGGATGGAGCGCTTACCTGGCCGGGACTGAAAGAGTAGGTGCTTATATGACAGTAAACGATTTGATTAGTGATATCACATCTTTAAGAGGGCAGCAGTATGGTACAGACATGATCATGGGATGGATCAATGAAATTGAGGGACAGGTCATTGAAGAAGTAATCAACCGGGCGGAAGGATATAATCTGGAATTTATTCCAATGGAATATGAAAAAGACCAGGATAAAAAATTAAGTATTCCGGATCGGTTCAAGGATGTCTATGTTAATTATCTGCTTTCAAAGATTGATTATCACAATGAAGAAACTGAACGCTATAACAATGACGTTGTAATGTACAACTCCGCTTATGATGCATATGCTGCATGGTTCAGGCGCTGCAATCGGGCAAAAAAAGCACCGTTATTTTCCAAATTTTAAGGAGGAGCTTTAATGGGACGATTACCAATGCTGACAATGACACCGAGAGGGGACAGCAAACAGATAGGATCATTTGGGGGACTGAACAAAGGTCTTGTAATTGGAGAAAATGAGTTTTCGGACATGAAAAACATGTCTTCAGATGTTTTCCCGGCGATAGCGGTCAGAAAGCCAAGAGGAGAAATCCTGAAAAGTTTATCAAAACCTCATGGGATCATTTATAAAAATGGTTTGGCCTATGTGGATGGGACAAAGCTGTATTACAAAGATAAAGAAATTGCAACAGTCCAGGATACAGATAAGCAGCTGGTGAGTTTGGGAGCCTATATTGTGATATTCCCGGATAAAATTATGTATAACACATCCACTGGAGAAAAGACAGCATTAGAGGCTTCCTGGAGCCAGGCTGCAACAGCAACATTTGCACAGACGACAACCGGAAGTACCATGGTAAAGATTAGTTGTACCGGAATCGGAAAGCAATTTAATCAGTTTGACGGTGTGGAAATATCCGGTTGTACAAACAGTAGCTTTAACAAGACTACGGTGATTCAGGAAAAAGCAGATGACTACATTGTGATCATAGGTGATCTATCATCCAGCTTTACTCAGGAATCTGGGCTAAAGCTTACCAGAAAAGTACCGGATATGGATTATATTTGTGAGAATGGCAACCGCTTGTGGGGCTGCTCCAGCGCAAATCATGAGGTATATGCAAGCAAGCTGGGAGATCCAACAAACTGGAATGCGTTTGAAGGGATCAGTACAGATTCGTATGCGGCTACAGTTGGATCAGATGGAGATTTTACAGGCTGCCTGTCTCATATGGGATATGTGCTGTTTTTCAAGGAAGATACGATCCATAAGGTTTATGGAGATAAACCAAGTAATTTTCAGATCAATACATCATTCCCGGTCAGAGGTGTTGCAAAAGGGTGTGAGAAGACAGCATGTGTTGTAAATGAAACATTATTGTATGTGTCCAGGAGCAATGTATGCAGTTTTGACGGAGCGTATCCGGAATCTGTATCGGATGCACTGGCAGAGGTACGGTTTCAGGGCGGTGTGGCTGGTCAGCATAACGGAAAATACTATGCATCGTTACAGGATGTATCAGGGCAGTGGAATATCTATGTGTATGATTTAAAAAAGGGTATGTGGCACAAAGAAGATGATATGCAGGCTTTGTTTATGGCATACGGAGAAGGACAGCTATACTGTGTTGATTCCACAGGAAAACTTTTTACAATCAGCGGTTCAAGGGATGAGCAGATAGAGTGGATGCTAGAGAGCGGAGACCAGTTGGATGGAAGTGTGGAGTATAAGTTCTTAAAAAGACTGCTTTTTAACTTGAAACTGGATCCGGGAAGTGAAGTGGACGTATTTATAAAATGCGACAGTGAACCAGAGTTTGAAAAGAAAATTTCTTTTACTTCTCAGGGATATAGAACGCAGGTGCTTAATATAATCCCAGCCAGATGCCAGAGATACCGGTTCCGTCTGGAAGGAAAAGGACCGGCAGTTTTGATTGCTATGAGTAAATATATAGGATATGGGAGTGATATTCATGGCAGTATTTAAACCCATGATTATTCAGAAAAATGAAACAGACATAGGAAAAGTTGTACGGCAGTTATACCGGTTTAGTGAGGATCTCAAATATACGATTTCAAATTTGAGCCTGGAAGATAACATTTCAAATGATGTTTTAAATTCTATTACGGATAGAAACAACAAAGTAAGAAAAATTCAGTTTTCAACGGATGCGCTGAACATTGAATATGATGATTATGCCTCATCTGTACAGACTAAGTTATCCCAGTCTTCGGAAAGTATTCAGTTGTTGGTAGCAACAGGGAACGTTGTCCATGAAATGCTTACCAGAATGGAGATGTATGGAGAATATATCCGACTAACTAGCGGACACCTGATTATCGATGCCCAAAATATGAAGTTAGATAAGCCTGGAAATGCATATTTTTCTGGAAATATAACGGGTGGATCTATCAACATCAACAATCGTTTTGCAGTATCTCCTTCCGGCGATGTGTACATAGATGATGCTCTGACTACAACTACCTTAAATCCTGCGAAAGCTATCGTGGCTGCTAATATGGAAATTTACAATGATGATGATTACATCAACGTTATTGGGAAAGCAGCTACATGCAGCGAACTTTATGTGTCTGAAAATCTGAACTGCCGGAAGGTGCGGTACACGTCAGACAAAAGGAAAAAACAATGTATTAAAGATATTGAGAAAGCGGATTTTGCTGGACTAATACCGGTATCGTATTCTTTTCGAGATTCAGGCAATAGGGCGATAGGATATATTGCACAGGACGTCTACTTGACACAGGAGAACGGAGAAAATGCTTTAGGGGTAAATCGGTCGGGTAAATATTTAGAACTGCCGTATGTGGCTTATAGTGCGTTGTACGCAAAAGGAATACAGGAGAATCAGAAAAGAATAAACAAATTAAAAGAACAGATCAAGAAGGTGAGAGATGTCAAGCTTTAATATGCCTGCGTTAGGTGGGCAAGATAAAAATATGAAAAGTTTATAGCTATATCCAAATGTTGAATGAACAGCTTAGATATAGCTTGAGCAATATAACTCCGGAAAACAATTTTACAAAGATTCTTTTCTTAAGTACCAGGAAACAGATGAATCCATTAGTCAATTGGAAGTAACTATGAATGGATTTATCAGCCAGTTTACCAATCTGAAAGAAAGCACGGAAACTAGCATCAGGGTGTTGAATGGTCAGATTGCATTGAAAGTGAGCAAAGATAAACTGTGTTCAGAAATATCAGCAACATCAGATGCTATTACATTTAAGACAGGATATCTAGTTATTGATACGAATAACTTCAAGCTATACAAAGATGGAACGGCTTCATTTAGTGGAACGATCAATGGTGGATCTATCAATATAAATGATAAGTTTAAAGTATCATCTTCAGGCGCAGTGAGTGTAGATGCCATAACCTATGCAGACACGATCACTACACAGGGACTTCTGTATACAAATTATATGCGAATATCAGGGAACGCGGATGTCAGTGGAACGCTGACTGCAAATACAGTAACGGTATCTGGTGATGTGTCATGCGAAACACTGTATGAAAGATCAGATAGGAGATTGAAGGAAAATATCAAAGAGATTCCGGATGAAATAGCCTTAAATTTAGTCTTGGGAATGAGACCGGTTACTTTTAAGTTTAAAGATTCCGATCAAAGGTCAATGGGATTAATTGCCCAGGAGCTGGATGCACTTCAGAAAAAGCTTGGAACAAATCTTCCTTTGGTAGATCATTCCGAAGAATACTTATCAATTCCATATGGAAACAACAGCGTATTATTTGCTGGAGCAATAAAGGCGCAGCAAAAGGAAATCAAAGAATTGGAAAAAGCTTTAAAAGAGATTAAGGAGGCAGCTTAGTGAAGATTGTTTTTGAAGAAAGTGATATTAATACAGCACTGATCGCATTAAATCAGTTAAAAGTTGAGGGAGTAACACAGGCAGGGATTCTGCTTACAATCAATCGAATGCTCCAAAATGGAGAAAGAATGGAATCTGAGACTAAGGACCAGCCGGAAGATAAGAAAGGGGAATAAGTATGGCAGTTGCATCTATTGTTGATTATTTGAAAAGCCGTAACATGGACAGCTCTTACGGAGCCAGAAAAAACCTTGCATCTCAGTATGGAATTACTGGATACAGCGGAACTGCACAGCAGAATATGTCACTGTTGAAGTCATTGCAGCAGCAGTCTCAGAAATCACAGGCAGCGGGGCAGCAGAGTAATGCCAACAACCAGAATCAGAACGTAACAATTACACCGGTGAGCGATGATGGCAAGACCGGACCGGGACATCCGGCGGCTACATACTTGACGGATTATAACTATGCAAAGTTTTCGCCATCTGCACGGACAACGGATTATGCTGATCGATTGGATGAAATTGAAAATAATAAGCCGGATGAATACTATAGCAAGTATCAAGGAACAATTGATGGGATCATTGATAATATATTAAACAGGAAGTCATTTGACACGAATAGTGTATATGATTCAGATCTGTATAAAAACTACCGGGAACAGTATATCCAGCAGGGACAGAAAGCCATGAGGGATACCATGGGAGCAGCAACAGCGGCTACAGGTGGTTACGGATCCACTTATGCACAGGCAGCAGGACAGCAGGCGTATGACAATTACCTGAGCCAGCTGAACGATAAGTCATTTGACATATATGACCGTGTATATCAGCAGTATCTGAATGAAGGACAGGAGCTGTATAACCGTCTGAATGCAGTAAATAACCAGGATAACATTGATTATAGCAGGTATAGAGATAGTGTAAATGATTACTACAATGATCTAAATTATTACGCTGGACGATATGATAGCTCATATAACCAGGATTTTGGAGCATATCAGACAGACCTTTCTGCGCAGCAGTGGGCGGAACAGTACGCATACCAGAAGACCCAGGATGCACTTGCACAGCAGAACTGGCAGACCCAGTTTGATTATCAGAAACAGCAGGATGCATTACAGCTGGAATTGCAGAGACAGCAGTTGGCGGCATCACTGGCTAAAAAAGCATCCGGAGGTTCGTCTGGTAGATCTTCAAAGGGATCCTCCAAGAAGTCTAGTAGCACTAGCTCGGATCTTGCAAAGTATGTTGAGGATGCGAAAAGATTGATTGAAAGTAAGGATGGACATGGACGCACCAATTATAGCATAGCACAGGTAATTGAATATGTTGCAGATCAGTACCCGAGCTTGACTGATAGCCAGATTAAAAAAGTAATCACACAGGCCGGTGGTGATTACGATAAAGGTTTAAGAATACTGAAACAGGTAACTGACACGGATAAGTAAACAAGGAGGCAACTTTGGGGACTTCATTATCTAGCATATTAAAAAAGAAAAAAGTTTTAGAGAACAACGATGATACTTATGAAAGTGAATCGAATAGCACGGTAAGCGGCATACCATCATTTGAAGAATCTCAAAAAACAAGAAAAAGCGATTTGAGAAGCTTGCTGCAGGCTAAAAAAGATAAAGAGAAACTTGTTGAATTACAAAACGAGCAGAAAAGACAAGAAAGACAGGACTGGTTGCGCAAGAGTTCAACCAGTCAGCATACAACAGCCATGACAGATTTTATCCGGAGCGACAGGGAAAAAGTCGCTGAGAGTTCTATCCCCATGGCTGATGCGGTAAAACAGTACAACCAAATAAAGCAGCAAAAGTGGATGTTAAATGAAGCACAGTACGAAAACGACCTTTTACAGGAATACCGCAAAAGAAAAAGGATAGAAAAAGAGCAGCAGGAAGCTAAGGATAAGGTCGGATTTCAAGACGGAGATACATTCATTCAGTATACTGACATTCCTCAACAGAAAGATTTTGCGGATACTGTTAAAAAGGCAAAAGAGAATGCCGCAAAAGCGAATGATCAGTATGCTTTTATGTACAATAACAAAAAGCTGCCATTCGGGGATAAGGGTCTAACGATTGGTGGCAAAAAACTGACATTAGGAGGAAAAGAAAGCAACCCGGTTGAAAGTTATGTCAATACATTCGGAGATGGAAAGAATGTATTTGGTAAAAGCTCTGTTCTGGATATAACAAGCGGCCAGGATAACGCTAAGAGTCCATTAAGAAGATATGCTCTATTAAATGATTCAGAACGCGATATTTACGACTATCTTTTTGAACGCCAAGGTAAAGACACGGCAGAAAAATACCTGGATTCCATACAGGGAGAATTAAACCAGAGGGGTGCAGAGGCAAACTACGAACACAACAATCAGTACAAGGGACCGATTAAAACCATAGTAAATACAACCCAGTCGATTGGTGCAGGTATGCAGAATGCAGTAGAAGGCATTAAATCAATTCCCGATTTTGCTATGGGGACACGCAAAAACGCAATGCCTACAGAATCAGAGAGTTATCCCAGACCAAAATGCTTGAAAATGCCGGGACAATTGACGGGTTTACATATAAGATGGCCAATGCAATCGGAAACATGATCCCCAGTATCATTGTAGGCGGGGCGGGTGGTCCAGCGGTATCCAGTGCAATATTTGCGGCGCAAACAGGCGGACAAAGTTACCGGCAGGACATCATGGACGGCAGACCGGTAGAGGGCGCCCAGGTCAACGCAGTTCTTACCGCAGCAGATGAAACAGTTACAAATCTTTTGCTCGGCGGAATCTCACAGTACGGCGGCGGATTTATCAAAAAAACACTTGGAAACACCAAGGTAGCACAAGCAGCAAAGCAAGGGATCACATCGGCCTTAGCAAAGAACCCGGCAGTAAGACGTGCTGTATTAGGCGTGATAAACTACGGTTCAGATATGCTTTCAGAAGGCACCCAGGAAGCTGTACAGGACCTCACAGAATCTATCCGTAAACATTTCATCTACGGGGATGAGCTGGATCTTACAGGAGATCTCACAGATCCGCAGACGTGGGAAGATTTTCTCTTAGGTGCGGCAACAGCTGGAATCATGAACGCACCAGCTACCATAGCGAACAATGTTGCAATCAACAACTATGGGAAAAATCTGGATGTTGACTATAGGGATTATTCTGAAGGGATAGATACAGACCAAACCCACTACACCAATCCGGCGGATGCGAAAGAGGCCCAGGGTTTACAGCGTATGGCAGAAGAGTATGCCGCTATGCAGAGGCAGGGCAAATTTGTTAACAATCGCGATAAAGCAGAGTATGACATGCGTTTATGGGAATGGCAAAACCGAATGGCAGAAGAACAAAAAGGCCAGGACGAACAGACACTTCAGGCCCAGGGACAACCGACTCAACCACAGGAACAGGCAATTCAATCACAGAAACAGGCCTCTCAAAATCAGGAATACACCAATCGAAGCCAGCAAGAAAACCAGGCAGAGCCTACGGCACAAGAGACAATCCAGAACTCAGACGTCAAACGACCGACAGAGCAGAGCGTACAGCCGGAATATGAATCCACCCCACTAGAGCGCCAGGATAACCAGATCCAAGAAGAACACCAGACCGATTCACCAGAGAAGCCTTACGCAGCACCCAAAGCCACTCAGGAGCAGCCACAGGCCACAGCAGCACACAATTCTGAACAGGATACAATAAACGCCCAGGAAAACGAACACAGAAACCCTCAGAGCAACTTTGAAGCAGAGGATAATGTTAAGCTCTCGGACCAGGAATCAACGGAGTATAAGTCGCACTATGGCAAATATGGCGGTGACGCCCTGCTAAACACATATGATGGATCCGTAGACGTATCCACATTCAACAAAGCATTTGGCCGTGCTTATGATGCGGGTTACAACCAGATCGATCTGGACACAGCTACTCACTCGGCCTTAATGTCTCTTTTATCCGATCAGCAGATAGAAGCTGCCTACCGTGCCGGTATCCAGGATTATAACCTGGACAACCAGGTCAAACCTAAGTACACGCAGGGACAGATCAAAGAGGGCGGTTTAGGCACTGTATCCGACTATGCAACACAGGATCAGCGCAATGTAGCGGAGCATATAGGAAAGAAAACAGGCCTTAAGATTAATCTGGTAGACAATCTTTCACAGGAGAATGCAACAGCCTCATATAAACCGGGAGAGATTACCATAAACATCAACTCCGAGGATTTTAACGGATCTCTTTCTCACGAACTGACGCATTTCATTAAAGATACGGCCCCAGAATCTTACCGCCTGTATCAGGAGATCGTGACAGAAGCACAGATGAAGGCAACCGGAAAAGCCTGGGAAGATTTAGTAGAATCATACACCAACCGCTACAAGGATGCCGGGCAAGACCTCACCCGTCAGCAGGTAATGGAAGAGATTGCCGCAGATGCGACACAGAAATTCTTGAACGATCCGGATTTTATCGACCAGGTAGTAAAAAAAGATCGCAATTTAGCCCAGAAGATCATTGATTTCCTGTCAGATGTGATCGATTCGATCAAGAACCTGATCAAAACCGGCAGCACCCGTGCAGCAGCAAAGAATCTGGAACAGGATGTACAGATGTATGAAGATGCCCGCTATGCTTGGCTGCTTGGTCTGGAGCAAGGCAGCAAGGACTATAAAGCAGGTAAAGAAAGAGCGGATAACATCATGCAAAGCAGCAAGTATGAATTAAATCAGTTTGGATTTGAGGAATACGGAGAGAAAGAGAAAGGCTGGTGGAAAAATAACGACAGTATCATAATATGCAACACAAAACAAGATATTGCAGATTTTTACCGCGATCATGTCCACAAAAAACCATATGCAAGATTATATATTGGAAAAATAGGTCCAGAGCTCGCGCAACGGATTTACAAAGACACAGGAGTCAATACAGAAAATTTAAATGTTGCCATTACAAGCGAGTTTGAAGATAGCCATAGCAATCCAGAAAAAGAAAGATCGAGAGGGCAGACACCGGTAACGCCGGAGATACTATCAAGACTTCCGGAAATTATATCAAGCTACGATAAGGTAGAAAATACAACCAGTTCCAAAGATAGAAAACCAGTTCTGAAATTCGAGAAGGATATTAATGGAAAAAATGTTGCCGTAGAATACGTTAGAAGCAAGAAAGGAATGCTTGAGCTGCACACAATGTATGCGTGGGAAAATAAAAATAGCAGGAGTGTATCCACTACGCTTACAATGCCAGAAAAAACTGACCCGTACAGAACGTCCGAAACGTATAGCGTCATTACTCCTGCTACTAAGGACAATATACAACCAGGTACAGAAAAAAGCAAGACTCGTTTCCAGCTGGATGATGTAGACGATACTATGAGTGAACGTAGAATTCAGGCATTGCAAGACCAAAATGAGGCTTTAAAACAGGCGAATGATCTTCTGGAGCAGCAGTTTAAGTTGACAGACAAGGATGCAGTGCGGACCGAGGATATCAAAAAAGTTGCAAGAAATATCCTGAAAGAATATGGCAGTAAATATTCAAGTGAAATATTGGAAAGAAACCTGTCTAAACTCTATCAGTATATCCGTGGTGCTGGCCAAGTGGATGGACAGGCTATTACAGAAGCTGCAACCAGCATGGGCAAAAGTATTCTGGAAAAGTCAGTGCAGAAAGATACAGAACTAACGGAACACTATAAGGATCTGAGAAAGCAGATTAAAGACACAAAGATTGCAATCACAGACCAGGACAAGGCAGATTTGGCTTCTGTGGGCGGATATAATGAATTTAGAAAACGCTACTTTGGAAAGATGAAAATGGGGGCAGATGGTATCTCAATAGATTCTCTGTACCAGGAGTTGCAAGGACAGTATCCGGAACTTTTCGGCAGACGTGACACATCCGGCGGATGAGCTGGTTGCGATAGCATCCGCTCTGGATCAGACAGCTCCACAAATTAAGAACCCATATGCCGCCAATATGGATGAAATGGCATATATGGTAGGACAGGACATCTTATCATCATATTTTGATGTGAGAAAACCAAGTGCGACGTTTGCTGATAAAAAAGAGGCTCAGATGCAAAAATTGCGCTGGCAGTATCAGCAGAAGATAAGAGACTATAAAAATGATTTGAAATCAAAGTATGATGAAAGCCTTAAACAGATTAAAAAGCAGAACCTTGAAGAAAGCGCACGCCTGGCAGAACAGTATAAAAACCTCACGGAAGCAGAGCGAAAAGAGCAGAGGGAGTATTATAAAAAAAGGATGGATGATCTGCGAAACAGCAAGAACCAGGAATTGGCTGCCATGCAGCAGAGGAGCAAAGAGCGGATCAAGTCATTGCGGGAGAATCAGCAGAAAAGAGAAGATAAGAGACAGATCATCAAAGAAAGAAAAAAATTACAGAATTGGTTGCTGAAACCGACTGATTCAAAGCATATTCCAGAGGGACTGAGACAATCTGTAGCGGCTTTCCTGAACAACATTGATTTTTCTCCAAATGATGAGGATAGTGAGATCAAAACCCAGCGAAAAGAAGACTGGAAAGCAGCCCAGGATGCATTTAAGGAGATCCTGGATAATGGCGGTGTTTATGTGGACCAGAAGACTGGTGATACCATGACCATGGATATTGACCCAGATATTGCACAGCGCATTCAGGAACTAATTGAAAAAACAAAGGGAATTGATAAATTAGATAACTTGGATGCATATAGCATGGGTGAGCTTAAAAAGACAGTTATGGCTATGAAAAAGGCTATAACAGAAGTAAATGATCTTAAGAGCAACAAAAAATCTGGAGAACTGAGTATTCTGGCAGATGGAGTGTTTAGGGATCTGGAGCAGAGGCGGAATAAGGTGGAGTATGTAGGACCTGCGGGAATGGGAGATAAACTGTTGAATTATGACATGTTGGATCCGCAGACCATGTTTGGAAAAATGGGAGACAACATGAAGTCCACCTATGATGCATTGCGTAACGGACTGGATAAAAA
>SCPP01000106.1_pt1:0-15000 | contig 36664 bp, 44 predicted proteins | sample 6106811 | NCBI WGS metagenome assembly SCPP01 (sample SAMN10720449, study PRJNA508395) | human gut metagenome | isolation source: Participant 2 stool, 15 month | host: Homo sapiens | collected 2018
TACAGATACTGTGTCAGAGTGTCAGATATCTGTGGAATGGAGATTATATGGGAAGTGGTAATACTTTTAAAAGAAATGCGGGAATATTGATGGCAATAAGTTCTCTTCCATCACCATATGGAATAGGAACGCTTGGAAAAGATGCCTATGATTTTGTTAATTTTGTGAGGGATACCAACCACAAGTACTGGCAGGTGCTTCCGGTCGGTCCTACAACCTATGGTGACAGTCCATACCAGCCATATTCAGCATTTGCAGGTAATCCATATTTTGTAGACCTTGATGTGCTTATTGAGGACGGACTTCTTCTTAAGTCTGAGGTATTAGCAGTTGACTGGGGTGACGGTTTTATTCCTGTAAATGTATCCGAGGATGATGCACTTAACAACAGATTTCCAGTAAACTATGACGGCTATCTTGGTGATGACCGCTATGTAAGCTATGAGAAAATGTATAATGGAAGATTTGCCATATTAAGAAAAGCGTATGAAAGATTTAAAGAGCAGTGCGTTAAGGCAAAGTCGGTGCTTGATAAGGGGCTTCCGATTTGATAACATAATGCTGACTGGCTTAAGGACTACTCTATGTTTATGTCATTAAAGGCTAATTTTGACCAGAAGTCATGGGGTGAGTGGGATGATGACATCAAGTTCAGACGTGCGGATGCTATGAAGAAGTACGAACAGGAACTTGCAGATGACATAGGTTACTGGAACTTTATACAGTATGAGTTCTACACACAGTGGAACCGCCTTAAAGAGTATGCTAATTCCAATGGTATAGAGATAATCGGCGATATTCCTATATATATGGGTTATGACAGCGTTGACGTGTGGGCTAATCAGGGTGAATTCCAGCTTGATGAAAACCTTACGCCGGTAAAGGTTGCAGGTGTTCCACCAGATGCATTTTCAGATAAGGGTCAGAAGTGGGGCAACCCTCTGTATGACTGGGATAAGATGGAGTCTGATGGCTTCTTATGGTGGAGAAAGCGTATGAAGAACTCTGCCAGATTATATGATGTTATAAGAATAGACCATTTCCTTGGAATTATAAAGTATTACACTATTCCTTATGATATGCCGGATGCAAGACAGGGCTCATATGAACAGGGACCGGGTCAGAAGCTTTTAGATGCAATCAATGAGTCTATTGGTGATAAGAAGATTATAGCCGAAGACCTCGGAGTAAGTATTCCGGAGGTTGAGCAGGTGCTTGAACACAATAATTATCCGGGTATGAAGGTACTCGAGTTTGCTTTCGGCGGTGATAGGAAAAATCCTCACCTTCCATATAACTACACACGTAACTGCATATGTTATGGCGGAACCCACGACAACGAAACGCTTCTTGGTTTCTTTAACGAAAGAAATGACGGCGAGTTAGGTTTTGCCTATGATTATCTTGATACAAGGGATAAGCACCGCATGGTTGATATGGTATTCAGGGCAGCTTACTCAAGTGTTGCTGTTATTACTATATTTGCAGTGCAGGATATATTAAAGCTTGACAATGCAGCACGTATGAACTTCCCTTCCAGCCTTGGAAACAACTGGAAGTGGCGTATGAAGAAGGGACAGCTGAACTGGGACCATCTTAATGCTATGAAATATTTAGCCAGCGTTTTCGACCGTGAAAGGAAATGATATGACTTTATGGTACTAAAGCACTATTTACGTTGTGACATAGATTGATGTAGTATTAAATACAGAGCGAAAGGCTCTGATAATTAAATATGATAAAGACAGTGCACTGAGGCATTGTTTTATATATGAACCCCGCATTCCTCTCCGTTGTGCGGGGTTTTCTTTATTATGATGAAAGTATCAGGTGTATGTTAAATTTTCCAAGATACTCTTAGTGTAGTTTCTTCAATATATGTATATAGTGCTATATTGCTGCTTATATATTTACATATTTCAGTACCTTTTCCCAACATAATATTGCCTATTATATGCGTAGAAAATAACTTGCTTTTATATCAGATATGTGCTACCATTCTTTGTACCGAGTACAACTGTCTTCCTGTGAAACACACAAAAGACTTGAATATACCTGGTTACATTAAGTGTCCGGAAAGGCATAATAGAATGAAAGATAATATTAAATATTATGTTGTTAAGCAGAAAGCCCTGCCAGAGGTGCTTTTAAAGGTAGCAGAAGCAAACAGGCTTATAGAGAATAAGAATATATCTATAGCCGATGCAACAGAAAAGTTGGTATAAGCAGAAGCTCATATTACAAGTATAAGGATGATATATTTCCGTTCAGGGATAATTCCAAGGGTAAGACGATTACATTTGTACTGTCAATGGATGATGAGCCTGGACTTTTATCGGTTGTGCTTAATAAAGTAGCTGAATTCAAGGCCAATATACTTACTATTCATCAGACTATCCCTGTAAATGGTATTGCATCACTTACTTTAAGTGTTGAGATACTTCCAACTACTGGTGATGCATCAATGATGATAGAAGAGATAGAACAGCTTTCAGGAGTAAGATACTTAAAGATATTAAGCAGTGATGCATCACTGTAATATGATGTAAATTGTAGATGATATGGATTGCAACGCAATGCAGAAGTCTGTATACATCCTAATAATAAAATACATGGAGGATAATATGGCAAAAGTAGCAGTATTAGGTTATGGAACTGTCGGTTCTGGCGTTGTTGAGATACTTAACACTAACGCAGAATCAATATTAAAAAGCAGGTAAGTCTATAGAGGTTAAGAGTGTATTAGACTTAAGAGATTTTCCGGGTGACCCTGTTCAGGAAAAGATAGTACACGATATAGACCTTATTATAAATGATGATGAGATAGATGTTGTTGTTGAGGTTATGGGATGGTTGAACCGGCATTTACATTTGTTAAAAGAGCGCTTGAAGCAGGAAAGAGCGTATGTACTTCTAACAAGGCACTTGTTGCAGCACACGGAGCAGAGCTTGCCATGGCAAAGGAGCGCAGCTTAAACTTTATGTTTGAGGCATCTGTAGGCGGCGGAATTCCTATTATCAGACCACTTAATCAGGCTCTTACAGCAGATGAGATTACTAAGATTACAGGTATTATGAACGGAACAACTAACTACATTCTCACAAAGATGAGCAATGAGGGAAGTTCATATCAGGAAGTGTTAAAGGAAGCGCAGGAGCTTGGATATGCAGAGCGTAATCCTGAGGCAGATGTTGAAGGATATGATGCATGCAGAAAGATAGCTATTCTTACATCACTTGCAGGCGGCAAGACTGTGAACTTTGAAGAGATTACAACAGAGGGTATCACAAAGATATCAAACGAAGACTTCAAGTATGCAGAAAAGATGGGCTGTGTTATCAAGCTTTTAGCTACAAGCTACAGAAAAGACGGAAAGGTGTATGCAATAACTTCACCATTCCTTATTGATACAACACATCCATTGTATAATGTCAATGGAGTTCTTAACGGAATATATGTTAATGGTAATATGGTTGGTGACGTTATGTTCTTTGGTGCAGGAGCAGGAAAGCTTCCTACAGCAAGTGCGGTAGTCGGCGATATAATCGACTGCGTTAAGCATAAAGGAACTAATGTTATGGTAATCTGGGATGATGAGAAGCTCACACTTGCAGATACAAGCGAGGAAGAGAGAGATTTTTCGTAAGAGTTCCTGCTGATGTGACAGAAGCTACAGTTAAAGAGCTTTCGGCGATGTCAATGTAGTTAAGGCAGACGGTCTTGATAACGAGTATGGCTTTGTGACAGGCATTATGACAGAAGGAAAGTTTGCAGAGGCAGCAGCTAAGGTAAATGTTATCTCAAGAATAAGAATAGATGATACTAAGCTTAGTTAATAAAATAACAATAAATATGAGGAAAGGTAAAAGTAATGGTAAAAGTAGTTAAGTTCGGTGGAAGTTCACTTGCAAGTGCAGAACAGTTTAAGAAGGTTGGAAACATAATAAGAGCAGAAGAGAGCAGAAGATTCGTTGTTCCTTCAGCACCGGAAAGAGATTTCCAGAGGATACAAAAGTTACAGATATGCTTTATAAGTGCTATGCAGAGGCAGAAGCAGGTAAGAACTTTGACAAGCAGTTAAAGGCTATAGAGGAAAGATACAACGAGATTATAAAGGGTCTTAGCTTAAAGCTTTCATTAAAGGAGCAGTTTGAAACAATCAAGAAGAATTTTGAAGCAAAGGCTGGTACAGACTATGCAGCTTCAAGAGGTGAGTACCTCAATGGTATAATTATGGCTAATTATCTTGGTTATGAGTTCATAGATGCAGCTACAGTTATATGCTTTGATGCCAACGGTGAATTCGATGGCGAAAAGACTAATCAGGTTATGCAGGACAGATTAGCCAATGTAAAGGCAGCGGTTATTCCGGGCTTCTACGGTGCTATGCCAAACGGTGCTGTAAAGACATTTTCAAGAGGCGGTTCAGATGTGACAGGTTCAATCGTAGCAAGAGCTATAAAGGCTGATGTATACGAGAACTGGACAGATGTATCTGGTTTCCTTGCGGCAGACCCAAGAATAGTAGATAATCCAAGACCAATCGAGATTATCACATATAAGGAATTAAGAGAGCTTTCTTATATGGGTGCAACTGTTCTTCATGAATCAGCAATATTCCTGTAAGAAAGGAAGGAATTCCAATCAATATCCGTAATACTAATGCACCACAGGATAAGGGTACTATGATTGTTGAAACAACATGTAACAGGCCTGACTGCATTATAACAGGTATTGCAGGTAAGAAGGGATTTGTATCTATTACAATCGATAAGGATATGATGAATTCCGAGATAGGATTTGGAAGAAAGGTGCTTCAGGTATTCGAGGACAATGGAATATCATTCGAGCATATGCCATCTGGTATAGATACTATGACAGTATTTGTCCATCAGGATGAATTCGTTGAGAAAGAGCAGAAGGTTTTAGCAGAGCTTCACAGAGCAGTTAATCCAGACACAATAGAGCTTGAGTCAGACCTTGCACTTATCGCTGTTGTAGGAAGAAGCATGAGAAATAACTCAGGACTTGCAGGCAACATATTCTCAGCACTTGCAAAGTCTAAGATAAACATAAAGATGATTGACCAGGGTTCAAGTGAGCTCAACATAATCATCGGCGTAAGAAACAGATACTTTGAGGATGCTATAAGAACAATCTACGGAGTATTTGTTCCGGAAGCATAGTGTATGATAACAGGGTCAAAAGGTTTAAACTCATATGAGCTTGCTCATAGTCAGGTTTTGGGTACATATAACAAGAGCTATCTGGTGTTGTAAGGTGAAAACACAGTACAGCCGGATGGAAAGACGGGGAAGGCTTATGAAGGAAGCAAAGAATGAACTTATGCAGTTCGTGGCAGGTATTGTTATGCTTGCAGTAGGGCTGTATATACTTTCGCAGAAGGTTATTGTATTTTCAGGATATGGTGGATTTTTCTCATTTGGCGGAGGAAGATTTTCATCTGGACTGATTATAGTTCCACTTATTATCGGAATTATATGGATGTTTACAACTGGTGCTAACTTTGCATCAAAGGTGTTCACAGCATTTTCGGTACTTCTTATAATAGTATCAGTCATAATGTCAACACATATTCATCTTAGTTCAATGACTTTATACGAATGGATATTACTTCTTGTACTTATATTCGGTGGTGCCGGACTTGTAGCAAAGGTGCTTTTGCAGGCAGCGCATCTGATGACAAGAAGAAAAGTCATCACGCAAGGGCAAAGGTGACGACATTGACAGCTCATTTTCAAGTGTAAAACATTGATGATGAACTTGAGCAGATGAAGAAAAATATTAAATAACAGGTTTTACATAAGCTGGCAACAGGGAGAATTCACTTACATCAACTGTATGTGTGAATTCTCCCTTGTTTTATAAATGCTTCTGTCAGGAGAGGCGCATTGTATGCTTGACAGTAGATGATAATATCCATATCTGGCAGAATTGCATAGCAGTGAACAGTAACTTGATAATAAAGTCCGCAGTTGTTATAATAAAGTGTTGATAAAAAGTAATAGAAATGGAGTTTTACAATGGATATTATTAAAAGATTGCAGAAGAGTTAAGTGTTAAGACATCGCAGGTTGATGCAGCAGTAAAGCTCATAGATGAGGGCTGCACAATACCGTTCATAGCACGATACAGAAAGGAAGTCACAGGGGCTTTAAATGATGAACAGCTCCGTGAATTAGATGACAGACTTAAGTATCTGCGTAATCTTGAAGATAGAAAAACACAGGTTATTGCAAGCATAGAAGAGCAGGGCAAGCTTACAGATGAGCTTAAGGAGCAGATTATGGCAGCCCAGACTATGGTGCTTGTAGAAGACCTTTACAGACCATATAAGCAGAAGAGAAGAACAAGGGCGACTATAGCAAAGGAGAAGGGCTTGAGCCTCTTGCTGAGTACATTATGAAGCAGGATGCAGAGAGTGACATTCTCACAGAGGCAGCAAAGTACATATTAGAAGAAGAGGGAAAGGAAGTAAAGAGTGCAGAGGATGCAGCAGGTGCGCTTGATATTATAGCTGAACAGATATCAGATGTTGCTGATTACAGAACATATATAAGAGATATAACATTTAAAGAGGAAAGATAGTCGTAGCAGCAAAGGATGCAGAGGCAGAGTCTGTATATGAGAACTACTACGACTACAACGAAGCCATAGCATCTATTCCGGGACACAGAATACTTGCTATTAACCGTGGTGAGAATGAAAAGTTCCTCACAGTAAAGGTGGAAGCACCAGAGGATAGAGTGTTAAGATACCTTGCAAAGCAGATAATCAAGGACGATAACGAGTATACAACACCTTATCTTACAGAGTGCATAAAGGATGCCTACAACAGACTTATAGCACCGGCTATAGAAAGAGAAATAAGAAATACACTTACAGAAACAGCAGAAGACGGCGCTATAAAGGTATTTGGCAAGAACCTTGAGCAGCTTCTTTTACAGCCACCTATAGCTGGAAAAGTAGTTCTTGGATGGGACCCGGGCTTTAGAAACGGCTGTAAGCTTGCTATAGTCGATGCTACAGGAAAAGTACTCGCAACAAAGGTTGTGTACCCTACAGAGCCATTTAACAAGGTTGAGGAAACTAAGAAGATTGTTGCAGACCTCATAAAGAAGTACAATGTCAATCTTATATCCTGCGGTAACGGAACGGCGTCAAGAGAGTCAGAACAGATTATATCTGATATGATAAAGGAATATAACCTTACTGATGTAGACTATGTCATAACTAATGAGGCTGGGGCATCCGTATATTCAGCAAGTAAGCTTGCAACAGAGGAATTCCTGACTTTGATGTAAACCAGAGAAGTGCAGTATCTATAGCAAGAAGAGTGCAGGACCCACTTGCAGAGCTTGTTAAGATAGACCCTAAGTCAATCGGTGTCGGCCAGTATCAGCACGATATGAACCAGAAGAAGTTAAGCGAAACACTTGGCGGAGTTGTAGAAGACAGCGTTAATAAAGTAGGTGTAGACCTTAACACAGCTTCGGCTTCACTTCTTGAATATATATCAGGCATATCAAAACTGTTGCAAAGAATATTATTGATTACAGGGAAACTAACGGAAGATTTACTAACAGAAAGCAGCTTCTTAAGGTTGCAAAGTTAGGTCCAAAGGCGTTTGAGCAGTGCGCGGGCTTTATGAGAATAACTGGCGGTGACAATCCTCTGGATGCTACAAGCGTGCATCCGGAGAGCTATGATGCGGCTAAGAAGCTTTTAGAGGTTATGGGCTATGATATAGAGTCAATAAGTTCAGGAGAGCTTATAGGACTTAAGTCTAAGATAGAAGATATGAGCAGGCTTGCCGATGAACTTGGCATAGGTACAATAACACTTGAAGATATAGTAAAAGAGCTTGAAAAGCCGGGAAGAGACCAAGAGATGAGATGCCTAAGCCAATATTAAGAAAAGACGTGCTTGATATGAAAGACCTTACACCGGGGATGATACTTAAGGGTACAGTAAGAAATGTAATTGACTTTGGCGCATTTGTTGATATCGGAGTTCATCAGGATGGACTTGTACATATATCACAGATGAGTGCAGAAAGAAGAGTTGAGCATCCGCTTGATGTTGTCAGCGTAGGTGATATCGTAGATGTCAGAGTTATAGATGTAGATGCTAATAAGGGCAGAATATCATTATCAATGATACTTGATGAGAAGGCGGCAGCCAACAGAGGACGAAAGAACGCTGAGGGTGGCGATAAGAACAATAAAAGTACAGCGGTAATAACAAAAACACAAGAGATAACAATAATTCAGACAGAAACCATAACAGAAGAAAGAATAAGCAGCAGGGACTTAACTTAAGAGGCTTAGAGAAGTTTATGCACTAAACAGAAAGGCAGGTTAATGGGATGAATAGTGTTATTGAGTTTGACAGCAAGGTTACACAAAAAGACCTTATAAGGTTCAAGTTTTATCATAAGTATCATACAGTATCGGGTATGGCAGAAATACTGCTTGCCCTGATACTTATAGTTCTTTCAGTCATATCAGCAGGAAAGGTAAATGTGTCATACACGCTTATGGTTGGCGTGTTTGGCGTATTTTCCTTGTATTTCCATCGGCTGATATGATACTCAGGGCTAAAAGACAGATGCAAAGTGTTGTTACATTTAAGGAGAAAGTTCACTACAGAATTGATGACTCCGGTATAACAGTAAGTCTTGGCGATGTTACAGAAACACTTTCTTGGGATAAGATATACAAGATAAAGTTCGATGGAAGAAGCATTGATGTATATATGACTACAGTTAATGCCAATATAATACCTGTAAGAGATTTTAACGGTAAGGCAGTCGATTTTGTCAATATGGCAAAAGAGCACCTCAAGGCATTTCAGGTAAAGGTTAATACAGACAAGCTTGCAGCATATAAAGAGTAATGATGTAAAGCTATTTATGATGTGTATACACAGGAATGGAAGATGGATATGATTACAGAAACACATAATTCAAAGGAAACATATGAACTTGGCTTTAATATGGGAAAGTCAGCTAAAGCAGGGGATGTATACTGTCTTGATGGTGACCTTGGCGTTGGAAAGACTGTATTTACACAGGGCTTTGCCAAGGGACTTGGTATCAATGAACCTATCAACAGTCCTACATTTACAATAGTTCAGGAATATCACGAGGGCAGGCTGCCGCTGTATCATTTTGATGTATACAGGATAGGTGATATAACAGAGATGGATGAGATAGGCTATGAGGAGTACTTCTATTCTGAGGGCGTGTGCCTTATTGAATGGGGCAATCTTATAAGTGAGATTATGCCTGAAAATGCGACATATATCACTATAAGCAAGGACTTATCAAAGGCTTTGACTACAGAAGAATAGAAGTGAAGAATTCATAAATGTCAGGTGTGTACCAGTATTCACAGGTTAGGAGAAAAGTATGAAAGTATTAGCTATTGAGAGTTCAGCAGTTACAGCTTCTGTCGCTATTATGACAGAGGACACACTTATCGCTGAATATACTATTAATTACAAGAAAACACATTCACAGACGTTACTTCCAATGATAGATGAGATATGCCGTATGACAGAAACAGATGTGTCAGATATAGATATAGTTGCAGTGTCTGACGGCCCGGGCTCATTTACAGGCTTAAGGATAGGTGCGGCTACAGGCAAGGGCATAGCACTTGCGAAGAATAAACCAATGGTTGCAGTACCTACACTTGAAGCTATGGCATATAATCTCATCGGTGATGACAGACTTATATGCCTTGTGATGGATGCAAGAAGAAAGCATTTATACACAGGCTTATACAGGTTTAACGGCGGTAAGTTAGAGGTGGTAAGTAAGCAGTGCCTTATACCTTATGAAGAACTTGTCGATATGTTAAATAAGAAGAATGAAAATGTTGTATTTGTTGGTGACGGCATAGATGTGGCGGGAGCTTATATCAAAGATAATCTTAAGTGCGAATACAGCTTTGCACCTGCGCATATAAAGACACAGAGGGCATCAAGCGTGGCACTCGCTGCTATGGATATGGCAAAGGCTGGAAAGACTATAAGCTCAGATGAGATGAAGCCTGATTACTTAAGACCTTCACAGGCAGAAAGAGAACATAACAAGGCACAGTAAAGGTCAGTATACAGTATTATTGGAATGGAGAATGATTATGGAGTACCATATTAGAGCGATGCAGGAGCAGGATATACCTTTTATCACAGATTGAGAACCAGATATTTTCCCTGCCATGGTCAGAAAAGTCTTTCAGGGATGCAGCAGCTAATCCTGACAATGTGTATCTTGTATGTGAGTGTACAGGTGAGATAGCCGGATACTGCGGAATGTGGACTGTTATGGGAGAGCAACGTAACCAATGTTGCGGTTCATCCTGCCTACAGAAGAATGGGTGTCGCCGAGGCACTTCTTAAAGAAATGGAAAAGAAGGCTAAAGAGAAGGATGTTACTATATTCTTTTAGAAGTACGCCAGAGCAATGAGGCGGCAAAGCAGCTTTATAATAAGCTTGGCTACAATCCTATAGGTGTCAGAAAGAGGTTTTATGAGAAACCTGTGGAGGATGCCATAGTTATGTCAAAACAACCTATACGGTGTAAATAATTAAAATAACTATAAATGAGCAAATACAGAAAAATGCACAAAAATGATTTACTTCTGTTTGTACCTCAGATGCATTTCAATGGATTATGAAAATTTGTTTTATAACGTAGACATACTTGTACAATATTTTTAGTTTGCTTATTTATAGTAAAATAATACAATCAGGAAAGGAGCCGGTATGTTAGACGTATGTTTATTAGGAACAAGCGGAATGCTTCCACTTCCCGGCAGATGGCTCACTTCACTTATGACAAGATATAACGGGAGCAACCTGCTTATAGATTGTGGTGAAGGAACTCAGATAGCCATAAAGGAAAAAGGGTGGAGTTATAATCCGATAGATATCATATGCTTTACGCATTATCATGCAGACCATATAAGCGGTCTTCCGGGGCTTCTGCTTACTATGGGTAACTCCGACAGAAAGGAACCACTCACTATTATCGGTCCTAAGGGGCTTACAAGAGTTGTAAATGCGTTGAGAGTAATAGCACCTGAACTGCCTTTGAGATTAATATGATAGAGCTTAGCGGGCAGCAGGAGCATTTTCAGATAAAAGGATATGAGATAGAGGCATTCCGTGTTAATCACGCGGTTACATGTTATGGGTATACTATCAGTATACCTAGAATAGGAAAGTTCAATGCTGACAAGGCAAAGGAACTTGGAATACCATGCCGTATATGGAATAAGCTGCAGCATGGACAGGCAGTAGAGCATGAGGGTGTGACTTATACACCTGATATGGTTATGGGAGCGCCTAGAAAGGGCATAAAGCTTACATACTGCACGGATACAAGACCAGTGCAGGCAATAGTTGATAATGCCTTAGAGTCAGACCTTTCATATGCGAAGGTATGTATGGAGAGAAGGATAAGGATGCCAAGGCAAGGGAATACAAGCATATGACCTTCTATGAGGCGGCAGAGCTTGCCAAGAAGGCAAATGTCAAGGAAATGTGGCACACACTATAGTCCTTCGCTCATCCGTCCGGCGGACTATGTTGGCAATATAAAGCATATATTTAAAAATGCGTGCAGCAAAGACAGACAGAGCGTTACACTTAACTTTGAGGATGAAGAATAACTTAAAAGAGTAATCTAAAAAGGAGCAGCCTATGAGAAAACACTGGAAAATGGTAATTATTGTAATAATATGTGCAGCATTGTGCCTGGGATATTATTATTATCTGGCTAATAAGCCAGCTGAAAAGATGCAACCGACCAGGCTGTACAGAATGAGGAGCTGGCTTATCTTACAACAAGGAATATAAGTGACAATTATCCAGAGTCAGTCAGGGATGTTGTGAAGCTTTATGCAAGAATAACAAAGGAATACTATGAACCTGACATAACAGACGAAGATATAGAAAAGCTTGGACATCAGGCAAGATTACTGTTTGATGATGAACTTAAGGAACCCAGACAGATGATGAGTTTATGCAGGCATTAAAGGACGATATTAATGTATACCGAAGTAATGATGCAAGAATAAACAGCTTCAGTATACAGAGTGCCAGTGATACAAAGTATACTACCTTTAATAACAGGGATTATGCATCATTACAGCTTGTGTATTATATACGTGAAGGCAGTAATCTGCATACTTCCGGTACAAAGTTTACACTCAGGAAGGATAATTCCGGCAAGTGGAAGATATTGTACTGGGAACTGGTTGATTCTGTAGATTTGGGCTAAATGAGCATAAAGAATGGAGATTATGATGGAAGAACAGAAGGATGTGCTGATACTGGCTATTGAGAGTTCATGTGATGAGACAGCGGCAGCAGTAGTGAAGAATGGAAGAACAATATTATCCAATGTGATTAATACCCAGATAGCCATACATACAGAGTATGGTGGTGTAGTTCCTGAAATTGCGTCAAGAAAACATATAGAAAATATTAATCCGGTTATCAGAATGGCACTTGATGAGGCAAAAGTGACTTTAGATGATATAGATGCAATAGGTGTTACATATGGTCCTGGACTTGTGGGAGCACTTCTTGTCGGAGTTGCGGAGGCTAAAGCAATAGCATTTGCAACAGGAAAGCCGCTTGTAGGAGTTCATCACATTGAGGGACATATTGCAGCCAATTATATAGAAAATAAGGAACTTGAGCCGCCATTTGTGGCACTTGTTGTATCCGGAGGACATACTCATCTTGTAAAGGTAAATGATTATGGAAGCTTTGATATAATCGGACGGACAAGAGATGATGCGGCAGGAGAAGCATTTGACAAAGTTGCAAGGGCAATAGGATTGGGATATCCGGGAGGACCTAAGATAGATAAGCTTGCAAAGGAAGGCAATCCGGATGCAATAGAATTTCCGAGGGCACATGTTGATGATGCTCCTTATGATTTTTCGTTTAGTGGAATAAAGTCAGCAGTGCTTAATTATATTAATTCAGCAGAGATGAGGGTGAAACAATCAACAAGGCAGACCTTGCAGCATCATTCCAGAAAGCTGTTGTAGATGCGCTTGTATCAAGAGCCATACGTCTTACAAAGGAGAGTGGAATGGACAAGCTCGCTGTAGCAGGTGGAGTTGCGTCCAATTCTGCCTTAAGAAAGGCTTTAAAGGAGGAGTGTGAGAAGAACGATATTAAGTTCTATTCGCCATCACCTATATTATGTACAGATAACGCAGCTATGATAGGGGCAGCAGCATATTATGAATATATATCAGGAACAAGACACGGCTACGACCTCAATGCAGTGCCTAATCTTAAGCTGGGTGAGAGAATATAGAGAATAGGTTTGGGATGATTTAAGGAAATCGGTCTAAAGTAATTGGGATTAATTTATAGTTATTAAGATTAGCTACTGTCGATTGAAAGAAAGGTTATTCTTGCGGACTTAGGAAAGTAGAAGGTTATTAGTGTTAACTATTGCCGGATGTGAGAGAATATAAAGAACACAGGAAAGGAAGATGAGATGTGTATGAACTATGCGATAATATTGGCAGGTGGAAAAGGCTCAAGAATGAAGAGTGCTGTTCCCAAGCAGTTTATGGAGCTGAACGGCAAGCCGATGGTGTGTCATTCTATAGATACATTTGAACATAACAGCAATATTGATGGAATAGTGCTTGTAACATCTTCTGATTATAAAGAATATATGGAAAAACTCATACAGGACTATTCATATAGAAAGATTATAGGTATAGCTGAAGGCGGCGCAGAAAGATATGATTCGGTATATGCGGGGCTTAACTGCATAAGGAATAGTTCACATGACGTGAATAACGCAAATAATGCTGTATCTGGTGTGCAAAATAATATTTTCATACATGACGGAGCAAGACCATGCGTAACTGATAATATCATTAATGCATGCATGAGGGATGTTATGCAGTATAAGGCATGCGTTGCGGCAGTTCCAGTTAAAGATACGATAAAAGTAGTTGACACAGATGGTATTGCTGTTAATACGCCAGACAGAAGTACCCTGTGGCAGATACAGACCCTCAGGTATTTGAATATGGGCTTATAATGGAGGCGTATGACAGGCTGTACGCAGACAATGACAAGTCAGGAATAACAGACGATGCTATGGTATCAGAGCGATATATGCACACAAAGGTAAAATGACTCTGTCAGAATATACCAATATAAAAGCAACAACACCAGAAGACATACTTGTAACGCAGATATTCCTGTCCCAGAACACGAAAGTCAGCATGTAAATTGCGTTAAATAAAGATATATACATATAATTTCAAGGAGCTGTCGCATTAAGCATAATCTATACAATATGCAGATATTAATAACAGATTTAGTATCTACATATTGTATGAATAGCGCTTTGCGCGACATCCCCTTGATTTAAATGCAAAAGTCTTGACTGCTCATTTTATTCTGTAAGTTTACTTTTGTAGATATATTAAAATTAAAATACTATAAATGAGCAAATTAAAATATTGCAGAAGTATGTCAGCGTTAGAAAAAGGATTTTCATAATCTATTGAAATGTATCTGTAGTACAAACAAGAACAAATTGTTTTGTGCATTTTTCTGTATCTGCTTATTTGTAGTTAAAATATATAAAACGCATATGAATAGGTAGTATTGATTATTAATTGATGAAAGTAATTAGAAAAATGTGCTTGTTGGTTTTATATAGATACAGATATAGGAAGGTATGCTCAACATATGACAGTGTATATATGAGGGAGGAGTTTTGTACAGATACAGATATAGGAAGGCTTGCTCAGCATATGATAGTGTATGCGTGATGGAGAAGTTTTGTAAAGATATAAATAAAGGATGGGGGTGAAAATAACAGAATTGAATATGTTTAAGTATAATTTGAAAAAATATAAGAAAAATACAATAAAAATGAGTATTATTATAGAGAAAGAATAAAAACAGGCTTTTA
>SCPP01000106.1_pt1:20000-36664 | contig 36664 bp, 44 predicted proteins | sample 6106811 | NCBI WGS metagenome assembly SCPP01 (sample SAMN10720449, study PRJNA508395) | human gut metagenome | isolation source: Participant 2 stool, 15 month | host: Homo sapiens | collected 2018
AAAGGCGTAATGATTTGGGCACTGTCTCAACGATACACCCGGTGAAATTGAAATACCAGTGAAGATGCTGGTTACCTGCGCCAGGACGGAAAGACCCCATGGAGCTTTACTCCAGTTTGATACTGGGATTCGGCATGGTATGTACAGGATAGGTGGGAGACTGAGAAGGTATGACGTCAGTTGTACCGGAGTCGCTGTTGGGATACCACCCTTGCAGTACTGGGTTTCTAACCAGCAGCCGTGATCCGGCTGGGGGACAATGTCAGGTGGGGAGTTTGACTGGGGCGGTCGCCTCCGAAAGGGTATCGGAGGCGCTCAAAGGTTCCCTCAGAATGGTTGGAAACCATTCGAAGAGTGCAAAGGCAGAAGGGAGCTTGACTGCGACACCGACGGGTGGAGCAGGTACGAAAGTAGGACTTAGTGATCCGGTGGTATAAAGTGGGATTGCCATCGCTCAACGGATAAAAGCTACCCTGGGGATAACAGGCTTATCACTCCCAAGAGTTCACATCGACGGAGTGGTTTGGCACCTCGATGTCGGCTCATCGCATCCTGGGGCTGAAGTAGGTCCCAAGGGTTGGGCTGTTCGCCCATTAAAGCGGTACGCGAGCTGGGTTCAGAACGTCGTGAGACAGTTCGGTCCCTATCCGGCGTGGGCGTAGGATATTTGAGAGGAGCTGACCTTAGTACGAGAGGACCGGGTTGGACTGACCTCTGGTGTACCGGTTGAACCGCCAGGTTCACGGCAGGGTAGCCAAGCCGGGAAGGGATAAACGCTGAAGGCATCTAAGCGTGAAGCCCCCCTCAAGATGAGATATCCCATAGAGTTAATCTAGTAAGACCCTTGAAGACGACGAGGTAGATAGGCAGAAGGTGGAAGTGTGGTGACACATGGAGCTGAGCTGTACTAATAGGTCGAGGGCTTAACCGAAAGAGGTTAAGGTTTGGATAGAACAAAGAGAGTTATTCTTGAAGGTAAAAGTATGAAAGTACTTGACAGAATACGGATGTATGAAGTATATTTAATGTGCAGTTTTGAAGAGCAATCTTTCTTACTTAATAGAGATATCTAATAAGTATTCCTCGATAGCTCAATGGTAGAGCATTCGGCTGTTAACCGAAGGGTTGTTGGTTCGAGCCCAACTCGGGGAGCTGTAAGAATGGGTGTGAGATTTTCTCGAATTCATTCTTATTTTTATAATAAGAATAAGGCTCCATGGTCAAGTGGTTAAGACACCGCCCTTTCACGGCGGTAACAGGGTTCAAATCCCTTGGAGTCATCAGCAGAATAGAAAGTGGTTTGAATTGCCGACATGGCTCAATGGCAGAGCAGCTGATTTGTAATCAGCAGGTTGTTGGTTCGACTCCGACAGTCGGCTTTTTGGACCTTTAGCTCAGTTGGTTAGAGCAATCGGCTCATAACCGATCGGTCCGGGGTTCGAGTCCCTGAAGGTCCATTTCCTTTTATTCTGCTTATTATGGCCCGGTGGCTCAGTTGGTTAGAGCGCCGCCCTGTCACGGCGGAGGTCGTGGGTTCGATTCCCATCCGGGTCGCTTACAATTATATATTGTAAAGCATTTGATGCAATATGGGATCATAGCTCAGCTGGGAGAGCATCTGCCTTACAAGCAGAGGGTCATAGGTTCGAGCCCTATAGGTCCCATCCTTTATTAATTTTATGTTAATATAGGCCGGCGTGGCGGAACTGGCAGACGCACAGGACTTAAAATCCTGCGGGACTTATACTCCCGTACCGGTTCGATTCCGTTGCCGGCATTGATGTGTTTACATCTAAGTACGTGTAGCTCAGCTGGATAGAGCGTCTGGCTACGGACCAGAAGGCCGGGAGTTCGAATCTTGTCACGTACATATACCTTGCATAGTTATTATGCAAGGTTTTTTTACACTTATACAATATTTAATATATATATAATACAGTAATATTATAACTAATTGTTTATAGATTTGAAGTATATAGCATTACTACAACTATCAAATAAAATATATCTACATGATAATTTCTGATATCTTTGTTTATCCCGATGAATAAAATGCAGTCCATTATTCCATACTATCTATTGTAATAAATAATAAGGAGGACATAGTTATGTCATATAATTCATCAAAACGAATCAAACAGTTACAACGAATCAGATAAGGCTTCAAAGAACTCATACAATTCATACAACTCATCAAAGAACAGCTCTAAGAATTCATCAAAGAACTCATCAAAGAATAGTTCAAAGAATTCTTATGACAAGTCTTCTGACAGCACAGACTGCTATTAGTTGACAGGCTGCGTAAGCAGCCTACATAAAATATACTATATATTTACAGCAAATCTATTATATTTATCAGTCACACGTCATAAGATATAATAAAGTAATTGGCAAGAAATGCGAAATATGAGATGTGAATTGATAGGACCAGGAAGACTGGATTATTATATATATAATCCATATGCTGTGCTGATAGATGTAAGACCAAGGGAAATGTATAACAGGGCACATATTACAGGGGCTTTGAACTGGCCATTTTCGGAGATAAATACATTTGAGGGATATAGAAAGTTTGCAAACATTTTGAAGACAAAAGAGGCATATATGTTATATACTGTGATATGGGTGTAAATAGTATGATAGTGGGAAATAATCTTGCAACGATGGGTTACAGAACCAAGTCGCTGGTAGGAGGAATATCAGGATATAAAGGTTCAGGAATAACCAGCTTGCAATAATGTTAATAAGATAATAAATATAATATAAGAATGGAGAAAAGAATGATAGATACTTATGAATTAATAGCACCGTGTCATTTTGGACTGGAGTCTGTATTGAAAAGGAAATATATGACTTAGGTTATGATATTGTAAAGGTTGAAGATGGAAAAGTTACATTTATAGGTGATGCAGATGCCATTGCAAGGGCTAACATATTCCTTAGGACAGCAGAGAGTGCTGCTGAAGGTAGGAGAATTTAGGGCAACTACATTTACAGAGCTATTTGATAATGTAAATGCGCTTGAATGGGAACATTACATTCCTAAGAATGGAAAGTTCTGGGTAACAAAGGCTAATTCTATTAATAGTAAGCTTTTAGTTCATCAGACATACAGTCAATTGTGAAAAAGCGATAGTTGAAAGGCTTAAAAGAAGTACGCTGTAAGCTGGTTCGATGAGGATGGCGACAGTTATCCTATAAGAGTAAGTATTATGAAGGACATTGTTACTGTGTCACTTGATACATCCGGAGATTCGCTTCATAAGAGAGGATACAGACCAGCAGCGGGAAAAGCTCTATTTCAGAAACGCTTGCCGCGGCTCTTATTATGCTCACGCCATGGAAGCCGGACAGGATACTTATTGACCCATTCTGTGGAAGTGGAACATTTCCTATTGAAGCTGCTATGATAGCTGCAAATATTGCTCCGGGAATGAATAGACGCTTTACATCTTTGCGCTGGACTAATATAATAAATAGTGAACTATGGGATGATGCTGTAGAAGAGGCAGAAGACTTAATTAACTTAAGTGTCGACACGGACATACAGGGATTTGATATTGATGAAAATGTTATAAAGATAGCAAGAAGTAACGCTGCCAATGCAGGAGTTGAAAAGCTTATACATTTTCAGGCAAGAAGCGTGGCAGAATTAAGCCATCATAAGAAGTATGGCTTTATAATAACCAATCCCCATATGGCGAAAGACTGGAGGACAAGGAAACACTTCCTGCTATATATTCTGCGTTTGGAAAGCAGTTTGCAAAGCTTGATTCATGGTCAGCATATATGATTACCTCATATGATGATGCTGTGAAGTATTTTGGACGTAAAGCAGACAAGAACCGTAAGATATATAATGGAATGTTAAAGACTTATTTCTACTCATTTATGGGACCTAAGCCACCTAAGAGAGGCTGATGTATTATTTATATGGCGTATGTATAAGTATGATGAGAAAAGAGATATCTTAGTTGTGTATAGGCATGATGAGAAATAGAAGGATATGTTATGTATGCTATGTAAGCAGGATAAGAAGCAGACAGATAAGATGTTGAAGATTACTATAGAAGTCTGGCTTAACCATATAAGTATTATAGGAAATGGTGATATGTTATGCTATGCATATGAGCACAATGAAAGTAGTGATATGGTTAAGCGTTATAGGAAGCTGCTAATTGATTTGTGCATATGAATGAAATAATTGTGTCACGCAGACAGATAATCGAACATAATAGAAGTATCAGATACGAATTAAACATTTGTATTATGCAGACAGATAAATTGAATTTAATATCGGTATCAGATATTAATGAAGCATTTGTATTAGGTGGACTATATTTGGCTGGGCATCAAGGCACTAAGGAAAGGTTAATTATGAAAAGGATTATACTTGCATCAAATAATAAAGATAAGATTAAGGAAGTTAAAGAAATACTTACCGGATACGACATCATTTCAATAAAAGAAGCTGGAATCAATGTTGATGTTGAGGAAAATGGTACGACATTTGAAGAAAATGCGCTTATAAAGGCGAGAGCTATTATGAAACTGACAGGAGAGGTCACAATGGCTGATGACTCAGGGCTTGAGATAGATTATCTTAACAAAGAGCCGGGGTGTATTCAGCAAGATATATGGGACATGATACCTCATATGATATAAAGAATGCAGCGTTGCTTAAAAGGCTTGAGGGCGTTGAAGGAGATGACAGAAGTGGACGTTTCGTATGTGCTATAGCAGTATGTTTTCCTGACGGAAGGGAAATCGTAAAAGAGGCACGATGGAGGGCTTATAGCAAAGGAAATCAAAGGAAACAATGGATTTGGCTATGACCCTATTGTATATCTGCCAGAATACGGAAAAACTTCGGCAGAACTTGATCCAGAGGAAAAAACAGGATTAGTCACAGAGGCAAAGCACTGGCTCTGATAAAGGACGAACTGGATAAGTCGGATAAATGTATGCAGAGGATAATGATAGTAAGTGATACTCATAGAAGACATGGTAATCTTTCGGACACTTTATAATGAAGGCGATATAGATATGCTTATTCACCTTGGAGATGTTGAAGGTGAGGAGGATATCATAAGCGGAATGGCAGGCTGCCAGTGTATATTTATTGCCGGAAATAATGACTTCTTCTCAGGACTGGACAGAGAGAAGGAGCTTGAGATAGCAGGAAAGAAGATATGGCTGACACATGGACATAATTATTATGTTTCGCTTGACCTTAAAGTTATTAAAGAAGAAGCGATAGCAAGAGGAATGGATATTGTTATGTTTGGACATACACACAGGCCTGTTATAGAGGTTGAGGATAATATAACGCTCATTAATCCGGGCAGTATATCATATCCAAGGCAGGCTGACGGAATTCTACATATATTATGTTAGAGATTGATGATAATAATGAATTCAGCTTTATGCTTAAAAATGTAAAGAGGATATATTAAGAGCAGACGTGCCGTTTTTCGTATTAGGTGTTATGTTTTAACTGAATATTTGCATTTATGATAATTGCCCATTTATAGCCGGTTTAAGTTTAAGGCTATAGATGGGCTGATTTAGTATGTAATAATTTTGCAAATGTTTAGAGGTTTCGTTAACTGGAGTGGAAATGTACAAAATAAGTTGTTTTTATTTGGCTTGAGATATATTTCAATAGATTATGCAAAATATGTTTTCTAGCGAGGACATAATTGTATAATATTTTAAATTCACTCATTTATAGCTGCTATTTTAAATATAACAATTTACTTTTAGTATGCTGGATTATATTTTTTACTTGTTCATGTCAAAGACAAAAGACTTATATGTGTGAGCTTTTAATATTTGCTTGTTTATTGTTAAAAATATAAAAGTTTATAAAATTTTAATAATTTAAAATGGCATATTTAAAGTTATTACAAAGTGTTATTTAGATAGCAGTTATGTCTAATGATGATTAGATTTGGGATGATTTTGAATTGTATTATTATTTTTGCAATTTTGAGGAGAAAATGGAAAAAATTTCTATGAAAATTGAGTGTAAACTCATTTTTTAAAGAAAAATGAAAAATATTTGATAAAACCTCTAAAAATGTAAAAATGGACAACCTGCAAAACCAGTAAAATAGCGGCTTCACGGAATGTTGATAAAAACTTAAAAAAATTCGATTTTTTGAAAAAGTGTTGACAGATTACACTTCTTAGCATATAATCTATCTTGTTGTTGCGGTACACGAGTTAAGAACTTAAGAAAACAACAACAAAATAAAACCTTTCGGGTGTGGCTCAGCTTGGCTAGAGCGCTTGATTTGGGATCAAGAGGTCGCAGGTTCGAATCCTGTCACCCCGACTATAACATGCGGGTGTAGTTCAATGGTAGAACTCCAGCCTTCCAAGCTGATCACGTGGGTTCGATTCCCATCACCCGCTCTCATGAGTCTGTAGCTCAGTTGGATAGAGCAACGGCCTTCTAAGCCGTGGGTCGGAGGGTTCGAATCCCTTCAGGCTCGTTTTTTATATATGGTGGGTATAGCGCAGCTGGTTAGCGCGCCAGATTGTGGCTCTGGAGGCCGTGGGTTCGAATCCCTTTATCCACCCTTTTAACTAATGGGCTATCGCCAAGCGGTAAGGCACAGCACTTTGACTGCTGCATTCGCTGGTTCGAATCCAGCTAGCCCAGCTGGGTTGAATGATAGAATCCGGTTATTATATGTCTTATAGACATTATGTATGGGCTCATAGCTCAGGTGGTAGAGCACTTGACTTTTAATCTAGGTGTCCGGGTTCGAACCCCGGTGGGCTCATTTAAAGAAAACCCCTTATCTCGTTGGTTTCGAGGTAAGGGGTTTTGCATGTGTTAAATTTTGCGGACACCTAAATCTTTTAAAATCCTTAAAGAAGATATCATCAAGCTTATAGACATCCGGATACACTAAAGAAATATGAAGATAGTTCTTCAATATCTCATAGTCACTGTGTCCCATATACAAACGCAGCTTTTCCATATTTCCACCATACTGCAGATATGAAGTAGCAAAAGTATGACGACACAGGTGAGCATGTACACGATTAACACCTGAAGAAATTTTTAACTTCTGAAACATCTTTTAATAGTATCTTCTGTTATCTGATTATTGTTAAGCCTATCCAGAAATACATAAGGACTATTGGATATTATATAATCATGTGCGTAATGACTTGATATGTAATAGTTATGTATACTTAAGTATAAAACTCAGGAAGTAATACAATTCTGTCTTTATTATTCTTAGAGTTACGAATAATAATTCTATCAAACTTAACATCTTTATATTTAAGATTAATAACTTCTTGCCGTCTTAACCCACAATCGAGCATAAGCCGAAAATGCAATAGTTTCTAAGTGAATTAGAACCGGAAATTATAGCATTATCTATTTGAGTAACCTCTTCATCCGTAAGCGGTTCAACAATGGCAGCATCATTTTTGGCAGCCTGATACCAACAGTTATATCTTTTCAATATAATCTTCCTGGAATAACCATTTACAAAATGCTTTAACAGGGCGGTAGTTTGTTCTTACAGATGTATTTTTCATGCTGCCACGTAAATATATTATATATTCCTTAAGCTTTTGTTTAGTAAGGTCAGATAAATTATCACTATTTAACCAAGTTAAAAGCGAGGTATATAAAAATTATAAGAATTAAGTGTTACTGAAACACAATAAACTTCCCTGTCCTGCATAAATATGTCATATAGATCTTTTATAGATTCCATCATAATCACCACTAAAATCATTTTTATTAAATCGAAGAGATACTTTACTTCTATAACGTTCAGCACGCTTAACATCATTATCATTTAAAATACAAAGTGTATCAGCTATTGTTGTCTGTATATCCTCTTTATAATCAAGTCCGTGTGTATAGATACCCAATGTAACAGCCTTATTAACAAAACTATTCTTAACAAGCTCTATTGAATGCTCCCGAGAATAATCTCTATGCATAGCAGCTATATTCTTATTCTTTTAGCAACATCTATCATTTTAGTTCTTTTATAGACTGCCAAAATGGTGTATCAGTACATTCAGACTTTTAAGTGCGGTATTTCTATCTACCAGGCGAAGGACAGACTCCAGGAGATAATCAGTTATAAGCTGGTGATTATCAAGATAAGTCTTAATTCTATGATCAATTTCGTTTCCTGGATGCAGGTCAACCAGGCAAAAGATTTTGACATTCTTCGCATAACCTGGAATTCAACATTCATAATGGTAGTAAGTTTAGGTGTCAACTTATCAGCAAGCTTAGATATATAATCCCAGTTGCAAGAACCTTTTCTGAAATAAGATTCCATAGCAGCATAACACTCTTTTTATAAATATCGCTGGATCCATAATCATAATAAAATTGCAGCCGGATTATATCCCGGACTTTCCAGTTTTTAAATCGTAACAGTTTTCAAGCACATATTTATCATATCTGGATATAAGATTGTTATAAAACCACAGATTAATAAAAATGGTTTGTATGAGTTCTCAACAACTTCTTTAGTCTTAAGGTACATACGAATAAAAATCTTATCTGAACGCTTTCCCAGAGCAATATAATCATTTTCATATGAATCATTAGAACAAAACTGATATTGATACTGGATACGCCTGAAATGTGATACCTGCATCTTAGAAAAGTTATCTATATGAAGATATTTTTCAGGTGATTGAAGATAATTAGTATGCCAGGCATAATCACATCTATTTTCTGATACAGATTGTATTGTTAGATGATATAATGCACATATTTCTTTTACACTTTCAAAACTCTTTTATATATTGCATCCGGACCCATTAACCATAAGTCTTTAGAACGTATCTGAACAACAATAGCAGGAGTATCAACGTTTGGAGTTCTTCCAGCAATAAAAATATCATAGGAATCCGGACAACTAATACAGTGATTATAAAATGAGCATAACAAGGCTTTAAGCTATATACAAGTGTATCATCAGATACAAGGCCTAAAGGATCATAGGTTGTTGCAACATCTCCATAAAGTTCATTAGTTTCAAGTAATCTGTTTTAAATGCATCAAGTTGCTGGATAAAGAAATGTACATTTTCGTCACCCGGTTCACAAAAATCATTTTCTAACATAACTGAATAATAAAACTATCTATGTTATGCAGATTTTTGTTGTTTACGATAGAACCAATATTCGTTTTACCGTCTTTTAATTCCTTTTCAATTAAACTCATTTATCCTCCTCAAAATTCATTAAAAGGGCATTTTAATGAACGTATTTTTAGTATATTTCCCAGTATTTAAGCGGTTTGTATTGTATTTTTACTAAGATTTTAGACCACCTATTAGACCACCTATTAGATATCCGTGGTCAAGGCTGGTTTGAATTTTGCCCGGTTAAGCCTCCACTCTGGTCGGCTTTCCTGGCAAAATTCTTATCTTATCAGCGTATAACTGTCATATAAACTAAAATAGTAATTACTTCCGAACAGAAGATAACTTTTATATGATTATCTTTCTTGCTCATTCCGTAAGCTGTGTTAATGCACATAAAAGATTACCACCGAAGGGAGCAGCCAGCAGCTTACCGAACTTTTAAACCTGCCAACATTACGATGCAGCGTTTGATTATCAAGAACACCTCTTATTTGCTTGTCTATCATCATATCGTTTTGAGTAACTAATATAATCTCAAAGCCGTAGTGTCTGTGAACTGTAAAAATTCTATCCATTTAAGTCTGTCTTTTCTGTTCCAAGAGCGCGGATTAAAGATTATCTGGCACTCATCAATATAATAAGTGTCTGTTTTCTATAATCTGTCCTCTGGCGTTACGCTTATGGAAGAGCAGCGCATAGTTAGTTAAGCCATATATATAGCTGCAAATAGTGCTAGGAGTTTTATATCCCATAGTTGTTTTTCATAGATAGACGTATTCATCCATTCAGCATTGGGAATGTAAATGAACTTGCCTAAAGGCCTTTTATCAGACTTAGGCGGTATTATAGAAGTATTAATTTGTAGATTAGATATAACATTCATTCCGCTGCGTAGAGCTTCGTAAACTCTCTTAGCAACGTGATAAGATTTCCCAGAACCGGGAACACCTGTGTAACATTCAATCATAGTTTTCACCCGCATTTGTTTATTTTTTTAATATTTATATAACTAATTTGATATACTTCTGCAACAATATATCAAATTAGTTATTTTAATATTTGTGATAAAGAACCTAAAACACTCTTAGGACTTCCAAGGATAGAAGATAAAATCTTCTTAAAATACTTGTATGTAATGTAAAGACCATAAGCCTGTACAAAGCTTCCAAACAGCAAAACCGCATAATCAAGCGGCACAAACCAATTTATATAAGGAAGATAAGCAACAAATAATTCAGTATTAACATCTAAAAGACCATGCAGCGGATCAGTTGGAAGTAAATTCTCTGTAATTAAGATTATTTCAGTAACAAAATAAAATGTATTAGCTATAAAGCTAATCATTAAACCGGCCAAAAGAGCTATAATAGCATTCATTACATTTCCCTTAAACTTGTTATATATAAAACGGACATTATAAGAGTAAATGACAATCTTAAAAGCTTTTAATAACATCTGCCCAAGATTGATAAGCACTTAAATCAAATGTAAGATCATATTCCTGTTTACCTTTTGTCCAATAAGAAACCATAGTTATATGTAAATTGAGGAACTTTTCCTTTGTTTGTAAAACTTGTAACCATTCATACATTTGATAAGGCACAGAGAAAGGGAACTTACCAAATAAGCCATCTTTATAATCTAAAGTTTCTGCAGAAGTATCTGCATAAGTACTAACATCTGAATAAGATACATATGCAGCAGTAGAAACATTAGCAGCATCCGGATTATTTGTTACATTCTTACCATACAAAATAGAGTATTTAAGATTGTTGTACATAGTGTTAAAACAATCCTTTACATCTGACATAGTATACTGATTACCTTCTTCATCAGTAGTTTTAACAACATCCCTTATATCTGTTGTAACCCTAATATCTGCATTAATATTTCATTTGTGCCAGATATAGCTTCTAATAAGGCATCTAATTTATTATTAGTTTCTTCTGTGTTATCTCCAATATCATCTATTTTGCCAGAAATAGAAGCTAATGCTTTGTCGATTGCATCTTGCAGCTCATCCGCAGACATACCTTCTTTTGTTGTTAATAGAATCTATTAAGTCGTCTATTTTAGAACCAATGTTATCATTCATATCGTTTATGCTTAATTTAATATCTTCTCCAGCTTCTTCTACTTTAGAAGAAAGATAAGCATTTTCATCACCGTGAACATAATTGTAATAAGCAGAATAAGACTTAAATACACGCAAGGACTTATTACCATAAAATGTAGAAGCAGAAAAACCATATCTATCATAAGTATAACTTGTATCACTAGAATTTTTATTAGCGCCATAATACAAAGCAAATTCGCCATAATCAGCATTACAACGAATATTTAAAACATTGTTAAAAATAATGATGAATTAACATTATCATATCCAGAAGAAACAACAACCCGCCCATCAGAAGGAAGTTTATTGACAGTATCAGAATAAATAAAATATATAGGTGCCAATCTATCGCTAGTTGCACTAAAATATAAATTTTCATCAAGATTATAATAAGCGTATTCAAAATTATTAAAAATAAGCTGTTTCATTACTTAAAACATATAATCATAATCGTAAAAGTAGCAAAATCAGAAGCATAATCCTCCTGATATTGATAAAAATTCTTAAATTTGCTAGAAGATAAGCCGATATGAACATTATCAGAAGAATTAAATATTTTTAAACCAATAAGGTTATAATATCTATCTTTAAGCTCTTTACGTAGAGCAGTAACCTGATCAGCCAGGAGTGTAAATCCCCAGTGTTAGGATCATATTCGATTGCATTAAGATAATTATAGTTTTCTGTAAGTCTATCAAGAAAATCAGTAAAGTTCAGAGTTTCCAGAAACTAAGGAACCAAGTTGAGATAACATGAAGAGAAATATTGTTATTAGAAGATGCAGCTTTTAAAAGCTGCAAGAGCTTCAAATTTATTATTAGCATAACAAGCAACAATTGTGCATCAGAACAATGTACATCCCAATTAACATAAGTCCAATTATAGTCAGATGTAGGAGTATAACGAAAATAATTTCATGATTAGCATTATAAATATCTCCACGATTATTATAGCTCTATTAGCTTCATCAGATATTAAATAATCAGCCGTCAAGGAATAGAAAAGTAAAATCATTATCAGCAGCATAAACTGGAAGATATGTTATAACAGATATTGTTAAAATAAATATACACATACACACATAAAAATCGTTTCATAAATACCCCCAATAATAAAAGATAGACAAAAAATTAATCTTGCCTGTCATTCAATGAATCTTTATTAATTTTTATAATAATTTGTTTTGCATCCAAATATTTAATGAGTTTCTTATTAATATAACAATAATTGTTATTGGAATAACAACTATAGCAACAATAATAATCAATGTTAGTAATTGTGCAATAATTATTAGACATAGAATTCAAAACAAACAATCGCCCGGAAGTCTCCAATAATACCAATATACAACACCCCTCTGATAATATCGGCAAGTTAATATTATCACCTAAATGGCTGTTTATCAATACTTTTATTTAATTCGCATAGAAGAGTGTAATCAACACTTCCATCTTCCAGTTCTATGCCTTCAAATGTACAATCTTTTACTCCACAATAATCAACATGTGTAAAAGAACACTTTTACATTTTTCTGACTTTGATTTAAGCTGCCTATGATATCCATCTATATAGTTAGCAACAAAACTAATCAAAATACTTATATTAACTATAAAATATGATATTATAAAACCAAAACAATCAAAGAAAGGTGAAAATATAGATATAAAAGTATCTACAATCATAAAAGTAAAACCCGGCATTATAATGCATACACCAATTAAAGATTTAAAATCGTAATCCAGATATTCCCATCCAACATCATATTTCTTTAAATCAAGCTTTCATCATGCATAACCTCTTTATATGTTTTTAGCTGCTTTCTTAAGCTTCTTGGCTTCAACACGTTCGACATGATATCCGGATATTATTTCTATATTTGATGAGATAATGGCTCTGGATAATTATATTGTTTAGCTATATGTCCTACATACTTTCTTATCTTCCTGCTATTTAACCAGGTGAGAAAGAAGAGCAGTAATAAAATATATCCCATTTTTGACTCCTATCTATATAAATCCCGCAATTTCAATGTTCGAGGATGAACATAATCGCTTATGTTCATCAAGTTTTCGTTTTAACAGCAATACCGGATTAGTGTGCAAGTCTTCTAAAGAAGCTTATAGCCACTCAATGCCAACAGTTAAAGCCATTACCTGTAATCCCATAGGAAGTACTGCAGTTATGCCCTCTGTTGCACCAGTTGCAACATCGGTGCAGCCCTTTGTTATAGCATTAATAACGGTAGTACCTAATACAGAAGAACTCTGTTCCATATCAATTCTCCACGCAAAAATATTTATATATCGCATATGCGTTATATACTTTAATTAGTAGGCTTCATTATTCCTACAACAAGATAAAATATCTTTCTGGCGGCTAATCCTATCAAACAGCTAAGATTAGTGAGCCAGAAACCAAGTTGAAAACCAAATAAGAGAAGTTCGTTTAATTGCTCCATATTACTTTACTCCTCCCGAATATATACCAGAAGCCGAGAGCTATAAGCATCAAAGACAGCCGACAATATTACAATCAGATAGCTTATAAATATCAAAACATCATTTTCCTGATGTGTTTCTTCTTGTGTTGTTGTCGTTTCTGTCGTTTCTGTAACATTTTCTACAGTGTTGGATTCTGCGGCATATATAGTATTAACCGGACTGCCTGTAACAACTATTAGGATTATAAGCAGTGTATATATAACCTTTTCATAAATCGAACTCCTTGGATGCCCCGCCGCTTAAAATAAAAGTCATACATGTTATATGTACTTTTTCTAACAAACGGTTTTGGTTTAAGACGGACGCTAAATCTAAGACCCCAGTCTTGCTCTGCGCAAGCCTCTCCCATTGGGACCCGTCTTAGATTTTTAACGCTGTCATTAGAGCCTGCGGCGGTTTGTAGGAAAAAGCAGCAGTGTAACATATTAAACATACGGGATGCGGCGGGGCATCTACTTTTAGATTAACATCCGCTGCATATAACATAATAAAAGTTACTGTAAGCCAGAGGACTTATATTCTGTCGCTACTTCGTTTTGCTGCTTTACACTGTATTTTTTCTTTGTACAGAAGTACGTATTCTAACAACAACAAAATAAGAATAAGAGCAACCCACAAAATTGCATTAGCGAAAAAGCCACTGGTTGACCTGACCTATTGTAAATAAAGCAACCATTTTAGCCTCCCTTATACGCTTCTTATAGCTGCATTAACTCTACACCCAGTTAGCAGTTAATACAGTTATTTAAACATACAAGGCATACAAGGCATACACCCAGGGGAAGAGTCCGCCCCTGAATGTTAAATCCTGTAGTTAATCATGCGGGGTATAACTACCAACTTTAAAGCTGCATCTTGCCTATACAGCACAACAAGATAGCAACCCCAGTAGTTATTTATTTTGAAGGTTTAGCACCTACAAAATCCAAGCCTTTGATAAAAGTGTCTGCTTGCCGCCGCTGTTTTCATTCCGTAAACAACTTTAGCTGTCGCAGGAAGTCCCTGAGCTTTTGCACGTTCATAAAAATCAACTGGCATACGTTCTTTAACTGGAACATATCCAAGTTCTCCGCTGTCAGGATTTTCAGATGTCTGATTAATATCCTGTGTTGCTATATAACTCATCGTGCAGCCAGTAATATGTGAACCATCCTCACTAGCTATGTCATATGGTCTTCCTACGCTTAAAACAATAACAAAATCTTCCATTTTAATTCCTTTCTAGCCTATCATTTTCAAGCAATCGCCGGCTATGCGACCACGACACGGATTATAATTATCCGTGTTTCGAATTATAAAGGATAATAAAAGATGCTAGCATTTAATTAAAATAACGTTGTCTTTAATAGAAACTTTATCATGCTGTAAAGCGACATCAAGCTTTAATAATTTATCACTTAAACTATCTACCTTATCCCTATTTCTTTCTACAAATAAGTTAGATGCTTCATATGAAGATAAAAAGCACGAATGTATATTATGTCATCAGAATTTATTGTTATTTGCATATATACCTCTTTCTACTCTGCTTAGCTCAATAGACTAATTGCCAGAGATTTGATATAATATTTTGTTAAATAACAGGCTTAAAAGACATTGTTAGCGGCAAATATCTTTTTAAGTTCCTATTAAATCTTACAAGTATATTTTACAACCAAATGGTTGCTATGTCAATTAAAAACTAACATTTGTTTGCAAAATTAGAAGGGGAAAAATGAATATAAATGAGAAAATTTTAATACAATGGAAGAAAAACATTTAAAACAAGCAGATTTAGCAAGAATACTAAACTTAAAACAGGGCAATAACTAATTGGAAAGTAAGAGGAACAACGCCACCAATGGAATATGCAGCAACCATATGTGAGTTTTAGGAATAAGCATATATGAATTACTGGAGATAGAGGATAAAAATGATATACAAGCAGCATATGAAAAGCAGACCCAGCAATACAAGAAGCTGTTAGAAAACTATTAGATGTAAAGAAATAGAACCACAAAAACAAAGAGAGTTGGAAGAGGAACAAGAGTTAATAAGTTAGATGACTGGAAAGAAAACACCATTTGACATAAATATAAAAATAGAGTAATATAATAATACAGAAAGGTGTTACCGATAGACGGTTTAGCCTTATGGAATTGGATTAAAAAATAACCGTATCCTGGCCGGGGCGGTTATTTTTTGGTTGATAATAGTATAAACAAGTGTCAAAACTGAACACAACATAATAACAAAAGTAAATAAATCGTTATATGTAACCATGCTATCCTTCTCCTTCGGAGCTAATAGCTAAACCGCCTACCGTTATGGTAACACCCAGATAGCTATAATAACACATAAAAACAAGATAGCAATACTATAATTATATGACTTTTAATCTAGGTGTCCCGGGTTCAAACCCCGGTGGGCTCACTGCAAAGGAATGGTTGAAATACCGTTCCCTTCTTTTTACCATAGTGGACTAGGTGTCAAACAGGTGTCGTAGTCTAAGAATGGGAAAAGTGTGATTTTAATATAAAAGTATAAAAGTCTGCGAAGCCGCATAAATACTGGGAGAATCGTTGGAGGTGAAGTTGGGCACTTTTGGCACTTGGTGTCAAGGGGAGTAGAATGATTGATAATTGTAGTTTTAACTTGGGTGAGTTTTATGTTAAAATGGGTAAAACAAATCGGAATTTATTAAGGAGGATATGGATGAAACTGTTTTATGTTCGCACTTTCAAGTAGGAAGTTTGATAAAGAAGAATTTGATAACAAAAAGTCGCATTTATTCCAACAGCATCGCTGCGTGAAGGCTACACTGGTTATGTCGGCTCGGCTCGAAAGCTATTCAATAAACTGGGAGCAGCCGTAACGGAAATTGATATTTCAACGGAGGCTTATTTAACGATACAGTCC
>SCPP01000421.1_pt1 | contig 36358 bp, 48 predicted proteins | sample 6106811 | NCBI WGS metagenome assembly SCPP01 (sample SAMN10720449, study PRJNA508395) | human gut metagenome | isolation source: Participant 2 stool, 15 month | host: Homo sapiens | collected 2018
ATGGGCAAGAACAGCTATCAACGGACTTGCTATGAGAGGTATGATTAGTGGTAGAGATCAATATAACATTCGATCCCAATGCAACATCACAAGAGCAGAATACCGCCAGATTCTAATGGGTGCTATCAACGCTTTTAACGCCAAAGGTGAATCAACATTCGCAGACGTTCCTTCAACAGCTTGGTACTACAATGCAGTATCAGTCAAGTCAATATCGTTTCAGGCTACGGTGACGGTAACTTCGGTCCATGACCTAATCACAAGACAAGATATGGCTCTATGACATATAAGACAGCTAAAATCATGAACAAGTCACTTGAACCTGTAAATGCTGAAATCACATTTGAGGATTCACATGAAATCTCAGATTACGCATTTGAAGCAGTTATGACTCTTCAAAAGGCCGGTATTATCAACGGTATGACTGATAACATTTGAACCACATTCAAATGCTACAAGAGCTCAGTCAGCTAAGGTAATCTTCGATACATTCGTTGATGCTCAATAATTGATATTAGTATTAAAAGAACAGTCCATACGGACTGTTCTTTTGTATTTCAAATCAAATCTATTTTACAAATATAATATTTGTTTATAATTTTATAATCTAATTGCAATTTAAACGATTTTGGTATAATATATATAAGATAATTATTTAGGAGGAATTGAGTGGTTAATATAGGAAATGATTGGGACGAAATTCTTAAAGATGAATTTAGTAAAGAATATTATCTGAAACTTCGTGCTTTGAAATCTGAATATAAATCGCATTGTATTCATCCGATATGTATGATATTTTCAATGCTCTGAAATGGACATCATACGAAAATACAAAGGTGGTAATTCTTGGTCAAGACCCTTTATCATGAAGTCGGTCACACATGGGTTAGCTTTTCAGTTCAAAAGGTGTCAAGATTCCTCCGTCATTATTGAATATGTATAAGGAACTTCATAATGAATTGGGATTGTATTCCAAATAACGGTTATCTTGAAAAATGGGCAAGACAAGGTGCTGTTGTTGCTTAACTCAGCATTGACTCGTCCGTGACGGTCAGGCAAATTCGCACAGAAACAAAGGTTGGGAGATATTTACCAACAGAGTTGTCGAGTGTTTGAATGAACGCAAAGACCCGGTAATATTTATGCTTTGGGGTAACAATGCGAAAGAGAAATAAAGGTTATTACTAATCATTATCATAATATTTTAACTGCCGCACATCCGAGTCCGTTGTCGGCAAACAGAGGATTTTTCGGCTGCGGTCATTTTAAAACGGCAAACAGAATGTTGACGGAAATGGGTAAAACACCGATAGATTGGCAAATTGAGAACATTTAAGAGGGATAGAAATGGTTGTTTTCGGTATAACAGGTGGAAGCGGAAGGAAAAACATCTGTTTCAAAAATGCTTGAAAAATTGCGTGCATATTATTGACACAGATGTAATTGCACACGAAATCGTAGAACCAAACAGTGATTGTCTTAATGAATTGGTCGATTATTTCGGTGATAGCATACTAAATGATGATAAGACATTGAATAGAAAGAAATTAGCATCAATCGCTTTTTCTGACAAACAAAAACAGAGGCATTGCCAATATAACGCATAAATATATAAAGGCGGAAGTGGTAAAAGACATAAACACGACTGATGAATTGGTTGGTATAGACGAGCAGTGATAATCGGAAGTAATGTTGAACCGCTTTGTGAATTTATAGTGTCGGTTATTGCTGATAAACAAAGCAGAATCACATCGAATTAAGACGCGTGACAATATTACCGATGAACAGGCGATACAAAGAATTAATGCTCAAAATGATGATGAGTCTCTATAAGGAAAATTCAATGTATATCATATATAATAATGGTGATATTGCACAGCTTGAAAGTGATGTTGTCGTGTTATTTAATAAAATAAAGGGGAATAGTTTTGAGTAAAATTTTAAAGCATTCCTTGTACTTCTTGCAATATTTGTTGCGGTACTGGGTATATTAGGCGGTTATCAAACAAGTCAAAAATCAAATATCCTGTTGCGTATGCAGATTATATTGTAAAATATTCAAAAGCCAACGACCTTGATCCGTTCTTGGTTATGGCGGTTATAAAGGTTGAAAGTAATTTTGTGCCTGAGGCACATTCGGGTGTTGCTGGCGGACTTATGCAGCTTACTGAGGAAACTGCTGAATGGAACGCTAAAGAATTAGGGATAACGACTGAATATGATTATATGGACCCCGAAACAAATATACGTTTTGGCTGTCATTATTTACGTCACTTGATTGATGTTTACGGAAATATTGACACCGCCTTGGCGGCTTTACAACGGTGGTATGGGAAATGTTTATAGTTGGCTTAATGACTCGCGATACAGTGATGACGGAGTGACACTCAAGTATATTCCGTTTCTGAAACTCGTAATTATGTTGTAAAGGTAAATTCGAGTTGGGAACACTATAAAGAAATGTATCAGTAATGTATATCATTAACATAAAATTAAAACAGAGGAGAATGAATTATGTCATTGATAATTACAATAGGAAGACAGTTCGGAAGTGGCGGACGTGATGTAGGTGAAAAGGTTGCGGAGTACTTTAACATACCTTTTATGACAGGAGCTTGTTGAACTTGCAGCACAAAAGAGCAATATAAGCAAAGAGGCGTTGAAAGAGGTTGACGAACACGCAACAAACAGTTTTACTCACTCTTGCAAGCGGCAACTACTCAATGAGAGGTATAAACGCACCGATTTATTACGAAATGCCTATAAACGATAAATTATTTATCGCACAGGCTGACGTTATTAAAGAGGTTGCAAAGAGAGGCTCTTGCGTTATCGTCGGACGTTGTGCAGATTATGTTCTTGAAAATGAAAATGTGGACGTTTTAAGTGTATTTGTATACGGTTCGGTTGATTATCGTGCAAAGAGAGTTATGTCGGCACTTGATATTACCAAGCCAAAGCAAAGACAAGGTTTTGAAAACCGACAAACAACGTCGTACATATTACGATTACTACACAAGCAAAATTGGGGCGTTATGTCTAATTACGACTTGTGTATTGATGCTGAAAAATTCGGCATTGAAGAAACTGCAAATATGATAATAAATGCAGCAAAGAAGAAAATTAAATAAGGAGTTGTTATATTTTGTTTCTCGAAATGATTAAATCGATTGTTCTGGGCATTGTTGAATGTGTATCCGAATGGTTGCCTATAAGTTCGACAGGACGTATGATACTTGTAAACGAACTTATAAACAATACAGAGGGATTTACCGCATCTGATTTGTATTTGTATGTAATACAGCTTGGAGCAATTTTGGCGGTAACGCTATATTTTCACAAGTTAAATCCGTTTTCACCGAAAAGACAAATGTTGAAAAGAGAATACTTGGAAAATGTGGTTCAAGGTTATTATTGCCTGTGTACCGGCTGCGGTTATCGGTCTTGTACTTGATAACTTTATGTCGGCTTGGGAAAATTGGCAGGTCGTTTCGGCGATGCTTATTTTGTACGGTGTAGCGTTCATAGTTGTTGAATCGTTGCACAAGGAAACAAAATCGAAAGCATGGACGATATGACATACAAAACAGCACTTTTAATCGGACTGTTTCAAGTGTTGTCAATCGTTCCGGGTACATCGCGTTCAGGTGCAACAATACTTGGTGCAATGCTTATAGGTTGTTCACGTTCGGTTGCGGCTGAATTTTCATTCTTCTTGGCTATACCGGTTATGTTCGGAGTAAGCCTACTGAAAGTGCTTAAATACGGCTTGGCTATGCCTATGCAAGATGTGATTGTGCTTTTGACAGGTATGGTTGTTGCGTATATTGTGTCAATGCTTGCAATTAAGTTCTTGATGAACTATGTAAGAAAACACAATTTTAAATCATTCGGTTATTACAGGATTATACTTGGTATATTGGTAATTTTATATTTTAGTTTTATACACTAAAACAACAACAAAAGCTCCGTAAGCATTGCTTACGGAGCTTTTATTATAAGTCTTATTGTTTTATAATTTGGTCTTCGATTGGCTTATCCTGCATATCTGTCGGTGTCTCTGCTATTTCGTCAACAACCTCGATACCATCTGTAACCTTACCGAAAGCGGCATACTGACCGTCAAGGTGAGGTGCATCCTCGTGCATAATGAAGAACTGGCTTGACGCACTGTTCGGGAACATTGTTCTTGCCATTGAAAGCACACCTCTTGTATGCTTTAATGGATTTGTAACACCGTTACCGTCAAATTCGCCCTTGATTGAATCTGTTTCTTTGTGCTGACCGTCTGCCGTAAAACCGCCGCCTTGAATCATAAAGCCCGGAATTACACGGTGGAAAATAAGACCGTCAAAGAAGTTTCTTTCGATTAGTGAAACAAAATTTTCTACTGTGATTGGTGCAACGTCCGGATAAAGCTCTGCTTTTATAATTCCGCCGTTTTCCATTTCGATTTCAATATTCATAATTTATCTCCTTGCTTTTAAGAATTTGACTCTGTTGAGCCTGACTGTAAGAATGGAAGAATGTCATTAAGTTCATCTTCGCTTAATTCATCATCGTTGTTTTGTCATCATTTGAATTGCTTGATTTACTGCTTGATGAAGAATTTGAACTGCTCGATTTTGAACTTGAGTTTGACTTAGGTGTTGATTTCGGAGCAGTTGTTGATTTTGATGATGATTTAGATGACTTTGAAGATGATGTATCTTCGTCTTCATCATCAGTATCTTTTGAGTTTTTGTCTGTGTCTTTATCTTTTGACGGCTTTGAAGTAGCCTTTGTTTTGCTTGATTTACCGCTTGATACAGATGTGTCAATGGTGATTGTGTCAATCACGATAGGCTCGATAGGACGCCCTCCATATTTGATGAGGCAACCGTACCTGTTTTACAGATGCGATTTCATCAACTATATCCATACCCTCTGTAACTCTGCCGAATGCGGCATATTGACCATCAAGGTAAGTCGCATCTTTTGAACGATAAAGAATTGGCTTGTTGCACTGTCATAATCCTGTGCTCTTGCCATTGAAATTACACCTCTGGTGTGAGAAAGTGTTTTCAAAACCGTTCTTTGCAAATTCACCTTTGATAGACTCAGTTTTTGCTCTTTCAGATTTTCGTCATAGCCGCCGCCTTGAATCATAAAATCTTCAATAACTCTGTGGAATATTGTGCCGTCATAAAACCGTCTTCTGCAAGTTCAACGAAGTTTTCAACCGTATCAGGTGCAAGATCCGGATATAATTCAAGCATAATTTCGTCACCGTCTTCAAGTTCTATTGTGGCATTGACTGTGTTTTTACAAGTTCCGGATCGGGTGTTGAAACGGGCTCTTCATCTTTGCCGTTTTGGTTTGTGCCGCATGATGCAAGCACCATTACCATTGATAGAATTATAGCTATAACACTAATTGATTTTTTCATAATTACTCGACATCTCCTTCTGTTTCGCTTTCGTCAACAATTTGAGTTTCGGTTGTATCATCAGCAATAACTTCTTCAGAATTTTCTGCTTCTTCATCAGTTTCTTCTTCACGTTCTGTTCGTGCGATACTCATAACACTTACACCGTCGTCAAGACGCATAACTTTACACCCTGAGTTTGACGGCTGTATGAAGAAATTTCATCTGTGTGCATTCTTATAATAACACCGTCAGATGTGATAAGAATAATATCGTCATTATCTGTGACAGTCTTCATACCGGCAAGTTTGCCTGTTTTCTCGGTAATACGATAAGTGAAAATACCTTTACCGCCTCTTGACTGAATACGATACTCGTCAAGCGGTGTTTTCTTGCCGTAACCGTTTTCTGTGACAGTAAGAAGCTGGCTGTCGGGCAGTGCAACAGACGCACCGATAACATAGTCGCCGTCGTGAAGTCGGATACCCATAACACCTCTTGTTGTACGGCCTGTTGAACGTACCTCAGTTTCGTTAAAGCGGATTGCATAACCGTCATGTGTAGCAATAATAATATCTTGAGTATTGTCTGTAAGTTTAACTCTGATAAGTTCATCGTTTTCGTCAAGGTCAATCGCACGAAGTCCGCCGTTACGGATTTTGAGTAATCCATAACGTTTGTCTTTTGACAATACCGTTTTTGGTGATGAATGTAAGGCATTTGCCGTCCTCGAAGTCCTTAATAGAATCATTGCGGAAATCTTTTCATCATTTTCAAGCGGAAGTAGGTTTACAATCGCCGTACCCTTTGCCTGTCTGCTTGCCTCAGGAATTTGATAACCTTTCAGCTTGTATACAACACCGCGAGTTGTAAAGAACAACAATGTGTGGTGTGTTGTGGTTGTAAACAGGTGTTCAACGAAGTCCTCTTCACGAGTTGTAAGACCTGAAATACCGCGACCTCCGCGTCTTTGTGATTTATAAGTATCGACAGGCAGACGTTTTGTGTAACCTTTATGAGTAACTGTAACGACAATATCTTCTTCGTCGATAAGGTCGTCAATATCAATTTCAGTTGTAACCATTGATATTTCGGTTCTTCTTTCATCGCCGTACTTATTCTTAATATCGGTAAGGTCGTTCTTAATTATTTCAAGAACTTTGCTTTCATCTGCAAGAATTGAACGTAAGTCTTCGATTTTTACAACAAGTGCTTGATATTCTTCCTCAATCTTGTCACGTTCCATACCGGACAAACGACCGAGCTGCATTTTACGATTGCGTCTGACTGTGCGTCTGTAAGTGAGAAACGTTCGCACAAGGTTTGCTTTGCGTCAGGAATACTCTTTGACGCGCGGATTATTTTGATTACTTCGTCAACGTTGTCTATAACAATTTTGTAACCCTCTAAGATATGTGCGCGGTCAAGTGCTTTGTCAAGTTCAAACTGTGTACGTCTTGAAATAACATCTTCCTGGTGGGCGATGTAGTAGTCAATCATCTCACGAAGTGTAAGAATTTTCGGCTGTTTGTCTACAAGTGCAAGATGATGCCGAAAGTATCCTGCATTTGTGTATACTTGAACAGATTGTTAAGTACAACGTTAGGGTTTGCGTCACGTTTAAGTTCGATAACAAGACGAATATGTTCGGTAGATTCGTCACGAGTTGATGAAATACCGTCAATCTTGCCGTCACGAACAAGTTCGTTAATATGCTTTTCAAGCTTTGCTTTGTTTACTTGATAAGGTATTTCTGTGACAACAATTCTGTTTCGGTCATTGTGTTCTTCTATTTCGGCTTTCGCACGAAGAATGATTTTCCGCGACCTGTTGTATAAGCGTTTCTTATACCGCTTTTGCCCATAATAACGCCGCCGGTTGGGAAATCGGGACCTTGAATATGAGTCATAAGTTCCTCAGTTGTTATCATAGGGTCGTCTATAACTGCGATTATACCGTCAACAACTTCTGTAGATTGTGCGGCGGAATATTCGTCGCCATACCCACTGCGATACCGGCAGAGCCGTTTACAAGCAAATTCGGAAATCTTGACGGAAGAACGTCAGGCTCTTTTAATTTGTCATCATAGTTAGGTACATAGTCAACCGTATTTTTCTCAATATCGGTAAGCATAAGTGCCGATATTTTAGACATTTTCGCCTCGGTATAACGGTAAGCTGCAGGCGGGTCACCGTCGACAGAACCGAAGTTACCTTTACCTTGTACAAGCGGATATCTAAGGAGAAATCCTGTGCCAAACGTACCATTGCGTCATATACGGACGCGTCACCGTGAGGGTGATATTTAGCAAGCACGTCACCGACAGTTGCGGCAGACTTTTAAAATCATTTTCGTATAATAGGTTTGCCTCATACATATCATATAATATACGTCTGTGAACAGGTTTCATACCGTCACGAACGTCAGGAAGGGCACGGCTTACTATAACGCTCATAGCATAATCAATATAAGCTTTTTTCATTTCACTGTTAAGGTCAACATCAATAATATGTTGGTTATTGATTGCGTCCATATCCAGTTTCAATTCTTTGGACTTTTTGCCATAATTTCCTCCTAATTTTCAGACTTGAAACGTAAATTCCAAGTACAAAATTTAATACTTTTAACTTATTTATTATACCACAAATTGGGCTTAAAATCAAGGAAAATCCTATAAATATTCAGTATTTAACGACACACGAACACTATGCGTTCGCTGTCTTTTTCGGTTTGTCAAACGACAGTTCGTCATATGTATCGACAGACTTAAAACCGGCTTTTTGAGAAGTAATGTAAGTTCGTTTACCGAATATGCTCTTTGCAGATGACGTTCTTCAAAACGGCTGTATTTTTGCCTTGCTTTACAAAGAAAGTAAGGAACATATCGGATAATTTGCGTTTTCGATAAAGCGATTTTGCCAGGTATAAAATATGTTTTATCGCTGTGCACAAATGTGTTTGAGCCTATCACGTTTTTAACTTATATTCTGTGCTTATATCGAATATAAAAGACCGTCAGGGATCGATAAAGCAAGTTTTGATTTTGGTGAAAAGAGTTAATAACGATTTCGGCGGAAGAACGTAATTTATACCGTCAATCATGCATAGAAACGCACCCATTATTGCCGAAAAGGTCAAGATCGGTCATGCTTTGGTTCAGAAAAGTATGTCAAGTCCGTCGGCTTTTCACGGGCAATGTTAAGCATATCCTCCGAAATATCAACGCCTGTCATATCGTATCCGCGTTTGGCAAGAGGTATTGTTATATTGCCTGTACCGCATGCGAGGTCGCATACAAGGTCGGGGTTTACGTCATACATAATAAAAAGATTTTCTATATAGTCCGCCCATTTTTCATAATCAATATCCTTGTGCATAAGCGAATCGTAAATATAGGCGAAATCGGTATAGCTATTCATCTTTATTCTCCATTCTGTCAATTACTAAATTGTAGCCGTCTGAGCCGTAATTTATACATCTGTTTACGCGACTGATTGTTGCGGTTGACGCACCTGTTTTGCGGCAATGTCCGTATAGACATTTTGTCTTTAAGCATAAGTGCGACTTCCATACGCTGACTCATTGATTTAAGTTCGAAATAGTGCATAAATCAGTAAAAATCTTCTGCATTCATCAACGGTTTTAATTCAAGAACTGCTTTGAAAAGCGTCAATTCGTTCGTCATTTATTTCTTTCATTTGTTATCAGTAACCTTTCTGCTCACAATAAATCACTAATGCACATATATCTGCGAGCCGATAGTGTGCATTACAAAATATAGTTTAATTATACCACTTTAACGCGTGAAAGTAAAGTGAAATACATAAATATTGTGTTTAAAGAGAATAATACACAAAAAGAAATGTCTGAGGTGAAATATGCTTATACTTGTTGTTAGAACTTTGATTTTGTACGGTATGGTTATTGCCGCTATGCGTATAATGGGTAAAAGACAGCTTGAGTTGCAGCCGTCGGAGCTTGTTGTCGCTATAATGATTTCCGATTTGGCGTCTGTGCCTATGCAGGCTATTGATATACCTCTTTGTCGGGGATTATTCCTGTGCTGACTTTGATTGTTGCAGAAGTTATGATGTCATATTTGAGCCTTAAAAGTAAAATATTCGCAAGTTTTGAGCGGTGAGCCGAGTATTGTCGTGTATGACGGGTGCATAAATGAAGCCGAGTTGAAAAACTTCGGTTTAATATCAATGATTTGCTTGAGGAACTTCGCCTTAACGGTTGTCACGATATATCCGATGTGGCGGTGGCGGTTTTGGAAACAAGCGGTAAATTGAGCGTTATACCGAAAGATAAAGCAAGGCCTGTGACGGTGGAGGATTTACAGCTTGAAAATGTTCGTCACGACGGATTGCCTTGTGTTATCGTGTCGGACGGAACACGAACGAGGTGAATTGACTCGCGCGAAAAAGACCACATTTGGCTTACAAAGGAGTTGAAAAACGTAATATTAAAGATGTAAAGAGATATTTGTTGCGTCACTTGACGCAGAGGACGAATATTTATACAGTTAAAAGGGGAATGGAAAAATGAAAGGAGTTATAGCGTCAGCGGTTATTGCGGCGGTTATTGTGGCAGGAAGTGTTGCATATACAAACCATATTGATAAAGTGTCGAGAGAACTGGGGAGATTAATGACAGAGTTATGGCGTATTTGTATGACGGCGATTATGAAAGTGCCGGTGATGAAATCGAAAACTTGTACAGTATCTTGACGAAAATAGTACTGTACTTGCCGCAACAGGCAATCACGAGGATTTTGATAAAATTGAAATGAATATATCAGAAGTGGAGGGGTATATTAACGGCGGGGAGCAAACAGACGCAGTTTCACATTGTCGTGTGCTTGGTTTTGTTTGAACATTTGCCGAAAAATTATAAGTTTAAGTTGGAGAATATATTGTAGGTTTAGGGCAACCGATGGTCGCCTGTACGAAGGATGCACAAAATGAGTATTAAAAGCGACTGTCAGTCGCTTTTTAATTAAAGAATTGATATGAGACATCGTCAACTTTTGTCAATGTACCGACTATTGAATCATCATTGCGTTTAATGATGTAGTTATCGCCGTCTGCTACGAGTTTTACGGGAACGATTGTTCTGTCATATTCTATATTATAAAATTGCAAACACCCTCAATATCAATAAACGGTTTAAGTTTATGAATATCTCCGTAAGTGAAAGGCATAACGTTATTTGTATTCGCAGCACCGGTGATATGTCGCATACAACCTGTAAAATCAGCATAATTACCGCTGACGCCTCTTATATGATCGAGCCAGCTTACACATTTTGTTTCATCATAGTAATGCTGACCGCTGAATACATATACGTTTTGTCTGTATTCGTGATATTCTCTTTGGTGTCAAGGTTTATGCTGTGATGTAAGAGCGGCGTCAATGTCAGATGTTTTTGATAATCGCTCACTTCACCGATACCTGTAACTGTAAATGAAAATGCCGAAACTGTAAGTAAAACCGCACATAAAATTCTGCTAAACGATAGCGGTAAAAACTATAAGTTCATCAATTACTATACCTATTCCAAGATATGCGAAAATACAAGTCTTAACGGTATTCTGTCAGAACCGAGAATGTAGTTTAGTGAAAGTCCACCGAAAACATCACAATTCCAAGCACAAGTATTTTCCAAGAAAATTTACGCTTTTAATACATACAGCCGAAATAAACCGAATATAATCGAAAATATTGCGATAAGTAATATTTTTATAAATTTATGACCGCCGAAAACGATAATCATACCTTTATCGTAACCGTTTTGAATATTGAATTTGTAAAATCGGTGAATATATTTTCGTATAATCGGTAACGAGTGCGGTATGCTCAATATGTCTGTTTCAAAGAAAACCGCCTCGCGATTCTATTTCGCCGGAACCGAATTTAAAATGTAGTAAATTCCGATAATTGCTATATGTGCCGCCATTATTGCAAGCGGAAGCAAATCTTTTATTCTTATAATTGTTCCAAACAATGAAAAGCGTAAGTATGATATAAACCACTATTGCCGGTTCGTAAAACATACACTGGAGCATACCGAATACGGCAAACATAACTAAAAATTTCACTTTATCCGATTTATAACAGTAATCAAGCGAAAGTGTGGCACAACCTATAAACAGCAGTGAATATACAACTCTTGTTGCGGCGGCAATCAATAAGTAGCCTCAAGTCCGACAGGAAAAAGGCACACAAGGCACAAGAAGAATCCGCCGCTTGCAAAATTGTTTCTGCGAAGTGCTTTTATAATCAGAAATGAACCGAAAAGCAGTGAAAATGTCAAAACAATTCGACAATCCACAAATGATTAAACAACGGTGCGTTTACGAAACAGTCAAACACTCCTGCGAGCGGGCGTATTGCAAACTTTTCATTCGGAATTGAAAAGTTTGCAAGTCGGTTGATATACCTTTATACAAATCACCGTACAGAAACCAGTCGTCCATAACAGGCTTGTATACTCCGCTTAAAATCGTTGAACAATCATAAGCAATCCCAAAGCGAAAGTCATAATATATTCACAATGTGAAGAAAGCAGTTCAAAAACGAGGATATTTTGCTTTTTCGATTGATTTGATTCATACGAAAATCCTCCCAATATAATAGTTTTACAAAAATAGGCGTGTTAAAAGCACGCCCGAATTTGTTGTATTTATAATATTATTCGTATAAATGTTCAAGAATTTGAACAACTTCTTCCTTCGTAGGTACGCGAGGGTTTGTTGCTGTACAAGCGTCTGCAAGAGCTTTTCAGCCATTGAGTCGATTGCATTGAAGTATTCTGTTCTGTCAACACCGCATTGTGAAACCGAAACAGGAACGTTCATTTCCTTTAACATAAACTGAATCCAGCTTACAAGAGCGCGAACTGTTGTGATTTCATTGAAGTTATTTACACCAAGAAGTTTAGCAATGTTTACATACTTTTCAACGCACTTAGGATAGTGGCTTTGACTTCTTGAATGTTTGTTAATTCCTGAGTTGTATTCGATAACGTGAGGAAGTAGCATTGCATTATCTGCCGTGCGGAATGTGGAACTTAGCACCGATTGCGTGAGCAATACCGTAGTTAAGACCAAGTGATGCACTGTTAAATGCAAGACCTGCAAGACATGACGCAACGTGCATTTTCTTTCTTGCGTGTGTATCGTTATTGTCAAGATATGAACGAAGTAGGAAAGTACCGCATATCTCGATTGACTTTTCTGCAAGTGCGGCTGAAAATTCGTTGTTGTTGATACTTACATATGCTTCGATTGCGTGAGTAAGTACATCCATACCTGTGTCGGCTGTTATGTTTGCCGGAACACTCTTTACAAGGTCGTCAAAATAGCCTCTGTCGGCAACATACTGTCTGATACAAGCGGATATTTTATATCATTTGCCGGATCAGATACAACGGCAAAACTTGTAACTTCACTGCCTGTACCGGAAGTTGTAGGAACAGCGATAAGTGCAACTTCTTTTGAGATGCTCTTGTTGCAAATTCACGAATTGATTTTGCACTGTCAATGGCACTGCCGCCGCCGATTGCGATAACAACGTCAGGATCATAGTCAAGCATTGCCTTAACACCAAGAGAAATCTTTCAATCGGTGGGTCCGGAACAACGTCTGAAAATACGTCAAATTCAGTATAACCGTCGTTCAAACGATATGTAATCATCTGTAGCATACCGCTCTTTACAACAAACGGGTCTGTGATGATAAGCGCTTTCTTATAAGGAAGGTCTGCAAGTCTGTCAAGTGCATTGTCACCGAAATAAATTTTTGTTTTATATCGAAACTTTTCATTAAGTTTTTCACCCTATTTTATTAATACATTTATTATACAATATTTAAACAAATATTACAAGGGGAATTTGAAAAAATAATGTAGAAAATTCGATTTTCCGGTATTGCATTTTTGTTATGCTATGCTATAATAAATTTAGATTAGACGAGATGAGCAAAATTAAAAGATGTTTTATATTTTATAGGGATATTACGCTCGTTTTGGTCAAAACGGGCTTTTCTTTCATTTTGCTTGAGATTAGAGGAGGACTATAATTATGAAAGAACTATTAAAAAAGTAACAGAAGGACAAAATCTTACGCGTGAAGAGGCTGCAAAGCAATGGATATGATGCTTGAGGGTACAGCGTCACCTGTGTTGGTGTCGGCATTTTGACGGCACTTCGCATGAAAGCGAAACGGTAGACGAGATTGTCGGTTGTACGGAAATGATGAAGTCAAAGGGCGGCAGCGTCAAGCGATACTGATGAGTACATAGACTTTGTCGGAACGGGCGGTGACGGTGCTAATTCGTTTAACATATCGACAACATCAATGTTTGTTTGTGCGGCGGCAGGTGTGACTGTGGCAAAGCACGGTAACAGAGCTGCATCTTCAAAGAGCGGTGCGTCCGATTTGCTTGAGGCACTCGGTGCAAACATTATGCTTGAGCCGAAACAGGTTGAGCAATGTATAAATGAAACAGGTATGGGCTTTATGAATGCTATGAAGTTCCATAAGGCAATGAAAATGTAGGACCTATCAGAAAAGAAATCGGTATCAGAACTATATTCAATATGCTTGGTCCGCTTTCAAATCCGTCAAATGCATCAAGACAGGTTATAGGTGTTTTCTCACCTGAAAAAGTCAGCGTTTTTGCTAAGGTAATGAGTGAAATGGGCGTTAAACGCGCTATGATTGTTTGCGGCAGTGACGGTATGGACGAAATTACGGTTACGGGTAAAACATTGGTAAACGAAATTATTGACGGTAAGATTGTCGTGTATGAAATCGATCCGCACGATTACGGTATCGAATATGCGGATGCAAGCGATATTACCGGCGGTGACGGTATGAAAATGCCGAAATCGCAAAAGTATTTTTAACGGCGAAAGAGTGCAAGACGCGACATTATCGTTCTTAACAGTGCGGCAGGTATATATATCGGCGGTAAAGCAGATTCATACAAAGAGGCTGTCGAAATCGCAAAACAGACTATTGACAGCGGTAATGTTATGGATAAAGTAAACGAATTTGTGGCTGAAACTAAGAAATTTAATTAAGAAGAAAGGCTGCGGAATTTGATATGATGCTTGATAAAATTATTGCATCTACGAAAATCAGGTAGCGAAGGCGAAGAAAATTTAAGCCCAAGTGGGCTTTAAAGGCTTTGGATAAAGCGGAACTTAAAGCACCGAATTTTCAAAACGGACTTATGTCGATTGATGATGTTTCAATTATTGCGGAAATAAAAAGCATCGCCGTCAAAGGGACTTATACGCGGAGATTTTGACCATATGAAGATTGCCGAAGAATATGACAAATGCAATATTCAAGCAATGTCGGTACTACCGAGCCTGAATATTTTAAAGGCAATATAGAATTTGTTAAGGATATTAAAAGTAATTTCAGCATTCCCGTACTTCGCAAGGATTTTACGGTTGACGAGTATCAGATATATGAGGCTAAACTGTACGGTGCGGACGCAATTTGCTTATATTGGCGGCACTGACTGATGCGGAATACAAGAAGTTTCGCTTTGGCAGACAGTATCGGACTTGATGCTTGTTGAAACGCACAACGAAGAAGAAGTCAAAAGAGCGGTTGAATACGGCAGGATAATAGGTGTAAACAACAGAAATCTTCAGACGTTTGACGAGGATATAACTATGCGAAAGACTTTTACCGCTGATACCCGACGGTAAAGTAAAGGTTGCGGAAAGTGCGATAAGGAAACAGTGACTTTGAATATCTGAGAGGATTAAAGTTTGATGCTGCACTTATCGGTGAGGCGTTTATGCGTGAAAAGGATATAAAAAAGCTGTTGATAATTTGAGATATGGAAATTAAAATATGCGGTATTCGCCGTAAGGAAGATATAGATATAATTAATAAGTACAAACCCGATTACATTGGTTTTATATTCGCAAAGAGCAAACGTGAAGTCACACCCGAAACGGTTGCTGAAATCACGAAAAATCTTGATAAGGATATAAAAGTCGGTGTGTTCGTCAATGCAACGTATGAAAAGATAAATGAGGCGGTACAGGCAGCAAAGCTTGACGTTGTTCAGCTTCACGGAGATGAAAACGATGAGTATATTTCAAACCTTGACTGCAAATGTGAAATTTGGAAAGCCGTAAGAGTGCGTGACGGAGAAGATATTTATGATGTAAAAGGGGTTGACAGACTGCTTTTAGACAAGTATACTGATAAAGAGTACGGTGGCAGCGGTCAAACTTTGACTGGCACGGCAGCGGTAGTATAAAGACCGATAAGCCGATTATGCTTGCCGGAGGAATTAAAACCGAAAATGTTATAGAGGGTATTAATATTTTAAGCCTGTCGGAGTGGATATTTCTTCTTCGGTTGAAACGGACGGTTTTAAAGATGAACAGAAGATAAAGAAATTTATAGAGACAGTGAGGAGTTATGAGAATGAATAGAATAGACGAGAGATTTGCTAAGGTGAAAGCAGATGGCAGAAAGGCACTTATTACATTTTGACGGTAGGCGACCCTAATATGGAAGTGAGTGAAAAGGCTATATACACAATGCAGGAGGAGGGCGTTGACCTTATTGAATTGGGCGTACCTTTTCGGATCCTGCGGCGGACGGTCCTGTAATTCAGCGTGCCGATGAAAGAGCTTTGGCGCAAGGTGTGGATATTTTCAAGGTGTTTGAACTTGTCCGAAAAATCAGAAATAATGTGGAAGTACCTATGGTATTTTGCTTTACTATAATGTAATGGTACAATACGGAATTGAAAAATTCTTTAAACGTTGTCAGGAAACGAGGCGTCGACGGACTTATTATTCCGATTTGCCTTATGAAGAAAGTGATGAAATCAAAGAATATACCGAAAAATACGGTGTATATCAGATAAGCCTTGTATCACCGACTTCAAAAGACAGAATTAAAATATTGCGAAAGACGCAAAGGATTTTTGTATTGTATTTCTTCACTCGGCGTTACGGGTGAGAAATCATCATTTGTCACAAATTTTGATGAATTTGTGGGAACGATAAAGAAATATACTGACGTTCCGGCTTGCGTGGGATTTGGTGTTTCAAACGGCAGGCAGGTTAAGGAACTTACAAAATATTTCGACGGTGCTATTGTCGGCAGTGCAATCGTTAAGTCTATTGCAACCGGTGAGAGTGTAGAAGAAAGAATTAATAATCTTCGTGCAAAATAAAGATTTAAAGTCGGGATTGTGATAAATGTCCCGAAGAAGGGGTAGTTTAATTATGAAATTAAAAACGGTCAGTGCGGTACTTGCAGGTGCAATGCTTTTAGGCACAAGTGCATTTGCAAAAGATAACATATATGCTTATAATAAGTTTATTTCGACAGTGATTGGCCCTCAGGTCGTTTATTGTGATTTTGCGGCGTCATTTGCCGGTCACGAAAATGAATATGACAATGTAAATAATTATTTTTCGGGACTTATCTCTGCATTTTACGATGATATAGATATGGACTTTGACAATGAACTTATTACTGTTGAAAGCAGCGGTGTATCGGTTTATCAAGGCAGCGAAAACGGTGTTACGTTCCTTGGCTCGATAGATACCGATTTAATTGCAAATTACGGTAATTCTTATGCAAACGTTTTTACTATCCCTGTCGGAAATAAGAAATATATAGGTGTTGAAACGTTCAGCAGTGTCGATACGACATATCTTCTTCAAATGTATATGCTTGATCCCGATACGGACGAATTACAGCCGAAAGTAAAAATCGAAAAGACTGTAAATGAGGACGGCCGTGAAGAAAATGTTTGGGCAAACGGTAAAACATATTATTCATATACGTTGGGTGAGGGATTGCAGACTGTTATGAATCCTGATAATTATAAGGATTCGGTTGCGGCGGCAAGAGCGGCTTTGACAGAAAGCAATATTCCGGATGCATTCGTTGCGTCATATGACAGAATGTGGTTTGGTGACGATAAAAACAATACGGATAATTTAACTCAAAATCAAATTTCAAACAGAGATAATTTAAAGGATCAAGATGATTTCAGAATTTCTCATATTGAAAGCAATGCAAGTCAGAAAAGTTATATTCGTGCAAAGGGTGTAAGATTTGACGAAAAGCCTGTTGTGCTGTTTGAAGATTACAGCAGTTTGAGCGAGCTTAGCAAAAGCCTGATATTGTGACTGTAGTTCTTGACGGTCAGACTTTGCAGTTCCCGACGCAAGACCCTGTTATAAAAATGACTCTACACTTGTGCCTATGCGTACGATTTTCGAGGCATTGAATGCAGAAGTTGAATGGGTTGATGAAAACGGTGTGCAACAAATTATTGCAAAACGGCAGATAAAACTATAACAATGACAATAAACAGCAAGGAATTTTATGTGAACGGCGAAAACAACCGGAACTTAACGAGCCTGCGCAACTTATGAATGATAAAACAATGGTACCTTTAAGAGCGGTAAGCGAATCGCTTGATTGTACCGTTGAATGGGACCAAGAAACAAAACTGTTATAATACAGTCTAAAAAATGATAAAAAGGAGAGATAAGGTATGTCTAACATTTGGCACGATATTAACCCAAGAAGAATTTCACCTGAAAAATTTATGGCAGTAATCGAAATTCCGAAAGGCGTTAAAACAAGTATGAAATGGATAAGGAAACAGGACTTTTGCGCCTTGACCGCGTACTTTACACATCAACTCACTATCCTGCAAACTACGGATTTATTCCGAGAACGTATGCGGCGGATAATGACCCGCTTGACGTTCTTGTACTTTGTCAGGAATCAATAGTTCCGATGACGCTTGTTGAATGTTATCCGATTGGTGTTATGAAAATGATTGATGATGACCAAGTCGATGAAAGATAATTGCAATTCCGTTTAATGACCCGTCATATGCGGAATTTAAGGATATTAACCAATTACCTCAACATACTTTCAGTGAAATTTCTCACTTCTTCAGAGTGTATAAATCTCTTGAGGGTAAGGAAACTGTTGTAAATGAGGTGCTTGGTCCGGACGAGGCAAAGAAGTTATTAAGAATTGTATTGCGGCATATGTACTGCTAACGAAAATGACTGTCGGTTTATCGGCAGTCATTTTTGCTCACTTTGAAATAAAATGTCGCATTGTGAAAAGTGTTGTATAATTATAAATTAGAAATAAAATATTTTTGCAGGTTTTACAAATATTCCTTGACTTTTTGGAATTAAAATGATATACTACGGTTTGTACTTATATCAGAGGGAAGAATAGGTGACGGTATTGGAAACGGAAAGAAAAAATCTAAAGACGTTATCGGACGAAGAACTTGTTAAAGCCGCTCAAAACGGTGATAACGAAGCTTTGGAGGCGATATTGTCGAGATATAAAAATCTTGTTTATGCAAAATCAAAACCTTATTTTCTTGCCGGTGCCGATGATGACGATATTATTCAGGAGGGACTTATAGGACTGTACAAAGCCGTTATGGATTTTGACGGCGACAGATTTCCGTTTTAAAGTCTTTGCGGGAGTATGCGTGACAAGGCACATTATAACTGCCGTTAAAGCGGCATCGAGAAAAACACCTTCCCTAAATTTTATGTATCACTCTGATAAGAATACTTATGACGATGACAGCGATACAACCTTGCTTGACATCATAGCGTTCAGTGAGCTTCAAGACCCTGAGGCCATATTGATTGATCGAGAGAATATGGATGGTATGGAGTATAAAATCAATAAAGTACTCAGCAAGCTTGAAACAGAAGTGCTTGTATATTATCTTGAGGGGCTTTCCTATCAGGAAATTGCGGAAAAGTTGGGAAAAGATACGAAAGCGGTTGACAATGCCGTCCAACGTATTAAGAAAAACTTGAAAGCACTTTGAGTGAGGGCAACGAGGGGATTTATTGAAGGCAGAAAACAAACAAATAACCAAAGTGAGGTAAAAACAATGTACGAAGACAAGACATTAGTATGTAAGGATTGCGGTAAGGAATTTACATTCTCAGCCGGAGAACAGGAATTTTACGCTGAAAAGGGTTTTGAAAATGAACCTCAGCGTTGTAAGGAATGTCGTCAGGCAAGAAAGAACAGTATGCGTCAAAACAAGGAGATGTATGAAATAGTTTGTGCATCTTGCGGTAAGGTTGACAAAGTTCCTTTGAACCGAGAAACGACAAGCCTGTATATTGCAGTGAATGTTTCGCAAAACAAAACAACTAATACGGTCCAAGACCCGTATGAATAATTGTCTTTCGGACAGTTTTTCATAGAAATGATTTAAAAACAGTATCTTTCCTCAAAGATACTGTTTTGTTTTGCACTTTATTACGTTAAAGTTGCATAAAATGTGTTTGAATGTTTTGGAAATATCGTTAATTGACAATCTTTGCGATATGTGATAAAATTTTATTGTATTTTTGTAAAAAGGAAGGATTGATAAGGAAAATGACAGGTGAAGGTTTTAAGACGTTCGGCGAGATTTTAAATAAAATCGACGGATTTGTATGGGGAGTTCCGCTTATTGTATTGATAATTCTTACAGGTATTTATCTTACAATCAGAGTAAGAGGATTGCAGGTAAGACACCTTGGTAAGGCTTTGAAGTTTATGGTTAAAAACGAAGAAGGCGGAGAGGGCGAAGTTACGAGTTTCGGTGCTTTGTGTACGGCACTTTCGGCGACTATCGGAACAGGTAATATTGTCGGTGTTGCAACTGCTCTTGCGGCAGGCGGCCCGGGTGCGTTGTTCTGGATGATCGTAGCCGCATTCTTCGGAATGGCTACAAAGTATACCGAGGGTTTCTTGGCTATTAAGTATCGTACTATAGATGAAGAAGGTCACGTTCTCGGCGGACCTTTCTACTACATCGAAAACGGAATGGGAAAACAGTGGACATGGCTTGCGAAGATTTTTGCGTTTTCGGTGTTTGTGTAGGTCTTATGGGTATAGGTACTTTTACACAGGTAAACGGTATCGCATCTGCAGTTACCAATTTCTTTGACCCGAATACAAGCTGGGCAATTCATTTGTTCGGCAGAGATATTTCTTGGTAGTTGTAATTGCCGGTCTTATTGTAACGGTATGCACGGCACTTGTTATTATTGGCGGTATCAAGAGAATTGCTAATGTATCAGAAGTTTTCGTACCATTTATGGCAGTGCTTTATGTTGTATTTGCTGTGTTGTTGTTACTTTGCAATGTTACAAAATTCCTGATGCGATTGTGCAAATTGTTCAAGGTGCGTTTGGATACGGTGACGGCATACAGGGAATCAGAGCGGTTGCCGGAGGTGTACTTGGTGCAATGATGGCTGCAATGCAGAAAGGTATTGCAAGAGGAATATTCTCTAACGAAGCAGGACTTGGTTCTGCTCCGATTGCGGCAGCTGCGGCAAAACTAAGGATACAGTTCGTCAAGGTCTTGTTTCAATGACAGGAACATTTATTGATACGATCATCGTATGTACAATGACAGGACTTGCAATCGTAATTGCAGTTCTTGGGCAAATCCTGACTTAAAGGGTGTTGCGATAACGACAGTCGCATTCCAAAGCGGTCTTCCGTTCCCATCGGTTGTGTCATCATTTGTTCTTATGATGTGTCTTGTATTCTTTGCATTTACAACAATTCTTGGTTGGGACTATTACAGCGAACGTTGTCTTGAATACCTATCAAACAGAAATAAAACTGTTGTTAAGGTTTATAGATGGATATATGTACTTGCAGTGTTCATCGGTCCGTACCTTACTGTTGCGGCTGTTTGACTATTGCAGATATTTTCAACGGACTTATGGCGATACCAAATGTAATCGCACTTATCGCATAGCGGTGTTGTCGCGAAAGAAACGAGAGATTATTTTAAAGAATTTGATAGGTTGTCAGTGATTTAAGCGGTCGGAAACGACCGCTTTTTATGTATTTTGGTGTGGTAAAGTTGAAAGCAGGGGACAGCACCTTGATGTTCCGTACGAAGTGATTTAAGGGCGGCCAATGACCGCCCTTGCTTACGAAGCTATATGTGTATTATTTTAGACAGTATGAAGAAATATGTAGGGCGACCATTGGTCGCCGTTGAGCGAGATAACCGAAAAATAGTGGAGCTACCCACAGTCAACTGCGTTGACAGCTCCCCTCGATGGGAGCTTTTGAAAGCCTCCTTGAGGAGAGGTGTCACGAAGTGACGGAGTGGTGGCAATATAAAAATCCGCAAAAAAACAGGTATGCGTTGCACACCTGTTTCAAAGCAAAATTAATCAACGATTGTCTTAACGTATTCGGCAATCTTATCGCACTTGCAGTTAGCGAAGAACAAGTCTTTGAATTGCTTACCTGCAACAGCACCCTTAACAAGTTCTTGATCAAGGTTAGGAAGAATATCAAGAAGATCTCTGTGAGTAACCTTTTAACTTCGTTAAGAATTTTAGCATTTCTCTGTTCAGGAACTGCTCTTTCTTTAGGATAACCGCCGCCCCATTCTTCAACGAACAGTTTTCAAACACATATTGTAGGTTAAGCTCAGCACCCCAACCCCAGCCTTTTGCGAAAGGCATTGCGATACAGTTACCGTTATTAACCTGTGTAAACTGATAAGCGTCTGTCGGATCTACAACGTGACCGCAAAGTACACCTGGGAATGCGTTACAAGCAAGGCAAGCACCTTCGCCTGTACCACAACCTGTGATAACAAGGTCAGCCGCACCTGAGTTTAGAAGTATTGCGGCAAGAATACCGATTTGTACATATGTAAGTTGTTCTGCATCGTCAGCTGAGTACATACCGTAGTTAAATACTTCGTGTCCAAGAGGTTCAACAACTTTCTTTAGTGTTTCAACAATAACGCCATTCTTTGCAGCTTGGCTGTTTTCGTTAATTAAAGCAATTTTCATTTGAAATTTACCTTCTTTCTTTTATTTTACACTTCTATTATATCTAATTTTCAATAAGTTTGCAATATATAAATAAAAAATAATATACTATTGACAAATAATATTATACGATATATAATATTATTAAATTAAAACATATTATAAATAAAACAATAAAGGCGGTGAATATATGATATTTAATATTAATGCGGCACTGCTTGACGCACTCGTACTACGATAGTGAAAAAGAGGACACTTACGGATATGAAATAACAAGAGTTTTAAAAACGAACTTGATGTATCGGAATCTACTTTATATCCTGTTCTCCGCAGATTGCAAAAGGACGATTGTCTCGAAATTTATGACAAAGAGTATTCCGGACGAAACAGGCGTTATTACAAGATAACAGACAGAGGTCGGAAACAGCTTGATATGTACCGTGACGAATGGCAGAACTACAAAGCGACTATAACAAATATATTTGAGGGAGTGATAGATGATGAATAAAACGGAATTTCTTGCGGCGTTAAGGCGTGAGCTTGGTTTTCTTCCGAAGGATGAGCTTGATGACGCTATTCGTTATTATGATGAATATATCAATGACGCCGGAGATGACGAAGAGAAAGTGATTGCGGAAATGGGTACTCCGCATAAAGTGGCGGAAGAGTTTAAAAATGAGTATTACGACAGAAAAACGTTAATGATGAAAGTACAAAACACAATAACCAAATTTCTTGGAAAACAGTGCTTGTATGTATATTGGCGGTTGGGTTTGGCGTACCTGTATTAAATATGATAAGAAACGCTCTTCCGGGGATAACCGGAATTGTAATTTTGTTGTGGTAATAGTATTGCTTATAAAATTTCTCGGCAACAAGACAAATCAACGAATTGCTGTTTCAAATGCAACAGTTCAAACTTGTCCGATATTGAAAACATATATCTTGACTTGAAAGCAGGAAATTTTGAATTCAGAACAGGAGACAGCTTTGCTGTTGATACAATGTCAGCCGGTGAAGTAAAGGTTAAAAGTTATATTGCAAACAATACTTGGACAGTTGAGGGTTCAAAGACTATCGGAAATAATGGAAACGGGGTTGTTTCTATAATAATACCAAAGGGATTTCACGCAAAGAAAGCTGTTATGAAATTAACCGCCGGAAATATTCTTGTGTCGGGATTGTCAGCCGATAATACAAAAGTTGAAGTCGGTATGGGAAAATGTGAAATTAAAAATATGTATTCTCAGCATTTGAATATGAAGTGCGGAATGGGTGACATAGTCGGCAGTTGCAGTATGAACGGTGACGTGAATGTTGACTGCGGAATGGGTAATGTAACACTAACACTTACAAACAGTGCAGACAACTTTAATATGTCGGCAACGGCAGGTATGGGATGCGTTGATATTGGCGGCACGAAAATTCATGGTGCAGGAAGTAAGTTGGATAACAATATCGGCGCGTTGCATAATATTAATGTAAAATGCGGAATGGGTAACGTCAAAATTGGATTTAATGAAAGGGATGAGGCTTAATGACTAAGGAAGAATTTTAGACGAAATCAAAAAGAACTTGGATTTATGCCGTATGAAGAAGTAATAAAGCCGAAAAATATTTTGAATCATATTTCAACGGCAGTGAGGCGGACGAAAAAGTGATTGAAAGATTCGGAAGTCCTAAATATGCGGCACAAAATTATTACAGAACGCACGTAGCAAACAGCAACGCAAACATTAAACCGCCAAAGAAAACGGTGTCGGAATATGGGCATTGATAATTATTCTTATATTATTGTCGCCGATACTTATACCGTTGGCAATAGCAGTCGGATTTTTGCGGTAGCGATAATATTCGGTATATTGTGTATTTTTCCGTTTGCATTTTCAGCGGTGTTTCAATGTGGCTCGGCGGTGCGGGAATGATACTTAAAAGCTTCACGCGGATTTGCAAATATGGTTATGCAAATAGGTGTTGGATGTATATTCTTCGGCTTGGGATTGTTTATAGCTTGGGCGACTGTGGTTGTATGCATAAAACTGTTTCCGTGGATAATCAGAAAAATCGTTGCTTTAGGCTCAAGACTTTTAATAAAAAGCGTGATGGATAAGGAGGACAAAATGAGAAAGACTATAACAAAGTTGTACTTATTATCTGTGCTGTGTCGGTTGCACTCGGAATTGCTTTGTGTGCAAGCGGTGTTGTGATGGGCGCTGATGTTGAAAAAGCACTTCGCGGAATTGGAATTAACGTCGAAACAAGAATAGAGCCGAATAATATGTATGATGATTATAATGATATAAATGATTTCTTTAAAGAATTCGGAATAGATAATATGGAGGGTGATTATAATGAAGAAACTGTTTAGAAGTTCAACTGACAGAAAAATATGTGGCGTGTGCGGCGGTATTGCCGAATATTTCAATATTGATTCCACTTTGGTAAGATTGCGTGGTATTGTTATCGTGTCTTGCATTCGGTACAGGTGTGCTTGCCTATATTATTGCCGCAATAGTAATGCCGGAGGCGTAAAACTTTTGTCATTGACAAACTATTTGTTAATATGTATAATAGAAGTAATATGATAAATAGTGAGGATTGAAAAATGGCAATATTTAAAAAGAACAAAAAGAAGAAACGAAAAAGTTTCAACTCAAGAGGATAATGAACTAAAGGACGAAATATCCAAGGCTTATGATGAAATCATGAGCGGCAACAAAGAAGAAAAAGCGGAAGAGCAACCGCAACAAGAACCTAAAGACGACATAGCTTTGAAAATGAAGTTTTAAATCAAAGGTGAAAGCATTTAAACAAGAAAGAAATCAACAGAATTTGATTGCTGTATTAAAAATGCTGTCAGGCAGAAAGTTTTGCTTCCGTCAGTATGTAATGTGGAAGATCCGTTTGAAAAACTTGAAAACGGTAATGTAAGATTGAAAGAGGGAACTGTATTTAACCCGGCATTTTGACAAGTACGGATAAGAAGGTATTTCTACCTATATTTACTGATGAAGAATCTATGGTTCAAAAGTCACCGTCGGGTGTATTATTGAAACTTAACTTCGAGCAATGCGTTACAGTAGTGTATGATGAAAAGAATCCTGTTGAGGCGGTTGTAATTAATCCGTTTACCGAAAATATGATAATCGGTATTGATTTGCTTAAGATGGTTTTCAAAGAAAAGAAAAAGAAGAAAACAAGATTAATATGAAATATGCCGACGGAAGTCGGCATATTTTTGCTTTTATAGCATGAATAGTATATATGACAGAAAGTAATCCACAATATATAGTGTAGCAAAAAGAAAAATAAAAAAGATGAAAAAAGTTGAAAAAAGTGTTGACAAAAGGTAATAGAGTGTATAATAATCAAGTCGTCAGTTGAGAGGGCTAAAGAACACGGGAAGAAAAGTGTTCGGGTTGAGAGGAAGTTAAAACTTTTCAAAAACTTTTGAAAAGTCTTGACAAACTGAAAACGATGTGATAGAATAAACAAGCTGTCGCAAGAGAGCATGTACATTGAAAGATAAATAGTGCAGGTTTTATGTCAAACATTTGCTTTGCAAATGTAAAACTATTGAGTTTTTATGACAGAAATTCGGATAAAAATTACGAAGAGAAGTCAGTTAGTAATTAAGAGCTAACAAACAATCGAGTATATAAGAGCGAAAGCTTAAATATAACCATTTAAACGAGAGTTTGATCCTGGCTCAGGATGAACGCTGGCGGCGTGCCTAACACATGCAAGTCGAACGAGAATCTTTGAACAGATCTTTCGGAGTGACGTTCAAAGAGGAAAGTGGCGGACGGGCGAGTAACGCGTGAGTAACCTGCCCATAAGAGGGGATAATCCATGGAAACGTGGACTAATACCGCATATTGTAGTTAAGTTGCATGACTTGATTATGAAAGATTTATCGCTTATGGATGGACTCGCGTCAGATTAGCTAGTAGGTGAGGTAACGGCTCACCAAGTCAACGATCTGTAGCCGAACTGAGAGGTTGATCGGCCGCATTGGGACTGAGACACGGCCCAGACTCCTACGGGAGGCAGCAGTGGGAATATTGCGCAATGGGGCAACCCTGACGCAGCCATGCCGCGTGAATGAAGAAGGCCTTCGGGTTGTAAACTGTTGTCGCAAGGGAAGAAGACAGTGACGGTACCTTGTGAGAAAGTCACGGCTAACTACGCCAGCAGCCGCGGTAATACGTAGGGAGCAAGCGTTATCCGGATTTATTGGGCGTAAAGGGCGCGCAGGCGGACTGTCAAGTCAGTCGTGAAATACCGGGCTTAACCCCGGGCTGCGATTGAAACTGACAGCCTTGAGTATCGGAGAGGAAAGCGGAATTCTAGTGTAGCGGTGAAATGCGTAGATATTAGGAGGAACACCAGTGGCGAAGGCGGCTTTCTGGACGACAACTGACGCTGAGGCGCGAAAGTGTGGGGAGCAAACAGGATTAGATACCCTGGTAGTCCACGCCGTAAACGATGGATACTAGGTGTGGGAGGTATTGACCCCTTCCGTGCCGCAGTTAACACAATAAGTATCCCACCTGGGGAGTACGGCCGCAAGGTTGAAACTCAAAGGAATTGACGGGGGCCCGCACAAGCAGTGGAGTATGTGGTTTAATTCGAAGCAACGCGAAGAACCTTACCAGGTCTTGACATCCCTGGAATCGAGTAGAGATACTTGAGTGCCTTCGGGAATCAGGTGACAGGTGGTGCATGGTTGTCGTCAGCTCGTGTCGAGATGTTGGGTTAAGTCCCGCAACGAGCGCAACCCTATTGTCAGTTGCCATCATTTAGTTGGGCACTCTAGCGAGACTGCCGGTAATAAACCGGAGGAAGGTGGGGATGACGTCAAATCATCATGCCCCTTATGACCTGGGCTACACACGTACTACAATGGCCGATAACAAAGTGCAGCGAAACCGTGAGGTGGAGCGAATCACAAAACTCGGTCTCAGTTCGGATTGCAGGCTGCAACCCGCCTGCATGAAGTCGGAATTGCTAGTAATCGCGGATCAGAATGCCGCGGTGAATACGTTCCCGGCCTTGTACACACCGCCCGTCACACCATGAGAGTCGATAACACCCGAAGCCTGTGAGCTAACCGTAAGGAGGCAGCAGTCGAAGGTGGGTTGATGATTGGGGTGAAGTCGTAACAAGGTAGCCGTATCGGAAGGTGCGGCTGGATCACCTCCTTCTAAGGAGAACCGATTGAGCGAATAGCTTAGTCAAAATTCCTAAGGTCGAACGATAGAAATATCGTCAGAGACAGAAAACTGTGCTATTTATCTTTGAGTGGACACGTTATTTTGCGAAGCAAAAACGTGAAGCGCTTTGAAAATTTTAATTTTCGAAGGCTCAGCGGTAGCTGACATCCCTGATATGTAAGGAATGAGCTTTACGCTTTAAAATGTAGAATAATATGAACATTCATAACGAAATATTGATATAAGTGGGAAAAGGAAACTGAACCCAATAGAAACCCTGCATGGGCCTATAGCTCAGCTGGTTAGAGCGCACGCCTGATAAGCGTGAGGTCGGTGGTTCGAGTCCACTTAGGCTCACCACTAGCATTGCGTAGCAATGCGAAACATCGTATGAGCGTGCCAGTGTGAAATCGTGAAGCGAAGCGGAGCGATAGGCAACAAAGTTGCCGTAACAAGGAGGCACATAGGCGAATATGATGCCAACCGTAGGTTGGACAGTCATGACATACGAAAAATTACCAAAGACTTGATATTAGTTAATAACGAAGTATCAACTAAATTTGGGGTGTAGCTCAGTTGGGAGAGCACCTGCCTTGCAAGCAGGGGGTCAGGAGTTCGAATCTCCTCGTCTCCACCAATTCAAACAATTTCACGCACATTTCGCATTTTTCTCAGTCTTGCGTACCGATGTACGCGACGACGCCGAAGAAAAAGCGAACTGCACGCAAACTTGTTTGAATTTAAAATCAATATAAAAGATTGTACCTTGAAAACTAAACAATGTAACAAACGATGATAGAGAGAAACGAGGAAATGACATAGTAATGTCAAACCCCGATAACTAAATTAGTTATCAAACTAATGTGGAAAGGTTTTTCGATATACGAGAGTATATGGGTAAAAACTTCAATTTCAAACAAATCTCTAATTCTTATGTAATTCAAGAACCAAACCAAGTTGGTCAAGCTATAAAGAGCGTAGGAGAATGACTTGGCATCAGGAGCCGAAGAAGGACGTGACAAGCTGCGAAAAGCTGCGGTTAGGAGCAAATATCCATAGACCCGCAGATATCCGAATGGGGAAACCCGGTACGGCAATACCGTATCACTGCATGGTAAATACATAGCCATGTGGAGGAAACCCTCTGAACTGAAACATCTAAGTAGGAGGAGGAAGAGAAAGAAACATCGATTTCCTAAGTAGCGGCGAGCGAAAGGGAAAGAGGCCAAACCAGAGATAGCAATATCTTTGGGGTTGCGGACTGCGTAATTGATTCAATATTTTTAGCAGAAGTGTATGGGAAGACACACCATAGTAGGTAATAGTCCTGTAAGCGAAAAGGATATTGAAGGCAGGATCCAGAGTACCACCGGACACGAGGAACCCGGTGGGAAGCCGGGGACCACCCCAAGCCTAAATACTACCTGATGACCGATAGTGAAAAGTACAGTGATGGAAAGTTGAAAAGAACCCCGGAAGGGAGTGAAAAGAATCTGAAACCCTATGTTTACAAGCTGCTAAAGCACCATATGAGTGCGATAGCGTACTTTTGTAGAACGGTCCGGCGAGTGTATGTTGCAAGCGAGGTTAAGGTGTTAAGCACTGAAGCCGAAGGGAGACCGAGTGTGAATAGCGCGTACAGTTTGCAGTATACGACCCGAAACCGGGCGACCTATCCATGAGCAGGTTGAAGCGAAAGTAAAATTTCGTGGAGGACCGAACCCACGTCTGTTGAAAAGGCGGGATGAGCTGTGGTTAGCGGTGAAATTCCAATCGAACACGGATATAGCTGGTTCTCTCCGAAATAGCTTTAGGGCTAGCCTCAGGATAGTTTAGCGGAGGTAAAGCACTGAATGGTCTAGGGGCTTCGCGGGTTACCAAAGCCTATCAAACTCTGAATGCCGCATAAATGTTTCCTGGGAGTCAGACTGTGGGTGATAAGACTCATAGTCAAAAGGGCAACAGCCCAGATCGTCAGCTAAGGTCCCTAAATGACGTTAAGTGGAAAAGGATGTGCAGTTGCGTAGACAACTAGGACGTTGGCTTAGAAGCAGCCATTCATTCAAAGAGTGCGTAATAGCTCACTAGTCGAGTGGCTCTGCGCAGAAAATGTACCGGGGCTAAAATTCATACCGAAGCTTAGGAATGATAGTAATATTGTTGGTAGATGAGCGTTGTGTAAGTCTGCGAAGCTACACCGAAAGGAGTAGTGGAGATATCACAAGTGAGAATGCCGGAATAAGTAGCGAGAATTATGTGAGAATCATAATGGCCGAAAATCTAAGGTTTCTTGGGGAAGGTTCGTCCGCCCAAGGTTAGTCGGGAGCTAAGCTCAGGCCGAAAGGCGTAGTCGATGCACATACGGTAAAGATTCCGTAGCCACCGAAGTCGTTAAATACAGGGACACAGGAACATAGCCTAACCCCACCGTTGGTTGAGTGGGGCGTAAGGGAGCGAAATTTAGTAGCGAAGTAGCTGATTTCACACTGTCGAGAAAAGCTGTATGGATTGACAAGGTGCCCGTACCGCAAACCGACACAGGTAGGTGAGGAGAGTATCCTAAGACCAGCGGGAGAAGTGTTGTTAAGGAACTCGGCAAATTGGCCCCGTAACTTCGGGATAAGGGGCGCCTGCGAGAGCAGGCCGCAGTGAAAAGGCCCAAGCGACTGTTTAGCAAAACACAGCTCTCTGCTAAATCGAAAGATGATGTATATGGGCTGACGCTCGCCCGGTGCTGGAAGGTTAAGGAAGTGTTAGAGTAATCGAAGCAGTGAACTTAAGCCCCAGTAAACGGCGGCCGTAACTATAACGGTCCTAAGGTAGCGAAATTCCTTGTCGGGTAAGTTCTGACCCGCACGAATGGCGTAACGACTTGAGAGCTGTCTCAACAACATACCCGGCGAAATTGAAGTACTGGTAAAGATGCCAGTTACCCGTGATAAGACGGAAAGACCCCATGGAGCTTCACTGTAGCTTGATATTGGATCTCGGTATTCCATGTACAGGATAGGTGGGAGACAGAGAACTAATGCCGCCAGGTGTTAGGAGTCGATGTTGGGATACCACTCTTGTAATATGAAGGTTCTAACCTGCACCCGTGAATCCGGGTGGGGACACTGTCAGGTGGGCAGTTTGACTGGGGCGGTCGCCTCCTAAAAAGTAACGGAGGCGCTCAAAGGTTTCCTCAGCACGGTCGGAAATCGTGCAACGAGTGCAAACGCATAAACCAGCCTAACTGCGAGACCGACAAGTCGAGCAGTAACGAAAGTTGGAGTTAGTGATCCGGCGGTATGTGAATGGAAATGCCGTCGCTCAACGGATAAAAGCTACCCTGGGGATAACAGGCTGATCGTCCCCCAAGAGTCCACATCGACGGGGAGGTTTGGCACCTCGATGTCGGCTCATCACATCCTGGGGCTGTAGTAGGTCCCAAGGGTTGGGCTGTTCGCCCATTAAAGCGGTACGCGAGCTGGGTTCAGAACGTCGCGAGACAGTTCGGTCCCTATCTATCACGGGCGTAGGAAATTTGAGAAGACCTGTCCTTAGTACGAGAGGACCGGGATGGACTTACCGCTGGTGTACCAGTTGTTCTGCCAGGAGCATAGCTGGGTAGCTACGTGTGGACGGGATAAACGCTGAAAGCATCTAAGCGTGAAGCCCCTTCGAGATAAGATTTCCATAGCGTAGGCTAGTAAGATCCCATGAAGACTACCTGGTTGATAGGTCGAAGGTGTAAGTGCAGTAATGTATTGAGCGGACTGATACTAATAGGCCGAGGGCTTGACCAAAGCATTGTGAAACAATGCGGATATATACGACAGCAAGTGAGCAGAAGCAATTCAAAGAATTGCGAGGAGCGAGCGGTTGCCGAAGGCAATGCGAAATATACAGGCGGTAGCCTGAACACCGCAAAGTCAGTCAATGTTTGATGTATCGCTACATCAAAGGTTAGGAACGAGAAAGATAAGAAATTAGAGAAAACGCATTGTGAAGTTATGTTGTTTAGTTTTGAGGGTATGACCTCAAAAGAGAAGATCCGGTGACGATAGCAAGGAGGAACCACCTGTTCCCATACCGAACACAGAAGTTAAGCTCTTTAGCGGCGATGGTACTTGGTGGGCGACCGCCTGGGAGAGTAGAAAGTTGCCGGAACGAAGAATGCTGAAGATAACGACAAAGTCGTTATCTTTGGTGTTTAAAGAAAAGTTAGCGAAGGCTAAAGAGATATTCCTCTATAGCTCAGTTGGTAGAGCGCATGACTGTTAATCATGATGTCGCTGGTTCGAGCCCAGCTGGAGGAGTTATTGAAAACCAGAATAAGTTATTATTTATTCTGATTTTCACTATAGGCCGTTGGTCAAGGGGTTAAGACACCGCCCTTTCACGGCGGTATCAGGGGTTCGATTCCCGGACGGGTCACCAACATTTTAAAAGCCTTTCTTGTAAAGGCTTTTTGTGTTATTTTTATATTAGTTGCTCTTTTATTAAGTAGATAATTGTTGAACATATATGCTGATAATTGTCCTTCCCTCAGTGTTATATTTATCAATTTTCAGCAAGAGTATCAAAACCTGATAAGGATAATTTGCTAAATTTAGCTGTATCATTTAAACATTTGTTTATTGACAATATAGAACTTAACCAATTTGACAATCCGTCATTTATAGGCTTGAATATCACACTGCTTATTAATCTGTATTGTGGAGTACAAATAATAATTGTTAAATATTGACGAATTTATAAATTGGGTGTATAATTACTATATAAATAAAGACAGGAGGTCATTAAAATGCAAGTTTGTCCTAAATGTGGATATGTTACAATGGACAACAATGATAAATATTGTCCAAATTGTATCTATAAAGCCGAATATGAAAATGTCGATGATATTAGCAAAGGATTAAAAGAAATGTATGAAGAAGATTATGAAGATCAACTACTATTTGAATCATTTGGTATCAAACGTGACAACTCATATGTTCCTAAAACCAGTGAAGAACAACTTGCCGAAGAACGTGCCGAACGCCTAGCCAGAGAACATGAATACGAAAAACAACACCCAAATGCCGTCCGTTGCCCAAATGCGGTTCATATTCAGTTGCAACAACGAATAGGGATATAGTCTACTCACTGGATTTATAGGCTCAGGTAGTCCCACGAAATGTATGCCAAAAGTGCGGTCATAAGTGGAAACCAGGGAAGTAAGAGTAATACCATAGGAGATGATAAAATGGAATTTAAAAATGTCCTAATTGTGGATTAGTGTATAATGAAAGGGATACATATTATTGCGTAAAATGCAATATTAGATTAAAACCTGCAAGTGAAGTAACAAATGTTACAAACCCAGAATTGTCAGATGTATCAGATAGAATAATCGGAACTGTCTCCGTCGGCGGAAATAGCCCTAAATGTCCAACTTGTGGTTCAACAAACGTCAACCAATAGGAGCGGGTGAGAAAGTAATATCTGGTGCATTGTTTGGTTTATTTAGCACTAAAATAAGAAAGAGTTACAAGTGTAATAATTGTAAGTATATGTGGTAAAATGAAATATAAAAGGCGTATCAAGATAATGATACGCCTTTGCATTACCCACGTTTACGTGTCAATTCGATTGCTTCTTTACCTGTCATATGTTCTATCTTGATTTCAATACAGGACAGGGCATTCCACTCACGTTTAATTTCCTTTTCCACTGCGGTCACATCATTATTATACTTCAAACCAAAACTTTGCCGCGTGAAAAATTTCTTTATCTGTATTTAAAATGCTTGCTTTACCGAACAAAATAACGCTTTTAAAATAAGTTGTAAGTTCTTCTTCAACAACATCGTCTTTATCAACAACGCAAAGCGACACTTTATTACACTTGTTTATAGCGTCGATTTTATGACCGTTTTGCACTGTGGAAATATATTTTATCATTTGCATATACAAAATTAATCGGCACGGTATAAGGATATCCATTATCACCGACAACACCAAGTACGGCTGTTTTAGCAGTTTGTAATATATCAATACATTCTTCTTTACTCAATTCCTGTTTTTTCTACGCATTTCTCTAAACATTTCATTCACCTTTCAAAATTATACAATTAAAAATAAGTACACTCGTTATACATCTTCTAAGACCTGACGATGTGTAACGAGGTGCTGATTTATTCTACCCGGTGGCAGACTTATTATATTTTTAGAATTATACCACAGTAATTTTTGTGTCAACAAGACTGTTAAAAAGTATGAAGAATAGTTTAAAATTTGAATAAACTATGAATATTTCGTTGATTTTTAAATTTTTTATGATAGAATGTAATCTACAAAACAAAAAAATTAATGAAAATTTACCATGGAAAAACTTTTCAAACTAAAGGAACACGGTACAGATGTCAAAACTGAGATTATTGCCGGTATTACAACATTTCTTGCAATGGCATATATTCTTGCCGTAAACCCATCATATTTGGGTGGAATTGACGGAATGTCAGCCGGAGCGGTATTCTCGGCAACTGCAATTTCAGCAGGTATAGCTACATTATGTATGGCGTTCTTCAAACTATCCTGTTGCTCTTGCATCAGGTATGGGACTAAATGCATTCTTTGCATTTACAGTATGCGGTGCTATGGGTTACAGCTATAAAGTTGCATTGACCGCAGTATTTATTGAAGGTATCATATTTATGTTGCTTTCACTATTCAAATTCAGAGGCTCTTGTAAACAAGATTCCTTCAAACCTTAAATTTGCTATCACAGCAGGTATCGGTCTGTTTATTGCTATCATAGCATTGCTTAACGCAAACGTTGTTGTAGCAAGTGAATCAACAACTGTTGCACTTGGTGAACTTTCTGCACCGACTGTTGTACTTTCGCTTGTAGGCTTGCTTATAATCGGCGCTTTACAGCATTACAAAGTTCCGGGCGGAATACTTTTAGGTATACTTATAACTTGGGTTCTTGGCATTATAGCACAGCTTGTAGGTTGGTATGTGCCAAATCCTGAGTAGGCGTATATTCAGTTATTCCTCAATTCTCACTAAGTTCTTTTGAGGCTCCGAAGATGTTCCAATTTGACTTTGGATTTATAGCAAAGAATGTTCCTGCATTTATACTTATCGTATTCACATTCTTGTACACAGATATTTTTGATACAGTAGGTACACTTATAGGTGTAGCGGAAAAGGAAAGCTTCTTGATAAAGACGGCTCACTTCCAAACGCAACAGGCGCTCTTATGGCTGACGCTGTAGGTACTGTTGTAGGTGCTTGCTTCGGTACATCAACTGTTACAAGCTACGTTGAATCAAGTGCAGGTGTTGCGGCAGGCGGCAGAACGGGTCTTACAGCAGTTACAACTGCAGTATTGTTCTTCATATCATTGATATTCGCACCAATCTTACATCAATCCTTCATTCGCAACAACTCCTGCTATGCTTTATGTTGGCTTGTTGATGCTTTCATCAATCAGACAAGTTAAGTTTGACGGTGATATTGCCGATGCAATCGGTGCATTCTTGGCAATCATTATGATGCCGCTTACTTATTCAATCGCTAACGGTATTATGTTCGGTATCGTATCATGGGTAATACTAAAGCTTGTTACAGGTAAGGCAAAGGACATCAGCGCTGTTATGTGGATTTCAGTTGTATTATTTGCAATCTACATCGGTCTAAAAGCAGCAGGCTTGGCTTAAGACACTTTGTTAATTTAAGAACACTCAAATTTTGAGTGTTCTTTTTATTAATTAATTGCAAAAATATTCAGTGTGTGGTATAATATAAATCACAAATTAATGAGTAAACGGAGAAAACAATGACGTATTTTCTTAAAGAAGATTATGAAATATATGATTCATTGCCGTGCAGTGCGGTGGTGTTTTCTGTTGATGATAATTACAAAATATATTACACCAATGACACATACAACAACGAAAATTTTAATCAAGATAATATTAGTTGAAGAAGAATGTCGCAAATTATTTGACGATACAATCCGAAGTGCCGACACCCCAAGCGACTGTATTTCAAAAGCAAAAACTTGAGCGGTGACAGTATATATATTTGTATGTTTGCCGTAAAGTTTGATGATAAGCACATATTTGCATTGTTGTTTGACGACTCTGAAAACAAGAAGAAATTTCTGGAGCTTGAAAATCAATGTTCAAAGTATATCATCGCATTAAGTGCGACAAATGAGTACTTTTGAATATGATTCTCAAAAAAGATACAAACACGATATTTTATATGTCGTCTATCGACAATGAAATGTTGGAACGTCCTGTTCAGAATTTTATGAAAAATCTTGATAATAATACGTATATGTTTCAGGAAGATACAATACTGCTCAAGTCTTTAAAAGGAGCCCCGTAAAAGGCGAATTGACGATTGACGCACGTATGCGTATGAATGACTCAGAGCCGTTTGAATGGTACAGACTTGTATTGAAACCGTCCGAGAAAACGAACACATATATCGGCTGTGCACGAAACATAAACGAAACAAAGAAAAGGAAGAACAGCTGAAATTAAAAGCACATATAGATCCGCTTTCAAAAGTGCTTAACAGAGAAACGGCAATCGAGAAAATTCGAGAGAGATTGAAAACTCAAAAATGAACGAAGAATGTGCATTTATCGTTCTTGATATAGATAATTTTAAAACATAAACGATACATTCGGTCATTTGTAATGGTGACGCGGTTATCGCGATGGTTGCGGAAGTATAAAGAGTACGCTTGACAGAGAGGATATAATCGGTCGTTTTGGTGATGATGCTTGTTTATATAGATAACACAAAACCGGAAAAGTTGGAGAGAAAACTTTGAAAAATAACGTCTTGCCATACTAAAATGCGTATAGATAAAATGACGAAAA
>SCPP01000003.1_pt1 | contig 36300 bp, 39 predicted proteins | sample 6106811 | NCBI WGS metagenome assembly SCPP01 (sample SAMN10720449, study PRJNA508395) | human gut metagenome | isolation source: Participant 2 stool, 15 month | host: Homo sapiens | collected 2018
TGGGATGTGGTCGCTTTTATACTCGTGGAAGTTCATCATCCTCATGGCTATCGGAGAGCCATGGCCAGTTTCATTGTCATAGCTTTGATACATGGCAACGGTATTGGAGAAGCCATCGAACTTGGTGATGTCACCGCTCGTTCCGTTCTCCATTCCTATGGAGTCACAGAACATGCCGCTTGTTTCCTCCAGGTTTACCGCCAACACAGGATGATCTTTCGTCTTTTCGGCAAAGACTACTCCCACGGCTTTGCGCTTGCTTTGGTTGAAATAGGTTGCCGTGTCCATGCAGGTATGGTCATCGCAAAGGACATATCCTATATGCAAGTCCGGGTCGTATGGCTCATGATTGTCGCAGGAGGTCATGAAGGATGCCATCATAAGCATCCCCATGACAAAAGTTGTTATCTTTGTTTTCATTTTACACCTTATTATATTATAGGGGAACTTTCACGCCAAAGGATGCTCCTGTTCTGAACGTGTCCTTTCCTCTGATTACTACATCTTCCTTCACCTGGAAGAACAGGCTCCAACCGTTGTAGAGGTTATAGGTATGCTCGTAACCTACATGTCCTGCGGTTATCACTTTGTCCAGGTCGCTGCCACAGCTAACACCTATTCTTACACTTCCGTGGTGGTTTCTGCCTCTTGTAACACATGGCTTGTAGGCTGCACCCACAGTCCATGTGTTATAGTTGTGCCAGAAGGAGTCGCTTGTGACATGTCCTGCCTCCTCGTCTTTCTTGTATTTCAAGTAGGCTGTGGCGAAATATTCCCAGGCGTTGTGATACTCGGTTTCGTGCTCGTAGGCGAGGGTGGCCTCTACTCCTTGCGGATAGCTGCCGCCAACGCCTACCATGATATGGTTGCCGTGACTCTGGGCGAATGCGCTTGCTGTCAGTAGTATGGCGAATATCGTTGAAAGTATTCTTCTCATATCTGTCTTTTTATTGTTCACGTAAAAGAAGGGTGTCGAAGGCATCGGCAGCCAATACATCCTCGTAATTGAGGTTCATGGAGATTGTTCTTCCGGAAATCTGCTTTTCGCTGAGTTCGATGGATAGTACCTTGTCGTTAGGAAAGTCATTTTCTTCAGGACAATGATGTTTCTGTAGCCTTTCTTGAATCTTACGGAACGATCCAATACCAGGGCTGGCTTCAGCTCGATGGTCTGCACATTGGTGGCTTTCTGCTGCTTCTTGTCCTGCAGCTTTACCCTTAGCTCGTCGATATCAAACGGAAGGTTGGTCTTGTTGTCCACGGAGAAGTCTATGAAGAAGTATTCTCCTACCACATAGATGTTGTTCAGACGCATGGTCATCTTGTTCTGGGTGGTGAATGTGCTTCTATATCGGGCAGGGGTTCCACACCTTCATGGCGTAACTCACCATGTCCACCGTTGACATGCTTACATCTGGGTTATGGAAGGCATTGCGCTCCACTAGCTCAACTTCCTTGTCAGTCACTGCCTCTTCCAGCTTGCTTGTGTATATCAAGGCATATTGCACTCGATAGCGTTCTGTGATGATGGTGACAACTCCCATCACCTCGCCGTCTTTGTGGTTGCCTGTCTTTGGCTTCAAGCGGATGACATTTTCCAATGGCTTGTCGCCAGCGATGCTGTCTGTGGATATATCTACCAAGCGAATAGGCTCTGATGCCGTGATGATGGATGAAACATTCTCGTTGATAGTGAGCTGCTCCATGTCGTTATATCCTTTCTGAGCGAATGCTCCAAGTGTGGCTCTAAGCACACCGCAAGGAGTGATAGGAACTTCTTTCTTATTTCTTTCATTTCTATCTGATTAATAATTGTTTCTATTTCTGTTGCTTCTTTCCTTCTGACTGCCGTCAACAAGGTAAACTCGTGTGCCGTACTTCAGGCGGACACGGTTCTTCTTGGCTGCTGTTCCCAAGGCGTTCATCACTCGTTGTGAGGCATTTTGCGCTGCTTGGGTCGCCCATCCCTTGATGCCGCTGCTGCTGGTCGTGGTGTTGTCCATGATGTTGCCGCCTTGCATGGCACTGCTTGCGACTTCCTTGGTGGTTTCCCTGAAACTGCTCAGAGGTACATACAGGCCTTGCATGCCGTCCGTGTCATAGATGGATAGGCTTACCTTGATGATGTCATCGTCATAGAAGATGCTTTCTACCTTTCCTTGGACTCTTTGCTTGCCGAAGCCACTCATGGTGGCATATAGGTAGGTGCCTTTCTTGATGGTCTCGTCGCCTATCTCTATGTCATCCAACAGGCGGAGACGGACCCTGCTGCCGTCAACGGCCTTTACGTTCTCGTCGATGATGGCCATGATGAGCTTGTCTTTTTCCTTGTCCTTGCCTACGGTGTTGAAGTAGTCGGAGACTTCCTTGGTCTTCTTTGTCACCTTTTCTGGTTGCTCTCCATCTTGCTGTACGCCTCCTTGGTACTGATGGTTGCCGTTAGCGGTATTTGGAGCGTTGTAAGAATTGTCGGTGTCATTGTTCATGGCTCCAGGAATACCGCTGTTCGTGGTGTTTCCTGTTGTGGTTGAAGAGGAAGGAAGAGGACGAGTTTTCTTCATTGTCTGCCAGATAGTTGTCGCCACCTCCCAGGTTGCGGTTCATTTCTTCCCAGTTGCGTTGGCGACGGCGACGTTGCGCCTTGGCTATCTCGGAGCTGCTTATCGGGTCAACAAAGTCGTCATTGTTGGATTGGCTGCGATTTTGTCTCACTCGCTCTTGCATCTCTTGGAGCTTGCGCTTCTCCTCGGCTTGCTGTTGCTTGACCTTCTTGGCTTCCTCTTCGTTATACTTTGACTCGTAATCCTGTTTCTTGTTTACGGAGTCGTTGTCGTTCTTTACGTTTTGGACTCCCGAAGAGGTCGGAAATCTTTCCGTATTCCCTTTGGGTGTTGTCCATTTTGTCGCCTAGGACGCTGTCGGTGTAGGCTTCCGGTAACTCGCTCGACAAATAGTCGGTGGTCTTCAGCTTGCTGTTGCCTGGCCCTGATGTTTCGACGTTGAATGTGTCTATCAAGAAGTAGCCTGTGAACAACAGCGGTATGTATATGATGGCTGGTATCATATACTTGGGCTGCTTGAAGTTGATTTTCTTTATATCCATCTTTATTGTGCTTTGTGTGAATTACGTTGCTCCTGAAGGGCTTTCTCTACTCGCTCCACTGCCGTGTGGCGTTTTTGCTCCTTGCTCGCATTGTAATATCTTATCATGTTGATGACATTCCAGGCGAACAGGGAGATTACCAAGCCGAACACGATGCCCAGAAAGGCCTTTCTGTGGTCGTTTGCCCATTCTTGGATTTTCAAAAACAGTATGTTGAGCTTGGTCTTCTCAGCGAACTTTTGCCCTGCTCTCACCTCTCGCTCGTATTGCTCTCGATACTGGGGATCGTTCTTGTCGGGCATCTTCTCGCCCATGAGTACTTTCTTTATGTCCATTGTTGCTTGATTTAATAGTCTGACTTCTTGGTTTCCTCCAAGTCTTGGTTCTTCAGTGTTCGCCAGTTGGTGATGAGGATTCCGTGAGGGTTGTTCTCTGTTCTCGGCACTCTTCTGAGCTTGCCGGCGGTTACTAACTGACGCATCAGGATGCTTGTCCTTCGCTCGATGCGCTGTCTGCCGTAGTAGGTGAAGGTGAGGGAATCGGTGTTGAGCTTGATGCTGTCACAATAGATACTGCAGATGGTGCTCGTACCTATTATATTATTATAGAAGCCTTTTTCCTTCAGGGCGTTGTACTGGGCTAGTCCTGTCTCGTCCACCAGATACATGGCTTTCTTCATGGTGTATTGGATATACTTGTCATCAGGTGCCAACGTGAAGAAGAACTGATGGAACATCTCGATGTCGCTCTTGGCTTCCACATCGAAGGTTTCTTCTTGGGTGGTCTGCTTCACCAGGATAGGAACGGTTCCGTCCAATACGTAAACTTTCTTGTGGGCTTCGTCCACCATGCCCTTGGCGATGATGATGCTGCCTAGGCTCACAATGACGCAGCCTACCAGAAATAGGCTGCTCACTATCATTACGAGCTTGATTTTATTCTCTACATTCTTTAATACTGCCATATTGTTGTATTTTTATCTATTCTTTATATTCTCATCACTGAAGCCGCACTTGCCTTCACAGAGGATGCTACTCCCTCGCCGAAGTTTCGGGTGGAGAATGCGGTGTCGCCCTCTGGTATCATCCACGCTGCCAAGTCTGGAACTAGGTTCAAGCACTTCAAGGCTACTACGGATGCTGCCAATAGGTAGCCGCAGGTCATGAAGGCGTTCTGGATGTAGGCAGCCATGGCTCCCTCGCCTTGGGTGATAGCAGTAAGGTTCTCTACTTGAACACTTAGTACGATGTCGAAAAGTAACAATACATAGAAACCAACGAAGTATAACATCGCTCCGTAGAAGTGTACCGTGAGATACCTCGTTATCCACTTAGCCCAGGCTCCTTCCCATTTTGGTAGGACGCTGAATGCCCATTGAATCGGTCCGAATATCGTGAGCATTCCTAACAGTATCTGCTGACAGAAAATCGTGCTCCACCAACCAATTCGGTAGATGACCAAGGCAAAGAACATGACTACTTTGTCCAGACCTATCATTAAACCTGCAAAGGTGGATTTGCCATTTGCTTCAACCGCATCTTGTAATCCTTCTGATGTTGATTGTGTGCCAGAGGCTTCTGATACTGTTGAAAGTGCTTTCTCTTCCTTTACACCAATATATCCTGCTTCAACTTTCTTGTTGATTTTACCTGCTAAGGAATCTCTAGCTTGAATAAGAGGCATAAGTTCATTGTATTTGTCGCTTACTTGCGTAGCTTCGGCTTCATATAAGTCATGTGTATAGCTGCCTATGCAGTTTGGAATGTAAGCCAAAGCATCAAGGATGCAAGCGTTGCTGGCACCTTTGAATCCACTCATGCTTGGTGGGTACCAAAAGCACATCACGATGGCAATGCCTAACACCTTCATTATCTTGAAGACATCTATAGGTTCATTCTTCACCATCATCTTGTAGGCCATGCCTCCAGCCACGATGATAGAGAACAATGCTCCCAAAGCCATGCTCATCTGCAAAATCCACCAAAAAGGACCTTGCGAACCGATAAAATCGCTGTTGCATAAAAACTCGTTTGTTTGAAAAACGACATTATCAATGTCTTCCTCAAACAAATCAACACCTATGGTTTGCGAAAGATCGCTAACCATGTCTTTTATTCCATCCATCGTATCATTACTGGATGAAGCATCTAAGAATAATGTACTAAATGCCATTTTTATATCAATTTTAAAATTTTCGCACAAAAGTAATGGAAAAACATGAAAATGGCCGCATAAACACGATATACCTTTTATTTAACATATTCTTTTCTAAGGATTATCGTGTAAACGATTATAAATGAGGCTGCTCGCCCCCTTTAACCCCTCGGTGTTAATGCAAGGGTATAGATTATTGAGGTGAATATACAACAAAGCCCCTTGCTAACGCAAGAGGCTTATGATTATTTGAATAAAGAATCTATTTCTTCGCTGCTTTTTGTTTTATTGAGAAGTTCTTGTCTTGCTGTTTCTAAATTTAAAGCATCTTTGAGGCTTTGTAACTCTTTCGATGAGTAAAACTGAAATATTACGAGATTTTCAGTGACTTGTTCTTTTATAGGATAGGATGTCCAAAATCCTTGGTTGTACCCCTTTGTTCTTTCAAAGTTAAATCCTTTCCAACCAAAGAAGACACAGCAATTCCCCTTGGTATCAACTTGAAAATAAGGTGTACAATCATCTATATATGGAACTTCGTTTTTTTGATAGTATTTAATATTATTTTTGTGGAGAGTTAAAGACAATATAGGGACATTGCTAAAGTTACCAATTTGTTTTTTATAGTTAACAACCTTGTTGTTTTTTGCTATGGCACTCCATTCATCATATTTTGTTTGAAGTGTATCTATTAGATTTTTGAAATCATTTATTCTTTGTTCTGGAGTTTTATATTTATGATACATGTTTGGGGCACCTGAAATGCTTGCCAAAATAAATGAACCTTTTCCTTTATTATTGAAAGCCATGTTTAAACCTGTAACCTTTCCTTGTTCGAAAAATAAGGAAAGATTGCATGTATCAAGTTTTTCGCCGAAACCAGTCATGATAAAAGTTCTATTAACCGTCCCAGTCTGTGCCATCACATTTAGCATTCCTATCAAACTAAGGAATACTACTGCTATTGTTTTCTTTGCTATGCTATAATTGTTGTAATTTCTGTTACTCATATCATTTACTCTTTGGTTTGACATTATTGCCGTTTTACCTATTTTTGGCTGTAAAGGTACAGCTTTTTCTTGAATTGAGCAACATTATTAACTAAAAGTTTAGTTTTCACATATATTTTATTGTACTTTTGAGTAAAACGACTGATTTATATCCTTATTTTTCTGTTTCTTTATTGTATTATTGCCTTATTGGCTTATTTTCTTATATAATTATATTGGTTCTTCTCAAATTTTAGTACAAAGCCCCATATTTTATATGAAGGAGCAATATTTTTGAGAAAGTTTAATATAAAAAATTAGCGATTGTCTCCAAAAATATGTAAGTTTAAAGTGATCATAAAATATGACTTACAATGGATACAATCGCTAACAGATGCAAAATTATAAAAAAGATAAGAAACAACCAAATAAAATCCGATATAAATGCTTCTACGGTCGGAGAAAAACTTCTTATGGACATTTTTCCTGCCATAGATGGCTTTTTTATCGCAAGTTGTGACTTCTCTTCCACGGAACTCAAAATGGTTCTCGTGAGTACGGCTACCCATGCCTTCTGCGACCGTTGTGGCAAGAAAACCACTCATACCCGTGGCTGGCAAAAGAGAACGGTCACGATGTGTCCTTTAGGGTGTAAACGGTTTGTTCTCACCCTTTACATGCGCCGTTTTTACTGCCAGTCTGATAAACATATATTTGTAGAGCAACAGACGAAGTGGCTAAACAAATATGCAAGATTCAGTGTAAGATGCATAGAGTTGATGAACCTGCTTCATATACATATGTCATCTGTGTCGACCTCAAAGGTCATGAGAAAGATGGGAATCACTTGCTGTCCAAATACTTGCATAAATCATTTGAAAAAGATCCAAAGACTTCCAGACAGGACTGCCAGGAATATAGGCATAGATGACTTTGCCAAGAGAAAGAGACATACCTATGGCAGTGTTATCGTAGACCATGACACAGGCGAGATTTTGGAACTGATAGACTCTAGAGATTCTTCGATTGTGGCAAATGTCTTGAAACAATACAAGAAAGTCAATACTATCACTCGTGATAGGGGACGATGCTTCATTAAGGCTATCAAGCAAGGAGCCCCATCAGCACATGCTATCACAGACAAATTCCATGTCATTGAAGACTTGACGAGCGCAGTCTTTCCAAAGATTCTGCAGGAGTTTTTGCATAAGAGAATGGAGTTGCTGACTCAAGGTCTAGTTGGTCCCATTAAGCCACAAATAAGTAGAGGTTGGCTTTATAACAGCATATATGCAGTCTTGGAATCGATGTGCAAGGATGCAAGAAGAATCAAGAAAATGACTGAATGGAACACTTTCATGGATCTTTATGCAAGGCAAGGACTGACTTTGAGTGAAATCCATGACAAAACAGGGTTTGATGGATTTAAGATGGGAAAGCTAAGGAACACCAAATATGAGGACTTGCTCAACCCAACGCAACTAAGGGCTTACAAAGCCATAGAATCTATTACAAATAGGATTCTCTGTAAAAAGTCATTGGATTACTCTGTGGTTACCAAGGGTTACATTCTACAGAGAAGAAAGAAATACTGAAAAGACTTCTTTTCTACTGAGAGGAAAATGGAAGGAAGACTGGAAGGCATACGATGATGCCTACAAGGCATTTCTTGCAAAGGCAACTATCAGGAACGAAGAGTATGACCTTTGGAATTCAATAGTTCACTTCAACAGGAAAACCAAGACGGAGACTGTCAGATTGTTTCTGCAGGACTCGCATGTTACCGATTTAGCCTATTATATAACAACATTTCAAGGCATTTTGAGCGGAGAGGTCAAAATGAACTTGTACAAATGGATTAACATGGTCATAGGATGTGGTAATGAGAAAATGGAAAAGTTTGCCAAAGGACTGATTAAGGACTATTCCGCCATCAATAATTCTATTGCTAGCAAATTGAACAATGGAATCCTTGAAGGTTCGGTCAACAAGATAAAGACCGCAAAGCGAATTATGGGTGGAAGAGCATCGATTTCTCTTTGCAGATAAAGGTCTCCTCAAACTTAGATACATAAATGTACCAAAATTTGAGAAGAACCATTATATTCTTATATTTTTATATGGTTATATAATTACCTCAAATCCGCAACCTATAGGGTTTAGTGGGATTTTGCTTGCAAAACGACGAAATTCATTTTATTGTACATATTTCTTGCACAACAGAAATGTCGCAGACACAAAATCCCTTACCCCATAAAGCGACTTGAGGTAATACGCTGGTTTAACCAGAAAAGCATGGTCTTTAACCAAAGTCTGTCTTGAACAGGTTGGCATAAGCATTGTTGTCTGAGTAAATGTTCAATACATGCCTACGTGATGTCTTAATCCATTTCGCAGGAACAGATATGAACTTGAAAACAAAGGTCTTGATTCTGCTGGTGGCACACAATCCAAATTCATGGGTTTTCAATCTCTGCATAATAGCTTTGTAGAAGTTTCTGATGAGAGCTGTCATAAGCAGGAATACAGTATTCTGTGCCATGAACGATTTTGGCAATCGATTCCAGCCAAAGCCATTGTTCATGTCATCGAAGATGCGTTCCTTGCCACCACGAAGATTGTAGAATTCCACGATGTCTCTTGCACTCGACTTGTAATCGTTAGTCAGTATACATCTGTAGGTATATTCGCCTTCCCAAATGTCAAGGTCTCCCTCTATTCGCCTTTGTCTCTGTATGACAAGACGATACGGTTTTCCTTTCCATTTCTCAACAAGGATAGAATTCAACTCAAACTCAATACCGTTGATTTCAACAGTTTTCCATCCAGTTAAGGCAAACATGGAATCGTAGAAAGAAGAGCATCTGTTGGCACGAATATAAAATGCCTGCAATGAGCCTCTACCATATCTACGATTTCCTCCGAACATGAGCCGCAATCCATGCGGGCACGAGAAATATATATTTCCGAAGCCTCCAATCGCTTGAAGATTCTTTCCAAAGTTTCTTTTGGTTGAAGCGCACGTTTGTGTTGCCGTCTCTATTTTCAATACCAACAATCATGTCGTTAATGACAGCTACACCTGGACTATAGCCCAAGAACTTCTTGTAGGTTGGTTTTGCATCATACTTCTCTGTTTCAATGAACTGATGGTCAAAGTCAAAATCATACTCTTGACCGGATTTCAATTGACCAGTAGCAAGCAGGGCATTGACCAGTAAGCAGTTCATCTTGTCTGCAGTATTGAAATCATAGGATTTGCCAGAAGCAGACTTATAGGTGATGCTCTTAAAAGTCAGTTCTTCGATAGCACGTAATATGGTGTCTGCGCTGCAAGTGCGAAGAGTTGGATGAAGAGACAAATGTTTCATCAGGTGAGTTGTAACATCCTCAATACATGAGCCACCACAAAGATATACGCACATCAGAGAGCGTAGAATCTCGCTATATTGATAACCAAACATAGTGCATCTCAATCCCAAGGTGGAATCTATGGTTTGAGCTAAAAGAGCATCAAATGGCTCCATAATCGAAAAATTCCCCAAAGGAGTGAGTTTCTCAGATTTTATTTGTACTTTTGCCATGTCATTCAGAATTTTGTTTGTTTTTATTTTACAACACTAAGATAAGTGAAATTTCTGACATGGCAAAATCCTGAGCAACTTTTTGTTGCTCAGGTGCTTATAAAAATATTAAATTATAGTGTTGCGGAAATTAGGAATTATGCAAATATAGGTATATTTGTTTGCTTATTTGGAAAAACCATCCACGGCCATGGCGTTCTGCCATCTTCGCATGGCATTGTTTGCTATCACCGTATTGCTTGATTGCCTGTCTATTTTCGTTGCTTTCTGTTGGGCTTGTTTGACAGTCTTTAGACTTTTCCAATATCTTAGTTGCCCTGTGAGGGAGAGGTTGCGCTTCACTATGTCTTGGTAGATGGCCAAATATTCCTTCTTTCGACTGCCTAGGTCTAGATAGGACTTTCTGATGAGCTTGATGGCACAGTCGAGACAATTGTAGATGTCTTTCCAGTTCTTATAGTCATCGCTGCTGCCTCCATAGCTTACTATCTTGTTGATGTTGCTTTCGAAGGTGTTCATCTTGCTCTCTATCTTTCCCTTTTCCATCATCCAGGCGACATCGCCCGCACCTGGCATTCTTGTGGCGATGTTGGTGGCTTCTACCTTCTCTCTTTACCAAGTCGGAATCCACTTTCTCTGCCAAAGGGACTTCCTTATTGGTCAACACTTGATTTTCCAGGCGAAAACTCAACTTGTTGGTGGCTGCTGCTGTTTTTTGGTAACTCTTGTGCATAAGTTGATAGTATTCTCTTGGTTTAAGACTGCCAGCACCAGTTTCCATTACTGTAAACTGATTCATGATGTCATCTTCATGAATATAGGTAACCTCGGCTCCTTGCGCTCTTGATGTCGTGGAGATGAATAACATTGCCACTAATGAAAATAAAATTCTTATATGTTTCATTGATTATTGCTTAATATAATTATATTTTTATATACTTATATGTCTGTTTCTTTATTGTTTTATATAAGCCTATACTTATATATGCCTTTTATCCATTGGAACTAAATGTCTTCTCTTGACCTGCCGCCGAGAATGCCCCCTCCTCCCAATGCCTTATGTTTCTCGGTGGAAGGGTTTTGAAGGTTGTTGTAGGCAATATACTGGGATTTCTTCCATGTGTCGTATGCCTCCAACGCCATCTCCCTGATGGTCTTGGCTCTGAATATCTCTTTCTTCCAGAACCCCAGGCGAATGGTCATATAGCTCCAAAGGGTTAGGTAGGCGTTTCTGACTGATGCGTCTATGGCATCCATGTTCTCATTGATACATTGCAAGCAGAGCATCATGGATTCTGTCTTGCACTCTGCCGTTCCTGTGAGGTAGGCTGACAAATCTATATAGGATTTATAGATGCTGGAAGCGGAACTTTTTATATCCTCTATGGTTTGCTTGCTTGTTGTATAGATGATGGTGTCCGATGACCATACCTTGCCCTTCAAGAGTATCTTTTCCTCATACTCGTTCAGAAGCTGTAGGTAGCTCTTGATGTTGCTACTGCAGCTTTGATAGGTTCTTACTCCATGAAAAGCCGTGGCTGTTCCATTAAGAATGAGGTCGATGATGTCAAAGCAGCGTTTGTATTTGTCAAGTCTCTTGCTGGATTCCTGATATTCCTCGATGCTTTTCTGCGAGCCTTCATGTACCTGTTCTACTCCTAGCTCAGCTATCATTCTTATATCCAAGGCTGTTCTTACAGTCTTGTGGTTGGAAATCATCGCTTCCATGGATGGCATGTCGTTGATGCCAAACTGGGCGTGGCTTTTTGTTGGAAGCCATGCCAGTAATGCCACTATTATATAATAGTACCTATGGTTCTTTTTTCTCATACCGTTCGTTTTTAATTGTTACTTTTTATTTTTTCAATGAGCATATCTGGGGATAGTATGTCTAACTTGGAAAAGGCAAACCACTTTTTACCTAAGTCTTTGATGGAGGCTCCAATGTGATATACATCATCGTCTATACAAAGGAAGCGGTCATGCGACAAACGGAATGTCTCAACATCAATCGGTGCATATTGAGCATTATGGCGGTCTATGTCGAGTTGGAACTGACGGCTTATCAGCTGAGTGTAGATGATTGCAGACACGTTATTATCTCTTTTATCGAGCAATGTCAGTACAGTCTCGTCAACATAGTTGTCGATAAGGACAATACGTTTCTTCGCACTCTTAATCAAGTCGGACACGAAAGTATAGGCATCATAAACTTGCCCATTGTAGAACACACCTTGCTTCGGTTTTGCGTTACCCTCATCCAATCTACGGAACACTTCTTCTATACGCTTGTCGGATTCTTGCAAGTGTTTGTCTGTATCTTGTTGATGCTGTAAAATTTCCAACTGGTGATATTCTATTGTTTCCAAGCGGCTGAACACAGAAGCATTATTCACCATGAAGTGACGCATGGAAACAAAGGCTCGCATGATTTGTATATTGACCTCAATGGCTGTTTTTGAACGGAGAACACTACTAAGCATTGCCACACCTTGTTCAGTGAAAGCATACGGCATATATTTGAGATGTTGACCTTGTTTTTCGTTTAAGGTCACAATTTGTGACCTTAAACATTCTTCCTTTGTCAATTGAAACCGAAAATCATCAGGAAAGCGTTCAACATTGCGTTTAACAGCCTGATTGAGAACTTTAGCTTCTACCCCATATAGCATTGCTAAATCTTTATCAAGCATAACTTGTTGTCCTCTAATAACTTTTATTAGAGACTCTATGTTATCCACGACAACCAACTGATCACGATTTGTGACCAGTTCGCTGTTCTCTATCTTTTCTGTTGTATCTACCATATTTATATTCATTTTCAAAATCACAAATTGTGACCTTAAACGTTTTGTCAGATTTTTTCTTTTGTGTGGATGGGGTATTCTCTTTCTTGTCCTCTACTCCTGCCTGTTTCTTCATTGCCGCCATACTTGCATCTTCCCATCTTGTAAGTGCATACTCGGCGATAGCTCCTCTGGATGCCCTGCTCACTACATCGAATATCTTGTGCTTCAGGAAGTCGAGGATGGTTTCTCTGTCTTGCATCACTTTCTCCAAGATGACAAGCTGTGAGTAGATGGAAGTGAGCTGGTAGTCAACTTCTCTTGCTACATCCAGGCGGTCGCTAGCCCATAGCAGATGGATGCCGTCTTCGTCTTCGTCATCATCAGCTTTTGAAGCATAGTTGTACTTGATGTTGATGCTGCAGTTGGGCATGTCTTCCATCAATTCCTTCAGCTTGGCATTCACCTCGTCGGCTCTTTCTTTCTCGCTCTTGCTCATGTCTAGCTTGATGACTGCCACGACATTGTCGCTGGAATACTCGCTTGTGAGCTTGAAATCCACGGACAATATGGCTCGATGGATTCTGATTCCAAGGAAATACTTTGGCTTCTGTTGCAAGGTGAGGGTGGCTGTATAGGTCACCGTTGACTTCACCGACGGACAATAACCATGTCTTACAAAGATATATTGGCTGCTGCCTTCCACCCAGTTGCCATCGTCTGTCCATTGTAGCTGGTACATGCCTTCCAATTCCTTCATGTTGGATGGTATTCTGTAGGGACCGTCCAAGTTGCCGGCAAGGTCTTCGTAATACTCGTTTACATTGTTGTTCAACTCGTTGAGAAATTTCTGTGTATTGTTGAGCTGTTGCTTCAAGCTTGCCGTCTCATTGGTGATGGAATCATATTGGCTGCGCAAGCCCTTCACCTTGTCCTGGTTGCCCAACGACTGGGCTTGCTGAATTTGCTTTATTAGCTCTTGCTGCTTCTTGTCGTTGCTGGAAATCTGTTGCTTCAAGGTGGAAATCTGTGCCTCATACTCCTTTTGCTTGGTGAGAAGGTCATCCACATTGTTATTTTCTGAGTCTGGAGTGCTGCGCATGGCAAACTCCTTTGACTTCTCATTGAGGGAACTGCCTTGCTTGCCGTTCTCCTTCCAGTTGAAGCTGCCTTCTCCTAGGGATGCTCCTCCGTCACAGGTGGCTGTGAAACTTACGGAGTTGCAGCCTTCCATCTTCTTCTCATCGGCCATGGCATAGTATCTTGGTGGGTCGGAGCACAGCTTATAGGAGAGGGTGCTGCCTTCCTTGTCGGCCTCTTGGTCTTGGTAGTATTTCAAGCGAGATTCCATCTTCTTCTTGAAGATTTCCAGGTTCATGGTCTGGGAATCAAAGATTTCCTCATACACCTCATCCTTGATGTTCCAAGTGTCCGTAACTGTCATATATACGCAGAAATGCTTACCTCTTTCGTGCTTGAATGCGAAAAGGTTCCTCCGCTCTTGTCCCAGATGTAATTATAGGAAACGGTCTGATAGCTGAGGGTTATGGTATGTCCTGGATTCTTTTCTCGTAATCAGCTTTTTTAGTCGCATTCCATCCTGTCTCACTCTCGGCTGCGCTCTTTAACTGATTGTATTCCGAGGTGGTGAGGGTTGGATAGGGTGGGGCTGTCTTCTTTTGGGAGTTGCACTTGAATGTCCATCCTGGCCAGTTGTAGTTGTTGTTGGTGTTGGTAGGTGGGGACGGCTTGTAGGTGGCGAGGACTTGCGAGCCACTGTTCACCTGGGCTATGTACCATCTTTGGGTGTAATATTGTCCCTGCATCTCCTTGATGTAGTTGCTGATATAGCCTGTGATGTTGTAGTCGTCAACCTTGAAAAGTCTGGCCACGCCGTCGGCATCGGCGGTCTGGATTACTTGCATCAGGATGTTCTCCACGTTTCCTGCTTCCTTGTATTTGTCGTATTGCTCCTTGAAGTTCTTGTAGAGGTCTGCAATCTCCTTTGGCTTCATGTGGAAAATCTTGCCTATCTTGCTTCCTTCTTGCAAGTTGCTGTCGATGGTGTTTCCACCAATGGAGGCCAAGAGGCTACCAAGGTTCTTGAAGTCTTCCTGTACGTCCTCTTTCGTGAGTCCGTCGCCAAAGTCTCCAAGTTTGTCCAACAGGTCGCCCCAGTTGGTATTTGCACCCATCTGCGCTAGGTCGAATATCTTTCGCAGGTCATCGTTGATGAGGAGGAACGTCACATCCTTGAAACTAAGCTTGCCATTGGTGCAAACTAGCTCGAACTGCTTGCAAAGCTGTTCCACGTTCTCGGTGGTCTTGAACAGGTAAGGCCCCCAGTAGATGGCATTTTGGGGTTGCTTCACCATCTTGGAGGCTACGGTTATCAACTTTGGCATGATACCGTTCTTTACAAGGTTGAGGATGCGCTTGTAATAGTAGTTTTCCTCAGACGTCAAAAAGGCCAGGGTTACGCATGGCAGCCCTGTCCTTCTTCTTGATAGTAAAATTCCCGCAGTGGCTACGGTGGCACTCTTGTAATGGTCAACGATCTTTTGCAGGTTGCTGGTGTTCATCGCCTCCATCTCTGCCTCCGAAGCGTAAGCTGCGGTCATGGCTGCAGCCGTCACCTTGTCAACGTTCACCGCATGATAGGACAGGGCGAACATCGGCAAGGTGGCTAGCAACAGCATAGTTATTATGGCACTTAATCTACGCATGGCTGTCATTGCTTGTTCTTGTAATAAAACACTTTCTTTTCCTTCAGTACTTTCTGGGAGAACTCCAGGCTCTTCTTGATGCCGCTGTTGTGCCAGTCGCTCACAAACTGCTCGATGGCATGTTGGTAGTCGGTGGCCATGATCTTCTTGTAGAGCTTCAAGGCTTCCTTCTCGGCTTTCTCCGTGGTATAGGCCATGTAGCACTCCGGTGGCTCCTCCACTCCAAGAACCTCGCCGTTCTGCCTCTTCAGGAATACTTCCTTGAATGGGCTTCTGCCTTCCTTGTTGTCCAGACGGTTGATGGTGAAGATTTTCTTGCAGTCGTTGTCGGTGAGGGCGAGGGTGGCCTTGATGTCATCGAACTTGTCCTTGAACTTGCTTTGGTCTAGCAACATGAACACGTCGGAGTTGTTGATGATGGCTTCCTTCACGATAGGGGAGGAGGTGATATCTTGTATCTCCTGTGTCACAACACCAACCATCGCCCAGTGTTTTCTGGCGGTTTTGTAGAGGTATTTTATATAGTTGGCCATCACTGGGGTGGCGATGGCTTTCCATGCTTCCTCGATGACCAGGCATTTTCTGCCTTTCTTGATTCTCATCTTCTGGGTGAACACATCCATGATGATGAGCACGATGATAGGGAAGAGAACTGGATCGTCCTTCACCTTGTCTATCTCGAAAACGATGAACTTCTCATCAAACAGGCTGCTGTCCAGGTCGTTGTTCAGGATATACTCTTGCTCTCCTCCCTTGTAAAAAGGTTTGAGGATGGCGGCGAAGTCATTGATGTTGAACTCGATATGTTGTTGGTGCAGAATCTGAGGGATGCGCTCCAGGGCAAACTCATAATAGGTGTTGAAGGACAGTTCCTTTACTTTCAGCTTTTTTTTGCCTTTCTATCTTTTCCAGCTTGCGCTCGATGCGCATGAGATAGTTGTTTTCTATCACCTCCGGGTGAGAAGCATCAGTTTCTTCTTGGCATTCTCTTTTTCACCTTCGGTGGATGCTGCGTCATCGATGACTGCTTGCAACTTCCCTTTCAGGCGTTGCTGTCTGGTGAGGTCTTTGCCTTCTTTGGAATCTGACGTGGCTGAATCAAAGTCGAAGTCCTCTCCATATTTCTCTTCCAACTCTTGTTCGTATTCCTCATACTTGCCGTTGGTCTTGTCTTGGAGAAGGAGGGTGTCCTTCATCTTCTGCCGCTCTTCGTCGGTAAAGCCTTCGAACGGATTGAAGTAGGCTTCGAAATACTCCACGATGGTTTGGTTGATGATGGTGTCCTCTATCTTGGACGGCATCTCCGCTCCCTTGAATATCTGGAAGATGAGACTCTTCAGGAAGTTCTTCTTCTCGCCAAAGTTCTGGTCATACTCCAGCTTGGTAATCTTGAATGGGTTCATGGAGATTGGCTTTTCCTTGCTATAGGAAATATAGGTGCCCTCGAAGTAACTGCACAAGCCTTCGTAACTATCTCCTGTATCTACTATCACGATGTCCGTGTCTTGCTCGTAATACTGGCGCATCACGGTGTTCATGAAGAAGCTCTTGCCACTTCCCGAAGGACCTAGGACGAAGAAGTTACTGTTGTTGGTGTATTTCACCTTTCCTTCCTTACCTGTCGTGTCTATTGGCATTGGCACTCCTTGTCGGTCGGTATAGTAACACTTCAAGGGGGAGTTGTCGCCCTTCGCCTGGTGTTCCTTGTACATCAGGCACAACGCGGCCTCCGAGATGGTGAGGAACTGGTCGTAGTCTTGGTTGAGACGGAAACAGTTGTTAGGAAGCTCGCCACAAACAGCTCTAGCTGGTTGTAGGCTCTCTTGGAGATATGGATGTTATACTTGGCAAAGATGTTCTCTAGGTTGTTGGTGACTTTCTGGAAGTCCTTGTCTGCCTCTATCTTTATCACCAGGTTGTAGTGTGCATATACGAGTTGCTTGCCATTTCTTGCCACCTCGTCTTGAACTGCCTTTATGTCCTCTACGGCTATCAGGTTGGATGGGTTTGGAATGGAAGCGTGACGGTTCTTCTTTTTGTCTAGCTTTGCCATCTCCCTCTTTTGGTTCGGGAAGAAGATGACTTGGTTGTAAATGACAGTATCTACACCTGGGATATGGTCTAGCTCCGACAGCAAGTCCTCTGGCATCACCGAGTTGTTCACCACGGTGTCGCTGTAGGCGTATCATGCCTGGCAAACCTACGTTGTCAACATCCAGCAGGCTATATACTTTTACATGTTGGTCGCCCATGCCGATTTCTTCACTGTCAACCTTGAAGTCGGTAATGCCTGTGGTAGGATTCTTGAAGTCAACGGCAAAGAAGCGGTCGGCAAACTCCTGACACTTTGCGCCAAGGAAGCGGCATGTGATTCCACCACTCTTCAATCGGTCGGCTACTTTCTGTATCTTTACGTTGAAATCCCTCCACTTGTTGTTGTCGTAGGCTTTCAGTCCGCCGCCTTGCCCTTCTGGCTAATGGTGAGATAGGTGGTTGCCTCTGGTGTAGCTTCTTCCGTTGAAAAAGCGGAAGTAGGCATCTGAGAGGAAACGCTTCTTGGCATCCTTGTTCTTGCCCTTGATGCTGCTCATGTCGAACTGCTTGCGCACAAAGATGTCTTGCTTGTGGATGGCATAGCCATCTCCAAGCACTTGCATCACTGACGCCATGAGTGATGTGAACTCGTAATAGCTATCGGTGTCGGCGGAATATTTCCTTACTGGATTCTCCATCTTCAGAACGGCGGAGTAGTCGCCTTTCTTGGTATATACCACGCCGATGCCATCCACTTCCTCTATGCTGAAATAAATATCCTCGAAGATCTTGGCTCTCTTTCCTCCAGTGCCGAACGCACCTACGGAAATAGCCATACCTACGAGGATGGAAATGAAAACGACCGAAACGAAAAGTAAAATCATATCTATGAATTTATTAAATGATAAACTTGCTCATCTTTTCTGATGTTCCGCAAGATGGGCAAGGATGAAAACACCCACAGGGGAGTGCTTGGAATGCAAGCCCTTGTGCTGCTTGATGAATATCATCGCTCCTCCAAAGCCTACGATGGATGTAATCAAGACAAGGCCTACTAGAAAACCGAAGGCAACGTAACCGATGAGAAAACTTAAAATGCCTCCTCCAACGGTTCCTGCAGCCCAATATATGTACCTACCCCTTAAACCCATAAATTCAAGGGGCTTTTGGAGTCCCTTGAATACTGGATAGTCAGGATATTGCTCTTGACTCTCATTTGCCATAATTTATTGATGACGATTAGTTGGTTACACCAAAGAACAATGGCAATGCCTGGGCAGCTGCCACAAGGAAGATACATGCGCCCACGGTCATCATAATCTTCTTCTTGATGTCGTTCTCCTCATTGTTCATGGCAATGTAGATGGAGATGGCTCCAACCACGGCAACGACACCTGCAATGGCATAGCAGAGCTTCACCACTACTGGAACATACTTGGCAATCTCCTTGGTCACCGTTCCCAAGGCTGTTGTTCCTGCCGAATAGTCACCTGCGGTGTTCTGGGCAAACATTCCCAGGGTAAAGACAAAGAGGAGAGTGAACACCATGGCTACTCTTGGGTTGCCAACTAGAGCCTTTGTGCCCTTGGTTGCAGAGCACACAAAGTCCTTTGCGCTTACTGCGTTTTTCAAAATGCTAATTTTCATAAATACTTTTTTATTTTGATTGTTATTATTGATAATTCTATTTAACCAAAGTTGAATCCGAAGAATGCTGGCATCACGATGGTTGCACCTATCATGAAGAGGCAACTGCCTACAAGCACCATCACACTCTTGGTGAAGCCTTCCTCTCCTGCTTGCAACTTGATGTAGATGCTGGTAGCACTGTAGATGGACAGGACGGCTGCAATGGCATATAGTAGCTGAACAGTCAAACTGCACATGGCAACGACATATACTACCATGTCATAGAGCTTTCCTGAGCTTCCGCTATAATCGGTTGTACCACAGGAGGCGGAGGCCGTAAGGCATATTGCCGTGAATAGAAAGGCTAGAAAATACCTTTTCTTCATTATCTTTCTCATATGCTCATCCTTTCTGCCATATCATCGCCTTCGGCAACCAACAAGGCTAGGCGTTTGTCGTCATAGTCTGCGGCTGCTATCTCATCCTCGCTCTCGGCAACTACCTTCACCATCTCAACCTTGGCTGCCACAGCCTTGGCATATAGCTCGGAGTCTTCCGTTGCCATAATCTTGGAGGCTATGTCCTCGCCGCTTTCCTCTGGCGAGATGGAAGACTCTTGGACGGTGGCTTCCGATGGGGTGGTTTCTTGTTTCGCCGAAGAGGTGTCTGGCAAGGCTTCCTTTTCCTTGATGAAGGTTGGTTCCTCGACAAACGCTTCTTGTGAGGAATTGCCAACGGCAAACACCTCTACGTCTTTCTTTTTCTTACCTTTGTCGCCTACAGTGTCCATGGCCATTATAACGGCATAATAGACGATATAGACAAATGTCAATATTGCTGCGAATATCCAAAATGCTCCCATTGTCTTGATTTTGTTTTGTTAAAAATTCGGGTGCAAAGGAACTACTTTTTTGCAATATAGGGGCGAAAATCACGATATACCTTTTTATTTAACATATTTTTTTTCTAATAACTCTCTTTCTCTTTGCTGATAATCAATAAGTTATAGCTAGCTTGTATTTTTCTTGTATCTAATTTTTCATTTTCGTCCCTTTTGTTCGACCTCATCTTTTATTTGCAAGTAGCGGCGTTGCTCGATGTCCCCCTTGCTTTTTCCTGTGCAAAGTTATGGCAGCCCTGTCAGATGTCAAGTACCAGGAGAGGACTCCTTATTTGGCTAAAACTTTTCTGGAAGCCTTCCGCAAATATTGCATATTTGGGTATTCCAGAAAAGTTTCTACCAAATTCCTTGGCGTTCTGACTTCGCTGGGCTGCCATCCTTTCTGCACGTAAAAAGGCTACAGGGGACGACGGACACGCCGGGGTATGATAAAAAAAATATCGGATCGAACGGAACGAAAAGCTGTAAAGGCTAGAGGATTCCAGAAATCCGAAGTATAAATTCATTTATGTTGAACCAATAAAATAGAATGATTATGACAAATTGGGCTAGTACAAGCTACCGAATTGAGGGTAAGCAAGAGGACTTGAAAACTCTGAATGAGTTGATTAACGAGTTTATGGACGGCAAGCGTCCTGTAATGGAAGACAACGCTTCCAAGGATTGGGAGGGTAATGTTGCCCTGGAACTGGGAGAGAACACCAAAGGGTATTATCTCCGTGGATTCATCCAGACTTGTGAACTGGAGGATGATGTCCTAAGCATCGAGGCTGAGGAGGCTTGGGGTGCTACAGACTTCCGACACATCCTTGAAAAACATTTTGAGGGAATGAAGGTTTACTTCATCGTGGAAGAGGAAGGTGGGGAGGTTTATGCCACCAACGACAAGGAAGGACGATTCTTCGACTATCGTTTCTTGGTTGACTCTTGCGTGGATGGGGCTGACGAGTGGGAATACTTCGACACGAAGGAACAAGCACTTTCCTATGTAGCCCGAAGAATGGGGGTGGAAACCGTCACTTTGGAGGAAATAGACAAGTGGAACGATGACCACTACGAGGGGGATGATTACATCTACTTCCACGAATATGAGCTTGTGGCATAATAATTAAGGTAACGGAGAGGCTAACCACCTCTCCATAACGTAACAAAATATGGAATACATAGATTTTACTGCACAGAGACTTCATTTGCATAATAACTGCAAAAGGGCTATCGTTGATTTGATGAAAGAGGCGGAGGTGGAGGAAATAGACCTCCTTCACAAGGAAAATGTCTTTGGAGCGGCTTGGCTCATAAGATATTTCTATGGTGACACTACGATGGAAGAGGTTCAGGTCACCAAGATAAAACTCGATGGGGAGGCTCTTCTTTACAAAGGGAGAAACACCGAAGGAGAAACGGATGACGAGTGGCAAAAACTCGAAATCTCCGATAACGTGATTTCTGCCACTATTGATTCTGTCTATGAGGCTGTTTGGCTGAGATTGAAAAAGTAACCTAAAATTTGAGAAGAGCTATTTTTACTGTTACTAAGTGTTAAATTTTCGTGTATATAACAAGAAAGTTAGGAAAAAGTTTACAGATATTAGAACTTTTTCCTAACTTTGCAAAAAAAATAATGTCACATGAAAGAAAAGCCAAAATTTACAATTCTCTATACAGAGGAAGCTATGAGCTTTTTGCAATCTCTTGATTCTAAGGTTCAAGATAAACCTCAAATCCGCAACCTATAGGGTTTAGTGGGATTTTGCTTGCAAAACGACGAAATTCATTTTATTGTACATATTTCTTGCACAACAGAAATGTCGCAGACACAAAATCCCCTTACCCCATAAAGCGACTTGAGGTAATACGCTGGTTTAACCAGAAAAGCATGGTCTTTAACCAAAGTCTGTCTTGAACAGGTTGGCATAAGCATTGTTGTCTGAGTAAATGTTCAATACATGCCTACGTGATGTCTTAATCCATTTCGCAGGAACAGATATGAACTTGAAAACAAAGGTCTTGATTCTGCTGGTGGCACACAATCCAAATTCATGGGTTTTCAATCTCTGCATAATAGCTTTGTAGAAGTTTCTGATGAGAGCTGTCATAAGCAGGAATACAGTATTCTGTGCCATGAACGATTTTGGCAATCGATTCCAGCCAAAGCCATTGTTCATGTCATCGAAGATGCGTTCCTTGCCACCACGAAGATTGTAGAATTCCACGATGTCTCTTGCACTCGACTTGTAATCGTTAGTCAGTATACATCTGTAGGTATATTCGCCTTCCCAAATGTCAAGGTCTCCCTCTATTCGCCTTTGTCTCTGTATGACAAGACGATACGGTTTTCCTTTCCATTTCTCAACAAGGATAGAATTCAACTCAAACTCAATACCGTTGATTTCAACAGTTTTCCATCCAGTTAAGGCAAACATGGAATCGTAGAAAGAAGAGCATCTGTTGGCACGAATATAAAATGCCTGCAATGAGCCTCTACCATATCTACGATTTCCTCCGAACATGAGCCGCAATCCATGCGGGCACGAGAAATATATATTTCCGAAGCCTCCAATCGCTTGAAGATTCTTTCCAAAGTTTCTTTTGGTTGAAGCGCACGTTTGTGTTGCCGTCTCTATTTTCAATACCAACAATCATGTCGTTAATGACAGCTACACCTGGACTATAGCCCAAGAACTTCTTGTAGGTTGGTTTTGCATCATACTTCTCTGTTTCAATGAACTGATGGTCAAAGTCAAAATCATACTCTTGACCGGATTTCAATTGACCAGTAGCAAGCAGGGCATTGACCAGTAAGCAGTTCATCTTGTCTGCAGTATTGAAATCATAGGATTTGCCAGAAGCAGACTTATAGGTGATGCTCTTAAAAGTCAGTTCTTCGATAGCACGTAATATGGTGTCTGCGCTGCAAGTGCGAAGAGTTGGATGAAGAGACAAATGTTTCATCAGGTGAGTTGTAACATCCTCAATACATGAGCCACCACAAAGATATACGCACATCAGAGAGCGTAGAATCTCGCTATATTGATAACCAAACATAGTGCATCTCAATCCCAAGGTGGAATCTATGGTTTGAGCTAAAAGAGCATCAAATTGCTCCATAATCGAAAAATTCCCCAAAAGGAGTGAGTTTCTCAGATTTTATTTGTACTTTTGCCATGTCATTCAGAATTTTGTTTGTTTTTATTTTACAACACTAAGATAAGTGAAATTTCTGACATGGCAAAATCCTGAGCAACTTTTTGTTGCTCAGGTGCTTATAAAAAATATTAAATTATAGTGTTGCGGAAATTAGGATAAAATAGCTTTTAATATCAATAAATGTAGGTTTTATACAGATAAAGAGCTATTCAAGAAACTTGAAAATTCAGAAATCTGGGAGTTTCGAACTCTGTATAATAAGAAGGCATATCGTCTTTTTGCATTTTGGGATAAGGATAAAGAGGCGTTCGTGGTAGCCACTCACGGCATTGTTAAAAAGACACAGAAAACTCCTCTCAAAGAGATATTAAAGGCAGAAGAAATTAGAAAGGAATATTTTAATAATAAATAAGTATGGAACAGATGAAACTTTATACTCATGATGAAATGATGGATAGCGTCATTGGTAAGAAAGGTACACCAAGAAGAGACAAATTGGATGCTGATTTGAAAACATTCTTGATGGGGGAAGCTATCAAGAAAGCAAGGGAAGAGAGACACTTGACCCAAGAACAACTTGGTAATTTGATTGGAGTGAAAAAATCTCAAGTCTCACGGATGGAAAGGGGGGCAAATCTTTCATTCTCTACAATGGCTAGAGTTTTTAAGGCAATGAATATTTCTGCGTATTTTAGTATGCCTGGTATTGGAAAGGTTGCCTTGTGGTAAGGTAAAAACGGATGGCTTCTACCTTTGTGTGTGGAAGCCATCCGTTTTATCTATGTAGCACAGACCTTATTATCAAGACCTGGGCGTTGATGTAATGATTGCCTTCCTCCGTGAGCTGATGACGAAGATAGGCTTCCGTGCAGCCTATTTCCTTGGATGTGAACATCTTGAAGATGGCGGTCACACTCCCAAAATAGTAGTTCTTGTGTCCACTGAAGAAGTGGACATGGATTATTTTTGTTTTCTTTTTATTCATGTCATTTAATTTTTAATGTTCCATATGCCTGTTATATGGTAGGTTTCTGATAATTCGCTTATCGTATAATTAAAGACTCATTCCGCTCTTCACAGAGAAGAATGAGCCAATTCAAGTTTAAATTTTTACTATTGTTTTGTTCTTTTCTTGATATGAATGTAATTTCTTATAGCTTGTATTTATGTCTTAGATAGCTCTCTACAGCCTCGATAATGGCATCCTTATATATAACTTTCTTGTTTTTGTCCAAGAGATAGGTACTAGGAATGGCTGGAATGTTATACCTTTCTCGGTCGATGTCCCTTGCATATCTTGCCACTATCCAGTTATAAGGGTATATTCCCTTGTTCTTGTTCCAAGAGGTTAGAGACTCATCTGGATAAAGGGCAAGGATTGTTAGTTCTCCTCTAGCCACCAGGTGGGCGAGGGTGGGGCTATCTCCTGCTAGGATGTTATACACTCGTTTACAATCGTGACAATCGGGATTGTTGAAATAAATGAGCGTGTAGTTGGCTTTTATGCTCTTTAATGTGCCTGTTGTTCCTTCTCTTGTTATATATGTGAAATCGTTGGCTATTGTGCCAACTCTGTTCTTCAGGGCGTTACGTAGTTGGAAACTGTAACGTTCCTTGTAGGCTTCGTCAATTTTCCCTTCTTTTATCGCATACTCCAAGAAGGGAATGTAACATTCTTCGTTCCTCAGCGGTGAATTTGGGTCGGCAAGATGTTTCTCTGCCAATTCCATGAAACCGAGAAACATTTCCTTGCTCCCTTGCTTGGAACGTGACAGCAATGTGTCTATCTGCTGTTTTCTCTCTGTCTTGCTGGAAAATATGAGGTCGCCACAGAAATCCTTGAACTTGGCTTCTGTTACTCCAGGATTGTTTGTCATTGCCTTGTTGGAAAAGTCGAAGCCCTCCCAAAAGGAAACGAAACTTGCCGCAGGATTTGGCTTGGTGACAGGTTTCGAGCTGCATCCAAGCATCAAAATGCTGATGATGAGAAATGCTATTTGTTTCATATATGTCTTTATATTTATGCTGTTAATATTCTATTCAAGTCATGGGCTATCTCGCACCTTTCTCTTCTCTTGTTGGTGTATCGCTTATATGGGATGGACTTTTTGTAACCACTTGCGAAATAGAGGTGCTTGAATACTGCGGAACCTGTGAGGCTCTTGTGTATTATCTTATAGCTCTTGTAATGTCCAAGATAGCCGAGATAAGAGTTGAGTGAGGCTCGGATTGTCAAGTCTTTGGCGACTCGAATCTGCAGTCTTACTTTTATCAGCTTTACTCTACAGGAGGAGAGAAAGGCTACTTTCTTCTTCGAGGCATTGGCTTGATAGATAAGCTGAAGGATTTCTATCACTTCTTTCTTCAATTCCTCGCCTAGAGTATATCTAATGTCTCTGCTCCAGTGTTGGCTGACCATGTAGATACGCAAGAGAAGGTCGTAAGTGGCCTTGAACACAGGAAGCTCGTCATACTTCGCCATTGATTTTCTTCTTTAAGTCAACCAGGAACATCATGCAGTCCATGGGTGTCTTGCTCTCAATATTGAAGCTGCGAACTTTGTTGATGATATACTCATCAGTTGGACTTGTTCCCTTGGGTAGCATCAGGTTTGCACCTTTGTTGTTGCTAACAGTTGTCTCGATGGAATTTTTCCACTCCTCAAAAGTCATTTGAGGCAGAAAGTCCACTGGCTCAATGGTGCAAGTGTTCTCGTCCTTTGAGATGAGACGGAACGAATCTTGATGTGTGTCGAGAGAAGTCAAAGGGAATCCTATATGTATCATCTCGGTAGATGTTTCCTTGAAACGCTGTTTCTTGGGCTTGCATTTCAGGATGCCGAAGACGAACCTATAGGCGGAATATTCATACGCCTTCCAGAAGATGCCTTCCTTGTATAGATGGATGGTAGTGGATTGCGCATCCTCACGTTCTAATATTTCCTGTTTTGTCATAATTTGAACTGTAATTTTGTATTTTTGAAATCGGCCGCCACAGGCGGCATTGAAAGGATGGGCTTTTTATGCACATCCTAAATGAATCAAATAAATAGGGTGTCCAGTTCTCTGTTCTTAAAAACAAGCTGGAAACATCCCTGTTAATTGTTAATATTACGCTCTGATATTTAACGTTTCATGTAACGAAATAGTTCTTTGAAATTTTGTGTATATCGTTGATTTTTAGTATCTTTGTACATCATTACAAATACTTATAATCAATGAAAAAGTTAGATTCAAAACAGCATAAAGAGACCCTGAGGAAGAGTTAAAGCGTCTTCGTAAAAGAGTTAAGCAACTTGAAGGCAAAGAAGTGAAGAATACAAACACTATCAAAGGTCTTCGGAAAGAACTCAAAAAAAAAGACGTTCAGAAAATAACTATGACCAACGAACAAAGAGCATTACTCTCGCACCTGTTCCCGGACATAGATTCCCTCTTGTAGTAATTCAACTTTGTGTTCTTATCTATATGCGTACTGGCTGTGGCCTTCGAACTGTAGTGAAGATCTTGGAGGTATTCTCTGAAGTACTTGGTAAGAACTTCGGAAAAAGTCCATGCTACAATACGGTGGAAAACTGGATAAAGAAGTTGGGACTGTCTGTTTATCAAGATGACCAGCCATGCAAAGGCAAAAAGTTTGCCATGGTTATGGATGAGAGCATCGCTATAAACGGTCAGAAACTACTTTTGGCTCTAGCCATTCCATCAGAGCATCAAGATCGACCTGTCAAACATGAAGATGTGACAGTTTTAAACATGACGGTAGGAGCAAACTTCAAGGGTGAAGATATCGAAAACAAGATAAGCGAAGTCACTATATCTGCAGGTTCAGAACCTCAATATGTGATTAGTGACAATGCCCATAACCTTGTAAGGGGTATCTTGGACTCTGGATATGTGCATTATGCGGACATCAGTCATTCTATGAGTGTGATTCTCAAAAAGGTGTATGAAAAACAGCCTGATTTTGTTGAACTTACAACACTTTTAGGAAAGAAAAGACTGCAATACCATCTGACAAATAAAGCATATTTGCTACCACCGAACATGAGGACTATTGCTAGATTCATGAATATGTCTGAATGGGTAATCTGGGGCAACTCTATGCTTGCTTGTTACAACAAACTCCCAAAAGAAATGCAGGAAGCGTATGCTTTCATCAACGACTATGAATCTTTGTTGCAAGAACTCATGGATGCGTTGGATGCCATCAGGCATATAGAGCATATCTGTAAAAACAAAGGCTTTTCCTGCAAGACGAGTAAGGAGTGCCAGTCATACATAGTTGCTCATGTTATAGGAAATGCTTATCCTCGTCAAGCTCACCTTGGCTTGAAGATGCTGGAGTACTTCCGAAAGGAAGAAGCGCAACTTACTGAGGATATGAATATCTGCATCTCTTCAGACATCATTGAATCTACTTTTGGTATATACAAAAGCAAGAAGTCACCGAACAAGCTGTATGGCATAACTCCTTTTGCTCTAATGATACCATTATATCCAAAAGTCGTGAACGAATCCGTTACTAAAACATTTAATTTCAAAGAGCGCTTAGTGAATGTTAAACTTAAGGACATTGATGCTTGGACTACCGAGCACTTGTCCAAAAACTGGGTGACAGAACGAACTAAAACTCTCAAACAAGTGAGTTAATATTGGAACATAGAACTGGACACCCTATCAAATAAATCAAATGAATCAAAGGTCGGAAACAAGTTCCTCCTTATTCTTGGACACAGCGCACGGAGAAACCGTATGCTCGATAGCCGCTGCTCGCAGGATTCACGTAGCCACTGTCGAAGCTCAAGAGGTAACCGTCATACTCGCTGTTCGGCGATGCACTCAACAGTAGCCGAGGCTGCCCACGCTGCTCATGCTACCGTCGTCGCTGTTGCGATAACCAGCAGCAGGGAACCAATTGCCGTTATAGGTACGACCAGAATTTGTTGCATCCCAAGTGAATGTCGTGGTTGAGAAGTTGCTATATTCAGCCTTGGTTGGCAATCTCCATCCCTCTGGGCATGGGTCAAAGAAAGTCTTGCCGTCACTCTCTGAAATGTCGTTCCAGTTCTTTGATGTGTAGTTGTTAGGCGAAGCCCAATCGTTGTTACTACTACCATAGGTATAGAATGTTGCAGGAGTTTGTACAGCTTTGGCAAATGTCACCTTACCTGTAGCAATGGTAGCACCAGTACTTTTTGATGTACCATTAATGTCATAAATCTCTGTTGAGCCAACGAATGGGTCTTTTCTTCCGAACTGATAGTACAAACCACGTGTTTTCGCACCATCGGTTGCAGTCGCAGACTCTGCACCAAGGTTTCTGTCCATGAAACCTGCTACAAGCTGTGGCTCGTCGGTAAGCCACAAGTGCCAACTCCAGAGGTAATCGCTCTCGCCCTTCTTCTTGATACCTACAACAACGTTGCCTTTTACGTTGGCAGCAGCCTTTACGTAAAGTGGAGTAGTTCCTTTTCCTTCGAAAGTGTCACCACTCTTAACAACACCTGATTTGCTACAAAAGTTGATGGCACGTGAAGGGATGTCCTGCCAGATAACCTCGGCAGTCCATTTTGTTCCTGCCACGATAGGGGTAGTCTGGTCACCTACTGCTGAAGACCAGAAAGCATTAATCTTGTCGGCAATGTTAATGCCATAGGCCTTTGTTGACGTTGGGTCGATAATTAGTGAGTTGGCTACACTGGGACGAGTAGGGACAACACCTGAAGGATCGAGGTCTTCTGCAACCTCAACCCATGGGGTGACATCGACATTGAGGTTGATGGCTGTTCCGGAAATTACTTGTTTTCCGTCCTCGTCCTGACCTGCACCAGAAGTGAAGTCGAGGGTGTAGGCGTAACGCTTGCCCATCTCCCAGTTGGTATCAATACCTACATACACCCAGTCATCCTTCTGAATATAACCGCCCTGCAAGGTAATCTTTACCTTTACGGCGATATATGCCTTATCGGAGGCCTTTGCCGCCTTTGACAACTGCTGTGGAAGAATCATAAATGGTACATTGGTCGCATCCAATGTTGAGACATCGCTTCCAAGTGTCACCGGGGTTGTCCAAGTTGTTGTGTAGTCTGTGACGTCGGAAACATCACTCGAAAGTGTCCAAGAGGCTGCTGCGTCTGAGGTGGAAGGGAATGTGAAAGTACCCTTCTTGATGACATTGCCAATCTTCACACCTGTTACATCTACGGTGTAGGCAGTGTTCTCGTTCTTTGCTGCAATGGTCACCTCGGATAATGCGTGCTGGAAATCAATATCTATACCTGTCGTTCCATTGGCTTTGTTGTTGCCTGTTGATTTTGCATACACGAAATCCTTCTGGTCGGCAGCGGCTGTGTTTGGAACGAAGTCGGTGAGTGTCTGGGCATCTTTGTCCAACTTGAATGTTCCTGCCTGTCCTGGCTGCTCTGGTGCATACGCATAGAAGTGTAAGTTGCCCTCCACTGGCCAGTAGAATGTACCAGCGTCGGTGTTCCATACGCTACCATCGGTAGAGGTGTATTTCACATCTTTCATGTAGTTGGTCTCACCATCTTGGAATGCGTTCATGGTGAACGAACCGAGGTTGGTGATGGTGGTCTCTACTGCACGAGATTTTACTGCTTTACCTTTTGCTGCCGCAAAAGTAGAAATAGGCTGACCGCCTAATCCAACGTTAGATTTAATCGGGTTTTGGGAGAACTTGGCTGTCTGCAAGTCATCCTGTGAGCACGATGTAGCCAATACCAAAGAGGCTAAGGCTACGCAAAACATACTTTTTTTGAACATAAATTTAAATTTTTGAATGAATAATCAATACTGCGTTAAATTAACATTTAATCGTCTGTAAATCAATAACTTATATTAAGAAATGCTTATGAAAACTTAACTATAAAAAGTTGGTCAAGTCACTGATTTTCAGTAACTTTGCAAATCACGACAAACGCAAAATTATATGAATACAGGACTTGACCAATATATGGATATCTTTAAAGATGCAGTTGAAGATTCGGCTGCAAAGTTAACAAAAAGTTTCGAGAAAATACTCATCGAGGTGATAATTTTGTTCATGGTAATACCAAGAAAGATAAATTTCACCCAAATGGGGAGGTATGGCTCGCATGTTGAGCAAACCTATCGCAACGCATTCGGCTTAAAAAAGTCGAAAAGCATTGACTGGCTCAAACTTAATGTCTCACTTGCCAAGCGCTTCTTTGGTAAACAGGGAAGATGGGCTATTGCCATTGATCCCAGCTATATCAGCAAAGCTGGCAAGAAGACTCCACATATCGGTCGTTTTTGGTCGGGATGTGCACAGTCTGTTAAACATGGTCTCGAAATCATGGGTATTGGCCTCATTGATATTGATGCCAAAGACTGCATGATGTTAAAAGCACACCAGTCGCTAAGTAATAAAGAACTGAGTCTTAGAAACAAGACTATGGTAGATTTCTATATCAGCGTCATTAAGCGTTATCGCAAGGAACTTCTCAAACTCTCAACCCTCATAGTTGCAGATGCTTACTTCTCTACAAGTACATTTGTTAATGGGATAAAAAAAGAAGGGTTCTCTTTGATAAGCCGCTTTCGTGACAATGCTTGTCTCTTTTATGTCTATGCTGGTCCACGTACTGGAAAACGTGGTCGCCCAAAGACCAAGGATGGCAAGATTGATATGAAGAATCTTGACCTCACTCGAATGGAGAAGATGGAGATGAAAGATATAGAAGGAACAGCTTATACTTTGATAGCCTATTCCAAGGCACTCAGGTGTAAAGTTAGACTTGTCATCTGGCAGATGCCGAATGGCAAGAAGAAACTATTCTTCTCTACAGACACCTCACTTTCGGGTGAAGAGGTACTTCTTTATTATAGAACCAGGTTCCAGATTGAATTTTGCTTTCGTGACGCCAAAGGCTATACTGGTCTTATGGACTGCCAGGCTCGCGATAAGTGGAAACTCGATTTTGCTTTCAATGCTTCGTTCACATCACTAAATGTTGCCAAGGTAACTATGAAGGAGATGGGAATGGAATATTCTATGTCTTCATTCAAGTCACTGATGACCAATATTTATCTGGTGAAACGAATTTTTAAAGCAAGCGGGTACACCCCGAACCGAACTTTAATTAGCAAGATTTTCAAAGATCTCTCGTGCTTACAGCGTATAGCTGCTTAGCACATTATTGAATTATTAACGAACTATTGAATAATACTTATATCTTGTTTATGAATATTACATAACGATTGGTATCTCTATGATGTTCCAGTCGCTAACGCCTGGGGTAAAACCGCTATTGCCGCCTATATTGGTTGGCACAGGGAGTTTGTCCAGAACGATTTCTACCTCATAAGGGTTGGGGGCTTCCTTGATTTGCTTGGTAACATCATAGATGTAGCACCACTTTGTGCCATCCTTTAACATGGTATATATAACCAAATAGTTGGCGGCATCCTCTGATGGGCTGTTCCCATAGCATCGAAGCTGTCCTTCCAAAGTGCTTTCGTTTGTTGTGCCAACCGCAAATGGAATGGTGACCTTTGCCGCTGTCTTTTCTCCAGTGGAAAGGTTGATGCCTCCAGCAAGGTCTGAGATGGAACCGGCAATGGAGGATGAGAGGTTTTGCTGGTTATCGATGTTCATTATCTTCAACCTATAGGTGCAAAATCTTCGCTTTGGACTAAGCGTTATCTTACATGTGTCACCTCTGTCGTTCTCTTCCAGTGATATTAGAATGTCTTTCTCAGAAGCACTGGAATAGATGCTGTCGGCTTCCATCGACATTCTTTCTCCCTCGGTTCCCTTTGCTCTTGGCAAAAGACTGGCTGATATTCCGATTCTATCTATAGTCCCGGCATCCTTGGAGCTTGCCTCAATGCTGTTTGTGCTGATATTATAGCGAAAACTTGTGTTTCTAGCATCGGAATTGAATCCCAATGCCGTGTAACTTACGCCAACTAGGGCTTGGGCTATGCCGCCGTTTTTTCCGATGAATTCCCTTTTGAGAGTCCTTTCGCCTTCTTCCCTTGGGAAAAGGTAAAAGCACATGGATGCTGGGTTGGCATTTGGGTATTGCTCCCAATCGAAAGTGACTTTTACGTTGGAGGCATGGTTGTGGTCATAGCATAGATCTTTCTGCTCGCAACTGCTGAGTAGCCAGATTCCTATGGCCTGGAAGAAGAGGTACCACATCGCCGTCCTTACTTTCATGATGATTTTGAAAGGATTGATATTCGTCATTTCATGCCTCCTTTCTCCGTTCTATAGTTCTTGCCTATCTGGAATGCTAGGGTGATGTCTGCTTTCACAGGACCGAAATATCTCCTGTTCCTGGTCTCTTGCCATACATAGTGGGTATCTATCGGGTCATACACCTTGTATGTTCCTCCAAAATAACCTAAGGCCATGCCCAAGTCCAAGCTAACCCTTGGACTGATGGGAAATGTGTAGCCGTATTCAGCTCCTATCGTATAGGAGAAATCTGACATGTTGCCTCGTTTTCCGAACTCCACATCATACATTCCCATCTGACTCACAGCTCCAAGATGATGGCCTGTGAGATGGCTTTTTAATGCTTGGCTTCCAAAATACTTTCTTATATCTATTTCTCCTCCATAACTGCGCCAGTATCTATGGCATGGATTGGTCTTCCACCAGGTGTACCAATAGCCTAGCCCTGCCGACCAGTTCCTTCCCAAGTGCATTTCTGCTGAAATATTGGGAACCACAAATGCGTCATACAATAGATTGGTCTTCAATTTCCAAAGGATGGGATTCTTACAATTTGCTTTTGCATGGCATGTGTCCACACTTCGCTTTCCTATGAAATGGATGTCTTGCGCCGCAATCCTGCTTGTGCATGGAAATGCCAACAAGAGGAGGAATAGTATTTTTCTCATTTTACGTTTCTTTATTTTAAGGAGACTCCTTCTTTAATGGGATTCTACCTATGATTTCAAAATTCGGGTACAAAGGAACTGCTTTTTTGCAATATAGGCGCGAAAATCACGATATACCTTTTTATTTAACATATTTTTTCTAATAACTCTCTTTCTCTTTGCTGATAATCAATAAGTTATAGCTAGCTTGTATTTTCTTGTATCTAATTTTTATTTTCGTCCCTTTGTTCGACCTCACTTTTTTATTGAAGCGGTAGCGTGCCATCTTCCTCCCTTGCTTTTTCCTGTGCAAAGTTATGGGGCCCTGTCAGGCGCACCACACAGAATCCTAACTGCTTGAATATGAGCAGTTAGGATTTTTTCTTTTCTATTTTTGGCAACATTTTGGTAACATATTTCAATGCTAATCTATAGTAACAGCCAAAAGCAAGGTATCATTTCACATACTTTCACACTATTTCTTGCGATTACACACACCACTTTAGTTTATCCCCATACATAGAGTTTTTCGCCCAAAACTGAAAAAATCACAAAGAAAATACATTTTCCTCCTGAATATATACCCTATTTCCAAAGAAAAATGCTATCTTTGTAGCTGTTTAATATAAATGTGTCCTAAGACAATGCCTTACTTTTTAAGTAGGCTCATTTAGGAACAATAAAGAAGGAAACAATGGAAAAATATATAGAGATATTCAACAAGCTTTGGGAACACTCAGAGAATGAGGTTGTCGAGTTTAAGAAAGCAGAGACCAACTTTGATATCGATGAGTTGGGCAAATACTTCTCCGCTCTTAGCAATGAAGCAAACTTACGTGACCATGAGTTTGCTTGGATTGTATTTGGCGTTTGGGACAAAAAACATCAGATTATCGGTACAACATTCAAGGATGGTGAAGTTGCACTCAACCGTTTGAAGCAAGATATGTCTCAACATACCACCGACAACCTTATCTTTAGAGATATTGTACCTTTAGATATCGAAGGCAAACGAGTTTTATTATTCCAGATACCAGCATCACCACGCAATATAGTAATGCACTGGAAAGGTGTGGCTTATGGTCGTGATGGCGAAAGTCTGAAACCACTGAACCAGGCAAAACAAGATACTATCCGCCAACAGCCACCAATACCCGATTGGACTGCTCAGCTCGTACCAAATGCCACGATCAATGACTTGGATGAATTAGCCGTAGCTACAGCTAAAGTCATGTTCAAAAAAGTTCGTTCGTCAAGTATTCCTGCCGAAGAAATAAATGCGTGGAGTACAGAAGAGTTCTTGGCTAATAGTATGATGATGCGAGAAGGGAAGATCACTCGTGCAGCCATTCTACTATTGGGCAAACCCCTTTCTATTCAAAAGATTCATCCTGCCGTAGCACAAATCACTTGGACATGGGAAGATGAAGAAGGCATCGTACAAGATTATGAGCATTTTACAATACCTTTCATCTTGACCGTAGATAAGGTGTTGAGCAAAATACGTAACAAGACTATGCGTGAGTTGCCAGGTGGAACCCTGTTCCCAGACACCATGAAACAGTATGATGAATACACCATACGAGAGGCATTACATAACGCCATCGCACATCAGGATTACACCTTACAGCAGCGAATTGTTTTTGTAGAAGGTCCTAGTACCTTATATTATGGCAATGGTGGCAGTTTCATTCCAGGAACAATAGAAAATGCCCTGGAGCATAAAGGACCTCAATTTCATTATCGTAACGATTGTTTATGTCGTGGCATGGTTAACTTTAACATGATTGATACAGTGGGACGTGGTATCAAGAAGATTTATACAGAACAACGTAATCGTTTCTTCCCTATGCCAGATTATGAAATAGACAATGAGCATCGTACTGTTAGTAACCATCTATGGCAAAATGATCGATGAGAAATATACCAATCTCTTAAAAGCAAATAACTCTTTGTCACTGAAAGAGTGCCTTTGGTTAGACGCAGTACAGAAGCATCATCCTATCACCAAGGAAGCTGCTAAACATCTTCATGAAAAGGGTTTGATAGAAGGTCGTGCACCACACTATACTATATCGCTAAAAGTTGCCAAAATGACTAAGCAGATAGGACACTATACAAAAGAAAATGGTCTTGCAGAAAATAGTATCCAAAAGTTATTGTTGCAATTGGCTCATAATGCAGGAAGTATGGGATTCAAACGTCAAGACGTTTATGAGGGACTACAACATGTTTTTCCATCAAGTTTAACTCAGGACGAGAAACTGAGAAAAATAGGAAATCTTCTTCGAAAAATAGCGAAAGAAGGATTTATTACAAAAACTATTAGTGGAAAACAATGGATTATTACAGAAAAAGGTGAACAAGAATTGAATTATTAATTTGTTACATAATTGCGATTGTCAAGTCATAATATGGGCATATTCGGTCGTTTTAAGTCGTTTTAAGTCGTTTTAAGTCGTTTTAAGTCGTTATTTGGCTATTTGAGGTCATTCTCGGCTATTTGAGGTCGTCACTTGGGCATAGCTCATGTAACTGGCATGTAACTGGGCGACTCGAAACAGCCCTAAAACAGAGCAAAACCCCTTTAAAACAGTGCTTGGCGCATGTAACTGGCATGTAACTGAATAAAAGAAGCTGCAATGACAGAAAAAACAATATGGTTATTTGCAGGGTGTCTTATAGCAACAGTTGGTTTTGCATATGTTGGTAATAAAATTTTAAAAAGATAAAGTATGGATTCATTGTTGATTTTTATGACAGGCGTTGCAATAATAGCAGCAGGGCTTGCTTTTTGGGTAAACACCAAAATGGGAAAAATGGATTGATAGTTTGTAAGGTAAATCCAGAAATCATTAGCGTTTACAATGACAGAATTGGCTATTATTGCTGTTGGCATATTGCTGTGGAGCAATACAAGAGCTGGTAAGAAATGGTTGAAAGAACTTTAAGTGTTTATAGAGGTGGCAAGGAGAGTGTAAACTAAACTGTGTCAAGCTACAATAAAAGTAGTTTAACACAGTTTTTATATTATGGACAACTTAGAAATTGATTACAAGAAAGCAGCTCAGCAGTTGCGTAGTGGTGAAGCCTTATTTGGCAAGGACGGAGCATTAGCTCCATTGTTAGAGCGTATTCTCAACTCAGCTCTCGAAGGTGAGATTGACGCTCATTTAAGTGAAGAGGAACGCTCTTCCGGCAACCGTCGTAATGGTAAGATGAGTAAGAAGGTTCAAACAAAATATGGTGAGGTCACTATAGAGACTCCTCGTGACCGAGACGGAACTTTCCAACCTGAGACCGTAAAGAAGCGTGAGACTATTCTTGCCAATGGTATGGCTGACCAGATTATTGAGATGTACGCCATGGGCA
>SCPP01000099.1_pt1 | contig 35979 bp, 40 predicted proteins | sample 6106811 | NCBI WGS metagenome assembly SCPP01 (sample SAMN10720449, study PRJNA508395) | human gut metagenome | isolation source: Participant 2 stool, 15 month | host: Homo sapiens | collected 2018
TTCAGATATAAACTTCCATTATCAATAACCTTAGATTATCAACTAAAATATTATCATACAGCCTTAATTGGAATTGCAAAAACTTAAATTTATCTGAGTCGAGTAAGCACTTCCTTTATCACACTTAGAAGTACAGCTGTTTTCAAATGCGTTATCCATAACTACACCTTTTACCATCCTTATCTAGCATAGTAATGTCAGCATCATCTAATGAAAATTGAAATGTGAGATACAAGCAGTCATTTATATCTCGGTTTGTACTGAAAAAATAAAGGAATTCTAGTAGCCACCTTTTCATAAACTTTGCAAACTGCATGAGGCTTCTTTTGGTGATGCTCCGAAGCAAAACTCCCAAACTCAAAGGAAACTAAAATAACATCAATAATAACTTTGCTTTCATACTTCTTTTGTTTTAAAATGATGCCGCAAAGAGAGGGAAAGGAAAGAACGTACAACTATTTGCTGTGACATAATATTTCTATAAAACACTGATAAACAATATATTTCAGTTTATCACTCTGACATTTTCTTTTTAGACGCGATTTCCTTTGATTGAGGGCTACCATATCCGTATGTCCGAAACATAAAGAAATGGCCAACGGAGAAATACCCGCTTCTTGCAGGCAAAGGACCAACAAGTCATCCTCCGTCAGTTGGGGTATTATTGCTTGCAAAGGATATAATCAGCATAGATCTCAAATACTGTTTTCTTTAGTTTTTCACGTTCTACATCTGTCATTACTTTTCGTGCCTTTTTATCCACTTCCTTTTGTTCGGATAAGGACATCACTTTTTTATATATAGGAGTCTGCCAAAACGTCCATGTGCGAAGTTCCAGCTTTTCTTGCTTCAACTGAGCAATCAATCGTTCTTTTTTATCGATTTCATCAAGATTTTGGTTCTCTCTGTCTTGCAACAGTGCAAGAGTTAATTCATTTTCCTCTATACGTTGTGCATCATATCCTGCTTCTCATGGGCATATTGCAATGACTGCCGATAGAGTGCCTGCTGGTTATTTTTCTTATTTATCCAACGTTGGTAAATCAAAGCAACGACAAAGCAAATAATAACGGATACAAAGACAATCCATCTTATAATCCTTTTGGATTTTATCTGTTCATCCTTTACTCTTAATTCCGTCTGATGTTTATAGACTAAATGTTGCACTTCCGTCAATAGCTCACTGTTATCTAATGAGTCCTGAACCATAACAAACGTATCCAGATAGTGATAGGCAGACTTAAAATTTCCTAGTTCAGCCTCCATTACGGCAAGTGACCAGTAGGGTATAGAGCGGGATGGAGAAAGAAACAAACTCTTTTCTAAATAATGGCGTGCTGAATCATATTGTTCCAAATCAACATATAAATCCCCCATATTATAATAAGCATCTGCTTTTCCATTCCCATAAGATAAATGCTGTAAAACCTTATGCGCATAAACAACAGCCGAATCGACATTTTCAAAGTGTCTATAACAAATGCTCAAATTATGCCAAGAAGTAAGTATCATGCTTCTATCTTTAGAACGCATGGCATACTTCACAGCTTTGCGCTGATAGGTTATGGCAGAATCCTGCATATTTCTCATGCCATAAATATATCCTATATTAATATAAGCAATGGCAGTATCTTTAGCATCAAAAGAATAATGAAGAGATTGGTGCAACACCTCCAGTGCCTTGTCATTCAATCCACAATTCCCATACCACAATCCCAGCGCACTATAAATTAATCTTCTATATTTTGTATCTACCGGATAATCCTGCAATATTTCCAATGCCTTCAAATTCATCTCTATCGCTGCCTTTTCATCATCCATCTCTGCCAGCAGCCTTCCCTTATACATCAATGCCACAGCCTTCTCCCTATCATCATCTCCATAATAATCCAAGGCGAAATTCAATAAGGAATCGCAAGGCAATAAGGGTAGTTTGTTCTTGTCCGTAGCCTCAGCCAGCAACAAAGCATAGTATGCCTTGTCTACTTCCGGCAAATCCTCTAAAACAGATATATTTTTTAAAATAGTCAATGCACTGTCCGGCTTCATTTCCAACAATGAATCTACTTGCTGTAACATCGGATTGGAAGAATGGTGGTTACAGGCAAATAAACAGACAGCCAGCAAACTGACGAAATTTAAATATATAATAAATGAACGCATAGTGATTTTATCTTTTAGCTTTCTATGCACAAAGATAGCAAAATGCCTTTATAACCTGATATACAAACATCTATTAAAAAAACATTATGCAAATTCTGTAACACACAGTTATTCCATCTTACTTTTCATACGATATTTGCGTTGCGCTACAATCTGTGCATCATTATTACCAAAGCATAAAGCGATGGCAAAAGGAGATAAATCCGCCAATTGCAGACATAGCAAAAGGACATCATCTTCGTTCAACTTGGGATACCGGGTATGCAGTTGCTCTATGTAATCAGCATAAATCTGTCCTATAATCACTCTGAGTTGGCGTTGCTCAGCATTGGTGAGCACTGCAATACGCTCTTTGTGATGCTTTTGCTGGTTGGCCAGTTTGTCTATTTTCGTATAGAGGGCACTTTGCCGGAACAACCAGTTGCGCAATTTCTCCTTCTCCATCTTCATGGCCTCTATAGCCCGTTCCTTCTCTTCTATTTCCTCGACACGGCTTTCTTGTTTCTGTTTCAATTCGGCTATCACCTCTTCATGTTGAGCAATATTCTGCTGCATATCCATCAGGTTCTGTTTCAGCTTCTGCAACAGATATTTATAGTTGGATTGCTGTATCTTCTTGTTCTTCAGTATCTGTTGATAAATAATCACAATGACCAGCAGCAACACCACAGCTATCATCGCAATGGTGTATATCCTCCGTTTAGCCTTGAACTGTTCTTTCCTTACTTGCGCATCGGCATTCCAACGATAGGTCTTCTTCTCCAGTTCCGTAGCCACATTGGTGGAATAGATAGAATCTTCCAACTGGGTGCTGATTTCCAGATATTCCAAAGCTTTCTCCACATTTCCCTGCTGCTTGGCTATGGCATACAAGTCAAAGAAAGAGAGATACCGGATATGAATATCGACAGCTTCCTTGCTTCGGTTCAAATAATAAAGAGCCGAATCAAGCTGCCCGTTATTATAATAAAATTCCTAGATTCCAAAGACACTGCAAGCTGTCTTCTCTAAGACGACAGGCATCGTATGCCCTTTTCAGACAAATAATAGCTATACTGTTCCGTCCTGTACGTCCGCATAAATCCCCTATATTTCCATAAAGAGAATGCAAAAGGAAACTATCAGTAGAAAGAGAAAGCTGCAAAGCGCGTTGCTGGCAGATAAAAGCGGAGTCTATATTTCCATACCCAATGTAAGCTACCCCCAGATTGCTGAGTGAACTGATGAAATGACGGTTATGCCGTGCCAGCGAATCATTATAACAAGCCTTGACATACATATCTTTGGCCTGTGCGTACAAGTTCTGTTTGCCATACAGCCCACCCAACATATTATATACAAACCCTTTCCAATAGAATTCGCATGGATAGGCGGAAAGAATTTCAAGCGCCATACGGTAACTCTTCAGGGCATCGGCATAGTTTTCCATTTCCTGTTGCACTTTACCCTTATACAGAAGAGCTATGGCATGTTCTTTGGCTTCTTCATGATATACATGGAGAGCAAAATTCAATAATGAGTCACAAGGAAGCAGTGAATAACCATTTTTATCCGCAGCCTCAGCCAGCAGCAAAGCGTAACCGGCCTTGTCTTCCGGGCTCATACCGGTTAGGGAAGAGATGGATTTCAATAATGAAAACGCACTGTCGGCATGTTCTTCCATCAAGTATCCGGCTTGCCGCAAAGCAGGATGTTCCGTGCGCTGCAAAGTACAGGAAAGACAAAGCCAACATAGAAAGCAAACAATACCCGGCTGTTTTATATAAACATACATGCAACTCTATTTTTATTCTCCGGCGACAAAGATACAGAAAACTCAGAACTTATATCCTACACCGGCCGATAAACTGACACTCTGCCCGAAAGGTCTCTTACGAAGAGAACACTTACCATCGATAGTGTAAATGAAATGCTCGGATTCCAATGAAACCCCGGCCCTTCCGCCGTAAGTAAAATGATCTGGAAAATCCTGATGCCACCAGCCCAAACTAGAATGCATTCCGTTGCCATAGGCGTAATCAATGGATTTATCCCTGCCAAACATAGCATAGGACAGATACGGTCCCGCATTGATGCGCAAATTCCATTTGTTATTCAAAGCAACATTATAAGAAGCAAGGATAGGAAGCTCCAAATTGAATTTACTAAAAAAAGAATCGGTACCAAGTCTTGTCTTGGATCTGAATTCTTCATAAGTAAATAATAATTGTGGTTGTACATACCATGAGTTTTTAACATGAACGTCATACATTCCTCCGGCATAACCGCCCAGGCTGAAGCGTGCATCCCTGGACAGAGATTTAGAAAAAAGTCCGCCTCCTACAATACCCCAGCTATTCTGTGCGGAAGCGGGAAGAATAAAGCAGGCTAAAAGCATGCAAAGTAGAATTTGTTTTATTTTCATCGGGTTTGTTGCTTAAGTTTAATAATGCAAAGTAAGGTATAAAGCCCTTTTCATGAAAATAAAACAGATAACATTTACCGCATATAAAACTTTGATAATAAACAATATAACACTATTAAAGATAACATTCGGAGAAATTTCACTCCTATTGGGCATAGGGACAGGTCTAAAACCTGCCCTACACAGCAAGAGAAATATCTTTTATTGCGTGCAATTTATATTCCGCAACTTCCCTCTGAACCCATTCTGCACATCCCCAATCTGCCGCATGGGAAACACCAAAGTTTCCTGCATATACATCTTGTCCTTGCGTTTATGAGTATAGTTGTAAAACTGCTTGATACGTCCTTCCAAACGTTCCGCTTTCTCACCGTTTATGTAAAGAGTAGTACCTTTGTGGTCTCCCTCTATGCGTACCTTCGTCCATGCTCCGGCAGGCAGTGTGGCAGCGTGGAATACAAACGTATAGCCGTCACGGCTGAAAGCCAATTTTCCCTTATTTTCCCAATTGGCATATACGGTGGAATGAGGACCTTTAAACAAAATACCGTTGATATTTTGGTCTTTGTCCGGATTTATTTCAAATTCTACCACGTATGGATAGCCTACCTCCGGCAACATAGTGGCAATGCTGTCCGTACCGTTCAAAGACAGTTCTTCATTCTGCCCCGGAAGGACTACCTCACCCTGCACACGCCCCAGCAGGTTGACACCGGGAGCTTCAGGCATCTGTTTGCACAATTCCTCAAATTCCTCGTAAGAAACCATTTCATTCTTCCCTCTCACATCTTCTCGGCCAGTACCTGAGCGGCCGGGAATGTACGGAAATGCACATCCTGTTGTGACACACCGTTACCACAATGGTCATTCCATACGGCAAACATACCTCCCAACAGTCCCGGTTCCTTCAGGCAACTCTTCCTTAGGATTCACTTTACCCACACGCCATTGCTCATACAGCCATTTCGTGTCCAGGAAATCACGATAATATCCGGCAGCCGGAACAATATAAAGATAAGCATCACACGTATTGATAATCTTATATCCGTCTTTCAAAGAAGCATTAGGATCAATCCAATCGTATGACCAGGCATTAATAGTTACATTATCCGCTTTCACCGGGTGTTTCCTTTCAACCAGCGCAGTGCTCCCCACATACGGACATTCTTCCCGTATTTCTCTACATACTTCAGATACCGATCTGTAAAATAGCGGAATTTCTCAGCTTCCTTGGCATTGTACTCGTCTGTACCGATATGTACGTCGGGACCTATGAAAACCGGTTTCTCACCAGAAAGATACTCATCCAGCAAAGAATCTACAAAACGATAGGTTTCCTCCTTGTACAAATCCAAATGATCCATTCCATATTTATCACTGCCTATCTCGGGTTTATAATGTGTAAAGGCCAATGAATGAGCCGGAATATCAATCTCCGGAATCACATTCACACCATATTCCATGCCCAGACGTTGCAGGTCGGTGAATTCTTTCTTGGTATAAGAACCATCCTTGGCGGTCAGCCCCGGAAAACGCTCACTTTCCAGGCGGAAAGCAGCATAGGTCTTGTTCCAGTCGTTATCAAAGAACTGTACAAAACCATTGTCATTGAGATGAATCTGGAATTCATTCAGTTTATAGAACGATAGTATTTTGACATATTGCCGCAGGAAATCCATTGTGAAGAACTTACGGCCCACATCCAGCATGAAGCCACGACTGGGATATTGCGGCCAGTCACGGGCAACTCCTTTGGGCAACTCTCCTTTTTCATTATAAAGAATCTGCAACAAACTCCGGGTTCCCCAAAAGACTCCCTGACGAGCCGGTGCTTCAATACCGGCATAGCGTCCGGCAGTCAGCACATACCCTTCCTTTCCCAATTGTTTGTCGGGTTTCATCAATGAAAGATAAATATCATTCTTTCCCGGTTTCCCGGTCCTAATGGTGTAGTTCCAATCCAACAGATCTTTCAAGTCCTGTGCCAGCACAGTCGCCACACTTTTCAGTGCCGCCTCATCGGCAGGAGCTACAACAATACTGCCTTCAGCAGGCAATACGAGTTTTCCACTTCCCCCCACTTCCACTCTTGCAGGGCGGGAATTACTTTCGGACATGTTTCCTTGGCCGAAACACACGACACAAGGCCAACATCCATAAGGTTAGTAAGTGTTTCATGATAATGATTAATGGTTAGTAATTAACGGTTAATGAAAAATGAAGGCATTTATTTGCCTTTTACTATCTTCTTGATATCATTCAGTTTATTCAATGCTTCAAGAGGGGTCAGATTATTGACATCCAAATTCAGAATCTCATCCCGTATCTGACTCAATACCGGATCATCCAACTGGAAGAAGCTGAGCTGCATTCCGCTCCGGCCGGACGCTATCTCAGCCGTAGGCTTGGCAATGCCCTGCTGGCGGTTGTCCGTTTCCAGTTGATGCAGAATATCATTGGCACGCTTCACGATGCTTTTCGGCATACCTGCCATCTTTGCCACATGAATACCGAAAGAATGTTCGCTGCCGCCACGTTCCAGTTTGCGCAGAAAAATCACTTTATTATCTATCTCCTTCACAGATACATTGTAATTCTTGATGCGCTTGAAAGATTTCTCCATCTCGTTCAACTCATGATAATGAGTGGCAAACAGCGTACGTGCCTTGGCTTTAGGATGCTCGTGAATATGCTCCACAATAGCCCAAGCAATGGAAATACCATCATAAGTGGAGGTTCCCCGTCCCAACTCATCAAACAGCACCAAACTACGGCTAGAGAGGTTGTTCAAAATATTTGCCGCCTCATTCATTTCAACCATAAAGGTAGATTCGCCCACAGAAATGTTATCGCTGGCTCCCACACGGGTGAATATTTTATCCACCATACCGATCCGCGCACTTTCGGCAGGAACAAAACTACCCATCTGCGCCAACAAGGTAATCAGCGCAGTCTGGCGTAGCAAAGCCGACTTACCCGCCATATTGGGACCGGTAATGATAATGATTTGCTGGGTTTCCGAGTCCAGAAAGACATCATTGGCAATATACTTCTCCCCTACCGGAAGCTGCTTCTCGATGACAGGATGACGGCCTTGCCTGATGTCAATCACCTCACTGTCCTCCACAACAGGACGGATATAATTGTTCTCTTTCGCAACATTGGCAAAAGCCAGCAGACAATCCAATCGGGCAATCTGACTGGCATTAATCTGAATGGCTGGAATAAACTCTGCCAAAGCGATCACCAATTCATTATAGAGCTTTGTTTCAAGCACTAAAATCTTATCTTCGGCCCCCAAGATCTTTTCTTCGTATTCTTTCAGTTCCTGAGTAATATAGCGTTCCGCATTCACCAGCGTCTGTTTACGGATCCAGTCGGCAGGTACCTTGTCCTTATGCGTGTTACGCACCTCAATATAGTAACCGAACACATTGTTATAAGCAATTTTCAAGCTGGGAATGCCGGTCAGCTCACTTTCACGTTGCTGTACTTTGAGCAGATAATCCTTGCCGGAAAAAGCTATCTGCCGCAGTTCGTCCAGTTCCGCATTCACCCCGTCTGCTATCACACCGCCTTTATTCACCAGCAAAGGAGGATCATTCTTAACCTCTTTCGCTATCTTTTCACGGATAGACAGACATATATTCAGTTGTTCCCCAATACGGCGGAGACTCCGTTATCCGCATTCAAACAGGCATTCTTAATCGGCTCGATGGCTTGCAAAGCTACTTTAAGTTGCACCACCTCGCGTGGAGAGATTCGTCCTACGGCAGCTTTCGAAACAATACGTTCCAAATCTCCTATCAGATGTAGTTTCTCTTCTATGAACTCTTTGAAATCCGGCTTGCGGAAGAAGTATTCCACTACATCCAGACGCTCATTGACAGGCTTCTCATCTTTCAACGGAAAGACTACCCAGCGTTTTAGCAGACGGGCTCCCATAGGGCTGATAGTGCGGTCGATCACATCCAGCAGACTGGTTCCGCCCTCATTCATGCTACCTATGAGTTCCAAGCTCCGTACCGTGAATTTATCCAGCCGCACATAACGGTCTTCCTCTATACGGGAAAGAGAAGTTATATGGCCGATCTGATAATGCTGCGTCATATTGAGGTATTGCAAAATAGCGCCCGAAGCTACAATACCATTCTTAAGGTGCTCCACCCCGAAACCTTTTAAGTTCTTGGTCTCAAAGTGCTTCAACAGCTTCTCGCGTGAGGAACTTTCATTAAACACCCAGTCATCCAACTCAAAAGTAAAGAACTTGCTTCCAAAATTTCCTTCAAACATTCCCCGTTTACCACGTTCGAAAAGCACCTCTTTGGGGCGAAATTATTTAATAACTTGTCTATATAGTCAAAAGGCCCCTCTGCGGTAAGGAACTCACCGGTAGAGATATCAAGGAAGGCCACACCACAACTGGCTTTCCCAAAATGAACGGCAGCCAGAAAATTATTTTCTTTGTAAGAAAGAACATTGTCATTGATGGCTACACCCGGAGTCACCAATTCGGTGATACCGCGCTTTACCAGTTTCTTGGTCATCTTGGGATCTTCCAATTGGTCACAAATGGCCACCCGCTTGCCGGCACGTACCAGCTTGGGCAAATACGTGTCCAATGCATGGAAAGGAAAGCCGGCCATTTCTACGCTCTTTGCCTGTCCATTGGCCCGCTTGGTCAGCGTAATACCCAAAATCTCTGAGGCAACAATAGCGTCTTCTGAATAAGTTTCATAAAATCCCGCACCTGAATAGCATAATCGCATCGGGATGCTTTGCCTTCAACTCAAAAAACTGCTTCATCATCGGGGTTAAAACTACATCATTTGCCACTGTATCGTCCTTTCTTTTTTTAATTAATATTTCTCGCAAAGATACTAATTAGCAAATTTAATCTGAAACAGTAAAAGAAAAAAATTATATCTTTGTACTAGCTAAAAATACGGAAACAATGAAAGAAATAAAAGTAAACGAACTGACTGACAATCTGTTTGAGACAATCAGCAAGGAATGGATGTTGGTAACCGCCGGTACCAAAGACAAATTCAACACCATGACGGCAAACTGGGGAGGTACAGGATTTCTATGGAACCGTCCGGTAGCCTTTATCTTTATCCGCCCCGAACGTTATACATTCGACTTTATAGAGCAGAATGACTATCTCACTCTCTTTCTAGGTGAAGAGCATAAAGAAGTACATAAGATATGCGGTTCCAAATCGGGACGTGACATGGATAAAGTAAAAGCGACAGGACTATCGCCCTTGTTCACCGAGAACGGAAGCATCACTTTTGAGCAGGCGCGGTTGACTTTTGAATGCAAGAAACTGTATGCCGATCTGATCAAGCCCGGAAACTTTATCGACAAGAGCATTACGGACCGATGGTATGGGGAATCACACGGTGGTTTTCACAAGATGTATGTGGTGGAAATTGTAAATGTGCTAAGCCGCTAATTAACGGCATCGATTGTTTTTTTACTGCTGCTCCTTGTATTGATTGTATTGACTATATTAAAGTATGATCCGATACGAAAAAAGCCCGTCAAACTGTATGTTTAACGGGCTTTTGTTTCATTTCGGATTGAAAACTGTTGGACTACCAAGAAACAAACTTGCTTCTTATTTTATCCTTATTTTCAATATATTACGTAACCAAGAATAAAAGAGGTTTCCCGAATTAATCCCCGATTACATTAAAATCCCGTCTAAGAATGCTTCTCAACATTTCTACATTGTTTCGACAAAGGTAGGTTTTATTTTGGAAAAACAAGATGAATTGGGATAAAATATGCAGCAATATTAGTATATTTGTTGAAAATAATTCGATAGTATGATGACGCAAAGAAAAAAGACTGGTTGGGATTATGTTTCACAACATATAAGGATACTGGCTAAAGATGTGTGGAGGTTATTTTTCCCTGTATACTGATACCGGATAGATGCCCTAGATTGGACAGGGAACGGTGAAAGTTTCGATGCGGTGAAATCGAAAAATGATATGGAAAGAAAAGAAGAAAGGGAAGGCTCATGCCTTCCCTTTCTTCTTGCCAAGACTGCAAAGCGGTGTGGATGGGTTACGGTTTGACATCTGCGATTCTTGCATCTGAGATGCTTTTGTTTTCCTCTTCGGGAATGTATTTCTCAGCGCGGCGGATTTTATGGCTTTCTTCAGTTCTTTTGCAGGACTAAAGATTACGTTGACTCCTGCAATGGCTGATTGGGCGTTAAACTTGGAGGGGTCTTTTAGGTATTCGGCAACAGTGGGGCAGCTTCCCCCGTGGTTTCGGATGGTAAGACGGAAAGTGCCTAAGCGGTCAATCACTACGATCTTTCCAGCTTTCAAACCTGCTATGATTTGTTTCATGATGCCATCGACTACGATAAGGCAGTCTTCTTCGTTTGGGGTGCAGTCTTCGCTGATGGCCGTGGCTATGGTGGAGATGGTGTCTTGTGATACGCTCTTAGCACGGGCATACCATTTTTTTTCGGCGTCTATATCTCTAGGATTTGCCATCTGTACGGCGGTGTATTTTACTGACATTGAATTAGTGTTTAAGGGTTAATATTATGCTTTTATTGTTTTTTGACCTACACGGTTGTAGGTTACTGCAGAACGGCTTTCGGCAATTTTTCCTTTGGGCTGGAAGTTGATGTATTTGTCAGTGATGTTAGCGGCGGTCACCGTTTTTTCCGTTTCGGACCCTTGGGATTTTATGCCGACACGGAAAAATCCGAGGTCTTCGAGATAGACAGAATTACCGTTCGCAAGGGATTTGGCTATGCCGTTCGCGAATGCGAGGGCTACGCCTTTGACATCGCCACGGGTGGCGGTACTGTTGCGCTCGATATTGGCGCAGATCATTTCCATGGTGAGGTGTCCGGAACTGACAACAGAGGCGTACACTTTACTTGCTGCTTCCCTGTCTGATGGGTTTTGGCGTGCTGATAATTTGTAATTCAACATTATGTTTTGTTTTTGATGGTTGGGGTAAATGGTTCGTGTAACGGTTACGGAGCAAAGGTAGCGTAACGGCACAACGCCAAAGGCGGTGTGTGTGGTTTCATGCGTTTTTGTACGGATAGAAACGGAAAAAGGACACCGGGGCACGGAGTGCCGGGGTGTCCTTTCGGCTGGTGGGCGCCTGTGGGCGCAGAGCGCATGGGTGGTGCGCCATGATCTGACAAATCAGAGGGTGATTTCTTGTTTTTTTACTTCCACGTGTCGCGGAGGTCTTTTACAAGGTCGGTCCAGTTTTTGTCGGTGACAAAAAACGCTGCCAGCTTGGCGGCGGATTTCATGATGCGCCATGCTGTCTTAATTGTTGCTTTCATTATTGTGTTTTTTGGTTCGGGGGTAAAGGTAGTGTAACTGCACAACACCGGGGGCGGTGTGTGGGTTTGGATGTGGTTAGGGGCTTTTTCGTGTGGTTGCGGAAATGTGCTCACCTTATTGCTGAGGTTAGCAGAATGGTGATGAGGTAATGTCAGAGATTAGAATATTCGGGGATGGCATTGAAACAGGGGCATTGCTTGATGTACTCGCAGGGTTCGATTGTGCCGTTGTGGTTGAGATCGGGTGAGAGATCGCGGTGTCCGAGGATCAAGGCGGAGGGGTAAACGGTGTGGATGGCCGTAAGCAGAGCGCGGAGCGCGGAGCGTTGTTCGTGGGTGCGGGTGTCGGCCGGGATTCCTTGTGCGTTTAGGCCGCCTTCGTAGGCTATTCCGATGCTGTTGGCGTTGTGACCGTAGGCGTGGGCTCCTATTTGGTTGAGCGGACGCATGGGGTGGATTGTGCCGTTATGTGTTATGTAAAAATGATAGCCGCAGCAGGAGAAACCGCGTGAGCGGTGTAGCTTGTCGAGTGCTTCGGGAGTGAGGGTTGAGGTGCAACGTGAGGCGGTGCAGTGTATGATTATAAGGGTGATGGGGCGAAGTACCGGAGGTACGGCGTAGCCGGGCATTAGGGGGCCGAGCGTTGTTTGTATGGTGGGGTGTTGCATGGTTTGGGCGGTTTTAGAAGGGTGATCCGAATGTTTCGGTTATGAGTTGGACTTGGATGGGTTTAAGGATGCGGTTGGTGAGATGGTAGTTTGTTTTGTACATGCTCAGCAAAGCAGGTCGGGGTCGTCCTTAATCCATGCCTTGAGGCGGATGCTGGCGCTGGCCGGGGCGATATTAGGGAAATAGGCAATAGCGATTTCTTGGAAACCGTAGGCGCGGTTTTCAGGTGCAGCGCTGACGGGAGTTTGGGGGTGGTTCATTATGATTTGTTTTGGTTATGTGTAACAAAGATAATGCTTTTTTTACAGGTGTATACTTTATGGTCTGACAGGTGTATGGTTATGTATAGTTAGACTAACGGTAGTCCTTTGATGGGGGCGAAGCTGCCGGAGGCAGCGTAGCAATCGGACGGGCAAAGCCCGGTGGAGGAACGGAGTGACGTGGGAAAACGTTATGCTCGGGTGGCTGCCGGATGGAGCGTTCCGCATGGGGTAATTAAAGATAACCGGGTTTCGAGGGGATAGGTCCGGATGGGGAAACGTGCCGAATGGTTAAGCGCGAGGACGCCGTGCCGATGCAAGAGCGTGTGGCGGGGGGCGGTTAGGGGTAATGGGGCCACACCCCCCCCCCGGCACGCTGCTGCAATGAGAGGGAGGGCGCGGCTATACCTATGATGGCCCCGACAATCATAGCCGCGCCCGGAAGTGAGCGAGAATCACGGCTTTATGTAGCATAGATGCAAGGGTCTGCCTTTTAAAAAATCCCGCACGACGAAGGAGCTCAGGAGATTTTTTAAAAGGATGCCCATTCCAAATGGGGTTTGGGGCTTGCCCCATTCAAACAAGGTGGGCACCCTTGCAGCTATGCTGCATAAAAAAGCCGTGAGGCGAAGACGAACACCGCTTCACCTCTTCGGGGGCGTTTTTTGTGGAGAGAAACGGAGCAAAAAACGTCTGGGGGTGTCCCCCTAGGAAAATTTAGAATACCGCCCGAATGGAGCGTGCCGCATGGGGTAATGTTTGGTAGCGTCCGGATGATGGAAGGGTTGCGATGCAGTAGAATGGTGGAGGTATGGTGCGATAGTTGCCGGAACTTGCAAAATGCATGGTAGATAAGCAGCCAAAACCTTAACCCCGGGAGCAAACTTGCGGAGGGGGGCAGGACTGAGCGTAGAATGGTGGAGGAATACCAGCTATAACGGCACAATACAGGCGCGGACGGTAGACTGTGGATTCCGGATGGGTTCGGGGCTGTGCCTGTAAGGCGCTGCACCGATGCTGTCCCATTGGCGTTGTAGGTCCGGATGGCGGATGGGTTCGGTAGCGGCTTCATGGGTGGGGGAAACATTAGGATAGGAAATGGATTCATGAAGCGGCTGCCGCCGGGGTATGTGCTGGGGGGAAGGGATTTCTATCGCGTGCTTGGTGGGTTCCGGCATTCATGGGATTGCATACAACAAGAAATGATAGTAAAATAGAGTGGCCGGTTTGAAAGTTCTTTTTAATTTGCCATCATTTATCTTGTTTTGTGCTGATTAATCTGTACCTTTGCCTCCATACCGTGCGAAAGTGCGGTATACCTGTGTTCAGAATCTCCCATCGCCAAGCGAGGCGATTCATGGGGGATTTTTTATTTTCTCGAAATCCGGTGTCAGTTTGATTGTCCGGATTTCGATGCCGTAGCCGCCTTCCATGTTGATGATTTGGTCTAAATAGAAGTCTTTGAGTATCATAGCCACGCTGTGATACTTGGTTTCACGGAGCAGGAGGCTTTCGCCTCTGCCCATGTGAGCCCATATTTGATAAAACGTGCTCATTGTTCCTGGAACAATTGATCGTTGGCGGCATGAGCCAAGAGGCGATTGTCGATGCGGGTTAGCTGGGAACTATTGACTAAGGCAATGGTATCAATAACGACAGACTGAACGGCGATAAGTCTGCCAAAGATGTCACCTCCGCCGTATTGCCGTAAAAAGCGGGTAACTGCTTCAGCCGGATAGTCGGTACTGTTTTTCGCCCAATTGGCGATCTGTAAGGCGAGAGTACGCTTTTCGTTCCAATAGATTTCGTACTGCTTTTCATTTTCGTGGTTCTTCTGATTCATGATGTTTTGTTTTTTAATGGTTCGTACTATGGTAGAGGCGATTGTGACCAGTGCGCACCCCAATTTTTTTTTTTCCTATGCTCTTTTCATCGATTCGGCTTGTGATGTGCAAGGAATTTCGGGGAAATACTCTTTTTTTCGGTATTCCCGAAAAAAAGGAAGATTTCCCCGAAATAGCGTAGCGATCCTTGCTCATCACAAGACGGAGTGATATTTCGCATCGGAAAGAAGAGAAAATTGGCTGACGACTAATGTCTTTTCGATGATTATTCCGTTCCTGCCATTTGCCCTTCACTCGATAAGTTGAAGGGCTTTGAGGCGTTCGTAGGCTTCGAAGTAGTTATTTAGGGCTTGATGGGCTTCGGCAAGTTTACGAGCCTCGGCGGTGTGTAGCTTGATGGCTTCGTGGTATTGTTCTAGCATACGCTCATGATTGGATATGAGGTACTTAATGAGGTCACTTCCGGTGGTGCGGCCTGTGAGTTGCTTGAGGTGCTCGAGTTGTGCGGTTTCTTCGGAAGTAAGGCGGAGAGTGAGGGTGCTTCCTTTCTGTTTAGCTGGGATAGTCATGGGCGGCCTCCTTCCTGTATGGGGTGTGCTGCGCATTCGGCATTGAGGGCACTGGCGATGCGGAGTGCTTCTGTGTAGCTGCTGCAGGTGAGTTTGATTTGTTCGATGTAGACACCTCTGACCTTTTCGGGGTATGCTACGGCCCACTTGGTGTCTTTGCGGCGTGGGTAAAAAAAGATGGTTTTGTTCATAATTTATCTGTTTTGAATTATTGTTTAAATTCCGGTAAAACACCGAGATATAAGTACCGATTATCAACGGTTCTGTGTGCTGTAATGTAGAATAATACATCGCCTTCATTTTTAATGGCGTCGCATCCTTGTATAAAGTCTCTTGAGTAATATGCAGGAGGTATGATTTCCCCTATATAGTTATATAACCTTTCGTCAATATAATCACCTGGCGATAAAAAGTCATCCAAGTCTTTATCCTGTTTTACCCATTGTTTAAAAGTCTTTTTCATACGTAAATATTAAGCGTCCTACACATAAAGTAGGACAGGTTTATACTAAAATTGATATAAAACCGAGTGGTTTGACAAAAGAAAGATTAGCATTCATGAAAACACAAATGCGGCTATTATACGATGACAAATAGCAACAGCTAAGAATTTAAAAGTTTCATACACGTGTACATAAGTCACAATCTTTGGCGCTTAGCTGTTGAGACCAATTTCATTTTCGGACTATGGTAATTCCAGTAAAAGTCGGCCTTTGGTCTGTATTGTTAATTGGGTGTTACTGCTTGTGGAACTTTAGTAAGCGAGACATTGTATCCAAGCTTTTTAAGTTCAGAAGACAAATATACCTTGCGTTTCTGCTCTATCTTGGATTGCATATATTGTGCTCCAAGTTCATGGTAACGGGACCCTGTACTCAGTATCAGATAAACGGATATCAACTGAGAATGTCCCACTGCAATCAAGGCACGTTTCTTTCCTCTGCGGGCAGCTATACGATGGTATCTTTCACTAAAAACGTATTCTTTGTACGGGTCGCCCCATGCGGCTTCTGTGATTACCGCCTTTACCTGTTTGTTTCCGTGAGTGATTCGTGCGCTTTTTACCCGCACTCTCGTTGTTGCCCGGAGAAAGACCGGCCCGGACGAAAGATGCTTTCAGAAGGGAAGTGGGACATGTCAAGACCTATCTCAGAAACCAGATCCTCTACAACCTTGGTGCTAAAACCGGGAATCTCCTGAGAAGTTCAAGGACATTCTCGTACTTGGACAACAGTCTCTTTATACGTTCGGACAAATCATCAACCAAAGTCTGAGTCTGGTCTATATCCTTTCGGATCATCTGAAGAAGATAAATGTGATGCTCTTCAACAAAACCGGTACACGCCTCAAGCAATTCTTCAGGACTGGCTGACAGTTTACCGTGATAAACTGAATTTATATCATCAAGAGTAAGGACTTTACCTTCACAAAGCATATCAATAAGAGAAGTAGCTGTCGTACCGCTTGTATTACTTACTACACTTGAAAGCTTGATGTTGCAGTCTTCAAGAATACGCATCATACGGTTCTTCTCTGAAGCTATCTGCTGAATAAGCTTGTTCCGGTAACGCGTCAGGTCACGAAGCTGACGCTGCTCCTTGGGAGGAATATAGCTCGGTTTGAGAAGACCTGCCAGAAGAAGCTTGCAGATCCATTCGCTGTCCATCTTGTCTGTCTTGTGACCCGGAACATTCTTAATGTGACGGGCATTGACTATCAAACATTGGGAATGGAATCTTCAAGAACCTTATAAACCGGCTTCCAGTAAACACCGGTACTCTCCATTCCACATGCGTTACACCATTGGACAATAGCCATTCTTTCAATTCATTCAAAGAACTCGTGAAGGTTTTGAATGAGCGGGTCTCGCGTTGGATGCCTGCTCCGTCAATTGTCGCCACTACAACCTTCAGGTGGACGTCGATACCGCAAGCGCGCTGTATCAACTGAGGGAATGTCACTTCTGCCATAACTGATACATTTTAGGGTTACACTATACAAAGGTAACTTCAGCTTGACTATTTACATTCTCTTGGGCGTGATTTTTTATCTCATGGGAATTTCATTTCTATATCGTTTTGAATGGGTTATACTGCTTTTTGGTCTGTTCCGGCGGGTTGCCTCAACTGCTTGAGGCGACTGATGATAAATAGTCCGGGCATAGTGATGCGTCCGCGGCTGCGGCGGATATCATCGAATAGTGTCCAAACGGGGTGGCCGATTTCGCCATAACGGCACAATCGGCATATATCTCGCATTTGGTGTGGGGGGATGTTGAGCTGGCCAAGTTGTTGCAAGAGTCCGGTTTCGTTCCTTTTGGGGGCTTTTTCGTCCTCGTTTTCGGGCTTCGGGGATTGGGATGCGGCTAGTTGCCCCCTTTGGAGAGAGGAAAGAAGTTTTTCCGCCTCCTCCTTCAAGCTCGGAACGTGGTTTGTGAGGGGGATAGAGGAGGAGTTTGTTTTATTTTCTTTTCTTTTGTCGGATTCCGTGCGAGTTTTTCGCGAAGTTTCGCGAATGTTCGCGAAATCGGAATTTTGTGGTATGGAATTGGTAGTATATGTTCGTGATTCTTCTGTTTCGCATACCTGTGTTCCGGTGGTGGGTTTACGGGCTGCAACGGGTTGTGCCGTTATGTCGTGTTCCAACAGTTGGGGTTGTCCGTAGTGGGGTGTTCCGGTGGCTGGTTCGGGCTGGTTGTCTTCGCTGAATAATGGTAAGGTGACAGGGCGGCGTACTTGTTCGGTCTGTATGTCGATGAGCCGGATTTCTTCGGGGAGTATGATTGCTTTGTGGGCGTGTTTGCAGACAGACACGTATTTCTGCTGGATATGTTCACTAGTAAGAACTTGGCGCGATTTCCACGTAATGGAATCGAAGATGTCGATGTCTGTACAAAAGTTGATGATGGTTTCTACTTGTTCTTCATCAATGGCCCAGTATTCGGCGATATCGAAGATGATATCGTCTGTGGCTTTAATGAAGCAACCGTTGTTGCGGTAGATTTCATTCTCTATATAGGTATAGACGGCGTATCCTTCGCAACCGTATTTCTTTTTCAGACGTTTGATTTTGATGTCTTGGAAACGGTCTGTTTCTGCTTGATAGTATGATAGTCCTTGTTTTGCCATGGGGTTATTCGTTGGTTGTTGTTTTTAGTTCTTTGGATTCAAGTATACTACCCGGACGGAGGGCAGCTTCGATGTCTTCTTTCCTATATAAGAAGGTGTTGCCTAGTACGTAGTACGGGATTTGTCCTGTTCCGCGCAGCCATTTGAGTGTACTGTTGGAGATGGAGAATATTTTGCATACATCGGCACTGCGAAGGTATTCACGGGTGTACTGAGTTAGTTTTTCTGCGGCTTCGGTTGCCCGGAGTTCAATTACTTTTGTTTTCATTGTCTTGGGTTTTATTGGTTACTTATTTTCTTGGTTTTCTCTTTAACGGCATATAGTTGCTTGAGTGCAGCCATGTCATCCATTATCTTGTTATCAAGCACTTTTGCGTAGATTTGGGTAGTGGATAGGGCGGCATGACCAAGCATTTTGCTGACGGTTTCGATGGGGATTCCGTGTGCGAGGGTAACGGTGGTTGCGAAAGTATGCCGGGCACAGTGGAATGTGACGGTCTTATCTATTCCGGCTTCTTTGGCTATGGTTTTGAGATGGCGGTTTATTTCTTGGTTTGTAGGCATGGGAAATAATTTGTTTTTTAATTTATTATTATGATATGTGGTATATTTGTTGATAATACATTGTGCTGGATCAAGCAAAGGCAGAGAGACGCGCTGGTCGGTTTTTTGGCGGCTGTACTGGAGCCATAGACTGCGGTCAATGCCTTGGCGTATATTTCCGATGGCGAGGTTTGACACATCTACGTAGGCAGCTCCGGTATAGACGGAGAATAGGAAGATGTCACGGACTATCTCCAAATGAGGTTTTAGGGTGAGTTCTTCTATTTGCTTGATTTCCTGTTCGGTGAGGAATTCTTTTTCTACATGTTCTTTTTTGACGTGCAAGAGTGTGACAGGGTTTCGGTTTATCCATTCGTTCTGAAGGGCTAGGTTCATTACTCGTTTGAAACGAGTAATGTGTTTCAATGCTCCGTTAACGGCACATCTTATTTTTCCTTCACGGCGGTAACCTTGCAAGTAGGCGAAGAATTCTTGCACGAATGGTTTGTCAATGGCGTTGATGTCGTAATCGGCTACGTGGTATTTGATTCTCACATAGTCTAAAAGGTGTTTTTTGGTGATGATGTATCCGCGGTAGCTTCCTTCGCGAAGGTTCTTGCGGTCGATGATTTCATGGTAGTCAAAAAGACGCGAGATGGTGTTGTACTCATTTTCTTGAGAATAGAGATTTAACCGGATGTTCTCGATGTTGAGTTCTTGCCCTTTAACTTGTACACGGTCTATGGCTTCTTGTACTTGGATGCGAAAGTCTTCGATGGAACGATTGGCGATCCTGTCTGTTTCTGTTTTTCCTACGCACTTCTGCGCATCTTTATTCCAAGAGGTTTTCCGGATTGTACAATTTAGGGATATTTCGTATCTTTGTCCCATAATTGTAATCCTGCAATACAACCTAGCTTCTTGCTGGTTGTTGTGTATCATTCTAATAAAGAATAATACGTTAAAAGTCCTTTTTTTTCGTTTCATTTCGTAGTTGTTTGGCGAAACGTTTAAAAAAGTACTCTTATACAGGATTGATTTCCCGATTACCTCCCCGAATTAATGTCGCTTTTTCGTAGAGGTCTTTTCGTAATAACAAAAGCCCGTCAAACTGTATGTTTAACGGGCTTTTGTTTCATTTCGGATTGAAAACTGTTGGACTACCAAGATTCGAACTTGGACAAACAGAACCAAAACCTGTTGTGCTACCATTACACCATAGTCCAATCATTATGTGCTTTCCTTAGAAAGCGGTGCAAAGATACGTTTTTCCTACAATATATTCCAAATATTTTCGCACTTTTTTTTGCAATAAAGTGCAAATGCTTAACTTTGCGAACAAACTAAAAGAAATAAATACATGAAAAACTTCTAACTTGCCTTGCTTTAAGCTTTGTTGCAGCAAGCAGTTATGCGCTACACCTTTATGGTCGTGACGTGCAAATTTCCCCGACGGCACGGAAATTGCATTCTGTTATAAAGGAGACATCTATAAAGTACCCGCCAACGGAGGAACTGCCACCCAACTCACTACACAAGCCTCATACGAGTGCCCCCATCTGGTCACCGGATAGTAAACAGATTGCCTTCGCCAGTGACCGCAATGGCAATTTCGACCTGTTCGTCATGTCGGCCGATGGCGGAGCCCGACGTCTTACCACCCATTCGGCTTCCGAAATACCGTCAACCTTCACCACCGACGGCAACTATATCCTATTCTCGGCCTCTATCCAAGACCCTGCCAACAGTGCCTTGTTCCCTACCTCGGCCATGACAGAACTATACAAAGTCCGGTAACCGGCGGACGTACCGAACAGGTGCTGGGTACTCCCGCAGAAATGGTCTGCTTTGACAAATCAGGAAAACATTTCTCTACCAAGACCGCAAAGGTTTTGAAGACGAATGGCGCAAACACCACACCTCGTCCATCACCCGTGACGTATGGTTATATGATTCGGAAAACGGCGAGCATACCAACCTGACCGCCCATGCAGGCGAAGACCGTAACCCTGTATTTGCGCCCGACGGGCAAACCGTTTATTTCCTGAGCGAACGAGACGGAGGTACATTCAACGTATATTCCTTTCCGATAAGTAGTCCTCAATCATTGAAAACGGTCACCCATTTCAAGACCCATCCGGTCCGCTTCCTGTCAATGGGCAGCAACGGCACTCTCTGTTATACGTATGATGGAGAAATATACACTCAAAAACAAGGAGATAAACCGCAGAAAGTCAAAATCGATATCATCCGTGATGACCAAAATACAATAGCGGATCTGAATTTCAGTAACGGAGCAACCTCAGCTACCGTATCACCGGACGGCAAACAAGTTGCTTTCATTGTACGAGGTGAAGTATTCGTCACTTCCGCCGATTATAATACCACCAAGCAAATCACACATACCCTGCCCGTGAAGCAGGACTTACTTTCTCACCGGACAACCGTATTTTGGCGTACGCCAGTGAACGCAACGGAAACTGGGAACTTTACATGGCCAAGATTGCACGTAAGGAAGAAGCCAACTTCCCCAATGCGACTGCCATTGAAGAAGAAGTACTCCTGCCTTCGGACAAGACAGAACGTACCTATCCGCAATTCTCGCCGGATGGGAAGGAACTAGCCTTTATAGAAGACCGTAACCGGTTGATGGTGCTTAATCTGGAAACCAAAAAAGTACGTCAGGTCACTGACGGTTCCACCTGGTTCAGTACCGGCGGTGGCTTTGACTATTCATGGTCGCCGGACGGCAAATGGTTCACATTGGAATTTATCGGAAACCGGCATGATCCATATTCCGATATAGGTATGGTAAGTGCACAAGGAGGAAAAATTATCAATCTGACCAATAGCGGCTATACCAGTGGCTCCCCCCGCTGGGTACTGGATGGTAATGCCATTTTATTCATTACCGAGCGTTATGGTATGCGTGCCCATGCCTCATGGGGATCACTGAACGATGTGATGCTGGTATTTATGAACCAGGATGCATACGACAAATTCCGCCTGAGCAAAGAAGATTACGAATTGCAGAAAGAACTGGAAAAAGAACAAAAGAACACAACCGAAGCCAAGAAAAACGATAAAAAGAAAGGTGATAACAAAGAAAAATCCGAAGAGAAGAAAGAGGAAAAAGTAAAGGACATTGTGGTGGAACTGAACAACATAGAGGACCGCATCGTACGCCTTACTCCCAACTCTTCCGATTTGGGGAGCGCCATTATCACCAAAGACGGCGAGACCTTATATTACCTCTCTGCCTTTGAAGGCGGCTATGACCTGTGGAAAATGAATCTGCGCAAGAAAGATACCAAGTTACTCCATAAAATGGATGCCGGATGGGCCAACATGGAAATGGACAAGGATGGAAAGAACTTGTTCTTGCTAGGCAGTAACACGATGCAGAAAATGGGTACTGATTCTGAAAGTTTGAAGCCCATCAGCTATCAAGCCCACGTGAAAATGGACCTCGCAGCCGAACGTGACTATATGTTCAACCATGTATACAAACAAGAACAGAAACGCTTCTACAACCTGAACATGCACGGAATAGACTGGGATGCCATGACCAAAGCCTATCGCAAGTTCCTGCCGCATATCGATAATAATTATGACTTTGCGGAATTACTGAGCGAATATCTGGGTGAACTGAACGTTTCACATACCGGAGGACGTTTCCGTCCGCAACTGAAAGGAGATGCCACCGCTACCTTAGGATTACTGTATGACTGGAATCATAACGGCAAAGGTCTGTTGATTTCTGAAGTAGTGGAAAAAGGCCCCTTCGACCACGCCCGTTCCAAAGTGAAGGCCGGAAATATCATTGAAAGATCGACGGTCAGGAAATCACTCCCGAAAGCGATTACTCTGTTCTGCTGAACGGTAAAGCCAGAAAGAAAACACTGGTTACGCTCTATAACCCGCAGACCAAAGAACGTTGGGAAGAAGTAGTTGTTCCTGTCAGCAATGGTGTAATGAGCGATCTGCTCTATGCACGCTGGGTAAAACAACGGGCAGCCGATGTAGACAAATGGTCGAACGGCCGTTTGGGATATGTGCACATTGAATCCATGGGAGATGACAGCTTCCGTTCCGTTTATTCGGATATTCTGGGCAAGTACAATAACCGTGAAGGTATCGTCATCGATACCCGTTTCAATGGCGGAGGACGTTTGCACGAGGATATTGAGATCCTGTTCAGCGGAAAGAAATACTTTACACAGGTAGTTCGCGGACGTGAAGCTTGCGATATGCCCAGCCGCCGTTGGAACAAGCCGAGTATCATGGTGCAGTGTGAAGCCAACTACAGTAACGCACACGGCACTCCGTGGGTATACAGCCATCAAAAAATAGGCAAGCTGGTAGGTATGCCTGTACCGGGAACCATGACCAGCGTATCTTGGGAAACATTGCAGGATCCGACACTGGTATTCGGCATTCCTGTTATCGGCTATCGCTTGCCGGATGGAAGTTATCTGGAAAATTCACAATTAGAGCCGGATATCAAAGTGGCCAATTCACCGGAAACAGTAGTGAAAGGTGAAGACACACAATTGAAAGCTGCGGTAGACGAGCTGTTGAAAGAGATAGACGGAAAATAAGACGAAAGAAAAGATACAAACAAAACCGGAAGGAGAAACAACAGGTTTTCTTCTTCCGGTTTTTGTTTGTAGGGACATTTACTGAATATCCCCTTTTTATTTATAAAAGAAGTTCTCTTTTTTCTTATTTGGCAATCACCAGATAATAGTTCTTCTTTCCGCGCTGAACCAGCAGGTATTTTTCATCCAGCAGGTCAGCAGTCGTAATCACCTGGTCAAAGGCACTTAATTTCTCCTTGTTCAAGGAAACGCCACCGCCCTGTACAAGCTTACGCATCTCACCTTTAGAAGCGAAAACAGCGGCATTATCAACGAACAAGTCTACTGCCTTCACACCTTCGGCCAATGCATCTCGTGACACCTCAAACTGAGGAACACCTTCGAACACTGCCAGCAACGTGTCTTCATCCAGCTTTTTCAACGCTTCGGAAGTGGCGTTACCAAACAGGATGCCCGATGCCTCAACAGCAGCATTGTAATCTTCTTCCGAATGAACCATCACAGTTACTTCCTTAGCCAGACGCTTCTGCAATACACGCAAGTGCGGAGCTTCAGCATGTTCTGCTGTCAATGCTTCCACTTCTTCCTGACTCAGCGAAGTGAAAATCTTTATATAACGTGCGGCATCCTCGTCACTTACATTCAACCAGAACTGATAGAACTTGTAAGGAGAAGTATAACGGGGGTCCAACCAAATATTACCAGACTCAGTCTTACCGAACTTACCACCATCGGCCTTTGTAATCAACGGACAAGTCAATGCAAACACTTCACCGCCATTGGTACGGCGAATCAGCTCGGCCCCGGTAGTAATATTACCCCATTGATCCGAACCACCCATCTGAAGTTTGCAGCCCTTTGTTTCATAAAGATGCAAGAAATCGTATCCCTGCAACAACTGGTAAGTAAATTCTGTAAATGACAAACCGTCACGCGCCTCACCGTTCAAACGTTTCTGTACAGAATCCTTAGCCATCATATAATTTACTGTAATATGCTTCCCTACCTCACGGGCAAAATCAAGGAAAGTAAAATCTTTCATCCAATCATAGTTATTCACCAATTCGGCTTTGTTAGGAGCATCGCTCTCAAAGTCAAGGAACTTAGCCAGCTGTTTCTTGATACAAGCCACATTGTGACGCAATGTTTCTTCAGTCAGCAGATTACGTTCCTGCGATTTGCCGGAAGGGTCACCAATCATACCGGTCGCACCGCCCACCAATGCCAACGGCTTGTGACCGCAACGCTGGAAATGACGCAGCATCATCACACCACACAAGTGGCCGATATGCAGAGAATCAGCCGTAGGGTCAATACCCAGATAAGCTGTCACTTGTTCTTTAGCCAATAACTCTTCGGTGCCCGGCATCATTGTGTGCACCATTCCACGCCATGTTAATTCTTCTACAAAATTCATCGAATGATTATCTATTTAAATGTTTGATTTATACTTTAAATGCCACAAAAGTACGACTCTTTATCTGAAGAAACAACTCTTATCGCTGAAAAAAGATTTTCCGTGTGTTTTCATCTATCCTATCGCACAGAAAGGAAACTTCCACATTCTTCGTTTCCGCCATCCGTCCTATCACCATACGGATATCCTGCGTGCTCTCATCCGTTTCGGCCAATAAACATTCTAAAGGCACGTGCCGCAACACATCAGGCTGATATCTTTCTCCCAATGAAAAATAAATGTTTTCCTGCATCAGTCGGCAGGCAATATGCAGATTATTACGGAAACCATGTACCACCCAAGGCATCTGCGGACGATACTTCTTTTTCAGTTCAATCAGTTCATTAAACGCCTTCACACAATGAATAACCAATGGTTTTCCTACTGACTCGCTCAATAAAATTTGTCGGACAAACACCTCTTTTTGCAACAGAATATCTGCCGGCCCCAAACGGTCCAAACCCGCCTCTCCTATCGCCAGAACAGAGGGATGACAGACCGCCTTTTCCAACGTTGTCCAATCTTCCGGACCAGCTTCCAAAACTTTCCACGGATGAATGCCTACAGAATAATAACACCCTTCCACAGGTTCAAACCATGCAGGCTCTACATTGAAAATGCATTCTCCCGGTACAGCAGCATTGCGATGCGTATGAATATCCAGCAACATAAGGACAACAGATTTTACGGAACCGGATCATAGCCCGACCCGCCCCACGGATGGCAACGCAATATCCGGCGGACAGCCAGATACAATCCCTTGAAAGGACCATGTTTTTTAATGGCCTCGATGGCATATTCCGAACAGGTAGGTACAAAACGGCATGAAGGAGGAGTCATTGGAGAAATGTACCCCCGATAGAAATAGACAGGCAACAGCAACAGATAGGATAATATCTTTTTCATTCCAGCCTTTCCACTATATGAAACAGCAGTTTCTTCACTTTCTCCTCCACTTCGGCAGAAGAATGAATATGGTTATCCAGCCATATAAAGGCGATAATCAGTCTTTTGTTCCGTGAAGCCAGCGCATCCAGCAACAAATGCTTGTTCTTCCGATAAGCCTCACGTACCTGACGTTTCACCAAATTACGCTTTACCGCACGTTTGAACCGCTTCTTGGGCACGCTGATCAGAATAGAAGCTGCCGCCATATCTTCCTCCACAGGCTCTACCGACATATACACCACACGTAGCGGAAAAGCCGGAAAAGACTTGCTTCCACCTGAAAAAAGACGCTCAATCAATGTCTTACTATTCAAACGCTCTTTTTTACCGAGTGTATATTCTACCATAATCTTCTTTCTTTTATTAAAATAAAGAAACCGAGGGTTTCGAATCACAAAGTTACAACTTTATTGATACAAAACCCCCGGTTTTGGGATATAAACTAAAAATTAATCCTTATTGCGCTCGCGGATAAACATATCCAATGCCGCAGTCATGGACGGAGCCTCTACAGTAGGAGCTTCCAAATCCAACCGCAATCCGGCATCCTTCACCGCTTTAGCAGTAGCAGGACCAAAACATCCTATCGCAATTTCCTTTTGGTCGAACTCCGGAAAATTCTTCATCAAAGAATTGATTCCTGCAGGACTGAAAAACAACAGCATATCGTAATCGAACTCTTCTTCGGGAGTGAAATCATTACTTACCGTACGATACATCACTACCTCCGTATGCTGAATTTTATTTTTATCCAATAAAGTCTTGATCTCATCATTGTGTACATCAGACATCGGCACCAAATATTTTTCCGTATTGTGCTTTACGATAGAAGGCACCAAATCTGCGAATTTACCGGTCGCGCCGAAGAATACTTTACGTTTACGATACTGAACATATTTCTGAATGTACAAAGCAATGGTTTCGGACGTACAGAAATATTTCATTGTTTCGGGCACAGTAACACGCAATTCTGCACACAGATTGAAGAAATGGTCAATAGCGTGCCGCGATGTAAAAATCACAGCGGTATGATCAAGAATAGAGACTTTTTGCTGTCTGAACTCTTTGGCCGACAAGCTCTCAACTTTGATGAACGGGCGGAAATCAATTTTCACACCGTACTTCTCAGCAATATCATAGTATGGCGACTTTTCAGAAGTCGGCTTCGGCTGAGATACGAGGACTTTTTTTATTTTCAATGTACTAAAAATTTAAAACCAAAATGTTGTTCGCTAAGATAATCCCTTTCCACAGAACAAAATCAGGGAGTATTTCAAGGGCACAAAAGTACAGAATTAAATGGAAAGCGCCATGAAATTTGTTGAAAAAGTTACTAAAGCACTTATAAAACAGCAGAATTTTAGCAATTATTATAACAAAACCGATAAAATAAGGAGCAATTTGCGGTGACAGATCGAAATACACAATCAAAAGTACAATTGGAAAAAGTAAAAATCCAGCTCCGATTACAACATTAAAGTAAGATTCCAGCCAAATAATATTGCGTGTTTTGTTAAAGAAAATCCAATTTACAAAGCTATAAAGAAGCCATTTGATGACAAAGAAAAAAACTACATAACCAATGTAAATACTTAGCAATAAACAATGAGGAACCGTACGAAAAAGGAGCAGGTCATGGTCCGAAAAATAATCGTACACACAAAAACCGGATAATATACAGGTCTGCAATATCAGCACCAATGTATAACGCACATCAGATGCGGTAGTATCATCAAACAAACTGGCACGCTCTTTAGACAAAGCAAAATTCTTAAATTGCTGTTCAAGATGTTTCTTGCCATGTGCCAGCACGTATGATACCAGGATAAAGCAAAGAAACAGCACGCTGGTCACCATCCAGTCCGAACGCAGCTGATAGGGCAACTCCATTCCTCTCATCCCGTCTTCCTTGACGTATGACACACGTTGTGTGTCAAAGCCGTATCAACACGGCTCTGCTCTTCCGTATAAAGTTGGAGAATATACGCTATTCCGGGATGGCAGGTTTCACTCATATCGCTGCAAATTTACGTATTTCTTTGTTCCAAACAGGCGTTGTATAGAGCAAATTTATCGCTTCTTCGGCTGTTGAAGCCACCTTCCAGATCGCAACATGTTCTTTACGCATAAAATTACCCTCCACCGCCCTTTGCAGCATTTCAAGCAAAGGGTTGTAAAACCCGTTGATATTCAAGATGATTATCGGATTAAGATAAAGCCCCAACTGCTTCCAGGTGATGATTTCAAGCAATTCCTCCAATGTGCCGCAACCTCCGGGCAATGCAATGACGCCATCGGACAAATCGGCCATCATCCGTTTGCGCTCGTGCATGGTTTCCGTCTCAATCAATCGGGTCAGCCCTGTATGGTGCCACCCCTGCTCCACCATAAAATGAGGGATTACCCCCGTCACCGTACCGCCTGCAGCCAATGCCGCATCTGAAGTAGCCGCCATCAGGCCGATACAGCCTGCCCCGTTAATCAGATTGATCTTCTTTTCAGCCAGAAGACGTCCTAATTCTTCCGCTACATCAAAATACACCTTCGCTATCTTTGTGCTGGACGCACTATATACACATACATTCTTTATATCATTCATATAATTCCTTATGTTTTCGGGCGGATCCAATCCTCCCCTGCCAGCCAATGACGCTCATTGCCGCAGGAACGAATTGAATTCGCCCGTATACATCACCATATTCGAATCCGTTTCTTACAAACCGAACGCTTCCTTTATCTTATCCACATAATCCAGCTTCTCCCAAGTGAACAGTTCCACTTCCAGCGTCTTTGCTTCATGATACATGGATTCGTATGTCTTGGTCACCACTTTCGGCTCACGTCCCATGTGACCGTAAGAAGCTGTTTCCTCATAAATAGGATTACGCAGTTTCAAACGCTCTTCAATGGCTTTCGGACGCAGATCGAACAGTTGGTCTATTTTCTTAGCAATCTCTCCGTCGCTCAGTTTCACATTGCTGCGGCCGTACGTATTTACGTAGATATTGATAGGACGGGCCACGCCAATGGCGTATGACACCTGCACCAGCATTTCATCGGCAACACCGGCAGCAACCATATTCTTTGCGATATGGCGTGCTGCATAAGCAGCACTACGGTCTACCTTACTGGGGTCTTTTCCTGAGAACGCCCCGCCACCGTGAGCACCTTTTCCACCGTATGTATCCACAATAATCTTACGGCCGGTCAAACCGGTATCTCCATGAGGACCGCCGATCACAAACTTACCTGTAGGGTTCACATGATAAACTATCCGGTCATTGAACAAAGCCAATACTTCTTCATTATGAATTCCGGCAATGACACGTGGCATCAGGATTTCAATCACATCCTGACGAATCTTGGCCAACATCTCTTCGTCAGCCTTCAACTGAGCTTCTTTGGAAGAATCAGCCGGGGTTACAAACTCGTCATGCTGGGTAGAAACCACAATCGTATCAATGCGTACCGGCTTGCCGTTATCATCGTATTCAATAGTAACCTGGCTCTTGGCGTCGGGACGAAGATAAGTCATCACCTTCCCTTCACGACGGATTTCGGCCAGTACCATCAACAGTTTATGTGCCAGGTCCAGTGACAGCGGCATATAGTTTTCCGTTTCATTGGTAGCATAACCAAACATCATTCCCTGGTCGCCCGCACCCTGGTTCATAGGGTCCTCGCGTTCCACGCCACGGTTGATATCCGCACTTTGTTCGTGAATGGCAGAAAATACGCCGCAGGAGTTTCCTTCGAACATATATTCGCTTTTGGTATAACCGATACGGTTAATCACTTCACGTGCAATGCGCTGCAAATCTACATACGCCTTGGTTTTCACTTCTCCAGCCAGCACTACCTGTCCGGTAGTCACCAGGGTTTCGCAAGCTACTTTCGAACTGGGGTCAAACGCCAACAGTTTATCAAGCACAGCGTCCGATATTTGATCGGCCACTTTGTCGGGGTGTCCTTCAGACACCGATTCGGATGTGAATAAATATCCCATTCTAAATTGAAAATTAAGAATTAAAAATTAAAAGTTAATTCGTTAACCACCTTGGGAAGTTATCAGAGTAGATAAATGTAAATAAGAAAGTCAATGTATTTTTTAGCATTTTTTCTGTGGTTGCAAGCTACTCAAATCTCTCCACTGTTTTTAACGGCTGCAAAGATAAGCATTATTCCTTAACCATTCTATAAATTCCCGGTTCTTTAACATTGGAATAGCAATTATTTAGAAGAAATTAAACCTAATCTGACCGATTTCCGTTAATTTTGCATCATGAGCAAAGAAAAGACCGCATTTATACCTAAACAATATTTCGCAGTGGTAGCCGTACTGCTGGCTATCATGATGTCCGTACTGGACGGAACCATTATGAATATCGCATTACCCACGCTGGCACACGATTTCGATGTCACCCCTTCCAATGCCATCTGGATTGTCAATGCCTATCAACTGGTGATTACCATGACCTTGCTATCATTTGCCTCATTAGGTGATATTTACGGTTACAGACGGATATTTCTGACCGGCATCTCCATTTTTGCAGGCGCCTCTTTGGCCTGCGCCCTCTCGGACTCTTTCTGGATGCTGACTGTCTCCCGTATCATTCAAGGTTTCGGGGCCGGCCTGTGTAATGAGTGTCAATACCGCCCTTATCCGTTTAATTTACCCGCCGCAGATACTAGGGCGCGGAATGGGCGTAAATGCCATGGTGGTAGCTGTTTCGGCCGCCGCAGGTCCATCCATTGCAGGCAGTATCTTAGCATTGGGAAGCTGGCACTGGCTTTTTGTAATCAACATTCCTTTGGGATTGGCTGCATTAGTGATCGGACATCGGTTCTTACCGCATAATCCGGCTTCAGACACAAAACACAAGTTTGATAAAATCAGTGCAATAGCCAACGCACTGACCTTCGGGTTGTTAATTTATACCTTGGAAGGTTTTGCACACGCCGAAAACAGAAAGTTCATTGCCATCCAGTTGGTATTGTTAATCATAATCGGCACTTATTTCATCCGCCGCCAACTGAAGAAAACGACCCCTATCCTACCTGTGGACTTACTGAAGATTCCTATTTTCGCTCTTTCTATCGGTACTTCCATCACTTCATTCACCGCCCAGATGCTGGCTATGGTTTCCTTACCGTTTTTTATGCAGAATATATTGGGATACAGCGCCGTACAGATCGGTTTGCTACTTACCCCCTGGCCATTGGCTACCATCCTGACCGCACCACTTGCAGGCAGACTGGTAGAGAAAGTACATCCCGGATTGCTGGGAGGCATCGGCATGGCCATCTTCGCTACCGGCCTATTCACACTCTATTTGCTTCCCCCCCATCCGGCAGAATGGAATATCATCTGGCGAATGGCACTCTGTGGTATGGGCTTCGGGCTGTTCCAGACGCCCAATAATGTAACCATTGTTTCTTCCGCGCCCACTCACAGAAGCGGTGGAGCCAGCGGTATGCTAGGTACGGCGCGTCTGTTAGGTCAGACTTTGGGAACCACACTGGTTGCTTTGTTGTTCCGTATGTTCGCCGAAGGACATCGGGCGCAGGCTTGTTTGTTATTAGCCATATTCTTTGCCATTGCCGCAGGCGTGGTAAGCAGTATCCGTATGACACAGGCTTCTCCGGCAGGAAAGAAATAAAGCCCCGGCAAGTTGTTGAACAGAAACATTTCCTTTCTGATAAAAACTTTCTCTTGTTTTTTATCTTTGAGAGCAAAGAAAAAAAGAATGAATTTATCTATCTTTGGAGAGAATTTAAACAATCAAAACCTGATGAATATATGAAAAAGACATTGCTCTTACTTTTTACCCTTCTTTTAGCCCTGTCGGCACAATCACAAAATTCGTTACGGCTAATGACCTATAACATTAAAAATGCAAACGGAATGGATGATGTATGCGACTTCCAACGCATAGCCGATGTAATCAATCATATCCACCCCGAAGTGGTAGCCTTGCAGGAACTGGACAGCATGACCCACCGCAGCGGACAAAAATACGTACTGGGCGAGATAGCCGGACGTACGCAAATGCACGCTTACTTTGCCCCTGCCATTGATTACGACGGAGGAAAATATGGTATCGGGCTTCTCACCAAAGAAATTCCCGTCAGCCTGAAAACCATGACACTTCCCGGACGGGAAGAAGCACGTGCGCTGATTATGGCAGAGTTCGACAACTACATTTATTGTTGCACCCATCTGTCTCTCACCGAAGAAGACCGCATGGCCTCACTGGAGCTTATAAAAGACTTTGCCGCCGCTCACAAAAAACCTTTTTTCCTGGCCGGCGACCTGAATGCCGAACCCGAATCCGCATTCATAAAATACTTGCAACAGGATTTTCAGATACTTTCTGACGTAAACCAGCATACATTTCCGGCTCCCGCCCCTACAGAAACCATTGATTATATTACAGCACTGAAACAGAACATGAAAGGCTTCACAGTAACCTCCGCACAGGTAGTAAATGAACCGGTAGCATCAGATCACCGTCCCTTAGTAGTGGTGCTTGAACAAAAATAAGCCCAACAGAGAATATGGAAATAAATAAAAGAGAGAACATCGGATGGATAGACTTGCTACGCGTCACCGCCTGTTTTTTAGTTGTATTCGCCCATTGCTGTGACCCTTTTGTGGCACGTTTTGACACAGACCGTCCTACTTTTCTGCAAGGGTGCGCATTGGGAAGTGCCGTACGCTGTTGCGTGCCCTTGTTTGTGATGATGACAGGAGTGCTGCTGTTTCCTGTACGAAACGGCATGAGTGAATTTTACAAAAAGCGGATCGGCCGCATTGTTGTCCCGCTTATCTTCTGGTCGGTCATGCTGCCTGTATTGTATTTCATTTATCTGAATTACATCACCACGACAGACAATCCTACCATAGACATGTCCGCCTTCACCCTGGAAATGACTATCACGAAGATTTGGACATTCATTTTCAATTTCAACTATGACACCACTCCTCTGTGGTATCTGTATATGCTGGTGGGGCTCTACTTCATCATCCCCATCTTCCATGCATGGCTGGAGCGTGCTACCCGGAAAGATATCAAGCTATTTCTTTCCATCTGGGGCATCTCCTTGTTCCTTCCCTACATTAAGATGGCCGCTCCCGCACTGGGATATATCGGCAACTGGGGCAATATGGATATCCTGGGAGTGTGCGACTGGAATGCATTCGGTTCATTTTATTATGTTTCCGGATTTATCGGCTATCTGATACTGGCCCATTATCTGGTAAAATACCCGCTGCAATGGAGTTGGAGAAAAACCCTGGCTATCGGTATCCCTATGTTTGTGACAGGGTACGCCATCACTTTCGGCGGCTACCTCATCATGCAGGAATATTTTCCGGGAAACTACGCCTATCTGGAAATAGTATGGCTTTTCGGCGGCATCAATGTATTTATGATGACATTTCCTGTTTTTGTCTGCATACAGAAGCTTAAAATACCTTCTTCGCCTGTTCTTTCAAAAGTGGCATCCATGACCTTCGGCATTTATCTGTGTCATTTCGTCTTCGTGCAAATGGGATATGACTTGTTCGCCTCGCTGTTGCCCCAGGGGATTCCTGCCATAATACACATTATTTGCATGGCCGTAACAGCCTTTCTCATCAGCTACCTGGTGGTCAGAGGGATGTATGCATGCAAATGGACCAGAAGATTTGTGGCGTAAAAACAACGGATTCAAAACACAAGGAGTTACAGTATCCTGTTGGCTGATTATTTCCTTCAAATTCTTCATTTACTTATTAAGTGTTGATAACCAATTATTTACCATGATTGATTTATTCATAAATTCTTCATCATTTTGTCATAGGATATTTCAATAGAAAGCACAACATTACAACTGTTATAAATGGCGCAAACAAAATGAATTCCATTCCTGTAACTTGAGTGATTCCACCGGTATTTTCTCCCAATCTCTGCCTTTTCATTTAATCGTTTCACCTTAGTGATGAACTTTTATCACTGTAAGCATTCGGCCTCGTGCGTGTTTCTCTCCAAGTTATAATAAAGTCAAAAGCCAGACGAAGCATGTCTGGCTTTTGACTTTATTACTTTCCTGTTTATCCTTTCAATTAAATGGCAGTAAATCGGTGTAATCGTTTTCTCTTCTTTCTTTCTCCTGTACCCTAATCAGCACGTCCTGCATCCATAGTTTTGGGTTCACCTTATTTTCCCTACAGCATCCCATCAGTGAAAAGAAATTGCCGCGCGTATGGCGCCTCATGTGATCGGAGAAGAGCGTATTTTTCTGTTTAAAGTCAACGGCCTTATAGAACGCTCCACCGGATTATTGTCAATGCAGAACTGTGCGTCATTGACATATCCGGACAGTTGTTCAAAGCGTGTGTACATATAGAACATGGCCTTGGCAATAGGCGATTTATCGACCGTATGTCCATATTCCTCCTTGCACCATTTTCCAGTTCTTTGATAATAGGGTACGATTTTTCCCGGCGAAGCTTTACCACCGCCTCCCCTTCCAGATGTTCCATTCTGATTTTCTCCTCCACGGCATACAGTCCGCCTATTTGTCCAAGTGCATGCCTTGCTCTGGGAGGGTCATTTCCTTCCGCTTCCACAAAGTTGCGCCTGACGTGCGCGCGGCACAGATGCAACTTTCCGGGTAGCGTGTCGAACTTGTCATATACTGCAAAGCCGTCACTCTGTACCACCCGGACCTGTCCTGCCAGCAGTGTGTCTATTCCGCTGCTGCCACGGCCTTGTGATATTCAAAGAAGGGGTATGGAACCGGGGCAGATAGAAGTTCCACATATACCCGCGGTGAAGAGCACCGGGCCGGTCGCTTTCAAGTACGGGATGGGTCTCATCGGCCATGACGTAATAGCTGTCCTTGACCAGTTCACGAAGTTCATTATAGATTGGTTCCAGACGCTGTGCGGCGCCATCATCCAGTTACTTACGGTGGAAGGACTCAGATGGATTCCTTCACGCTCAAAGATATCCAGCTGTCTGTGCAGAGGCAGGTGGTCGTAATATTTGGCGGTAGCAATGTGGGCCAGTACACTTTCCGAGGCATTGCTGTGGGATGTGCCATTACGGGCATGGGAGCGGTTATGATACGACCGTCGGCGAGCCGGTATTTAGGACGGATGATGCGTTTCACATAGAATCGGGCGGGGCTGACAGCATACTGTTCGCTCACTTCCTCTCCCAGCTTCGTCGCTCCCTCCAACGAAAGGCCTTCCGGCATGGAATGATAATCTCCTCACGGGGAAGGGACGGGTCGATGGGCTTACGGGCGTGGGGAGTGATCTTTTCGTGAAGCTTTTACGGAAACGATTGTAGCCATTCTCCGATGTGACGGATTTCCAGCGGTTTTCTGTTCTTCCGCTACCGGGTCATTGACATCGGACGGAGACTCGAAACAGATGCTCAGCTGGCCGGCATCTTCGGGAAGATGACTTTTTCACTGGATTTACCCCATAAACGGCGTGTCAAGTCAGCCAATTTCCATCTCAGATCGGCAATGACGGCTGTACAGGCCGAGATTTCTTCGACCGGCGGGAATACTCCTGCAAAGAGGCTTCGTATTTTCTCTGAAGTTCCGCATGCTCCTTTCAAGGCATTCATGTTCCTTGCGCAACTCTTCGTACTCTTCCAAAGTAAGGGTTAATAACCGGTTCTTTCACTGTACATCCACTTTTATTATGTAGCAAAGTTATCAAAATAAAACTGCGGCTTATAGAATGGGAATTACTTTTCAACTGTTTTCCGATACTTTTAACAGTGGCGGCTCATTCAGGCGATTCGAAATTTGAAGAAAATCCTTCTTCCGTTCCTCACTTTTCAAGAGGAAAGAACCGCGATTCAGACGACGGCATTCCAGACGGTATTCGTCGTCGCACCGATAAAGGATATGCAACCTGCTACGGGAGCGGTCGGGAAAAATGCAGCTCTGCTCTGACGCAGGAACCTGTGTGTCCGGATGACCTCATACAAAGACCGTCAATACCTTTATGGAAATTACAACCTTGGGGATAAAGGTAATAAGACCAAGGACTG
>SCPP01000117.1_pt1 | contig 35889 bp, 52 predicted proteins | sample 6106811 | NCBI WGS metagenome assembly SCPP01 (sample SAMN10720449, study PRJNA508395) | human gut metagenome | isolation source: Participant 2 stool, 15 month | host: Homo sapiens | collected 2018
GAGTTGAACCAGAAACTGGAGCGACTGTCAGAGTTAAATGCACTTCTCAATATGGATGAGCGGGAAGATACAGAAACAGAGCAGTCGGAATCAAAAGAGAAAGAAGAAAGACCGGCACGAGGTTCTATCCATGAGAAACTGCAGATTTATAAAGAAAAGAGTCAACGGGAAAGTGAAACTGGCAAGGAAACCAGAAAACGGGACTTCGGTTTGGAATAAGTAAACAGGAAAGATGGCATAATTTGGTAGAAGAAGGTTCTGCCGGTTATGCCATTTTTTAGAACACAGGAGGAATTTGAATGGCGAGAAATATGATATCAGGAAAAGAAACGCAGAAAATGCAGGAATATACGCAGGAACAGATAGACCGTGCAGAACACATGGAAATAGAGATTCCAGCGGATGTAAAGGAACAGATTTTTGAATATGCAAATCTGATTGGCGAGGAAGAGAAAGTAAGGACGTTGGTAAGAAATCTGACAGATGCAATCAATCAGGCAGATGAAGATAAAGTAGAGGAACTTCTGGATGATGCAAAAATGGATATTCAGGACCTACCAGATCCAACCATAGGTAAGCTGGAATTACGTGATTATGGATATACAGCAGAAGACATGGTGCCGCTCAGAAAAGAAGCAGCTTTGGATTATCACAGAATGGGTTCTAAGATTTATTGCCTGGGCAGCGATGGCGGTAAGGGAGAGTATGCAAGTAAAGAAATGATACAGGCACACGAAGGGCTGTTTGGCATGGAATCACAGATGTGGGAACGGATAAGGGATCAGGATCTGGATTATGCAGATGAAGATTTTGGAGCATTTCAGGAGCCTATGAGTGTCATTGATCAGGAAGAAGCACTGAAATTATACGATGCCGGAGCAGATATCTATCTGATCACTAATTTTTCGTCACCGATCTATGTCACGGAACGCATGGAAATTGAACGAGGACCGGAGCATTATCAGATGTCCATGGCAGAACTGGAGCGTTTCCGTAACCTGGAATGGGAAATGCAGAAATATCCACAGATTCAGTCTTTGAAAGAGGCAAACCTGTTGTTAGGAACTAGGCGAACCTTTGGTATTTATCAGATCAAGGATGATTCACCGGGCGAAAACTATGCATTTATGAATATGCGCTTTATTGAAAGTCATGGTATGCAGATAAAAAAAGAAGATTATAAGCTGGTCTATGTTGGAGACTTATCGGGAAATATGTCACTGGAAGATATTTTGAAAGGTTCAACATTGACAGACCGGAAGACTTCCGAGGACATTCCCTGTCTGTCAGTGATATCGTAGTTCTGAATGACGGGGAAAAAGTAACAGCTCATTTTGTAGACAGTATCAGTTTTGAACAACTGGATTCTTTCCTGAATCTGGAAGAACAGGTTCTTAGTGAACTGGCATATGAGGTAGGAGAACGTTACTTTGCTATTCAGAGAACAGAAGAAGGATACGATTATTCCTTTTACGATGAAGATTTCCGTCTGATGGATGGTGGCGTCTATGAAAATGATGAAATTTCTATTAAAGAAGTGGCAGAGGAACTTCTGGAAGACGAAGGCTGGACTGGAGAACGCATCCGTGGAGATTATGATCAGCTGATGGAAAAAGTAGAAGAAATGGATGAGGTTGTAATGGCGGAGATTCAGAACAGCCAGGGAGAATATAAGCCGTTGGCAAAGGTGGAGGAACTGGAAGAGGTGAATTATAACATGATTGATAATGTCCTCAATAATATGCCGCCGAAGAAAGAACCGTATCTGGAATACTTTGCGGCAGAATGCGATGAGTTCCATGATATGGGAGCTTATGAAAAAGTACCGATGTTAATCAGATAGCTGCAGTCTATGAAAAATATAGGGAGAATCCAGAAACAGCTTATCTCGGATGCTCAATGGGAATTATCTATCGTGATCCGGAAGACAGTTACTATGATGAAGCCGAATTTGCAATCGTAAAAGGAAATACCGTATTTGGGAATCTGATGGATGATGTTCGGTTTTATGAGGAGCTTGCACTGGTACGGGAAGGAATTGAGAAAATTCATGAAGCATTGCCGGACTACAAGTATGTACCGATGCGAGATGTTCGAGAAGCAATGTATCCAGAGAAGATGACCACAGAACAGCTGGCAGAGGCATTGGATGAGATTGCAGAAGCTTTTGATCCGTATGAGTATCGAGATAATGTGGAGCCGGGAGAAAATACGGTACAAGAGGTGATGTTGGATTTGCAGAGTGGCAATACACATTCTTATATTTCTTATCTGAAGGATATTGTGGACGAAGAATGCGACCTGTCTGTTCGTGCAGGTGTATTGATGGAAAGACTGAAAGCCTATAAACCGGAGCTTCCAAAAGATATGGAGCCGATGGTGTATGTGAATTATTGTGAGAAAAGTGAGTTGGGGAGTCCAAGATGTCAAAAGTTATCTGATCTGGATTCCAAAACCGTAGAACAGGACAAAGCCTGGTATGCTGACCGTGATCCAAACACCAACGAACCAAAAACGACAGCACAGATGTTTTTTACAGTATATTATGCTGAGAAGGGTGATAAGATGCTGCACCATTTTCAAGGTAAGATAGAGATTGGTACCGGAAACGGTGGTATCATCAGTCAGTTAAAGATGCAGAATGAAATGAAATTGACAGATGAAAGCTGGATTAGTTATCAGCAAGGAAAAGGTAATGAAGAGTATCAGAAGTATATGGAAGATCTGACGGATATGCAGAATCATGTTCTGCCGTATTTGCAGAGTTTTTGCAGTCTGGAAGAAAAAGGTGTGAAGGAGAGACGAGAACAGCAGGTGACAGAGAAAAATGAGAGCAGAGAAGCTGTGTCAAGAGCCGGCGTTGAAGCAAATACAGCAGTTAAGGACGCAGGGAAAGCTGAAAGAAAGCCAGTAGCACAAAAGAGAGCAATGACGGGAAAAGAGAAGAAACCATCAATCCATGAACGCTTGGAAATCAATAAGAAAATTATCCAGGAAAAGCAGGGAAAAGATAAGCTGGAGAGAGGGGCTGATTTGGGTGTAAGATAAACAATAAAGCCTGGTAGATGATTTTAAAAGATTATTTACCAGGTGTTTTTGTGAAAATCTTAGAAAACAATAACAAATCAAACAACCTAGAAGAAAACTTAATTTTGGTTGAAACTATTCCGATAAAAGAATATACTTATAATAGGCTTGTTGTATCGTTTGGAGGAAAATTATGGATTATATAACAACGATCGAAATGTCAAAAATATGGGGAATTTCATCTAGAAGAATTTCTCTTTTATGTAGCCAGGGAAGAGTGCCTGGAGCAGAGAAAAGGAAAGACTTGGCTAATACCAAAAGATGCGGTAAAGCCAACAGATCCTCGAAAGAAAAAACAGATGACGTATTGGAGGTTATAATGCTTATGGGAAGACCAGAAGATTCCAGAGTGAAGATTCCAGCGCTTGTGCACTTCACAAGACTTGGATATATCTATATATCAATTAAAGATGAAGTAGAAAGGAAAGTACCATGACAAAGGATGAAGTAAACAAAACTCTGGATGGACAGTCCGGAATCACTACAGTTTTTAAATAATGCTACAAAATTTTATAATTTAATGATGATGTATCGTTGTGCTATTCGGGAGATACAAACTAAACTTGAGGTTTTGGATGATGAATTTTCAGTTGAGAACAATCGAAATCCTATTTCTTTTATAAAAACAAGGATTAAGAAGCCCAATAGTATTTACAATAAATTGCAGAAAATGGGACATGATTTTACAACAGAAAATATACAGACATATTTAAATGATGTAGCAGGCGTTCGAATAGTTTGTGCGTTTATTGACGATATTTATATGATATCAGATTTGATTACCCAACAGGATGATATTAAAGTTATTGAAATAAAAGATTATATAAAAAATCCAAAACCAAATGGTTATCGAAGCTATCATATGATTGTTGAAATACCAGTATTTTTTGCTAAGGGTAAAACACCTATGCGTGTAGAATTACAGATCCGAACCAATGGTATGGATTTCTGGGCAACATTGGAACATCAACTTCGCTATAAAAAAGGAATTGAAGAAATGCCTGGTTATGATGAGATAAGTGAAGAATTACTTCATTCTGCAAGAGCTATCATTGAAGCGGATAATGAAATGCAGAGAATAAAAGACAAAATTGGTATGTTCTACGAAATTTAGGCAGAAAACTGAGCAAGTAGGAAGGTGGAATATATATGAAGCAAGATACTTTAGAGGGCAAAGCAAAAACAAAAAAATGGGGTAAAACGGCTGTGTTTTTCCATAGTCTGCATTCTTCTGGAAGTAATTTTTATTATTACTATCGTAACACGCTTGAATGAATATGCAGAAATTATAAATTTATTTACAAGGATTTTGAGTGGAATCTTGGTTTTGGGATTGTACGCATCAGATAAGACCTCTTCTATGAAAATGCCTTGGGTCATCTTAATTCTAATCTTCCCAATTATGGGTGTAGGCCTGTATTTGCTGATTGGTTTGAATGGTGGCACATAAAATGCGTGAGCGATATGCAGAAATTGATAGCAAATTGTTACCAATGCTTCCGGACAGTCAGGAGTGTTTGAGCAGAATAAAAGAAACAATTCCGAAAGCAGGAAATATAGCAAGTTACATACAAAGAAATTCGCAGTATCCAATCTATCAGAATACGGATATTGTGTATTTTGATGAAGCAGTAAAAGGATTAGAGGCACAGATTAAGGATTTGGAGAAAGCACAGAAGTTTATCTTTATGGAATATCATGCGATAGAAGACGCTGAAGCATGGCATAAGATTCAAGATGTTCTGGAAGAGCGAGTAAAAGCAGGTGTGGAAGTTAGAGTATTCTATGATGATATGGGTTCTATAGGCTTTATTAATACAGATTTTGTGAAAAAGATGGAGGCAATAGGAATTCATTGCCGTGTATTCAATCCGTTTATGCCAGGTTTAAATCTGTTTTTGAACAATCGTGATCATAGAAAAATAACAGTTATTGATGGAAAAGTCGGATTTACAGGTGGATATAATCTGGCAAACGAATATTTTAATTACACACACCCGTACGGACAGTGGAAAGATACAGGTATTCGTTTAGAAGGAGATGCTGTTCAGTCGCTTACGGTGACATTTTTGGAAATGTGGAATGCAGTAAGTGCTAAGGATGCTAATGATTCTGATTTTAGTAAATACCTTTTCCATTATGATTATGCGGCACAGCAAACTGGGTTTGTTCAACCTTATGCAGACAGCCCTATGGATAATGAACAAGTAGGAGAAGAAGTTTATATCAGTATGATAAATAAAGCTGAAAAATACTGTTGGTTTATGACTCCATATCTAATCATAACAGATGAAATGACACATGCGTTATGCCTGGCTGCTAAGCGAGGGGTAGACGTAAGAATTATCACACCTGGTATCCCTGATAAAGAAGTTCATTTATAATATAACTCGTTCTTTTTATCATGGATTAGTTAAACATGGTGTTCGTGTTTATGAGTGGACTCCTGGTTTCTGTCATGCGAAAATGAGTGTGGCAGATGACTGTATGGCAACTTGTGGAACAATTAATTTGGATTATCGAAGTTTATATCACCATTTTGAAAACGGCTGTTTTATGGCAGATTGTCAGGCAGTTGTGGAAATAAAAAATGATCTGATAAGAACGATGGGAGAATGTCGTGATGTGACAGACCAATATCAAACCGGACGAAGTGCATATTTGCGACTGGGACAATTATTTATGAGATTATTTGCTGGATTGCTATAAGAATCTGATGAAACGACCTTCAAAAACAGTTGATTTAGAAGTTAACTGTTTTTGAAAGGCCGTTTTTGCTATATCTAACAGTCTGTTGTACAAAGAAGATTTTGCATGGATGAAAAAACAAACCTTATTGAGGTTAAATTGAGTTTTTCATTGTATTGTATTGCTAATGAATAAGAATAAGAATAAGAAAAAGAACAGACAATGCTGAATGCTCTGGAAACAAGAATATCTGAGTATAGTATGTAAGTTCGTAACAGAATGAAAGGAGCGATTCAAATGAGCAATTTGGAAAATTATATGAAACAGCAAGCAATTTTTTGTGAACAAAATGATAGCATTAGTAAGAATCTGTATTCAGAGTATGGTGTAAAAAGAGGCTTACGAGATGAAAAAGGCCAAGGTGTGTTGACGGGGCTTACAAATATTTCTGATATAAAAGCTTTTGAATATCGTGATGGAGTAAAGAGTCCATGTGATGGCGAGTTATCTTATCGTGGTTATAATATAAAAGATTTAGTAACAGGAAGTAAAGGAAAAAGGTTTGTCTTTGAAGAAGGAGCATATCTTCTTTTATTCGGAGAATTGCCAACTGATACACAGTTAATGGAATTTCAGGGAAGACTATCTGATTGTATGGAACTACCGACTAACTTTACCAGAGATGTCATTATGAAAGCACCTACATCAGATATTATGGGTTCTATGACTCGAAGTATTCTTACATTGGGCTCTTACGATAAGGAGAAAGAAAGTCTTGAAATTCCGAATGTGCTAAGGCAGAGTATGCAGTTGATCGCAGCATTTCCTATGTTAGCAGTATATGCATACCATGCTTATTGTCATTATGAAAAAAACGAAAGTATGTATATTCATAGACCTGAAAAAGATTTATCTATTGCTGAAAATTTCCTGCGCCTATTAAGACCAGATACAAAATTCACAGAACTGGAAGCAAGAGTACTGGATATAGCATTATTGTTACATATGGAACATGGTGGTGGTAACAATTCTACATTCACTACACGAGTAGTAACATCTTCAGGTTCAGATACTTATTCTGTTATTTCAGCAGCAATGTCATCCTTAAAAGGAAAAAAACATGGCGGTGCAAATCTGATGGTAATGAATATGATGGATGATATTAAAAGTCATGTGAAAGATTATGAAGACGAAGAGGAAATTGCATCATATCTGAGTAAGATTATGAAGAAAGAGGCGTTTGATCAGAAGGGACTTATTTATGGAATGGGACATGCTGTATATTCTATTTCAGATCCGAGAGAAAGGGTGTTCAAAGGCTTTGTAGAACAACTCGCAAGGGATAAAGGACGTGAGAAGATATGACCCTTTATAACAATATTGAGAAGATTGCACCTAAGTTGATTGCAAAGCAGCGTCAGATATTCAAAGGAGTAAGTCCTAATATAGATTTCTATAGTGGTTTTGTGTATGACATGTTGAATATTCCAAGAGAATTGTACACGCCATTATTTGCGATAGCAAGAATTGCTGGTTGGAGTGCACATCGCCTGGAAGAATTGATAACTACAGATAAGATCATTCGCCCGGCATATAAGAGTCTAGTCAGCAAAAAAGAATATATAGAAAGAGAGGAACGATAATATGGGAGCAGGAACCAGTGCAGAGGAGTTTTTTTTAAAGAGCATCAATGTTGAAAGTATATTTGAATTTGTTGAAAGAACAGATTATTTGTTTCTTTATAGTATAAAGGAATGTGTTGAAAAATCAGACTGTCATGAAGGAGTATATCTTTCAGAAGTGGCAGAATACATGAAATTATCGATTCCAGAAACATCTAAGATGGTAAAAAGTCTTGAAAATAAAGGATATATTATCTGGAAATTAGATGAGAAAAAAAAGAAAGAACATACCTTGTTTTGACGAACAAGGCAATTGAATTAAGTAATTGTCAGAAAGAAAAAATGATAGAAGCTTATGAAAAAATCATATCGAATATACAAGAAGAGGACCTGGCAGTTACACGATGTACATTGAGAAAAATCCGACAGCTTATGGAAGAAATAAAATAGTGATTAATATAACGGAGTAAGAAAAGCTCCTTCATATATTAGAATAAAAATATGACTGTTTCATTAAAAAGAAGCCGGTCATATTTTTTTATGAAAAATAAATTTTGTTGAGGTTAAATTGAGATTGACTTTGTATTGTATAAGTATGAAATAAGAAAGGAATCAGGTGATGTACAATGAAAAAGCATAAAATATGTAAAATCCTTCTTGTTATACTGGCAATTTTTTTATGTGTGGCTTTTTATGAATTGCTCGGAATCTGCATTGCATATAAAAAGCAGCCGGAAGTGTCAATACAACCAAAAAGAAACAAAAATGGGTCATGGAACGAATGCAGTGAAAATACGGAACGTGCAGTGATCATAGAAAAGAATCCAGAAGCGCTTTTACAAAGAGTGCGTTTGATCCAGAATGCAAAAAGGAAATTATTCTTTCTACTTTGCATTTCAATCCGATGAAAGTGGAAAATTGATTTTAGGAGCACTGCATGATGCGGCAGACAGGGGTGTACATATTCGTCTGTTAGTAGATGGAATGGAGAGCTGGATTGATATGGAAGGGAATCCGTATTTCTATGGATTATCTTCCCATGAGAATGTTGAAATTAAACTGTATAATAAAGCCAACCCGTTGAAACCATGGAAAATGATGGGTAGAATGCATGATAAATATTTGATTGCAGATGGTAAGACATATATTCTTGGCGGAAGAAATACATATAATTATTTCCTGGGGATTTTCCGGGACATAAGAACTATGACAGAGACGTGTTGGTTGTTTGCGATGAACCTGAGAAAGAAAATTCAGTTAACCAGTTGTCAGAGTATTTTGAAACCATATGGAATCAGGAAGACAGTGGTTATTTTCATAACAATAAAAAACTGGCAAATAGAAAATCTGTAAAGAACGCAGTTTTAGAGCTGCAGAACAGATATCAGAAATATTTTGAAGAGAACAAGGAAAGAATCTGCCAGACCAATTATACGGACGAAACTTTTGAGACAGAAAAGATTACATTAGTGTCAAATCCTATTCACACAGGTTCCAAAGAACCAGTAGTGTGGTATCAGTTGGGAGAACTAATGAAAATGCAAAAATCGTGTGAAGATCCACACGCCATATATTATCTGTAATGATATGATGTATAATACATGGGAAGAGATTGCAGAGAACGTTTCAGATTTTTCTATCATGACAAATTCAGTTGCGAATAATGGGAATCCATTTGGGGCTACCGATTATGCGAAAAACAGAAATAGAATCTTAAGTACAGGAATTAATATCTGGGAATATGAAGGCGGTTATTCATACCACGGAAAAAGTATTCTGCTTGACGATGATCTGTCTGTAATCGGTTCCTTTAATATGGACATGAGAAGTGCATATCTGGATACGGAACTGATGCTTGTAATACGCAGTAAAGATATTAATAAACAGTTGGAAGAGGCATGATGGAATATGAAAAAGTGTCCCGCCAGATATTAGAAGGCGGAACTTATAATGATCCATATCATGTAGAGCCAATCGAATTAACAAAGAAGCGTCAGAGAAAAATATTTTTGGTACAGCATCTGCTTGGATGGGCAAGGTATCTGTTTTAATAAGGAGGAAGGAAAACGTGTTTCAAATATTGATTGTAGAAGATGATAAAGAATTAAGCCAGCTATTCCAAAAAGTGCTTGAGAAGAATGGATATCAAGTCAAAAGTGCATCGGATGGAGCACAGGCATTAGAAGTATTGGATAAGGAATATATTGATCTGATCATTTCTGATATTATGATGCCGGTTATGGATGGCTATGAACTGGTGTCAGAACTTCGTTCAGCAGGATATCAGATACCAGTGCTTATGATCACTGCGAAAGGTTCCTTTGATGATATGCGTCAGGGATTTCTTTCGAAGTGACGATTATATGGTAAAACCGGTAAATGTGAATGAAATGGTTTTAAGAGTCGAACTGCTTCGCCGTGCACAGATACTGAATGAACACAAAATTGTGATCGGTTTAAAAGCAGGTTTTGATTATGATGCAATGACGGTTACGAGACGACAATTTTGAAATCGTAACAATGCGTGGAATTGGATTACAAGGTGGTGAAAAAAATGGAACAAAGAAAGAAAAGTTGCGGATCCGATCCTGTCTGACTGGTGCAATCTGGCTGGCACTTGTATTTTCAACAGTCATATCTGCTTTATTATTTGCTTTTTTGAATCATTTTTTTAATCTGCCGGGCAGCATACCTGTGCTTGGCTGGCTTTTGATTTTCAATACATTGATTGCAGGGCTGATCACTTCCTTTATCAATGCAAAGTTACTGGAACCAATTACTAGGCTTAGTAAAGCAATGAAGGAAGTTTCTCGGGAGATTTTGAACAGCATTTGGAAACGAACAGCCGTATAGCAGAAGTTGGAGAATCTTATCAGAGTTTTAACGTTATGACAAAGAACTTCGTGCAACAGAGGTGCTGCAGATGGATTTTGTATCTGATGTTTCTCATGAGTTTAAGACCCCGATTAATGCCATTGAAGGATATACAATGCTGCTTCAGGAGAAGAACTGTCTTCGGAGCAAGAGGAATATGTAGAAAAATCTTATTTAACACCCAAAGGCTTTCCGGATTGGTTGGTAATATTTTGCTGTTATCAAGTTAGAGAATCAGAATATACCAATGAAAAACAGAATATCGTCTGGATGAACAGATCCGCCAGGCATTTCTTTCATTGGAAACAAAATGGACAGAAAAATTGGTTTTCAGGTAGAGAGGAAGTTAAATATACTGGGAATGAAGGACTTTTATGCATATCTGGATAAATCTTTGGATAATGCGATTAAGTTCAGCCCTTCAAAGGGACAATTACGATGTTTCTGAAACAAGAACAGGATTCTGTTAAGTTCATTCTGGAAGATGAAGGATAGATGATAAAATCCAGAATATTTGACAAGTTCTATCAGGTAGATGGATCTCATAAAGCAGAAGGAAATGGCCTAGGTCTTGCACTTGTAAAACGGATTGTAGATAGTGCCGGAGGAACAATCAAAGCAGAAAACCGTGAATATGGTGGATGCAGATTTGTTGTAGAGCTTCCAATACAGAAAGATGAGGCCATATAAGTTTAAGAAAAACAGATAGAGGAGGAATTACATGACATTTTATCAGGAGTTGCAGTTAAATCAGGCAGGTTCTAAAAACCTGTTGAAAAAGAGTGAAACACTAAAAGAAAAGTTATATCATATATGGGTATATCTGGTGAAGGTAGCTGTTACAATGACATTTTGTTTTTTCTTTGTTAGTATTTTCAGCATCCTATTTGGAAAGGAGAACAGCATTGTAGGTGTAGTAGTCTTATTATGTCTCATGGTGTTTAGAAATGCGGATCTGGGGATCCACATCGGACAATCTATGATGCTTTTGGCTTTGTTCTTTGTAATTATGACTGTATGTCCGCATTTAGCAAATCAGTTTTCACCGGTATTGGGAATGCTGTTAAATATTGCGGCACTGGCTGTGTTGATTCTGTTCGGATGCCATAATCCATTCATGTTTAATCAATCTACATTGGTTCTTGGGTATCTGCTGCTATATGGTTATGATGTTACAGGAAAAAGCTATCAGATGCGATTAGTCGGAATGGCTTTAGGTGCAGCACTTACCTGTTTCGTATTTTATCGAAATCATAAAAACAGAACCTATAAAAGAAATCTGAAAGATCTGATACAAGAATTTGATATCACTTCTTCCAGAACAAAATGGCAGATATGTCAGATTTTATGCGTACCGATTGTCCTTTGCATTGCAGAACTTTGTAATATGCCACGTGCAATGTGGGCTGGTATTGCGGCCATGTCCGCGATTTTGCCGTTTATGGAAGATATGCACTACAGAGTCCGTAAAAGGATTGTCGGAAATATTGCAGGTGTTATATGTTTTACAGTATTATATTTTCTGCTTCCTTCGTCAATCTATGCATATATAGGAATTCTTGGTGGAATCGGTGTAGGATTTTCAGCACAATATGGCTGGCAGGCAGTATTTAACACATTTGGTGCTTTAGCCATTGCTGCAGAGACTTATGGACTACAAGGAGCGGTTAGTCTTAGAGTGATTCAAAATGTTTTTGGTGTTGTGTTTGCTTTAGCATTTTGTGTTATATTTTATTGGTTTATGTCTAAAAAAAAGGAAAGTGATGTGACTGTACATGCAGAGTGAAGTGAATCAGGAAGAAAATTTGAATAGAATTATTACAGTACCCAATTTGCTTTCTTTTTTTCGGTTTTGTCTGATTCCAGTAATTATATGGAGTTATTGTGTAAAGGAAAATCCTTTGTTAGCAGGAGAAATCTTATTGCTATCCGGTCTTACGGATCTCGCTGATGGATATATTGCAAGAAGATTTCATATGATTAGCAATCTAGGAAAGATTCTCGATCCGGTTGCCGATAAGCTGACACAGGCAGCAATGTTGATTTGCTTGTTTACTCGCTTTCCACATATGCTCCCGTTGATCGTTATAATGGCAGTTAAGGAACTTTATATGGCGGTTAGTGGATGCCTTGTGATACGAAAAACAGGAAAAGTGCATGGTGCAGACTGGCATGGAAAAATAGTAACCTTTTTATTATATGGAACTGCAGCGGTGCATATTATATGGTTCCACATTACACCGATGGTATCAGATCTGTTAATTGGTTTGTGCGCTATAATGATGGTTGTATCAGTTGTTTTGTACATTATCAAGAATACCAGAACACTTAGGGGAGAGACTGTATAAGCAATTTTATATTGCAATGACTAGAAAAATATTTAGGAGAACGAGGAAGCGGAAGTGATGAAGGAAATTTATCAGCAGACGGTAGAAGAGGTTCTTGAAAGGGTGAATGGCAAGAAATCTGGGCTTACGAGTGAACAGGTGAAAAGATCCAGAGAAAAGTGTGGGTGGAATGAACTTACAGAAGGAAAGAAGAAAGGTATCCTGCAGATTTTCTTTGAACAGTATAAGGATTTTCTTGTACTGATTCTAATTGCATCAGCAATCATATCTGGTATGCTTGGAGATGTGGAAAGTGCGGCAGTTATCGTGACGGTTATTACGATCAATGCAATCTTGGGAACAATACAGACGGTAAAAGCAGAACAATCTCTGCAGAGTTTAAAGAATCTTTCTGGCCCGGAGGCAAAAGTATTGCGTGATGGTACAGTCGTTCAAATTCCGGCAAGAGAACTGGTTGTTGGAGATGTGATACTGCTTGAAGCAGGAGATATGATTCCGGCTGATGGAAGACTGATTGAAAATGCAAGTCTTAAGATTGATGAGAGTGCTCTTACAGGAGAAAGTCTTGCAGTTGAGAAAAACATGGATACAATATTGACGGAAGCGCCACTTGGTGATCGGACAAATATGTTATTTTCCGGTAGTTTTGTAACGTATGGGCGTGGAAAAGCTGTTGTAACGGATATAGGAATGCAGACAGAAGTCGGAAAGATTGCAGGACTTTTGAAGTCAACTTCGGAAAAACAGACACCACTTCAGGTGAGTTTGGAAGTCTTTGGAAAGAAGCTTTCTATTATGATTCTGGTATTTTGCGGACTCTTATTTGCAATAAATGTGTTCCGCGGTGAAAAGATCAGCAGTGCATTTATGTTTGCAGTAGCACTTGCAGTAGCAGCAATTCCTGAAGCGCTAAGTTCTATCGTGACAATTGTACTTTCTTTCGGAACACAGAAGATGGCAAAAGAGCATGCAATCATTCGTAAACTACAGGCGGTAGAAGGACTTGGAAGTGTTTCTATTATTTGTTCGGATAAGACAGGAACGCTCACACAGAATAAAATGACGGTTGAAGATTATTATATAGATGGAAAAAGAATTTCAGCAGAGGCAATTGATATATCAGATCAGGCACAAAAATGTCTTTTAAATTACAGTATTCTATGTAATGATTCGACAAATGAAAATGGAGTAGAAATTGGAGATCCAACAGAAACAGCATTGATTAATCTTGGAAGTCGATATGGGATAGAGGCGGCAAGCGTAAGAAAGCTTTATCCAAGAAATGGAGAACTGCCATTTGACAGTGATCGAAAGATGATGTCAACACTTCACCTGATAGATGGTAAAAATCAAATGATTGTAAAAGGTGCAGTCGACAAGCTCCTGGAACGTACAGAGCAAATCTGGACGAAAGAGGGAATTCGAAAAATTACTGAGGAAGATAAAGAAAAAATACAACGTCAAAATCAGGAATTTTCGATGGAAGGTTTAAGAGTACTGGCTTTTACCTATCGTGAAATTCCTGAGAATCACACATTAACGACACAAGATGAGGATCACTTAGTATTTCTTGGTTTGATTGCGATGATGGATCCTCCGAGAGAAGAATCAAAAGCTGCGGTAGCGGAATGTATAAAAGCGGGAATTCGACCGGTTATGATCACCGGAGATCATAAAATTACAGCAGCAGCAATTGCAAAGAGAGTTGGAATATTACATGATTTATCGGAAGCCTGTGAAGGGGCAGATATAGAAAATATGAGTGACGAGGAACTCAAAGAATTTGTCCCAAATATTTCTGTGTATGCAAGAGTGTCACCGGAACATAAAATCCGCATTGTTCGGGCATGGCAGGAAAGAGGAATGATTGTGGCAATGACAGGAGACGGTGTCAATGATGCACCGGCATTAAAGCAGGCAGATATTGGTGTTGCAATGGGAATGACCGGAACGGAAGTTGCGAAAGATGCAGCAGCGATGGTACTTACAGATGATAACTTTGCAACAATCGTAAAAGCAGTGGAAAATGGACGAAACTTATATCAGAATATCAAGTATGCGATACAGTTTCTTTTGTCAGGAAATTTCGGAGCAATTTTAACCGTTCTTTGTTCATCGGTTGCAGGACTTCCGGTGCCATTTGCACCAGTACATTTACTCTTTATTAATCTTTTGACGGATAGTCTTCCGGCAATTGCGTTAGGCTTAGAGCCGGATAGAAGTGAAGTGATGAGTGAAAAACCGAGATTGGCAGATGAGTCGATATTGACAAAAGATTTTCTTAGCAAAATCGGTCTGGAAGGTTTGGTAATTGGAGCAATGACAATGATCAGTTTTTTGACAGGATACAACCAGAATGGTACATTGCTTGGAAGCACGTATGCTTTTGGAACTCTTTGTCTGGCACGTTTGTTTCATGGATATAATTGCAAATCAGATCATCCGGTCATTTTTACAAAAGGTCTCTTTCATAACAAGTGGCTTCAGGGAGCATTTGTGTTAGGTGCAGTACTCATTACAACAGTACTGACGGTTCCTGGTTTCCATAACTTATTTAAAGTGGAAACTTTGAATCTGATGCAGCTTGGATGTGTATATTTATATGCTTTTGCAAGCCTTCTGATTATTCAATTACTTAAGTGTATACGTATGAAACTAAGAAAAAGAGGGAAAGATAGTGGATTTAAGTAGATGTTCTATGAAAAAAATTCGAGAACTGATTGTGTTTACGGCATTTTTGTAGTTGCTTTGTGGAAATTCGATGTGGTGATTGAAGTGCTGAAGTCAATATGGAAAATTGTGTTTCCTTTTGCGCTTGGTGGTGCAATTGCCTTTGTGATTAATGTACCAATGAGTTTCCTAGAAAAAAATGCTCGGAAAGATAAAAGAAAATAATAAAATAGGAAAAAGCTGCGAGACCGATAAGCCTGCTTCTTACAATTATATTGGCAGCAGGTGTAATGGTATTGGTAATGTTTGGTGTGATTCCACAGCTTACACAGACCATGGGAAATCTGATGACGAGTATTTCAGATTTTATTCCACAGATGCAAAACTGGATTCGAGAATTTTCACATAATAATCAGGATATTATGAAATTGGTAGATCAGCTGCAGTTTCAGCCTGATCAGGCAATTAAATGGAATAAGTCTTCTTGGAAACGGAGCAGGAAATATGATGAATACGACAATGTCGGCAGTGGGTTCCATTGTCAGTGGATTAGCGACCTTTTATTTCGTTTTCCTTTGCATGCTATATTCTTTTCAGAAGGAAAAATTACATTTACAGGTAAGAAAAGTGATTTTCGCTTTTATTCCAAAACAAAAGCAGATGCAATTCTTAACATATGTTCGCTGACATATCGGACATTTGCAAATTTTCTTGCAGGGCAGTGTCTGGAAGCAGTAATTCTCGGAATGATGTTTGTTATCACGCTAAGTATTTTAAAAATGCCATATGCACTTTTAATTGGAATTTTGATCGCGTTTACCGCATTGGTTCCTATCTTTGGAGCCTTTATTGGCTGTGCCGTGGGAAGTTTTCTGATCTTTATGGTAAATCCAAAACAGGCAGTTTTATTTATTATAGTTTTTCTGCTTTTGCAGCAGATAGAAGGTAATCTGATCTATCCTCATGTGGTTGGCGGATCAGTAGGACTTCCATCAATTTGGGTACTGGCGGCAGTTACAATCGGCGGAAATCTTATGGGAATTATAGGTATGCTGATTTTCATTCCACTTGTATCGGTATTTTATACTATATTCCGGGAGTTCGTATATCTGCGCCTAAAAAAACAACATATAAAACGAGTAACGAGAACGGATGTGGAAGAGTATGCGGAGGAGGAAATTGCGTCATCCTTTATCGTGCCGAATGAAAAATAATGATATGATTCAAATATAAATGAAGTGTAATGCCGATTATTAAGACGTTATAAAAATAGATTACAAAGGAAGAAGATATTATGAAGAAAATAGGAATCATGACAGACAGCCACAGTGGAATTTTGAGCGAAGAAGCGCAGAGACTCGGAATTAAGGTACTACCGATGCCCTTTTATATCGGAGAGAAAGTGTATCGTGAAGGAGTAGATCTTTCCAGAGATGAATTTTATGATATGCTTCGAAAGGGCGTAGATGTATCTACATCTCAGCCGTCACCAACAGAAGTTATGGATATGTGGAAAGAGATGCTGAAAGAATATGAGGAGATTGTTTATATTCCTCTTAGTAGTGCTTTAAGTGGGTCCTGTATGACAGCAGAAGCCATGGCAAATGAAGATGAATTTGCCGGTAAGGTGTTTGTCGTAGATAACGGTCGTGTGGCAACCCCGATGCATCGTTCTGTTCTTGATGCAGTAGAAATGGCAGAAGAAGGATACAGTGTAGTCGAAATCAAGAAAATTCTTGAAGAAACCAGAGAAAAAATGACAATTTATATCGGGCTCAGCACACTGAAATATCTCAAAAAAGGAGGAAGAGTCAGCTCTGTGACAGCTTTGGCAGCAGATGTCCTGAATATCAAACCTGTTATGCATTTCAGCACAGGAAAGCTTGATATCTACCAGAAATGCCGTGGTATGAAGAAATCACGTAAAGTTATGATCGATGCAATGAAGCATGAGCTGGAAACGAATTTCCGAGAAGAATATGCTGCGGGTAAAGTGTACCTGATGGCGGCGTCCAGCAGTACCGATGAAGTGACAGAAGAATGGGTAAACCAGATTAAAGAAAGTTTCCCGGGAATGGAAGTCATGTGTGATAAACTTTCCTTCGGTTTGTCCTGTCATATCGGTCCGGATGGACTGGGAATCGGATGCACCTGTAAGCCAGTGTAAAAAACTGCTCCGGAGAAGATAAAATAAAAGATTAGGGTGTCAAAAGGTTTATAGCCTTTGATATAAATTTGTACCTTGAAAACTTAACACGATATGTAAAAACATTGGATTCTTTGGTAAAATGTAGGTAGCATTTTATGAGGTGATCTATATGTCTTTTGTTAAAAATGATAATCAACAGCTTACTGTTTTAGACAGTACTTTTAATCTTACAGAACGCGAAAAACGAATGTTAGAAAAATCATGGGCAAATACTTTGCAGACAAAGTTTTCCTGCTATTGATGAAAATATTTTTCTGTTCTTTACAGTAAAAAAGCATCCAGACCTAATACTCCGGTCAATGTGATTGTTGGGGCACTGATTCTTAAAGAAGCTCTTAATGTTACTGACGATGAGATCGTTGAAGCTATGGCATTTGATATCCGCTATCAGTATGCACTGCATACAACCAGTTTTGAAGAGCAGCCAATTAGTGACAGAACCCTCAGCAGGTTTAGAGCAAGAGGAAACAGAGCATGATGTTGATCGTATTCATGAATGTGTTGTAAAAATGGCAAAAGAAATATCTGATTTTATGGATATCACTCTGGATAAACAACGTATGGACAGTTTAATGGTTGCTGCAAATATCAGAAACCTCTCATTGCTTGAATTGTTTTATACTTGTGTTGCTAATCTTTGCAAAATAATGGATGAGCGTGGAACAAAAATTCCGGATGAACAATATCATTATATTAAAAAAGATGATTATAATAAATGCATTTATCACAAGCGGGATATGGATGCAACTGAGAGAAACGTTGTTGTGATGAAAGATGCAGATATCTTGATAAAGATTTGTGATTCAACCGGTGATTTTGATGATACAAGTGAATATCAGCTTCTTATTCGCCTATTAAAGGAACGCACAATCATTGATGATGGTGGCTCAAGGCGGCTTCGACAAAAAAGAGGAAGTTGAAAATCCTTCAGAAGTATTGCTTAATCCTTCTGATCCAGAAGCCACTTTCCGCTATAAAGCAGGTGGCAGACATCTTGGATACGTTGGAAACGTAGTTGAAGCTGTCGGAGAAAAAAGCAGTCTGGTCATTGTCTACGATTACCAGCAAAATACTTACGCAGATAATCAGTTTATGAAAGATTATCTTAATGAGAAAAAAGATTTTTCTGATGGTTCTTTTATTGTTGCCGATGGGGCATACAGCGGAGAAGAGAACTCACGTTTAGCATCTGAACATAATCTAAAACTTGTTACAACCAATTTCACAGGACGCAAACCAGATGAAATATATGCTGATTTTGTTTTTACTGATGATGGAAAATATCTCATCAAATGTAAGAATAATCGTGTACCTGAAGACTGTATCTATGATCCAGGCAATGAGCGTTCCGTTGCGTATTTTCGGATAAGTGACTGCGAAGGATGTCCTTACAAAGAACGGTGTCAGTCGCGTTTTCTAAAAACACGAGTCCGAAAGGAAGTATCTTGGAAATCCGTTGGTCGTGCAAAACAATTACAGTACATGCAGACGGAAGAATTTTCTGAATATGCAAAATTTAGAAATGGAGTAGAAGCAATTCCCTCTCTTCTTCGTCGAAGATATCATGTGGACAAGATACCTGTGCATGGCAAAAAACGTACCCGGTTATTCTTCGGATTTAAAATAGCAGCATTAGATTTTCAAAAGCTATTAGATTATAAAAAAGCATTATATTTTCCAAAAAGCTGGTCGATAGAATCCAGGAGGCCTGCAAGATCTCCAATTAGTTTCGTGGCTGAAAGAAACAGATTGTGAGATGGCTGCCATGGAAAGTACGGGCTCTTATTGGAAACCTGTATATAATATATTTGAAGAAGAACAGATACCGATCATGGTTGTGAATGCGCAGCATATCAAAGGAGTTCCCGGACGTAAGACGGATGTAAAAGATGCAGAGTGGATTGCCGATCTGGTACGCCATGGATTAGTAAAAGCAAGTTACATACCAAATAGGGATATTATATGGTTCCAAATTACACCGATGGTATCAGATCTGTTGATTGGTTTGTGCGCTATAATGATGGTCATATCGGTCGCTCTGTATATTATCCAGAATACCAGGACGCTTAAGGGAGAGACTGTATAAGCAATTTTATATTGCAATGACTAGAAAAATATTTAGGAGAAGATAGATATAAACAGTAAGTCAAACACACAAACTATGGAGTCTTTAGTCGCTTTAATAAAATTTTAGATAGAAAATAAATCATTCAATGTCATTTAGATAAGGTTTTTTATGACAAAAAGACAGATTGCTTATCTGCCTTATAATGCAGTATAATGGTAACGAGATTTATGCAACCCGATACATGAAATCCCTATTTCTCTTTGGACGGAGGTGGATAGGATATTTTCGATTGTACTTGACAGGTGTCAGATACTTTTGTATGAGAAGCATGGACTTTGTTTCGTTACCATCGTGTTTGAGATATGCCCTGCATATGTTTACTGCATTTGAAACGGATTTACTCTGCATCTGGAGCATAAACTGAATATACTCGCGGAAAGAAAGTTTGCGGTTCCTGGTAAAATCACTTTCCGGATTACGGCAGAACATGGAGTGAATTTCATCGAGTTCTGTGATGCAGTTGTCGAGTGTGGATTTTAAATTAGATAAGAAAAAATCAGCCATAATGAGCCTCCTTGAAATATGTTTATAATCAAGGCTTGCGCAACATATATTGGCTTACTTGTCAACTGTTTTTTGTAATATTTTTAAAGTTTTTAGGTATAAAAACAGTGGCTTTCTATGACAGAAAACCACTAAAATGATGCTTAACTGAATGGCATTGCTTTATCACCACTTTGAAAATGGTTGTTTTATGGCGGATAGTCAGACAGTTTTGGATATAAGAGATGATCTGGGAGCAACCATGAATGAATGCAGGGAAGTGACCGAAAAGTACCGCACAGGACGGAGTGCATATTTACGGCTCGAACAGTTGTTTATGCGATTGTTTGCAGGATTATTATAGCAGAAAGAAGAGGTGTTCGATATGTGTACAGCAGCAACTTACAAAACAAAAGATTTTTATATGGGCAGAACGCTTGATTATGAATTTTCCTATGGGGAACAGATCACGATAACGCCAAGAAATTACGAATTTGATTTCCGGTTTGCCGGGAAGATAAAAAGCCATTATGCTTTGATCGGAATGGCATTTGTTGCAGGAGGTTATCCGCTTTATTATGATGCTGTTAATGAAAAAGGCCTTGGAATGGCAGGTCTTAATTTTGTCGGCAATGCGGCATATGAAGAGGCTTTGCCGGAAGATGAAACAGAAGTCAGCCAGGTGGCACAGTTCGAGTTCATCCCATGGATCCTTACACAGTGTGCTACTGTAGCAGAGGCGAGAGAAGCTGGCAGCAATGAGACTGACAGGCACAGCATTCAGTGAACAGCTGCCGACAGCACAGCTTCACTGGATCATTGCAGACAAAGACGCCTGTATCGTTGTTGAGTCTATGAAGGATGGGCTGCATGTATATGATAATCCGGTAGGAGTGCTTACCAATAATCCACCATTCCTGAGTCAGATGTTTGCACTGAATAATTATGCCGGAGTATCCAGAAAACAGCCGGAGAGTACTTTTGCAGGAGTATTACAGCTTGATGCATATAGCAGAGGAATGGGTGGAATGGGAATACCTGGAGATCTTTCCAGCCAGTCAAGATTTGTGAAAGTTGCCTTTACAAAATTAAATTCGATCTCCGGTGAAGAAGAGGGTGAGAGTGTAAGCCAGTTCTTCCATATCTTAGGATCTGTAGATCAGCAGCGTGGATGTTGTGAGGTGACAGAAGGCAAATATGAGATCACGATATACACGTCCTGTTGTAATACAGCAAAAGGTATTTATTATTATACGACTTATGATAATCATCAGATCACAGCGGTTGACATGCATGCGGAAAATCTGGATTCAGATCAGCTGATCTGTTATCCGCTTCTGTCCAAGGGCGAAGTCAGATGGCAGAATAAATAATACGAAAATGCACGGAGAAAGCATATCGCAGAACAACAGGAGGAAAGACCATGAAAGAAGTTAAAACACCGAAAAAACCACTGGCATATTATTATGGGATTGTGTTAATAGTGCTGATTGTATTTAATCTGGTTGTCGCACCAATCCTTATGGAGCATCAGGTAAAGGAAACGGATTATGGAACTTTTATGAGCATGATCGAGAAGAAGAATATCGGTGAAGTAGAAGTTAAGGACAATCAGATCATCTTTACAGATAAAGATCAAAAAAATATTTATAAAACAGGTCTGATGAACGATCCGAACCTGACGGACAGGCGATATGAATGTGGAGCAGTATTCGCAAAAGATATCGATAAGCAGATGTCACCGATCATCAGCTTCCTGCTGACCGGGTTTTGCCATTGATCCTTTTATCGCACTGGGAAATTATATGGCGAAGAAACTGATGGAGCATGCCGGAGGAAAAAATTCGATGGCTTTTGGAATGGGAAAAAGCAATGCGAAGATTTATGTGCAATCCAGTGAGGGAATCCGTTTTTCAGACGTTGCAGGAGAAGATGAGGCGAAAGAAAACCTTTCAGAGATCGTTGATTATCTTCACAATCCGAAGAAGTATACCGATGTAGGTGCGTCTATGCCAAAAGGTGTCCTTCTTGTAGGACCTCCGGGAACTGGTAAAACAATGCTTGCAAAAGCAGTTGCGGGTGAATCAAATGTACCATTTTTCTCAATGTCCGGATCAGAATTCGTAGAGATGTTTGTCGGTATGGGAGCTTCCAAGGTTCGAGATCTTTCAAACAGGCAAAGGAAAAGGCACCATGTATCGTGTTTATTGATGAAATTGATGCCATTGGTAAAAAGCGTGACGGACAAATGGGCGGAAATGATGAGAGGGAGCAGACCTTAAATCAGCTTCTTACAGAGATGGATGGATTTGAAGGAAATAATGGTGTCATCATTCTTGCTGCAACGAACCGTCCGGAGTCGTTAGATCCGGCACTTACACGTCCGGGACGTTTTGACAGGCGTGTGCCGGTTGAACTGCCGGATCTTGCAGGCCGTGAAGCAATTTTAAAGGTTCATGCAAAGAAGATAAAAGCATCTGATGATGTTGACCTGCATACGATTGCACGTATGGCATCCGGTGCATCCGGTGCGGAGCTTGCCAATATTATAAATGAAGCAGCATTACGTGCTGTCCGTAGTGGAAGAACCGTTGTAAATGAATCTGATCTCGAAGAAAGTATAGAAGTGGTTATTGCAGGATATCAGAAGAAGAATGCGGTTCTTTCAGATCAGGAGAAGAAGGTTGTTGCATATCATGAGATAGGACACGCTCTGGTAGCTGCATTGCAGAGTCATTCAGCACCGGTCCAGAAGATTACGATCATCCCGCGTACCTCAGGTGCACTCGGCTACACTATGCAGGTTGAGCAGGGTGATAAATATCTGATGACGAAAAAAGAACTTGAGAATAAGATTGTTACATTTACAGGCGGACGTGCGGCAGAGGAGATCGTATTTGGTGAGATCACGACAGGAGCCTCCAATGATATCGAACAGGCAACAAAAATTGCAAGAGCGATGATCACCCGCTACGGCATGACAGATGAATTCGACATGGTGGCAATGGAAACCGTGACCAACCAGTATCTTGGCGGCGATACGTCTCTTTCCTGTTCCACAGATACCCAGAAGGAAATTGATGAAAAAGTCGTGCAGCTCGTAAAAGCAGAGCATGAAAAAGCAAGAAAAATCCTTTCCGAAAACAGGGAAAAACTGGACGAATTGGCTATGTACCTGTATGAGAAGGAAACAATTACAGGTGACGAATTTATGGATATTTTAGACAGAAAATAATGTAGTTAATTAGATAATCAATGTCATTTAGATAAGGTTTTTTATGATGAAAACAGCATATCATATGCGTTCATGCATTGAAAATACTGTTCAGTTAAGAAATGCTGTATTTTTTGTGTATGACAAAAAGACAGATTGCATATCTGCCTCATAACGCAGTATAATGGTAACGAGATTTATGCAACCCGATACATGAAATCCCTATTTCTCTTTGGACTGAGGTGGATAGGATATTTTCGATTGTACCTGACAGGTGTCAGATACTTTTGTATGAGAAGCATGGTCTCTGTTTCATCACCGCCGTGTTTGAGATATGCCCTGCATATGTTTACTGCGGTGGCGAAATTAATTTTATAGACGTGTTTGGTATTTTTAGATGTTTTTACCACAATAAAACAGATTAGATGGAAAGGGAAGAGGCACCGTTACATAGGTACCTCTTCTTTTTAAAGAGTTGGCTCTTTCTCTGATACAGGAATTTGTATCTCCGGAGCATTGAGCAGTGCTGTGAAATTCTGCTGAATGATTTCCAGAGTTTTCAGCTTTTCTGTAATTCTTGTTTTCCCGAACAGTAGTAGTCTGTTCAGATTCAAGATTTTCTATACGCTTCTGAATTTTATTAAAGCTTGGTATTTTGGTAACACCGAGATCCTGAAGCTCTTTTAGTGAATCGTGCAGTTGGTATTCTGCTTGATGTTTGGTCCGGTATGCTTTTGTTTTTAGCAGATTTGCAATCTTCAATCACTTTTCGGCAGAGACGGTAAGAATCACAGTGTTTTTGAATGATTTTCTGTGTGCTCAGATCACTGTTGATTTGTGCTATTCTTTGGTCGGCAACTTTCACAGAAGCTTCAATGTCAGATACATGCTGCCTGAAATCTTCATAATTCAACAGGTTATTTTCGGAAAGATAGTTGAAGGTGCGGGCTGCCTCTTTTAGATTATTTATTTTTGCCCAATGTTCAAATCCTTCTCGATTGCCGGTTGTAACATACGTGGAGATATTGATATACAGGCGAGCTTCTCTGGACAGATGCTTTGGAGTTTTCACTTTGTTACGATTTTTAGCCAAGCGGATGCGGACATTTTCTTCTGAATAATAGCTTCCGAGAGATTTCATATAAGTGAAATTCTTCTGCTCCGGTGCACGGAAGGACAGATGTTTTCCTTGGCGGACTTCATATCCGGCTAACTGCATTTTTTGTAGAAATTCCTCATAATTAATGGAAGTCCAGATTGCCTTATCAACTGCAACACGTAGCTTGGTTTTCCAACTGGTGCCACGATGATATTCCATGTTCTCTTTATAGCTTTTTCCTTTTTCTCCGGTTGGCATACTAGTGGAAAGTCCATTTTCCTGGCAGATGCGATTACTGATCCGGCAGATTTTATGGTAGCTCCGCTTATTGGAAACATACTTGTGATGATCAACAAAACTTGCTGCATTAAAGATGATGTGGTTATGGATATGATTTTTATCAACATGGGTGCTGATCACATATTCATATTTTCCTTTCAGTACTTCGTTTGCAAATTGTTGTCCTAAGCGATGGGCGATTTCTGCATCTGTTTCACCAGGCTTAAAGGACTGAATCAGATGAAATGCCAGATTATCACCTTTATCCATTCCGTTCTTTTTTGTCTGTTCTCTCGTCATGGCAAATTCCAGATCAGCTGTTTCAGGAGAACAGCCAAAACTAGAAATCAATAGTTTTTCATCAGTCTTATCAGGATTGGTAATGTAGTCCAGAGCTTTTTTGTCCGTTACTTTGATTGGGAAGATCTTAATATATGCCATATCTCTTTTACCATCTCTTTCAGTTCTTGCATTTCTTCCGGATACAGATCTCCGGTGGTATTCACTTTCTTCGCAATCTGGTTGATATTTACGCCAATCTTGTGCATTTCCTCATACTGTTTCTTCAGTGGAGTGGTATCGGTGTTGACGATGTAACCGTCGATTGCCATTTTCCGCAGATAAGCTCCCATGTTTTTGGTCTTTGATTCTATCATCTTCCTGCGGATCAGCTTCCGCTCTTCATCTGTGACATAAAAATGAATTTCTTTGTTTCGTTTTCTTTCAGCCATTGGTAATTTCTCCTTTCTGAGAGGGCAGTAGTATCGCTGCTTTCAGCGTTTTTCAATTTAGGGCAGGGTACCCTAAATTGGGATTTTCCGGAAGTGTATCCTCACTTCCTGTCCTTGCTGTTTTACCCCTCTATTAGTTAAAGTCAGGAGAACCGGGAAAATGCAAAAGAATTTGGCAGGTAGTACGGGATACGAAAATGTGGTATGATTATGGGCAGGATATCAGAAGAATCAGGAGTTGAATAGATTGTGAAGAAAGAAGAAATTTTTGAATATGTGCAGAAACAGTATGGCACAATGCCGGAATATTTATGGAGTAAACTACCGGACAGTGCAGTACTTCGACATAAAAATGGGAAATGGTATGCAGTGATCATGACGGTTGAAAAATCGAAACTGAGATTAGAAGGAAAAGATCCGGTTGATATTATGAACGTAAAGTGTGATCCGGACATGACGAATATGATTATTCAGACTTATGGATTTTTACCTGGATACAATATGAACAAGCAACACTGGATCACGATTTTACTGGATGGTTCGGTCAGTGAAGCAAAGATACTGGATTTTTTGGATATGAGTTATGACCTGATTGATGGAGCAGACAGAAAGGAAAACAAATGAGAAAAGCAATCGTATATGCATCTGTACATCATAGAAATACAGAAAAATTAGTAATGGGCGTAACAGAAGAGTGCCAGGTTGATTTAATTGATGCTGTAAAACAGCCAGATGCAGTTCTGAGCAGTTATGATATGATTGGGTTTGCATCAGGAATCTATTTTTCAAAATTTCATCAGTCGATATTGAGATTTGCAGAAAAGAATCTACCGGACGACAAAAAGGGTATTTCTGATCTGTACTTATGGTGGAAGTGCGAATTATAAATCCATAGAGCAGATTTTGGATAAAAAACATGCCAGTGTGGTTGGAAAATTTGGTTGTAAAGGGTATGACACATTCGGACCATTTAAACTGGTTGGAGGTATTGCTAAAGACCATCCAGATGAAGAAGATATGAAAACGCAGTGGACTTTGTAAAAGGATTACACTGATTTTTGAGCAAAAGGAAAACCGGGGATTTTATTCCTCGGTTTTTCGGCTGTTATCCTTCAGTCTTCAACTTGAAAAATATCTTCTACAGGCACTTTCAGGTAATGGGCCAGCCGGATTGCAATCTCAAGAGAGGGATTACGTTCTCCACGTTCGATGCGGCCTATAGTCTGGCTGCAGGAACCTATGGCTTCAGCCAAATCTGCTTGAATGAGATTTCGTTCTTCACGAATATCTTTTAGTGTATTATTGATTGCCATTCAATCACTTCCTTTGCTTATTGTTATCAGCAGGATCATGAACCTGCTGTTGAAATCTAATGGAATCCCGGAATTTCTGCACCTTTGCATTTTCCGATTACTTTTCCAAAATCTTAAAAGAGTCAGATTCCAAAACTTGGATAGGACGATATTTTTGATTTAAAGAAATCAGATAAACACCATCTGGCTCATCGTGTAATTCCTTGATGTAAGTATTACCGTTGAGATAGAAGATTCCAATTTCACCATTAGCAAGAGAATCTTTTTTCTGAATCCATGCGACATCGCCTGTATGATAAAGTGGTTCCATACTGTCACCGGAGATCCGTACACCAAAGTCAGTCTGCTCAGGAGCAAGGTGTCCTACGTCATAAGTTTCTTTTACAGAATCTTCCAGGTAATTTCCAGTACCAGCAGAAACTGGTTCCCAGGTAATTTCTACAGGATGATGGAATGGGATAATCTTTGCAGACAGTGGAGAAAACTTTTTAGAAGCTTTCAAAATATCAGCAAATTCAATCAATTTATTTCTGCCTTCTTCATTCAATCCACTCATAATGTTATATGGATTTTCTCCAAAGAAAGATTCATATATATCTTCGATATCAAGTAACTGGCAAAGTGTCAGGAAAACATGTAAAGCTGGTTCTCGTGCATTGGTCTCCCATTTGGAGATTGCTTTTGTAGTGACCTGAATACCTTCCTGAGAAAGCAGGTCTACCAGATCTGATTGAGAGTATCCTTTCTTTTTTCTATTTTCTGCTAATATTTCCCCGAAATCACGCATTTGTTCGCCTCATTTCTATTTGAATTTTCTATATGCATTATACCGTATGTTAGAAATAAAATCAATAATAATCTCCAAAATGGAGAAAACGCAACCAAGATGTTACTTGACTATCTCCGGAATGTCGATATATACTAAACATACAGAAATTGATAAGACATCATGTTGAAGGAAACAGCTGGGAGGTGAAAAAGTTTGAGTGAGCGTGTGATCCTGCATAGTGATATGAACTGTTTTTATGCCAGTGTAGAAATGTTACATCATCCGAATTTGCCGGAATGCCGCTGGCAGTCGGTGGCGATCCGGAAGCCAGACATGGGATTGTGCTGACAGCAAATTATATTGCAAAGCGAAAAGGTGTAAAGACCGGAATGGCATTATGGCAGGCAAAACAGGTTTGCCCGGAAATTATTTTTGTACCGCCACGGATGGATTTATATTTGCGATTTTCACAGATGGCAAGAGAAATCTATTCAGAGTATACAGACAAAATTGAGCCATATGGAATTGATGAAGCCTGGCTGGATGTATCGGACAGCAGAAATCTGAAAGGAAGCGGGATGACGATTGCAAGAGAAATCAGCCATCGGATTAAACACGAACTGGGTGTAACGGTAAGTATTGGGATTTCCTGGAATAAGATTTATGCGAAACTTGGTTCAGATTATAAAAAGCCGGATGCAATCACAGAGTTTAATCGAGAAAATTATAAAGACAGGATATGGCAGCTTCCAGCGTCAGATTTGCTTTATGTCGGAAGAAAGACAAATAAGAAATTGCAAAAACTTGGAATCCGGTCAATCGGGCAACTTGCGGAATCAGACGAAAAGTTGTTAGAGAGTCATTTTGGAAAAATAGGAAATGTATTATGGGCTTTTGCAAATGGCTGGGATGAAGATCCGGTTTGCAAGGAAGGATATGAAGCACCAGTAAAGTCGATAGGTAATAGCACTACAACACCGAGAGATCTGGAAAATGATCTGGATGTATGGATCATTCAAATAGCATTGGCAGAAAGTGTAGCTGCACGATTGCGGAAACATGGATTTAAATGCAAAACAGTAGAAATTACAGTTCGAGATAATGGATTGTATAGTTTTTCCAGACAGATACATTTACGACAGCCAACGAATATTACAAACGAGATTGTAACTGCAGCATTTCGGCTATTTAAAGATAATTACAAATGGGAACATTCTATTAGAAGCCTGGGAATCCGAGCTGCGGATCTTGTGTTAGATGATATTCCCGTGCAGTTGGATTTATTTGGAAATCAGGAGAAAAAGGAAAAGTTAGAGAAGCTGGATCGTACTGTAGATGAAATCAGACGACGGTTTGGATATTTCAGTATACAGCGAGCGGCAATGTATCAGGATAAAGTCTTATCCCACTTAGACGCTGGTACGCACACGGTCCATCCACACAGTTATTTTCATGGGTAATTGGAGGGATAGATTTGAAAAAAGCATTAACCAGAAAACAGGAAGAAAGTTATCAGTGTATTTTGAATTATATGAAGGAGCATGGATATCCACCGACAATACGGGAATTTGGAAAATTGATCGGGGTGAAATCAACATCATCAGCATTTTCCAGAATCAAACAGTTGGAGTTAAATGGATATATCCGCAGAATCCCGGCATCGCCAAGAGCAATTGAGATTTTATAGAGAGGTGTCGGCATGAACAAAGTATATGTAGATGTAGTAGCAGAGTTTCGTAAAGACGGACAGCTGGTTCCCATATTTTTTACATGGGAGGATGGAAGAAAGTATAGCATTGACAGAATTTTGAAAATCGAGCGATGCGCCAGCAGAAAGGCAGGCGGTGTAGGAATGATGTACACCTGTATGATACAGGGGCAGGAAAGCCACTTGTTTTACGAAGTGGATAAATGGTTTATGGAGAGAAAAACAGCATAAGGAGAGATTGGTATAGACGATATTATTTGGATTATTAACCGGCAGGGATAGTCACTTTCCCTTTATATTCCTGCAGGTTTTACATAAGAAGATGGATTCCGGTCAGCAAAGGCAGCTCCCACAATGCCTTTTGGATATCCGCTTCTGCAAGTTATAGTAAGTAATTGCTTCCCATCAAAATCATGGGGAAAGCGAACTGGTCTGAAAGACCGCCAGTTAGTGTGATGATGATAAGGAGATTTTGAAACTGATGACAGACAGAGATTATGCAATTAAATCAATGAAAGAAATTACCTTCCAGATGGCAAGTCATGCACAGGATTATCTGGAAGTTACAATCGAAAGACATTATACTGATATTAAAGAATTGATGACAAGCTATCAGAAATTGATTTTGGAAAATCAGATTGTGTTAGAAGAACTGGATATGGAATGCCAGGAGAAAATCAATGAAGATATGGCATATGCATTAAGCTATCTGAGCATTTATAACAATCAGCTGAATGTGCCAAAGATGCACCGGGAGATGAATAATCTGATGATTATTTATGGATTGTCGGACATGATCTATCGGGGAATGACTTTGGTGAAGTTCTATGCACCGAATGGCGTGATGCTCAGTGAAATCCTTCATTCCTGTTTTTGCAGTCATTATAATAAGACAGATGTGGAAGTACAGCAGGAGTTAGGAATAGGCAGGACTTCTTTTTATAAAATGAAGAAGCAGGCACTTGGGTATTTAGGATTTTATTTTTATGAGATCGTAGTACCGCAGGCAAAGGATAAAAGATTTAAACCGTCACTGGGCATTGAGGAAGAGTAGGTGAGTAATATGAGATACGAAGATTCGATGAAAGGTGTAGCTGATCAGATAATCAAAGAACAGCAACGAGCCAGTAAAATTAAAAACAATCCAGAAGAGTTCCGTTGGCATGACGAATATGCAACGTTGAATTTCTTTCGGTTTATCTGCAAAAATATCGGTAACTTGGGAAATGGAGAAATTGAAAAAATGGTCACACGCTTAAAGAGCATAGATCAGAAAGCAGTGGAAAACCATGTGAATGGTGCTGTTTGGGCATTTGATTATGATAAGATGTTCTGTGTATTGATGGAAAATGAAATTTGCCGAAAGGTGTGTGAAAAGAATAAATATAATAGTTGGACGAAGCTGATTGGACAGTATTGTATTTCAATGGCTTAAAGATAAAGAAAGTTGCTGGAGAGAAAAAATATTCTCCAGCAACTTTGTCTTTGCTGAATAAAGGTCAATTTTTTATTTAACTATTCTCACTATTATTTGATTCAGTGATTTTTTTCTTCTTTGGAGAAACCAGTTTGTGACCGGAATAAATGGACATGCCCATACAAAGCAATGAAGAATAGGCAAAGTATTTATGTGCAGTCATAGATTTTTTGATTCCAGAATAAATGCATCCCAACATACAGAAAAGTGCGCCTAAGGACCAGTATTTATGTGATTTCATGATTTGATACCTCCTTTGATTTAACTGATTCAATCATAACGCTTTTTTACGAAAATGCAAAGAAAAACTTTGAATATAGTTCTATAGAATTAGAACTTGGTTTTGCGATTCTGTATATTGAAGACATCCACAAGTATACTAAATTCAGAACGATTATTCGTTCCGGAGGAGGTGTTACGATGGATTTGAAAGCAGTAGGACAGCGAATCAAATCAGCACGAGAAGCAAAAAATCTCACGCAAGAGGAACTGGCTGCATTAGTAAATTTAAGTCCAACGCATGTGAGTGTAATAGAGAGAGGCTTGAAAGTTACAAAATTGGATACCTTTGTTGCAATTGCAAATGCATTAGATGTTTCTGCAGATACTCTTTTAATTGATGTTGTGGCACATTCAGTTACAGGTGTTACCAATGAACTGACAGAAAAAATTGAAAAACTTCCGATCAAAGAGCAGAAAAAAATCATCAAAGTAATTCACACATTATTGGAAGAGTGATATGACAAACTGGGAAGAGCGAGTAGCTCTTCTTTTTTTGACCTTTTATTCAGCTTTAAGTTGTAAAGTGTCTTTTCATGATAATAGAAATATGCTAAATTGGTTCTATAGAACAAGTTGTGAATCCAGTTATATATCGGAGGAAAATGAATGAGAGAAGAAAACTATTTATGAGAAGATTGCAGAAAAGTACAACACAACACCAGAAGAAGTACGCAGAGAAATGCAGATAGCCATAGATGCAGGATTTGATAATCCCGATCCGGCTGTGCAGGAAGAATGGAAGAAAATGACACTTAAAGGAGAAAGACCTACACCGGAAGAAGTAATCAATTACGCAGTAAAAAAACTAAAAGGAGAATAAAAATAAAAATATGAAGAAAAAGATAATTGCATTGATTTCAGGAGCAGTGATCTTGATAATTGCTGCAGGAAGTATTTATGGAAAATCTGAATCTGGTCATAAGGAAGGCGAACCGGATGTAGTTGGAACATTTTCCGTAAATCGAGATGAAAATATTACCGTGGTTGCTAACCGGGGACATATCGAGGATAGAGAAGCTTTGCAAGAGAACTTTGCAGATGTACAAGGATGATTCTTTTTATTCGACAAAATTCTCCACAGACAGGGATATGCGACAAGCCTTGATATGAACATCTATTTATGGAAAGAGGATATTGAAGACGGGAAATCGGTAATGACAGCCGAATATAGACCTTTAGAATATGGAAAGAACTATGATGTTGTCAATAATCCTGATAAATTTCAACTATATATAGATGGAAAAGAAGTAGAAGAATAACACGGTGAACTTTTTACACTGAAATATGTACGATTCTAATAATGAGATGAACTTATAGGAACGTATTGCGGATACTTTGTGAACTTTATCCTGATACAATGATTATGCTGATGAAAGAAGGCATAGATAACTGAATACAATAAAGAGACGAAAGCCTCAGTAGTTAAGAAAAAACTACTGGGGCTTTTTTCGTGCCTGAATTTCTCAGCCAATAACTGCGGGCGTATCCCGGCAGGATAAAGGCGGAATAGGCATGATCCTAAACAGAGGTCCGCCTTCTGGATTTGAAACGAGCAACAAGATTTCAAATTCAGGAGGAACGGATATGTATATTGAACACCCATATTTTTATGAAGGAAAGTATTACGCAAATATTGATGGAGAAATGATCGAGATTACAAAAGAAGTTGCGTATGCGATGAATAATTTTTACAGAAGCAGCAAGGCAAAAAAAGTTGAGATTAAGAATGAACTGGGTGAGGTTGTGGATAAGATGCTGAGAGAAGTACCTTATAGCGGTCAGTCCATTGATGGAGAAGGCTTCATGATTGAGGAGTTTCCAGATTTGAACTGTGATGTGGAGCACTGTGTACTGACAAAAATGGAACAGCAGGATATTCACAAAGTGATCAATCAACTGAACTCAGAGGAACGCATGATTATTTATGGTATTTTCTTTGAAAACAAGACACAGACACAGATGGCGGAGATTATGGGGATTTCCAGACAGATGCTGTCATACAAGCTGAAATCCACTCTTAATAAGATGCGTGAAATGTATATGAATAAATTTTTTTAAAATTTTAAAATCTTTTGCATCTGCCAAAGTCATTTGACTTTAGTAATTAGAGGAAGTTAAAGGACTTCCTAAAATGAACCATGATAACTGAATATCCAATAATAACTGACGTGACATTTCATGCAGAGAGCACGAGGAAGATGCCGCTATAGGATTATAAGACAAAACCAAGATTTTAGTTCAGTCTGTAATGCTGCGAAAAAGCACTGACCGAAGCCAGCTGGCAGGCTGGTGATGCGATGATATGTATGAGATGCGATACACTTGCAGATCCTGAGAAGTCTGTAACTGGTAAACCTATGAACTGCTGGAGCCTGGAAACGAGAGTTTTCGGGTTGTGGTCCGGAGTATGCATTCGGGCAGGTTATTATTCCCTTCCTGCATATGCGGGAGTAACGATTCGGGGTATCGAGGATAAATAGAATCGAGCGAGCACTGTTTAATAATCAAATTGGCTATAGAGGTTATGCGGCAGAGCTTTCCTTATGGGAAAGAAACTCTGCCGTATTCCTGTGGAGCCAATATAGCGCTATGGATGCTTTACAAATAAAAATAATAGATTGGAGAGAGGACAAATGACAATCCGCAGAGGAGATATTTTATGGGCAGATCTCGGTATGTTTCCTACAACATCTGTTCAGGGTGGTGTAAGACCGGTGATCGTAGTGAGCAATAATAAAGCTAATACATACAGTTCAGTCATAACGGTAGTTCCGCTGACATCAAGAATATATAAGAAACGGTATTTGCCAACACATGTATTTATCAGTAAATATGATATGACGGGAATCCGAAAAGGAAGTTTGGCACTGGCTGAACAGGTTATGAGCATTTCTACGAAATGTATTATTGAGAAATGCGGAAGAGTGAACAAGTGGAGCTTAGATCGGGTACTGAAAGCAGTACGGATTCAGATGGGAATGAACGAAAGAGGAAACTGATATTTCTGCTTTCGACAATTCAACAGAAAATGACGTCGTTAAATGTGGATAACACAAAAGAATGACAATTCAGGACGAGCGGTTCTGGTGATTTTTTAGAGACGATTGAATATGATTTATAAAGGGAGGGATTGCGATGGCATTAAAAATTGTAAGAAGATATGACGCAAATGGTAATGTGATCGAAGATAAAGATTTAGAAAGATTCAGATTGGATTCCCCAGTAGTTCGTCAGATATTATATCAGATGAATAAAGAGATGGGAGCAGTTGATAATATTAAAGTCGATGCATCTGAAAAAGAAATTTCATATAACTTACATTAAAACACAAAATAAGTTGAAATTATTTCTGAAGGATGGTATATTGTACTTGAGAGGAGGAAAGAGAGAGGTGAGAAACATAAGAATCGGAAAGAATACCTCAAATAATAAAAAAACAGGATTATATATCAGAGTTTCTACAAATGTTCAGTTTGAAGAAGGATATTCAGTAGGTGCTCAGACAGAGAAACTTGAAAAGTATTGTAATTATCAGGAAATTGATAATTATGATCTGTACATTGACGGTGGTTATTCGGGAAGTAATCTGAACCGACCGGAGATGAAACGTCTTATTAAAGAAATTCAAGAAGGTAAAGTTGAATCTGTTGTAGTTGTTAAACTTGACCGTTTGTCCAGAAGTCAGAAAGATACGATTTATCTTCTGGAAGATGTGTTTGAAGCAAATGGTGTTGGATTTATTTCTTTAAATGAGAACTTTGATACAACAACACCATATGGAAAAGCAATGGTAGGTATCTTATCTGTATTTGCTCAGTATGAACGTGAAAACATTCGTGAACGTACACAGATGGGAATTACAGAGAGAATCAAAACCGGAAAATGGAGAGGGACGAAACCACCATTTGGTTATGACTATAATAACGGTGATGACGTTCTTGTGCCAAATAAAGATGCAGAAACAGTCAGAAAGATTTTTGAATTATATAAGGAAGGCTATTCCACGTATGCACTGGCAAAGATGTTTGATTTAAAAGGAGACAAGCAAGTGTCCGATATGTTATCCAGAGTGACATACATTGGAAAGCTCAAATATAATAAGGAAATCGTTGATGGTCTTCACGAGCCGATAGTTGATAAAAAATTATTCGATGAAGTTCAGGAATTGCGAAAAACAAGAACAAGAGCAACTTCTCATAAATCACAGTATTTACTAACAGGCTTAATATATTGTGGATTATGTGGGGCAAAGATGCGTTATCAAAAATGGAGTGGCGGAAGAGTGATGATTTATTGTTATTCACTAGATCATAGCAAGCCGCACCTGGTTAAGAATCCTAATTGTCAGAATGGAAAGTTAGATGCAGCTGAAGTTGAAGAAGTTGTTGTTAATGATATGCTGAAATTATCAAAAGAGTATGAAATAATTGAGGGAAAATCAGAACAGCAAAATCAAAAGGGATTTGAAGCTATGAACCAGAGAAAAACAGTTCTTGAAGGAAAGCTGAAATCTTTGTATAATTTATATGCATCTGATACCAATAACAATGTCCTGTTGGAGACGATTGGTGAGATTAACAAGGAACTGGAAAATCTGAATACACAGATTGAACAGTACACCTTAAAGAACACAAGAGCTAAAGATATGGCAGCAAGAGCGAAAGCATTCAAAAGTGTTGCTGACAGCTGGGAGTTCATGTCTTTCAATGAAAGACAAAAGACTGTACGTGAATATATCAAGAAGATCAAAATATCGAATGATTATGTTGAAATTGAGTATAATGATCTTTTGACACGACAGTAAATTACATTTCTATAGTTAATACATCGCAAGGGGATACATCTTCTTGCGTGTAAAATTTCATATATCTTATTCAAGATAATTACCCTATTGGATAAAGGAAATTT